>ENA-OSAE01000035-OSAE01000035.1-marine-sediment-metagenome-genome-assembly--contig:-NODE-35-length-107874-cov-111.196663_pt1 | contig 107874 bp, 114 predicted proteins | sample MGYA00237870_ERZ529317 | MGnify/ENA primary metagenome ERZ529317 (study PRJEB26369, sample SAMN03142812) | marine sediment metagenome | biome: marine; feature: borehole; material: sediment... | reverse complement strand
ATCGACGGGGAGGTTTGGCACCTCGATGTCGGCTCATCGCATCCTGGGGCTGAAGCAGGTCCCAAGGGTTGGGCTGTTCGCCCATTAAAGCGGTACGTGAGCTGGGTTCAGAACGTCGTGAGACAGTTCGGTCCCTATCCGTCGCAGGCGCAGGAAACTTGAGGGGAGCCGCCCCTAGTATGAGAAGACCGGGGTGGACGAACCTCTGGTGTACCAGCTGTCCCGCCAGGGGCATTAGCTGGGTAGCTATGTTCGGACGGGATAAGCGCTGAAGGCATCTAAGCGCGAAGCCCACCCCAAGATCAGGTTTCCCATCCTCCCTGGGGGAGGAGTAAGGCCCCAGGTAGATTACCTGGTCGATAGGCCAGAGGTGTAAGGGCAGCAATGCCTTTAGCTGACTGGTACTAATAGGCCGAGGACTTGAAACACGCCACCACCCACAGCCAGCAGCAGCAAACCACCACCCCAAAATTCGACTTCCCGGTGGCTACAGCGGAGGGGCCACACCCGATCCCATCCCGAACTCGGTCGTTAAGCCCTCCTGCGCCAATGGTACTGGGCGGGAAACCGCCCGGGAGAGTAGGTCGCTGCCGGAGCAACATCACACGTCAGGGCTCCCTGAGTTAACCCAGGGGCCCTGACATTGCTCGTGGGGCGTGTGGTGAGTTTGAGGGGCCGTAAGTGGGGAAGGAATTGATATGGGGCTGTAGAAGTCTAACCTGATTCCAGACCCGGCCCCATTCCATTAATGTAGCCAAGAGGGAGAGGGAGTGCGTATGGCCGTGAGATCGCCGGACGACATAAGAAATGTTTGTCTCATCTCTCATAGCGGAGCCGGTAAGACCTCGCTGGTGGAGGCAATGCTGTTTGACGCTGGTATTTCCGAGAGGATGGGTCGGGTTGACGACGGAAATACCACCACGGATTACGACCCCGAGGAACAGCGGAGGAAAATCAGCATCAACTTGGCGTTGGCCCCGTGTGAGTGGCGCGGAGTGAAAATCAATCTTCTCGATGCTCCGGGTTATTTCGATTTTGTAGGGGAAGTTCGCGCCGGCCTGCGCGTGTCGGAAGGGGCTCTGCTCGTCCTGGATGCGGTGGGAGGCGTTGAAGTCGGAACCGAACTGGTATGGTCATATGCCCGCGAGTACCAGACGGCCGTGCTGCTGGTGGTCAACAAAATGGACCGCGAGAACGCGGACTTTCTGCGCGCGGTGGAAGCAGCCCGAGAAGCGTTCGAGGCGCGGGTGATTCCTCTGCAGATTCCCATCGGCAAAGAAGAGTCATTCCGCGGTGTGGTCGACCTGGTAGCGCGAAAGGCATATGTTTTCGATGGTAGAGCGGCGGCGGGTTTTGGCGAGGAGGAAATACCTGCCGAGCTCCTACCGCAAGTTGAGGAGTGGCGAGAATCCGTTGTTGAGGCAGCAGCCGAAGCGGACGACGTCCTGCTGGAGAAATACCTAGAAGGGGAAGAACTGAGCGAAGAGGAGATCTGGGCAGGCCTGCGGCGGGCAGTCATCGAACGGAAGGTGATTCCCGCGCTGTGCTGCTCAGCTCTGTCCAATATAGGCGTTCAGCCAGTGCTGGATGCGTGCTGCCGGCTACTCCCCGCTCCCTCCGATGCTCCTCCGGTGGAGGGTCGGCATCCTGAGAACGAGGAGACGGTATCTAGAAAGCCGGCGCTGGAGGAGCCGTTCTCGGCCCTGGTCTTCAAGACGGTCGCTGACCCTTACGTGGGCAGACTCAGCCTGTTTCGGGTGTATTCTGGCGTGATTAGGTCTGACACTCACGTGTACAACCCCAACAAGAAGAGGAGCGAGCGGATCGGGCAGCTGTTCATCATGAGGGGAAAGCACCAGGAGCCGGTTGCCGAGTTGCGGGCGGGTGACCTGGGTGCCGTGGCCAAGCTGCAGGAGACTTCTACGGGCGACACCCTCTGTGACCAGGCCCACCCGGTGGTGTACCCCGCCATCACCTTCCCCGCCCCTGTATTTTCCGTGGCGGTTGAGCCCAAGAGCAAAGGCGATGAGGAGAAGATCAGCTCCGGATTGGCCCGGCTGATGGAGGAAGACCCCACTTTTCGGGTGGAAAAGAACCGGCAAACACTGCAGACCGTTATCTCCGGCATGGGAGAGATGCACCTGGATGTGATAACCGAGCGTCTACGTCGCAAGTTCGGGGTAGAGGTCAATCTGAAGACCCCGAAGGTACCCTACAAGGAGACCATCAAGAGCGCGGCAGAGGCCGAAGGTAAGCACAAGAAGCAAACGGGTGGTCGCGGGCAGTACGGGCACGTGTTTCTCCGCCTCGAACCGTTGGAGCCAGGAAAGGGCTTTGAATTCGTGGACAAGATCTTCGGCGGTGCGGTGCCAAAGCAATACATCCCGGCTGTGGAAAAAGGAGTCCGGGAAACCATGCAAGAGGGGGTCCTGGCCGGTTACCCGGTTACCGATGTAATGGTTACCCTGTACGACGGTTCCTACCACCCGGTGGACTCCTCCGAGCTGGCTTTCAAGATTGCCGCCTCGCTGGCCTTCAAGAAGGCTTTCATGGACGCCCAGCCCACGCTGCTTGAACCTGTAATGCGGGTCGAAGTGCTGGTGCCTGAGCGGTTCATGGGAGACGTCATAGGTGATTTGAACCGTAAGCGCGGACGAATACTAGGCATGGAACCCAGAGGACGGTCGCAGGTGGTTAGAGCACTGGTTCCCCTGGCGGAGATGTTCAGGTATGCCATAGACCTGAGGTCCATCACCCAAGGCCGCGCTACCTACAGCATGGAGTTCTCGCATTACGAGGAAGTCCCAGCTAACATCGCGGCGGAGATAATCGAGAAAGCCCGAAAGGAGAAGGAAGAAGGCTGACTACTCGCTAGTCATGGACCTTGCAGGGGCCTGGCCGGTGCCGGGACCCCTTTAGTTTGCCGAAGGGGGAGGAAAAGTGCTGGGGGATAACACGAGACGCGACATTGTGATTGTCGGTGCAGGGCCGGCCGGGTTGACCGCAGCCATGTATTGCTCTCGAATGGGCAGGCGGGTATTGGTGGTGGACAAAGCCGCGGCGGGCGGCAAGGCTGCTAGTACCGACTTGATTGAGAACTACCCCGGTTTCCCCCAGGGGATAACCGGTGCTGATCTGATGCAGCGCATGCGGGATCAAGCCTTCCGGTGGGATGCGGAGTTTCAAAATTGGGAAGTCACGAACGTTCGCCAGGTGCCGGAAGGATTCCGTCTCTCAGGCAAGACAAGCGCAATGACGTGTCGCGCGGTGATCTGGTGCGCCGGAACCCGCGAAAGACGCCTGGGGGTGAGGGGGGAAGAGAGGTTAACGGGGCGCGGGGTGTCTTACTGCGCGACTTGCGATGGGCCGTTGTACCGAGGGAGAAGAGTAGCGGTGATCGGAGGAGGCGATTCAGCAATCGCCGGAGCCCTGTTCCTGAGCAGACTTGCTACTAAAGTTTGGGTTGTGCATCGCCGCCAGCAATTGCGGGCTACGAAGGTTCTGCAAGAACGCGCCCGTCAATGTGATAACCTGGAGATCGTGTGGAATTCGGTTGTCACCGAGATAGTAGGGGAAGACAGAGTTCGCGCCATTGCCCTCAAGAATCTTGAGACCGGCCACAGCCAGCTACTCGAGGTGGATGGGGTTTTTGTCTACATTGGCTCAGTTCCTAACACCGAACCGCTCCGCGGAGTTGCTCGCTTGGACGAGGGCGGGTATGTGGTGACGAACGAAACCCTGGAGACTAGTTGTCCCGGCCTGTTCGCGGCTGGGGACGTGCGGCGGACGCCGCTGCGCCAGGTGGTAACAGCGGTCGGTGATGGAGCCATTGCCGCCATGAGTGCGGAACACTTCCTGGCGAGCCAGGAGTGAGTGCCATGGGGTTGCGCTTTGGGTGCCATGTGATATAATGGTGACGGAAAGTCAAAGAAGGTCAAAGACGGAGTGAGACCTGGTGGCTAGCCTGGCGGATTACATCGAGCAGTATCTCCGGAAGCTGGTTGACCAGGCGGTCGACGGGAAGGTCGAGTTTCAGCGGTGTGAGCTGGCCGAGAGGTTCGGCTGCGTGCCCTCACAAATAAGCTACGTGTTGGAGACGCGTTTCACGCGGGAACGAGGCTATCTGGTCGAGAGCAGACGCGGCGGCGGGGGGTACGTGAGGATTGTGAGGCTGACGCTGGGTTCTCACGAGCATCTTTTGCGCATGGTGGCGGAAGAGATCGGCGACGGTATCGGTCAGGAGGCCAGCGAACATTACATAGTCAGACTAATGGAGGAAGGAGTTATCACCGAACGGGAGGGCCGAATGATGAAGGCTGCGATTGATCGAAACACTCTACGGGTGCCACTCCCCCAGCGCGATCACATTCGGGCATCGATAATGAGGGCCATGATCCTGGCCATATTGAGCTACCGCGGGTAAGCCATCTTATGGATGGGAAGTGAAGGATTGTGCTGTGTCAAAGATGCGGGCAACGAACGGCGACAGTACACCTGACTAAGTTCATCAATGGGCAAAAGAGCGAAATGCACCTCTGCGAGCAGTGTGCTCGGGAAACCGGCGAGCTGGACTTCGTAATCGAGCCCGCCTTTTCCCTCAATCAGCTGCTGGCCGGGTTGCTCTCTCAGGAGCCGGCGCCGCCAACTAGCGAGCCTGGAGGCGAAGTGAGGGCGAGCGAACGCGGTTTGTCGCGATGTCCTCTGTGTGGATTGACATACCGGGAGTTCGCCCGAACTGGACGCCTGGGCTGTAGTCGCTGCTACAGTCACTTCGAAGACCGGCTCGATCCGCTGCTGCAGCGCATACATGGCCATCGTAGGCACGTGGGGAAGGGGCCGCGCCGGATCTCGAACGCTGCCGAGGTTTACGCGCAAATTGAACGGCTCAAGGCAGAAATGGATCAAGCGATACGCGTGGAAGCTTTCGAGAGGGCGGCGGAACTGCGCGACAAAATAAAGGAGTTGGAGTCGAAGCTCGAATGATGGCAAGGAAAGGACGGGATGGGATTGCCTTTGGATGAGGTGCTCCAAAATCCGTTGCCCCGCTGGATGGCCGGGGACGGGCCAGCTGCGGATATTGTAATATCAAGCAGGGCCCGGTTGGCCCGAAATCTGGAAGGAGTGCCTTTCCCCCATCTGTTGGACGCTGGGAGGGCGGAGCAAGTTGCGCAGCGTGTCAAAGCGGCCATCGACCACATCAACGCGGCGGGTAAATTTGGCGGACTGGAGTTTTACTTCCTCGAAGAGCTCAGTGCCCTCGACCGCCAAGTGCTGGCGGAAAAACGCTTGATCAGCCCCCAGCACGCCGAACTGGCACCGGGAAGGGCTGCCGCTATTCGGCGCGACGAAGGAGTCTCCATAATGGTCAACGAGGAGGATCACATCAGGCTACAGTGCTTGTTTCCCGGACTGGCGATAGGTGGTGCCTGGCGGCTGGCATCGGAAATAGACGACTGGTTGGAGCAACGACTTCCCTATGCCTACTGTCCCCGGCGGGGCTACCTGACCGCCTGTCCCACAAACGTGGGAACAGGGTTACGGGTGTCGGTGATGATGCATTTGCCGGCACTGGTGATGAGTGGTGAGGCGCGCAAGTTGTTCAGCGCGATCACCAAGGTGGGTCTGGTCGTACGCGGTCTGTACGGAGAGGGGACCGAAGCAGCAGGCAACATCTTCCAAATATCCAATCAGGTGAGCCTGGGTGTGTCGGAAGAGGAGATAATAGAGAAGATCAGGGGAGTTGCTACTCAGATTGTGGAGCAGGAGCGCTCCGCTCGCCAGGGGCTGTTGCGCCAGGCCCGGGCTAAGATCGAAGACCGGATCTGCAGGGCATACGGTGTGCTGTCGCAAGCGAGGATCATCTCGTCGGAGGAAGCGATTCGGTTGTGGTCGGACGTGAAGATGGGCATTGACCTGGGGGTGCTTAATGGGGCTGATTCGCGGCCGGTCAATGAGGTTTTGGTTATCAGCGGCCCCGGCTACATCCAGAGGCTAGCCGGGAGAAGGCTTGATGCGACGGAACGCGATATCAGGAGGGCACTGCTGATCCGCGAGCGGATGCGCGTTTATAAGAGTCCCTGAGGAGGCGGCGTTTATGTTCGGACGCTTTACCGAAAAGGCGCAGCGCGTCATCCTTCTGGCTCAGGAAGAGGCCAGAAGACTGGGGCATGACTTCGTGGGAACCGAGCATCTACTCCTGGGCCTTGTGCGGGAGGGAGGCGGCATTGCTGCCAAGGCCCTCATGCGTCTCGGCATCGACCTGAACAGGGTTCGGGGTGAGGTTGAGAAGGAGATAGGCAGGGGGCGCGGTGCTCCTGATGGAGAGATTGGATTCACGCCGCGGGCGAAGAAGGTGGTGCTGGAGCTCACGGCGGAGGAAGCTCGCGCGCTCGGACACAACTACATCGGAACCGAACACATCCTTCTCGGTCTGATCCGTGAGGGCGAGGGCGTGGCAGCCAAGGTGTTGGCCAACCTTGGAGCCGACCTCGAGAAGGTGCGCCAGCAGGTTCTGCACCTGTTGGGAGGTCAGGTAAGTGGCACTCCGTCGGCGGCAAGGGCCAGGTCGCGCAGCAATACCCCGGCGCTGGATACCTTCGGCCGCGACCTGACCTCTCTAGCCAAAGAAGGAAAGCTGGACCCGGTCATCGGTCGCGAGAAGGAGATCGAAAGAGTCATTCAAATTCTGAGCCGGCGCACGAAGAATAACCCGGTACTCATCGGCGAGCCGGGAGTGGGCAAGACGGCCATAGTGGAAGGACTCGCCCAGCGCATCGTGGAGGGTAAGGTTCCTGAGATCCTTCGGGACAGGCGGGTAGTAACGCTGGATCTGGCTGCTTTGGTGGCCGGATCCAAGTACCGGGGTGAGTTCGAGGAACGGCTTAAGAAAGTGATGGAGGAAATCCGCAATGCAGGCAACATCATCTTGTTCATCGACGAGATGCACACCATAATCGGCGCGGGTGCTGCTGAGGGTGCCATTGATGCAGCCAGCATTCTCAAGCCAGCGCTTGCCCGGGGAGAATTGCAGTGCATCGGTGCTACCACGCTTGATGAATACAGGAAGCACGTGGAAAAGGATGCGGCGCTGGAACGTCGTTTTCAGCCAATCATGGTGGAAGAACCGACGCCGGAAGAGGCCATTGAGATTCTTCGAGGGCTGCGGGACCGGTACGAGGCTCATCACCGGGTCGAGATCACAGATGCGGCGATCGAGGCTGCGGTCCGGCTTGCCGACCGATACGTGACCGATCGGTTTCTACCCGACAAGGCCATAGACCTGGTGGATGAGGCTGCCTCCCGGGTGAGATTACGGTCCTTCGTGCCGCCTCCTAACTTAAAGGAAAAAGAAAAGCGTCTCGAGGAGCTGCAGAAGGAAAAGGAGGCTGCCGTACAGTCGCAGGAGTTCGAAAAGGCTGCCCGACTTCGCGATCTGGAGCAAAAGCTTCGGCAGGAGCTGGAGCGCGAAAAGGAACAGTGGGAGAAAAGAAAGCTGAGCGAGAAGAGCACGGTGACTGAGGCGGACATAGCGACTATCGTGTCTTCTTGGACGGGGATTCCAGTTCAGCGCCTAGCCATGGAAGAGAGCGAGCGACTGTTGCATCTGGAAGAGGAGCTCCATAAACGCCTGGTGGCCCAGGATGAAGCAGTCTCTGCAGTGGCTCGAGCCATAAGACGTGCTCGGGCTGGTCTCAAAGATCCGCGCCGTCCCATCGGATCCTTCATTTTCCTCGGTCCGACGGGAGTGGGCAAGACTGAATTGGCCAAGGCTCTGGCTGAGGCACTGTTTGGCGATGAGGACGCGATGATTCAGCTCGACATGTCAGAGTACACTGAGCGACACACGGTATCCAGGCTGGTGGGTGCTCCTCCTGGGTACGTGGGTTATGAAGAAGGCGGTCAGTTGACAGAAGCAGTCCGCCGGCGCCCCTACTCGGTGATACTGCTTGATGAGATAGAAAAGGCGCACCCCGAGATCTTCAACGTGCTCCTGCAGGTACTCGAGGAAGGGCGCCTGACGGAGGCAAAGGGTCGCACGGTGGACTTCAGGAATACGGTGATCATCATGACCTCCAACGTGGGGGCTGACCTGATCAAACGGGAAACTGCGGTTGGTTTCCGTCCTCAAGTGGACGCCGAGCAAACGTACCAAGACATGAAAGCGCGAATAATGGAACAGGTCAAGAAGACGTTCCGACCGGAATTCCTCAACCGCATAGACGAAATCATCGTGTTCCATGACCTCACTCAAGAGCATCTGAAACAGATTGTGGAGCTCATGCTGCAACGTTTGGCCAAACGCATGGAAGAACATGGTCTGAAACTGGAGGTTACTGACCGAGCCAAGATCAAGTTGGTGCAAGAAGGATACGACCGGGTGTATGGTGCGCGGCCTTTGCGGCGAGTCATACAGCGACTGGTAGAGGATCCGCTTTCAGAGGAGATGCTAAAGGGCACCTTCACCACTGGCGATACAGTGGTGGTGGATTTGGGCGACGAAGGTCAGATCGTGTTCAGACCAGGTAGCCCACAGGGGGCGACGAAAGCAGAAAGCCCCATCACGTGAGTCCGGCAATGATGTTGCAAGCGGATGGGCCTGACCAAGTCAGGCCCATTGTTTGCCCGGGGGGGAGCGGGGTGTACGTATGTCAGGAGTGTGGCTACCAGAGCCCCAAGTGGTTAGGGCGGTGTCCCGACTGCGGGCGCTGGAACGCATTCTTGGAAGAGCCCGTAGAGCGCAGGGTGCCCAGACGGGGACACACTGACGGAGTTCTGGGGGAAAGCCCTCGACCCATCACCGAGGTTGCGGAGGGTAATCGAAGCCACCGTACCTCGACCGGTTTCCGGGAATTGGACAGGATCCTGGGTGGCGGGCTGGTTGCTTCTTCTGTTGTCCTGATCGGAGGCGAGCCGGGGATTGGCAAATCCACCCTGCTACTACAGTCCGCCGGGCGCATAGCTTCTTCTGGGCTCAGAGTGCTTTACGCGACTGGTGAGGAATCGTCGGCACAAGTACGTATGCGTGCGGAACGGTTGAAGGTGCTGGTGCCCAATCTGTGGGTGATGGGAGAGCAGGATCTGGAGGCAGTTTGCCGTGCCGCAGAGGAGATCGGCGCCCGACTTCTGGTGGTGGATTCCGTGCATGCGGTCCGGGTGTCAGAACTGGCGAGTGCTCCAGGTAGCGTGTCACAGGTCAGAGAGTGTACAGGCAGGCTGCAGAGGTTTGCGAAGGCGCAGGGCATAACCGTAGTCCTGGTGGGTCATGTTAGCAAAGCGGGGGCAATCGCGGGCCCCAAAGTGATGGAGCACTTGGTGGACGTAGTGCTCTTTTTCGAAGGGGACCGCCAATACAGATACCGGGTGCTTCGCGCAGATAAGAACCGGTTCGGATCCACCGAGGAGATCGCGGTCTTTGAGATGACCGAAGCTGGTCTGCGGGAAGTAGGCGACGTGTCCGAAGCCCTGATCGCAGGGAGACCAGCAGGCCTGGCGGGAGCAGCCGTGGCAGCGTGCTTAGAGGGAAGAAGGCCGGTCATGGTGGAAGTACAGGCTCTTGTGGCCCCGTCCCCCCTCCCCTCACCACGCCGAGTTGCCATGGGGTTCGATACCTCGCGCATGGCCATGGTTTTGGCGGTGCTCGAGAAACGCGTGGGCGTTTCGTTGTTGCATCAGGATGTCTACCTGAAGGTTTCAGGCGGGTTCAGGATCAGCGATCCGGCAGCGGATCTGGCCGTGGCTGCAGCCGTCGCCTCGTCTTGCTATGATTGTCCCATTCCTGCTGGGATGGTTTTCGCCGGTGAGGTTGGATTGGGTGGGGAAGTGCGGCCGGTGAGGGATGTGCGCAGTCGTTTGCGCGAAGCGGAAAGGCTTGGCTTTTCCGAAATGGTGGTCGGCCTCCACACAGAGGATCTGTCAAGACGGGCTCCGGTGGTGCTACTGCGAAGCGTGGAAACGGTGTGGGGGGCGCTGGAGGTGGCTGTGGGAAGTGCTTGGCGAGGTGCTCAGGCTGGCCCGAAGACGCCAGCGGGTGACCGACATGCTGGCCCGGGTGGCTCCCGGAACTTCGGTGCGCCACGCGTTGGATGATCTCCTCAGAGCGGGAATCGGCACCTTACTCGTCTTTGCAGAACACCGGGAGGTATTCCGGCTCATCGATGCCGCGGTCCGGGTGGAGGAGGAGGCAACCTCTGCCCGTCTGTACGAATTGGCTAAGATGGACGGGGCAATTGTCCTCACCAAGGACGGCAGCAGAGTTACCTGCGCCAACGCATACCTAACGCCTCCCTCTTCCATTTTCTCTACTGAGGCGGGGATGAGACATCGTACCGCGAATCGGGTTGCAGTTCATACGGGGAGTCTGTGTGTGGCGCTATCACAAGTTAGAAGAACGATCACCCTGTACCAGGGCCCGGAGAGATACGTCCTGCGGCAGCCGGAGAACGTCCTTGGTCGGGCTCAGTACTTACTAAATGGCCTGATCCGCCACCGGAACAGGATGAGGGCTGCCCTGGCCGACCTGAGCCGCCTGGAAGCCCGGGATTCCGTCACCCTTTCTCAGGTGACAGAAACCCTGTCGGTTTGGCAGGCGTTGTTGCGCTCTCTGGGGTTGTTATGGCTTGACTGCGCCGAGCTCGGCAGGGAGGGACAGTCGCTGGCTTGGGAAGCACGCGAAGCCGTAAACGAGCTGGTTGCAGGCGGGTGGCTGGTGTTTTGTGACTATTCTTCGTCAGATGAGTTAGGGGTATTGAAGGAGTCGGCCCGTGACCTGGTCGGTGACTATCCAGAAGCCGCACTGCTGGACCGAGAGGAGATTGCAGAGGTGCTGGGGTACGACCGGAGCGAGCTGCGCGATGAAAGGCACTTCCGTCCTCGTGGGTTTCGGCATGCGGTTGAGGAGCTGGGTCTGCAACCATCTGCAGTAGCACAACTGACTATGGGCATTGGGAGCTTGGAGGAAGTAGTGGAGCGAAAACCACGCGAACTGGCTCGGATCGGTGGGTTATTAGATGAGGAACAGGCTATGCGATTCCAGAGGTTGCTGGCCAGCGTTTCGCCTGACGCGGTCAGGAGAAGTTGAACGGCCCGAGCGTACCGATTTTCTTGCGCTCCCGGATTAGCACATCGTACAGGTTAAGGTCCAGCAAGTTACACAGTGCTGCCAGGTAGAATAGGGCGGAACCCATTTCCGCCTCAATGGTATCTTTACACTGCTCGCACAGCCTCCCCGCCAAGTGCGTCGCCATGTAATCCTTTAGTTGATCCAAAGTGATGTCGCTGGGCACTTTCTGCTTCTCGGCGTTGATCGTCAAGCATCCACAGCCGGTGACCGCTTTTGCCACTGCTCGGTTGATGCGGGCAGCGGACTCTTGCAACTTCGAGATCACGTCCAGGATGCTCCGATGGCGGAGGAGACAATCGTCAACTGCCTGCTGAAACTCGTCACAGAGGAGGTCCTTCATGAAAAAGCTTCACCTCACCCGCGCGTTCCCCGGGAGCACCAGGGAGGTGTGGACGGGACGGGATTCGAACCCGCGACCTCCGCCGTGCGAAGGCGGCGCTCTCCCATCTGAGCCACCCGCCCGGAACCTATCTGTCCTGTATTGTACCTTACCGCCGAACTGACAGTCAAGCGTGGTTGGCGACCGGGTCTACGCCAAGATTTGGGTGGCTACGGCTTGCGCAGGGCTTGGCTGTTGACAAAACCGACCAATGCGGCTGCGCTCAGCCCATTCGCAGCGCCACAAGTTCAAGCGGCCCCCAGCTGATCTGCTCAAGTTTCAGAGCGCACGACCAGCTGATCAGCAGTGGTCGATTGTGATTGTTGGCCCACGAACCAGCTCTGAGAGGGTGGTACGCACCTCAGCGATCGGACCGGGTGGAGGTCGTGGAAGGCCACAGTGATGCTGCTGGGAGTGTAGGGTCCAGTGGCCCGATCCTGAGCTAGGAACTGAGCGGCAGGATGGTGTTGATAAAGTTCGACTCAACCCAGTACAGGACCCAGCGATGTTGACATTGATAGGCTGTTGTGCTATACTTTTTGAGTAAGGGCCGCAAAGGAGGTAAGTACGTTGTTCAAGGTCGGTGACCGCGTTGTTTATCCGATGCATGGAGCCGGCGTGATTGAGTCCATCGACGAGCGGGAGATTCTTGGTCGCCGCCAACGATATTATATCATGAGGTTACCCATCGGCGACATGAAAGCGATGATACCCATCGATAACGTCGACGAAATAGGTCTCAGGGAAGTGATCAGCGAGGATGAAGTGCCTCGCGTCCTCGAGGTCTTGCGGAGTCGGGAGACGGAGATGTCATCCAACTGGAACCGCCGCTACCGGGCGAACATGGAAAAGATAAAGAGCGGGAACATCTACGAAGTGGCCGAAGTGGTCAGGAACTTGGTCAGAAGACAGCAGCAGAAGGGTTTGTCCACCGGTGAGCGGAAGATGCTCGACAGCGCAAGACAGATTTTGGTGAGTGAAATCGTGCTGGCGCAGGGGATCGGTGAGGAGCAGGCAAATTCTCTGCTCGATGAGGCGTTGGCGTGAATAAGGGAGTTGGTGCCTTCCCTTTCCGCATTGCCCAATTCGTACATCGCATAGCGGAGGGGGGTGACTGGTGCTGGTGAACCAAATGGTGCGGCGATTACTGGGTCTGATGGGGGTGGTGGGGGGCGTCACCGGAGCTCTGTATGGCATCCGTCCGTTGCAGAGCTTCTTTCAGTTCCACCTAAGTCGGCTGCAGCAGGTTGGGGTGATCATAGGCGGGGGAGTGCTTGGTGGCCTCATAATGTATTTATTAGCCCCCCTGATGATCACCGCTGTCCTGCAGTTCACGGACTGGGTGGAGCGCCGTCTCCAGACCACTTCTATCCAGGATCTCTTGGCAGCCATTGGAGGCCTTTTGGTGGGACTATTGATCGCCAACCTGCTCAGCGCGCCGCTGGCCAAGATACCGGCTGTGGGAGGTATCCTTCCCACGCTTGGTGTGTTCGTTTTGGGCTACGTAGGGGTGATGGTTGGTCTCAAGAAGCGGGACGACCTGGGAGGCCTGTTCGGTTTCTGGGGACGCCGCGGTCGGGAGAAAACACGCGATCTCGCTACGAGCAGCAAGGAAGGTTCGGTAAAGATCCTGGACACCAGTGTCATCATTGATGGGCGCATAGCCGACGTGTGCAAGGCTGGTTTTTTTGAAGGTACTGCCGTCATTCCCAGCTTTGTCCTCGAGGAGCTCAGGCACATCGCTGATTCCTCTGATATGGTCAAGAGGAAGAGGGGGCGGCGGGGCCTCGAAGTTCTCAACATCTTACGTCAGCAGTTGGGAGACGCGGTAGTGATATACGAGCACGACGAGGATCAGGGCCAGGAAGTGGACAGCCGCTTGGTGCGGTTGGCAAAGAAGTTGAATGCCAAGATAATGACCAATGACTACAACCTCAACCAGGTGGCGGAACTGCAGGGCGTTCCGGTCCTCAACATAAATGAGCTGGCCAACAGCCTCAAGCGTATCATTTTGCCCGGCGAGCACATTTCGGTCTACATCATCAGGGAGGGCAAGGAACCGGGTCAGGGGGTTGGGTACCTGGACGATGGCACGATGATCGTGGTTGATGGTGGGAAACATTTCGTCGGTGAAACTGTTGAGGTGACGGTGACCAATATCCTTCAAACATCAGCCGGTCGGATGATTTTCGCCAAACCCCGGACGAGTTAGCGCGATCTCTTGAGGTGACGTCCTTTGCCGCACACATGGTGTGTGCTCGCAGCGGCCGGAGCTGGCAGCAGGCTGGGGGCGCCGGTACCCAAAGCCCTGGTCGAACTGAACGGGGAGCCTGTGTTCATGCGCAGTTTGCGCGTGATGCGAAAGGCTCCCTTCATTATGGGCGGGGTGGTGGTAGCGCCGTGCGGGCAGCTTTCGGCATTCATTTCCGGGTTGGCCGAGCTGGGACTCAGTGACACGTGGTCGGTGATCGAGGGAGGGGCAACGCGGCAGCAGTCCGTTTTCCGCGGACTTCGAGCTCTCCCGGCGGAGACGGAAGTGGTCATAATCCACGACGCAGCGAGGCCACTGGTGGATGTCGGGTCGCTAAGAAGAGTCTGGGAGGCAGCAGTTCAGCACGGGGCTGCTGCCTGTGGGTGGCCGGTTGCCGATACCCTCAAGCAGGTTGGGTGCGCGGGGAGGGTGCAGCACACCCTAGATCGCGGCGGCTTGTGGGCAGTACAAACCCCGCAGGCTTTCCGCCGAGAGATCCTGTGGGAAGCTCACCAGCAGGCCTTAGATTCTGGGTTTGAGGGAACCGATGACGCACAGCTGGTGGAAATGCTGGGGCATCCGGTGTACCTGGTGAAAGGGAGCCCGCGCAACATCAAGATCACATATCCTGAAGACCTGGAGATGGTTCAGCACATGCTGGGAGAAGTGCCGCGGGTGGGTTTGGGGTATGACATTCATCCGCTGGTTACCGGTCGCCGCCTGGTGCTGGGCGGGGTTTACATTGATCACCCGTTGGGATTGGATGGTCATTCCGATGCCGACGTTGTCTGCCACGCTCTGGCTGATGCCCTCCTGGGCGCGGCCGGCTTGGGGGACATAGGAGTACACTTTCCCGTGGACGACCCAAGTTACCGTAATGCATCTAGCATCGGTCTGTTGGCAGAAGTGGGGGGTATGCTCCGTCAGCGGGATTTGCGGCCGTCCTGGGTGGATTTGATGGTACTGGCCGAGTCTCCCAAGCTTTCACCGTACTTTGCCGAAATGCGAAGGACCATTGCAGAAGCTCTGGGGGTTGCCTCTTCCTGCGTGAGCATCAAAGCCACTACCGCCGAAGGCCTTCCTCTGTATGGCGATAGAGAGGCCATTGCATGCTGGGCCGTGGCGGTGGTATGTCGCGCATGCTAGAAAGGTGCAGGGTGCATAATACCACTCACAACGATCCTGCTGATACGCGAGCAGGAGGTGAGGTATCCCGTGAGAGGGATGGCGATAGTCGCGCTGACTGCCGTCTGTTTGGCAACTGCATCGCCGGTACTGGCGGCCGCGAGGGTGAGCGTGCTGCCTGTACAGGGATCGTGGGATGTGGCGGAAGTTGTCGTCAACGGCCAGGTAGTGCTCCGGATGAGGACGGATTACGGCGGATATAGCGCCAGAGAGCGGGCAGCCATTGTGGCGGAACGGATAAGACTTTTCTGCAATACGCCGGGCACCCCCGTGGCAGCCCGCTTGAACGGTGAGGTGGTGGTGCTCTGGAGTGGACACGTAGTCGCCACTGTGGACAAGCAAGTTGCCGAGATCAACTCCTCCTCTCGGTGGGAACTGGCAGAGATCTGGGCCAAGAAGCTGCGAGAGGCCCTTGGTCTATCCGCAGCGAAGGCTTCCGATGGGGTGCAAGAGGTCGATTGGGCGCAGGAGGATGTCGCCTACGGCGTGGCTTCCTGGTACGGTCCGGGTTTCCACGGCAGGCCCACTGCCAGCGGAGAGATATTCGACCAGGAGGAACTTACCGCCGCCCACCGGACCCTGCAGTTCGGGACGCTCGTGGAAGTGACGAACCTGGCAAACGGGCGGTCGGTGGTCGTGCGGATTAACGACCGTGGGCCTTTTGTGGAGGGCAGGATCATCGATCTGTCACTGGGTGCGGCTAGGCTGCTTGGTATGCTCGATGCAGGCCTCGCTCGGGTCCGTTTGCGTCTGGTGAAGCAAAGATGATCGCGAAAGACTCCATTTTGGGCGCGATCTCTGACCTCCCCCATCAGGATGGAGGTCAGCGTCATTCAGTGATGGTATAATGCAACAGTAGGGGGGAGGTCCTTGCGCGTTCACAACACCCTGACCCGGAAGTTCGAAGAAATCGTTTCCCGCCAAGATAATCGGCTGGGCATGTACGTGTGCGGCCCCACGGTGTACGATTACATCCACATAGGAAATGCACGGTGTTTCGTGATTTTCGACGTGGTGCGCAGGTACCTGAGTTATCGCGGATTTGAAGTCATCTATGTGATGAACATAACGGACATCGAAGACAAAATCATCCAGCGCGCGGCTGCTGAAGGAGAGGAACCATTGGAGTTGGCCGAGCGTTACACCCAGGCCTTCCTGGAGGATGCTCGAGCACTCGGTTTGCGCGAACCCACCCATCTTCCACGTGCCACTGAGCACATTGGCGAAATCCACGAACTCATCCATCGACTCATTGCGCGGGGGTATGCGTACGTTTCCGGCGGCGATGTGTGGTTTGAGACGGCTCGCTTCGCGAAGTACGGCAAGCTGTCAGGCCAAAGACTCCAGGATCTGGTTGCAGGAGCACGCGTAGCGCCGCATGAGACCAAGCGGAGTCCCGCTGACTTTGCACTTTGGAAGGCCGCCAAGCCCGGGGAGCCTTTTTGGCACAGTCCCTGGGGACCAGGCCGCCCCGGATGGCATATCGAATGCTCTGCCATGGCCATGAAATACCTGGGTGAAACCGTGGATATACATGGCGGAGGAGCGGATTTGATTTTTCCCCATCACGAAAACGAGATCGCTCAGTCTGAAGCGGCCACCGACGCCGAGTTCGTGCGGTACTGGATGCACAATGAGCTGCTGAACCTGGCCGGCGACAAGATGTCCAAATCTGCTGGCAACGTTCACGTGGTGCGGGAACTACTCCAGCGATACTCAGGCGAGGTGATTCGACTCTATCTGCTTTCGGCTCACTACAGAAGCCCGCTGAGCTTCGTTCCCGAGCAGCTGGACGCTGCCGAGGCTTCGTTGCAGCGACTTTACAACGCTGCTTTCCATCTCAGCCACTTGTGGCAACATGCACCTAATGAGGGCTCGTACCCCCGACTGGAAAGCATCGCCGATGGCTACCGCGCGCGATTCACCGAGGCCATGGATGATGACTTCAACACTGCGGAGGCAGTGGGCTTGCTGTTCGAAATGGCCAGAGAAATCCACCTGAATGTGGGAGCTGATGTCCCACGACGTACCTTGGAGTACGTACTGGATACCTTCTTAGGCCTCAACCGCCTGCTGGGCATCGTTACCCGGGATGTGGGGCTTCCCTCTCTGAGTGATGAAGAATGGGAGATGATACGCAGGCGCGAGCAGGCGCGGGCCCGTCGCGATTGGAATACTGCGGATCGAATCCGGGAGGAACTCGCACGGCGCGGTCTAATCCTGGAAGACACTCCGCTGGGTGTCAGGTGGCGGCGGAAAGAGTGAGGGTCACTGGAGGTGTTTCATGAAAGTTCGTCTATTGGGCTGGACTCCCGACCCGGAGCAAACGGTTGCTGCGGCCGCCCGGCTTTGTTACAGCTCTCGCTCTGTGGACGAGCTCCGCGAGGAAATGTCACCCGCCGAAGCACACCGCTTAATACGCATGTTGATAGATCGGGGACATACTTCACCGCTTGAGCACGCGGTGTTTCATTTCGGTGTGGAGGGAATCAGCCGGGTAACGTCTCATCAGCTGGTGCGCCATCGCATAGCCAGCTATTCTCAGCAGTCGCAGCGATACGTCACATTCAAACGCCCTTTGGACTACGTGATACCTCCAGTGGTGACCGCCCGTGGCTACGAGGAGCAGTTCAAAGGGTTCATGAACGAGTGCTGGCGCATGTACGTGAGTCTGCTGAGGGCGGGCATACCCGCTGAAGACGCGCGCTACGTCCTGCCCGGCGCTGTTTGTACCAGATTGGTGCTGAGCATGAACGCCCGGGAATTGTTGGACGTGTTCTTTCCTCTCCGCACTTGCCTCCGGGCCCAGTGGGAAATTCGTCTGATGGCCAACCTAATGTTGAAACAGTGCAGGGGAGTTGCACCGGTCCTCTTTGAGAAGGCAGGTCCTTCTTGTCGGCGATGGGGGAGTTGTCCAGAAGAAAACCGCCAGTGCGTGCTGTGGCGACGAACCCATGGAGATGGAAAACGGTGAACAAGGGTGGACGTAATGGTCCTCACCTGATCCACGGGGTACACGCTGTGCGTGAAGCTCTGGAGTGCAGCCGGCCAATTCACAAGGTGATGCTGGCAAGGGATCTCAGGCACCCGGAGGTCAGGCGAATTGTACAGTTGGCGCGTCGAGCGGGGGTACCGGTGCAACAGGTACCTCGCGCTGTTCTGGACAACGTGGCGGAGGATCACCGTGGGGTTGTCGCGGTACTGGCCGCCTTCCAGTACGCTGATCTCGGCGACATTATTGCCAAGGGACTGGCGGCGGGAGATCGGGCCATCCTGGTGGTACTTGACTGTGTGATGGATCCCCAGAATCTGGGTGCCATTGCCCGCTGCTCGGGGGCGGCAGGGGTACAAGGTATATTGTTACCCAAACGGCGTAGTGTGGGTTTAACAGCGGCGGTGGCTAAAGCTTCGGCAGGTGCTCTCTTTCATATACCGGTGGCGCGAGTGACCAACCTAGCCCGGACGCTGGAACAGTTGAAGACGGAGGGGTTCTGGATCTACGGTGCCGAAGCGGGGGAGCACCGAGCGCACTGGGAGGTCGACTGGTGCCGGCCGGTCTGCCTGGTACTGGGCAGTGAGGGTAAGGGACTACGCCGGGTGATCAAGGAACGGTGCGATGTGCTGGTGTCCATTCCCCAAGTGGGTGGAGTCGGGTCGTTGAACGTTTCCGTTGCCTGCGGGATCATCCTCTTCGAGGCCTTGCGCCAACGCACGGTGTCCGGGCTTGATCTGGGTTAGGGGTGCAATTATAATGGAAACGTGGGACAAGTCCACACCACGCCGCGAGATTCCGCGTGATTTCCCAGCGGTATCTGCCGGCCGATGCGCGCGGAGGACAGGCCCCGGTCGAGGGCTGGGTAGGGAAGAGAGACTTACTGGAGTAGTCCAACCGTGGGACAAAAGCGACGTGCGGGGGCGATACTGAGTGGGCATGGGTCCGCACCGGGAAGCGGCAGTTCGGTACGAGGCCATGATGGACGAAGAGATCGTTGAATACGCACGAGATGGCTGTGACATCGCTCTGGAGTACCTGATCAACAAGTACAAGAACTTCGTTCGGGCCAAAGCGCGCTCATACTTTCTGATCGGGGCGGACCGGGAAGATATAATCCAAGAGGGCATGATAGGACTGTACAAAGCCATCCGGGATTTTCGCAGCGATAAGCTTTCTTCTTTCCGCGCGTTTGCGGAGCTTTGCATTACCAGGCAGATCATAACCGCCATAAAAACGGCTACCCGCCAGAAACACATCCCCCTGAACTCATACGTGTCTCTCAACAAGCCCATCTACGATGAAGATTCGGACCGCACCTTGCTGGACGTCATATCCAGTTCTAGGGTAACGGACCCCGAGGAGCTGATCATCAACCGAGAAGAGTTTGGCGACATAGAAGAAAAGATCAGCGAAATACTCAGCGACCTGGAATGGCAGGTGTTGATGGCGTATCTCGATGGCAAGTCCTATCAGGAGATTGCCAGCGAGCTCAAAAGGCACGTCAAGTCCGTGGACAATGCCCTGCAGCGCGTAAAGAGGAAGCTGGAAAGGTATCTGGACAACCGGAATGGTCGTTACCGTCAACTCAGAGGAAATAGCCATCCGCGCAACTGACGATACCTTGACCAGAGTCCTCACGCGTCGTATAATGTATACCGCGTGGGCTGGCGTAGCTCAACGGTAGAGCGGGTGATTTGTAATCACCAGGTTTTGGGTTCGAATCCCATCGCCAGCTCCAATGATTGACTACAACCAGCCGTGGAGAGGTACCCAAGCGGCCAACGGGGGCAGACTGTAAATCTGCTGGCGAACGCCTTCGCTGGTTCGAATCCAGCCCTCTCCACACGGCGCGGGGTGGAGCAGCAGGTAGCTCGTCGGGCTCATAACCCGGAGGTCGTAGGTTCGAATCCTACCCCCGCAACAGTGAGCTCACATAGCTCAGTCGGCAGAGCGTCGCCTTGGTAAGGCGGAGGTCACCGGTTCGAATCCGGTTGTGAGCTCCATTTTTTTGTGTAGAAGGAATTCCCGTCGCATCGCAGAAACTCTTGCAAGGAAAGGCAAATACTATCCCATGGACGCGACCCCCAGCGGACAAGCACCGCGCCACGGGCCTGATGGCAGCACCGTGACTTCGTTGGAAAGGGGGAGCTGAGATGGCGAAGAAGAGGTTTGAGCGGACGAAGCCGCATGTGAATGTAGGGACGATAGGGCATGTGGATCATGGAAAGACGACGTTGACGGCGGCGATGACGAAGTTGTTAGCGACGAAGGGTTTAGCGGAGTATGTGCCGTTTGAGAAGATAGACAAGGCGCCGGAGGAGAGGGAGCGGGGTATAACGATAGCGATAGCGCATGTGGAGTATGAGACGCCGAAGAGGCATTATGCGCATGTAGATTGTCCGGGGCATGCGGATTACATAAAGAACATGATTACGGGTGCGGCACAGATGGATGGGGCGATATTGGTGGTCTCGGCGGCGGATGGTCCGATGCCGCAGACGCGGGAGCACATATTGTTAGCGAGGCAGGTAGAGGTTCCGGCGATAGTGGTGTTCATGAACAAGGCGGATTTAGTGGATGATGAGGAGTTATTGGAGTTAGTGGAGTTAGAGGTGAGAGAGTTACTGAGCAAGTATGAGTTTCCTGGTGATGAGGTACCGGTGGTAGTGGGCAGTGCGTTGAAGGCGTTAGAGTGTGGGTGTGGGAGAGAGGATTGTGACAATTGCAAGGCGGTGTGGGAGTTATTGGAGGCGATAGATGAGTACATACCGACGCCGGTGCGGGATGTTGACAAGCCGTTTTTGATGCCGGTGGAGGATGTATTTAGCATAACCGGGCGAGGGACGGTAGCGACTGGGCGTGTAGAGCGAGGGAAAGTGAAGGTAGGGGATGAGGTAGAGATAGTGGGGTTTTCGGAGGAGAGGCGCAAGACGGTAGTGACGGGAGTGGAGATGTTCCGGAAGTTACTGGATGAGGCGGTAGCGGGGGACAACATAGGGACGTTATTGAGGGGAATAGACAAGGATGAAGTTGAGCGGGGGCAGGTATTAGCGAAGCCGGGGTCGATTCAGCCGCATCGGAAGTTCAAGGCGGAGGTATATGTACTGACCAAGGAAGAGGGTGGGAGGCACACGCCGTTTTTCACCGGGTATCGGCCGCAGTTTTACTTCCGGACCACGGATGTGACTGGGGAAGTGAAGTTACCGGAGGGTGTGGAGATGGTGATGCCTGGTGACAATGTGCAGGTGTCGGTGGAGTTGATCACTCCCATTGCCATAGAGGAGGGGCTCCGCTTTGCCATTCGCGAAGGCGGCAAGACCGTCGGCGCCGGCGTGGTGACCGAGATATTCGAATGAGGGCTTGCTCTTGAATCTGCCGAAGTGAGTTCGCCAGTAGACTGTGGCGCCCGCCCCACGAGAAGGGGCGGGCGCATTCAATTGAGTGCACAGAGCAGTGGTGGATTGTGCTACTGGGTGAGAGGGGAATGGGTACCGGAGGGCGTTGCATCAGTGGACGGAGCGAGTGGCAGGGAGGGTATGGACGACTGTCGAATTTGATTGAACCAGCAGCTGCTCGCTAGGGGAGGAGGCACAAGTGAATTTGGTGGAGAAGCTCCTGGAGGAGCTGGCGTTCTTACCGCCTGAGGAGAGAGCCGTACTCCGCAGCGGCGACGTGGCGGTACGCGTCAGGTGGGTGTTGCGACGACTCCAGATGCTTGATCGACGACGGTTTTCCCTGCGCAAGATCGCGCGCCGGGCGGGGGTAAGCGCTCAAACGCTATCGCTGATCGTGAAAGGGGAGACGAAAAGACCGTCGGCTTCAACCATTGCTCGCCTTGCTCACGCCCTCAACGTGCCCGTAGCCTTCTTGATGGAAGGGCAGATTCTTACGCCGGCAACGGCCGGTGATTCTTCCTCTCAGTTTCCTGCCTTTTCAGCGCTATCGGAGTCGTTGCGCCGGTTCCTCGCACGACCGGAGAATTCTCCGTACGTGCTGGAAGCTCTCAGGCTCGCTAGCCGGATGGCGGCTGCTGATGCCGAGCCCAAACTCATTCGATGCGCTGGGGACTTGGCCCTGGCCGCCTATTCCTACGCACGGCGGCTTTCTGGACCTGGTAAGGATGAGAGAGGAACGCATTCCATGAAAGCTGACACCGTGCACGACTCGACCCCACAGCACGGGTCTGGTAGTGCGGAGCCTGGGTGGCAGTGATGCCAACTTGGTTGAGATGAGGCCTCCGCACGTTGCTCGGTAAAGAGCGAAGGGGAGCAACGGATTGTTGTGGTTAGTGTGTGGGACGAGTAACTCCTCCCAAGGTTACCACGTGGTGCCTACCGCTTTGCGGGACGGTTAGTGTGAACGGTCGTGCTTGCGCAGCCCCCAGATCCCCGATCAACGCCGCGGGCGGTGCGAAAGACCCACAACTCGCTGACTCATGCCCTGCAGAGCAGGCGTTTGTACTTTTGGGTGGGTGACGCCCGGCTGATGAACTAGGACGCAGTGGTGGACTTTGTCAAGTGGTGGAACCTGGAGTTCCTAGTAGGCTGTTGTTCTACGGCTAGGCGGGGTCGGCAAAAAGGAAGCGGTCTACTTCCCCCGTTTTCCGCTCCTTCGCCTTGGTATCTTCGACGTCCGTTAGCGGAAGGATCGTGCTGCGATCGTGGCGCATCTGCAACAGTCTGTGAAGCAATCGTCACTGGTGAGTGGTCCGAAGCAGAAGAACCGCTGGAGGTAGCAGAGGCGTCGCGCCCTCGACAAGAGCGAGAGTACCGAGATCCAGGTCGTGCCTAGAGGAAGCACGGGAAGGCATACCGCATGGTGAGGGCTCCGAGCCCCTGGGGATCCTTAAGAGTCAGGGGATCGTATGCTCCAATCCCAGTCGCGCGACACAGACAACCGCGGCAGGAGGGCAACAAAACTAGAACCTCTCCCTTTGCGAAATCCGGGACCCGCCTGATAACCTGACAGCCGCTGGACTGACAGCCAGACGAACACAGCACTGGCTGACTCCTGCTGATCGTCATCACCGCTTCTCCCCTCTCAGGATAGCGTTCATCCCGGCTGTTGCTTGCTGCGTCGCCGGGCGCCACATGGCTGTAGGTACCCGGGCTCAGTCCCACCTGGCTGTGGCCAACCAGTTCTGCACGAGCTTTGCCGGGATACCTCGGCCAGGGCGAAAGTCGTACAGGTGTGCCGCAGGTGGTAAAGCCGGAGGCAGGGGAGACCTGCCCTGTCCAGCAGCCGCTGGAAGCAGCGGTGGGACGGGTTGGAGGGGGCCCCACGTTGGTGGTAAACAGGAGGACGGCATCCTGCCACTTGCCGCTACCCACAACCGACCCCCAGCTGGCAGGCGCGGTGACGGCTCAATGCACCAACAACCTCCTGGGGCAGGAAAATGGTGCGGCGCGCGGTTGGCGACTTGGCGAGCGAGTTATTTTGGCTCTTCTCAGAAGGATTTCAGGATTGGACGTCGAAGGGTGGTCTCGACAGACACTACTACCATAGTAGGAGCAATGGAGCAATCAACATGGTGGACGAGCTGGAACGGGACATCCTCAACCTGATAGCGAAGTCTCCCACTCCCATTGGGGCCACAACTTTACAGCTGATGTTGCAGGATCGTTACCGAGTGAAGCAGGCGTGGATTGGGAGGAAACTCAAGGAGCTTGATCACAAAGGGCTCACGCAGAAATGTGGTTTCAAGGGGCGGATCCTCACGGATAAGGGGCGTGCTGAGCTGGCGCGCCTCAACTACCAGAGCAGAAAGATTCGGGAGAACAGCGCATTCCTCAAGGTCCTGACCATCGAGTCCGGAGACCGTTTGATAAAGGTACTTTCTGCCCGGAGGGCGCTGGAAAGGGAGACGGCGTATCTTGCGGCTATGTACCGGACGGAAGAAGAGTTGGGACTTCTGGAGCGCGCCCTGGAGGAGCAGCAGAAGGTCCTCGACGCGGGGGGAAGTGGGGCCAGAGAGGACATACGGTTTCACGACCTCATAAGCAGGGCTTCGAAGAACGAGGTTTTGGTGCACGCCCTCAGGGTGGTTCGGCATGCCAGCCGGCTGACGCCCATCGTCGCGTGGATCCGCAAGCAGGTGGGAGGGGATTTGGGGAAGGAGCATCGCCAGATCTGGCAGGCTATTCGGGACAGGGATCCTGTTGCGGCATCCAAAGCTATGGATATTCACATCACCAACCTAATCCAGGACGTGCAGAGCTACCTGTCCGCGCACTCCGCCTCGATGATACCTTTCGACGAACTCGTGCTGGCCGAGTACGATCTCGAAGCTACAGAGCTTTTTCCGAGCGAACTCTTGACCAGGGGTAGCAAGGAAGGAGAGGCTGGTGCATGACTGGAGCGGAACTGGTAGTTGCGCAACTTGCCGCTTGTGGTGTGGATTACGTTTTCGGCGTGCCAGGGGACACGAGCATGAGCCTGTATGACGCCTTCGCTCGTTCCGGACGGATCAAGCACATTGCGTTTCGTGACGAGCGATCGGCGGTCTTTGCAGCCGACGCGTACGCCCGCGTGAAGGGGAGCGTAGGAGTTGCCGACCTGCCGAGCGGTGCTGGGGCCCTCTACAGCGTTGGCGGCGTTTCCGAAGCACACAAGTCGTGTAGCGCGGTGGTGTGCATAGCCACCGACATTCCGCTCACCAGCGAAGAAACTGAGGCGCTTACCGAGCTCAAGCAGGAACAGCTGTTTGCGGCCATATCTAAATGGAGTACTCGGGTAAAGACGGTCGAGAGGCTACCCGCCCTTATGCGGAAGGCGTTTCGCCTAGCGACCTCAGGCAGACCCGGTGCCACGGTGCTCACCATACCCCAGAACGTCCTCAGTGACGAGTACGCGGGATGTGAAGAACTGCGGCAATGTGGTGCCCAGGTTTTCCCCAGGCACCGTCCTAGGCCGGGCGACGACGACGTCGAGGAAGTCATCAAGCTGCTCTTTCGGGCCCGGCGTCCAGTCATACTCGCGGGTGGGGGCGTGCTGATATCTCAAGCGTGGAAAGAATTGCAGCTCCTGTGCCGGAGGCTGGACATACCGGTGGCCACGTCAATAAACGGCAAAGGGGCGATAGCCGAAGGTTCCCGGCAGTCGATAGGGGTCGTCGGTGCAAACGGTGGACGCACCTTGGCCAACCGTTTGGTGCAGGAAGCCGACTTCCTCCTGGTCTTGGGCTCAAAGCTCAACCGGGTAACCACGTTAGGCGGCTCTCTGACTGATGGCAAGATCATATGCCAGGTGGACATCGATGCCGAGGCCCTGGGGAACAACGTGCATGCTCAGGTACAGATCCTGGCGGATGCGCGGGAGTTCCTGGTACGGCTCCTGGAAGGGATCGAAGCCGGTAGCCAGCCTCCCACTGGGGTGTGGCACGTTTGGACCGACCGCGTCGAGCGGGAGACCCGACGCGACTTTCACACCAATCTGCAGGAGCCGGAATTTGCCGGGCGTCCAATCAATCCGCACAGAGTCGTGCGGGCGCTTCAGAATGTACTGCCCGAAGATGCCATCATAGTAGCCGACGCGGGGACCCCGACCCCCTTCATGGCCGCATACTACAGGATACGGCACCCGGGGCGCCACTTCATCAGCCCCCGCGGGCACGGGGGCTTAGGGTTCGCATTGCCGGCTGCGCTGGGTGCCAAGCTCGCCCGGCCCGATGCGCTGGTGGTGGGGATGTTCGGTGACGGTAGTTTCGGAATGTCGATGGGGGATCTGGAGACGATCAGCAGGGTCGGCGTTCCGGTGGTACTGCTGAACTTCGATAACCGCTGTTATGGATGGATAAAGGCGCTGCAGAAGCTCTACTTCGGCGAAAGATACTTCTCGGTGGATTTCCGTCCTGTGGACAATGTGATGATTGCGCGGGCTTTCGGCATCGATGGCAGGAACGTCAGTGACCCCGACACCTTGGAGGACACCCTCAGAGACGCCCTGCGGAGCGACGGACCGTTCTTCATCAACATAGAGTCCGCATCTCCAGCCGAGGTGACTCCACCCGTTGCCAAGTGGCTGAAGGACGAGAAGGTACCTCCAGAGCAGAGAGGCCGTCTGGCGTACTGAGTGTCGATCCCGATCGGTCGAACGACGGCTAAGACTGCAAGGAAGAGGTTAGTGGGGCATCAGTCCATGGAAAGGGAGGGTACCATGAGGTACTGTAGGATGGTCGCGTGTCTGGCGTTGGTGTTTGTTCTTGCGCTGGCGGCTTGCGTTACGCCATCGACTGAAGAAGAGTCGGAAGCCGCGCGTGAGGCGGGTTACCCAGAGGCCGGTAGACCCATCGAACACATCATCCCCTGGAGTGCTGGTGGCGGAACCGATGTGGCCATGCGTGGTTTCATGAAACATGCGGAAAAGTACGTTGGCACTAAGATATACAACAAGAACATCACCGGGTCCCAGAGCGCGCTGGGAGTATTCACCCTGATGCAGGCGCGTCCGGATGGCTACACCATCGGAACATTGACCTGGGATAGCGTCGTGACGGCACCGTACTACGGTCTCGTCGAGGGTTACGACCTCAGCAAGCTCGAGATCATATGCATGGTCACCAATCACCCCACCGCACTCGTCGTCAGAGCTGATGCGCCGTGGAAGGATCTTGCGGAATTTGTGGAATACGCCAAGGCCCATCCCAACGAAGTCAGCGTGGCTAACGTGGGGACGGGGGGCGTGTGGCATCTGCCCATGCTCGATGCGGAAAGGAAGATGGGGATTCATCTGCGGCACGTGGCCTACCCCGAGGGTGCTGGTCCACAGCGGGAAGCGTTGCTGGCAGGCGAGGTTGATGCTGCCTGCATGAGCATAGCCGCGGCGCTCCCAGCCCTCAAAGCGGGCGATGCGCGCGTACTCGCGGTCATGGCCGAGGAAAGGGATCCCATGGTGCCCGAGGCACCGACTTTCCGCGAATACGGATACGACGTTGTTTGGGGTAGTTTCCGCTTGATCGCCGTGCCGGCGGGTACCCCCGAGGAGGTAATCAGCTACCTGGAGGCGGCCTTCGAAAAAACGTTCAAGGACGAAGAATTCCAGGCCTGGGCGAATAAGACTGCGTTGGGACAGCGCTGGATGGGTAGGGAAAATGTCAAGGCGTTCATACAAAGAATTCAGTCCGAAGCATTCAGCCTGATGGACGAACTGGTCGAGCAGGGGGTGCTGGAACCGCCAGGCGGCAAATAATGCCCCGGACCTGATTGAGGAGCTGGAGTGCTCATGTCATGGGGAACAGCCATGGGTAGATCCCATATACTCCAGGGGCTGGCCATCTTGGCTGGCATGGGGCTGTACGTGTACCAGCTCATGCAGCTTCCCCCGCCCTTCGAGACGGGGGAGCCCGGTCCAAGCCTGTACCCCTGGCTGATAGCGGTCCTGCTCTGTGCCTGCGGGCTGTTGCTCATCAGAAAGGGCCTTCGTGGGGCTGCCGATGAGAACGGGCCGGCTCCGGGCGGCGAGTTCGCGGGAATGGCGAGGTCGTTGCTCGCAGTAGCTGTGACCGCGGGGTACCTGTGGCTGTTCTCCGTTGCCGGGTTCTGGCTCAGTTCGGTGCTGTATGCCTCGGCGATCGCCGTCCTGTTCGATTCGGCAAAGCGGAGGACTGTTAGGGCTGCGATGGCATGCCTGCTCATCGGGATCGCGATAACTGCCGTGGTGTATCTGCTGTTTACCCTGCTCCTGGGCGTCAGGCTGCCTGCCCTCCGGCTGCCTTGAGACTCGCAAGGCGGATTCCCCGCAGGCATTGGTCGGGCAGCCGGCGCGTTCCCGCGCTTCGAGGAATGCGGCCGATGAGCGTCTGGGGTAGGGGGACCGAATGGGAACGCAGGTCGCCTCGGCTGCGTGGCAACCCCCGGCCCGTATGCAATGACCCAGGAGGGTAGTCGGATGTTCCTGGAAATCGTGCAGGGTTTCGCGACCTTGTTTTCAGGAGCCAATTTCCTTTACCTCATTGGCGGACTGCTCATGGGAGTATTCTTCGGGGCTGTGCCGGGGCTGACGGCCACTTTGGCCATAGCGCTCCTGCTCCCGTTCACCTTCACCATGGCCACGGTCCCCGCGCTGGTCACCATCATGGGGATATATGCCGGTGGGATATATGGAGGGTGCCTGACAGCGATCACGGTGAAGATTCCTGGGGCTCCCGCTGCGGCCATGACCATGCTCGAAGGATACCCGATGATGCGACGTGGCAGAGGGGCACGGGCGATAGGACACGCGACCCTCGCCTCGGCCATCGGAGGGGTGATCGGCGCTCTGGCGCTGATGTGCGTCGCTCCGTACATGGTCCAGGTGGCCCTGGCATTCAAGAGCCCTGAGCGCTTTTCCCTGATCCTGCTCGCCATAGTTCTGGCGGCCACCGTCACCAGGGGATCCCTGCTAAAAGGCGTGATATCGGCACTGGTGGGGATGGCGCTGGCCACGGTGGGCATGGATCCGATGGTGCCCTACGCCAGGTTCACCTGGGGGAATCCGCACCTTGGGCGAGGGATTGGCCTTCTTCCGGCAGTCACCGGCTTATTCGCCATAGCGGAGCTGCTGCGCCAGATGGACTCCAGGGGCGTGACCATCACGCTGCGGGAGCGGATCGGATTCCGCGACGTGATCCCTTCGTGGAAGGAGATCAGGGAGATCGGCTGGTGGCTCTACCTCAAGAGCGCGATCATCGGCATATTTGTCGGTATGCTTCCCGGCGGAGGGGCTTCGATGGCCTCGTTCATGGCGTACGGGGAAGCGAAGCGTTCCTCCAGGCATCCGGAAAGGTACGGCAAGGGGACACCAGAGGGCATTGCCGCCGCCGAGAGCGCCAACAACGCGATGTGCGGGGGAGCGCTCATTCCCCTGTTGAGTCTGGGCATTCCAGGTGACGCGGTCACCGCGGTCGTCTTCGGAGTCCTGCTGATACAGGGCCTGATACCCGGTCCGCAGCTCATCGCCGAGCACTCCCACCTCGTCGCGCCCATGTTCGCAGCGCTGGTGACGGCGCAGGTGCTGATCCTCCCGGTGGGATTGTTCCTGACCCCCCTGTATTTGCGTGTTGCGACCATCAACCGGGCGATCTTGTTCTCGTTCATCGCCGTGGTGTCCCTGGTGGGAGTGTACGTCGCGGAATTCAGCGTCTTTCAGATGGGGCTGGCGCTGGCGTTGGGTCTCCTGGGATACGTAATGAACCGGAAGGGTTACCCGCTGGTCCCGGTCCTGATGGGTCTGATACTCGGTCCTTACTTGGAGCTCTATTTCCGCAGGTCAGTGTCGCTGGGGGCGGGAGCGGCCGTGTTCTTTACCCGGCCCATAAGCGTATTCCTTCTGTTACTCGCGGCTCTGTTTGCTTATGTCCTGGGGATAAAGCGATCCAGATCGTAAGGGTAGCCCGGAGCTGGGATTCGTGAGTTTAGAGGATTGGGGGAGCAGGGAGGAACAAGCCATGAATGACCCTTACAGCCGCGGTCTGGTGACGCGCAACGTGTATTTTTCCCGGCGCCAGGTCCGGGGTAGACTTTGCGCGGTACTGCAGGGGACGCTACGAGAACGGGGGCTCTCACTGATCCCCCAGCCTTCTCGTGCCATGAAGGCCGGGGACGTGCACGAGCTGATCGTGACGGATGAGGCGGGGGCGCGTCCGGGTACGCGGGTGGATCGCGTGGCTTACGTAGGCTTCGTGGAGATTGACGAAGCCGGAGTCGTTGTCGAAGGAGACGCGGTCTGGATAGGGGGAAAGAGGGCCGGTGTGGTGGCGGGCTTTGACTGCACCCACATTCCGAATCATCTCAATATCGTGGTCAGGGCGGACCAGCTGTGTAGCGGAAGGGAAATGGGCCTTGCCGTGGAGGACGAGGTGGTGATTTTTCGGGACGGTGCCAACGAAACCCGAGAAGGTCCCCGTGCGCCGGCATCCTAGGGGAGCCGGCCGATCTTCGTGTAAGTCGGGGGGACGTGCCCGAGGATTACCGCTGGTGCGACGGGCAATGTGCTGCTGACCGTCACCTGCTTTGCATACGGGGGCGCCACGACCAGTATGTCCACGGTGGCCAGGATCGAACGCCCTCCAGGTGAGCGACCGTCAGCTGGTCCCGGCGCACATATTCCGGCCTGATTTGCACCCGTTCCTTCTCATGAGCCCTCCCCGGTGTTCAGAAGCTGCCCTGGAAGGCGACAATGTCACTGAGGCTGCGCGAAAAAACCCCCGTGATCTCACGCGCGCCATGCTCCAGTGCCTTCTCCGCCGCCAGCGCCGGATTGTCAAACTGGCTGCATGTTTCCTTCTGGCTTTGAGCGTCACTACATTCGTGGGCTGGCGAAGACGAAGCTTGAGTGTACCGTGGCGCTATGCCTCATGCTGGCGATGGCACTGCGGGCAGGGTGACGGAAAAATGAAAGGATCTGCGGCGCAGCCTGGTCAGGGCAGCTTGACGGGGCGGGCAGGGCGGGAGAAAAGGAAAGGACCGGGGTTAGTGTCCCCCCAGGCGGCCTGGAGTGTGGGATCGGCACCGGGTGGCCGCCTGCGGCCCCTGGAGGGAGTGGTCGTAAAGGTGGTGACTGCCGGTACACCTCGGCATGCCCTGCCGGAGGCGCCAAAACCGGGCACCAAGAATGCCTCCCGGCCTTCATTTATTGACACTCAGTTCCTTTTGTGATACAGTGGAGACGACCTACCGGCCCCTTCGGGAGCCGGGGTTTTGATGGTTACAGACGGGAGTGGCTCCGCATGCGACAGCTGATCACTCTTGAGTGCACTGAATGCCGGCAACGTAACTACCGTACTACCAAGAACCGGCGCAATGACCCGGACCGGCTGGAGCTGAGGAAATACTGTCGTTTTTGCCGACGCCATACGGTACACCGGGAAACGCGCTAAGCGGAGGACTCCTTCTGGCGGACGACTGAATGGCGCAGGCCCGTAGCTCCAATAGGCAGAGCAGCGGACTCCAAATCCGCGGGTTGGGGGTTCGAGTCCCTCCGGGCCTGCACTTTTTGAACGTGCACTGGGGTCACGTGGCGGAGAGGGATGGGCCGTGAGGAAGATTATTAACGGCTGGAAGCGGTTGGTCAGGTTCCTGAAAGAGGTCAGGAGCGAGTTGCGGAAGGTCACCTGGCCAACGAGACGTCAGACGGTAGTTTTCACTTCCGTGGTATTGCTATCGGTGGCCGCGGTGGCCGCCTTGATTTGGGTGGTGGACACTGCTCTGAGTTTCATGATCGGATTGATATTACGGTAAACGCAGTCGGGAGGGAAAAACATACCGGTGCCAACCGGGTGGCGACCATGGGTGAGAATTCGGGTGAAAGACGCTGGTACGTCGTCCATACGTACTCGGGCCACGAGAACAAGGTGAAGGCCAATCTGCTCAAGAGGATACGATCCATGAACATGGAGGACAAGATCTTCAGCGTCGTGATACCAACTGAAGAACAAATAGAATACAAGGACGGAAAGCGCAAAGTGACCAAGCGGAAGATCTTTCCCGGATACGTACTGGTGGAGATGATACTCACCGACGACTCGTGGTACGTGGTCCGAAATACTCCGGGAGTGACGGCGTTCGTCGGCTCGGGAAATCGACCGGTTCCGCTGCATGATGGAGAAGTTAAGGCAATCATGCGGCAAATGGGTATGGAGGAGCCGCGGCCGAAGGTGGTGTTCGAACCCGGGCAGACCGTCAGGGTCATAAGCGGTCCGTTCACGGGTTTCATGGGAACGGTTGAGGAGGCAGATGTAACCAGGGGCAAGCTGCGGGTACTGGTTTCAATGTTTGGCCGGGAGACGCCCCTTGAACTGGACTTCGGACAAGTGGAAGAGGTGTAGGTGGATAGCCATGGCCAAGAACGTAGTAGGAGTCGTGAAGCTGCAGCTGCCGGCGGGTCAGGCCACCCCCGCGCCGCCTGTTGGCCCAGCCCTAGCGCAGCACAGGGTCAATATCATGGCATTTTGCAAAGAGTTCAACGAGAAAACGGCCAACCAGGCGGGGACAATCATCCCGGTGGAGATCACGGTATACGAAGACGGTTCGTACACTTTCGTGCTGAAAACACCGCCGGCTTCCGTGCTGCTGAAGAAGGCGGCGGGCATCGACCGGGGATCCGGTGAACCCAACCTGAAGAAAGTGGGGCGGGTGACCAGGAGCCAGATCAGGGAGATTGCGGAACAAAAGATGCAGGACCTGAATGCTGCCAGCCTGGAGGCTGCTATGAGGATGATAGAAGGTACGGCCCGGAGCATGGGCATCGAGGTGGTACCCGATCGATGATGATGCGGTTACCAATGGCTGGAGGGGTTCAGTGATGAGTAAGCACGGAAAACGCTATCAGGCGGTGCTGGAGAAGATCGATCGGGAACGACTCTACGAGCCTCGGGAAGCGTTGGCTTTGGTGAAGGAAACGGCATCCGCCCGCTTTGATGAGACGGTGGAAGTGGCGGTGCGCCTGGGTGTGGACCCAAGGCATGCCGACCAGATGGTCAGGGGCTCGCTGGTCCTCCCCCATGGTACGGGCAAGCAGGTCCGAGTACTGGTATTCGCCAAGGGGGAGCATGCCAAGGTAGCCGAAGAGGCGGGCGCTGACTTCGTGGGTGTGGAGGAGTTGGCAGAGAAGATCCAACAGGGTTGGCTCGATTTCGACGTGGCCATTGCAACTCCCGATGTGATGAGAGTGGTGGGCCGGCTGGGACGGATTCTGGGACCGCGAGGCCTGATGCCGAATCCCAAAGCCGGCACGGTGACCTTTGATGTGGCTCGTGCTATACGGGAGTTCAAAGCAGGAAGGGTTGAGTTCCGGGTAGACAAAGGCGGCATAATACATCTCCCCATTGGCAAGGTATCGTTCAGCACTGATCAGTTGCTGGAAAACTTTTATACCTTAATAGAAGCGCTGCTGAGAGCAAAGCCTGCAGCTGCGCGGGGCCAGTATTTGCGCAGCATCACTGTTTCCAGTACTATGGGACCGGGCATAAAGATCAACCCCCAGAAGGTGGCGCGTCCGCGCGAGTGAGGGCCACTGCCGGGGTACCCTGTGGGTGGACAACAAAGACCGTTGAGACGATCCAGCCGTAGACAGCAGGTGTGGTCGTCACTTAAAGAGCGCAGGCTCGCCTGCCGAGGCCGAATGCTGAGGGCAACGTGCGTTGGATTTCCATAACTCCTCGCCGGCCTGGGCGAGGAGTTTTGCTTGAGAGGGGGTGGTGAGGTGACTGCGAGGGCGAGGGCTGATAAGGCAAGTGTTGTGGAGTACTTACGGGAAAAGGTCCAGAAATCACAAGTATTAGTACTTACGGACTATCGAGGCCTTGACGTAGCTGCCATGAATCAGCTTCGGCAGAAACTGAGGGAAAGGGGCATCGAGTACCGCGTGGTTAAAAACACCTTGTTTGCCCGCGCGGTCAGCGAATTGAATCTGGAAGGAATTATGGACTTCCTGACCGGTCCCACCGCGGTGGCGTTCGGCTATGACGATCCGGTTGTCCCCGCGAAGGTACTGGTGGACTTCGGCCGCCAACACCCACAGCTGCAGATCAAAGGTGGGCTGCTCGACGGCTCTCTCATCGATAGGGCGACGGTGATTCGCCTCGCGGAACTGCCCAGCAGGCAGGAACTGCTACAGGCGACAGCCCGTGGGCTGCAGTCGCCGCTGGCGGCGTTTGCACGTGCCCTGAACGGCTTGTTGTCAGGGTTTGTGCGCGTGGTGGATGAGCTGAGAAAGAAGAAGACAGAACAGGCTGCTTAGGAGGGGTGGAGTAATGTCGAAGGTGGAACAAGTCCTGGATATCGTCAAATCAATGACAGTTATGGAGCTGGCTGAACTGGTGAAGGCTTTTGAAGAGGAGTTTGGAGTATCGGCAGCTGCCCCGGTGGCAGTTGCAGCTCCCGTGGCAGCTCCCGCCGCTGAAGAGGAAAAGGTTGAACAGACTGAGTTTGACGTGATCCTCAAGAGCGTGGGCGACAAGAAGATTCAGGTCATCAAGGTCGTCAGGGAGCTGACCAATCTGGGGTTGAAGGAGGCCAAAGAACTGGTCGACAATGCGCCCCGAGCGGTAAAGGAGAAGGTGAGCAAGGAGGAAGCCGAAAGCATCAAGGCCAAGCTGGAGGAAGTAGGTGCTACGGTCGAGATCAAATGAGAATCTTCCAGGGTTTCTCTCGGGGCCCCCAAGGGGGGCCCTTTTGGCCCAAAGCGGGGACAGGTAACAATATTGGACAGGCGCGGAAGAGTTCTCTGGCCCTGCTGGAGAAGGTTGCTTTTCGTCAGGTAGTGGGTTAAGATTAGAAGAGGCTGCGACGGGGGTCTATGCTTGACGACCGGGCGTTATTATGCTAGCATAGCGTATTGCGATCCATGGCTTGGCGGTACGCCAGGAAAACTGGTCGGCGGAGCCGCCGATGTAATATTTGGTAGCTTGCGGGAAATACTTCCTTTTGGTGTCACCGGCCTGTTGTCTTGCGTCCAAGTGTCACATTTCGGTCCACTGCCTGATAATTCCTTCCGACAAGGAGTGGGAGCCGCATGCCTCGTACCCTCAAGTTCGGCAAGCACGAGAGGGTGAGTTTTGCGCGCATTGAAGAGATCCTGGAACTTCCCAACCTGATCGAGATCCAGAAGAAATCCTATGAGTGGTTCATCAAAGAGGGTTTACGAGAGACTTTCCGTGACGTATCGCCCATTCAGGATTTCACGGGCAATCTAGTGTTGGAGTTCGTGGACTACCGACTCGGCGAGCCCAAGTACACGGTGGAAGAGTGCCGGGAGAGGGATGTCACCTACGCAGCACCGCTTCGGGTACGCGTCAGGCTGATCAATCGGGAAACCGGGGAAGTGAAAGAGCAAGAGGTCTTCATGGGCGACTTCCCCTTGATGACCGATAACGGTACCTTCATCATCAATGGTGCCGAGCGGGTGGTAGTGAGTCAGCTGGTCAAGTCTCCCGGCGTTTACTACGCGGACCACATGGATCCCAGTGGAAAACGTCTGTTCACCGCTACTCTCATTCCCAACAGAGGAGCCTGGCTTGAATTCACCATCGATCCTGGTGACTTCGTGACCGTCCGCATCGACCGGGCTCGCAAGCTGCCGGTGTCGGTCTTGCTGCGTGCCGTGGGTTACGGGACGAATGCGCAGATACTGGATAGCTTGGGAGATTCCGCATACCTCAGGAATACACTTTCGCGGGATAACTGTGACTCCCAGGAAAGCGCACTGCTGGAGATTTACCGTCGGCTGCGTCCCGGCGAGCCTCCTAACCTGGACAATGCCCGCAGTCTGTTCAATAACCTGTTCTTTGAGCCAAAGCGGTACGACCTGGCTCGCGTGGGACGCTACCGCCTCAACAAGAAGTTGGGTTTGCGTCGCCGGCTGCCCGGTACGGTGGCTGTTGAGGATATCGTTCACCCCCGTACGGGAGAAGTGATCGTGCCCGCGGGCAAGACCATAGACAAAGAGGCAGCTCGGCTGGTTGAGGAATCCGGTGTAAAGGCGGTCACCGTGCGCACCAGTAGCGGGCAGGTACTAAAACTCGTCTCCAATGACCGTCCTGAAGACGGTGTGCGAACCCTGACCCCTGCGGACGTGCTGGCCATTGTGAACTACCTCATTGGTCTCACCTATGGCGTTGGTGAGGTCGATGATATCGACCATCTTGGGAACCGCCGGCTGCGGTCGGTGGGCGAGTTGCTCCAGAACCAGTTCCGCATCGGCCTGGCCCGCATGGAGCGCGTGGTTCGTGAGCGGATGACCATCCAGGACGTGGATATCATCACACCCCAAGCTCTCATTAACATACGTCCTGTGGTCGCGGCCATCAAAGAATTTTTCGGTTCATCACAGCTGTCCCAATTCATGGACCAAACCAATCCGCTGGCCGAGCTCACCCACAAGCGGCGCTTGAGTGCACTGGGGCCAGGCGGTCTGAGCCGCGAACGGGCGGGTTTTGAGGTGCGAGACGTGCACCATTCGCACTACGGGCGAATGTGTCCGATAGAAACTCCGGAAGGACCCAACATCGGTCTAATCGGTTCACTGAGCACCTATGCGCGTGTCAACCAGTACGGATTCATCGAGACGCCCTATCGCAAGGTAGACAAGGAACGGGGTGTGGTGACGAACGAGATCGAGTATCTGGCTGCGGATGAAGAAGACGAGTGCGTGATCGCGCAGGCCAATGCCCCCCTCGATGAAGAAGGGCGATTCCTCACCCCCAGGGTAACTGCGAGGTACAAACACCAGATCCTGGCAGTGCCCGCAGAGGAAGTGGACTACATGGATGTGTCGCCCAAACAGGTAGTGAGCGTGGCTACCGCGCTGATACCCTTCTTGGAGCACGATGATGCAAATCGCGCCCTCATGGGAGCAAACATGCAACGCCAGGCGGTGCCGCTGATCCAGAACGAGGCCCCCTTGGTGGGCACGGGTATGGAGTTCCGGGCGGCCAAAGATTCTGGCGTAGTGGTGATGGCGAGGCGAGCCGGAACCGTGATCCGCGTTACCGCCAACGAGATAGTGATTGCCACCGACGAGGGAGACCTAGACCATTACAAGTTGAAGAAGTTCGCGCGTTCTAATCAGGGTACGTGCATGAACCAGAAACCCATTGTGGTCAAAGGGCAACGGGTGGAGACTGGCGAGATCATCGCTGACGGCCCCTGTACCGATCACGGCGAGCTGTCCTTGGGCCGGAACGTGCTGGTTGCCTTCATGCCGTGGGAAGGATACAATTACGAAGACGCGATACTCATCAGCGAAAAGCTGGTCAAAGACGACGTATTCACCTCTATCCACATTGAGGAATACGAGTGCGATGCCAGGGACACCAAGCTCGGCCCCGAGGAGATCACCCGGGACATTCCCAACGTGGGGGAAGACGCGCTCAAGGACCTCGACGAGCGCGGCATCATTCGCGTGGGCGCGGAAGTCCGCACCGGGGACATCCTGGTGGGCAAGGTAACCCCCAAGGGCGAAACCGAGCTCACGGCGGAGGAGAGACTATTACGGGCCATCTTCGGGGAGAAGGCCCGCGAAGTCAGGGATACTTCTCTCCGCGTTCCTCATGGGGAAAGTGGCATTGTGGTTGACGTGAAGGTGTTCTCGCGAGAGGCCGGCGACGAGCTGGCGCCGGGCGTCAATCAACTGGTTCGGGTTTACGTCGCCCAAAAACGCAAGATTTCCGAAGGAGACAAGATGGCGGGTCGTCATGGCAACAAAGGGGTTATTGCGCGGATCTTACCCGAGGAAGACATGCCCTTCCTGCCAGACGGAACGCCGGTGGAGATCGTGCTCAACCCGCTCGGCGTCCCGTCCCGCATGAACCTGGGACAGATTCTCGAGACGCACCTGGGTTGGGCAGCTCGAGTCTTGGGCATCCGGGTGGCATCTCCAGTATTTGACGGAGCCAGAGAAAGCGAGATAGTAGAGTTCCTCCGGAAGGCAGGGCTTCCTGAAGACGGCAAGATACAGCTTTATGATGGCCGTACGGGGGAGCCGTTCGACAGTCGGGTCTGCGTGGGTTACTGTTACATGATGAAGCTGGCGCACCTGGTGGATGACAAGATCCACGCACGCTCCACTGGACCCTATTCACTGGTGACGCAGCAGCCTCTGGGGGGCAAGGCTCAGTTCGGAGGCCAACGCTTCGGCGAAATGGAGGTGTGGGCCCTGGAGGCGTACGGTGCTGCCTACACACTTCAGGAATTGCTGACGGTGAAGTCGGACGACGTGGTCGGCAGGGTGAAGACCTACGAGGCGATTGTCAAGGGCGAGAATATACCGGAGCCGGGCGTCCCGGAGTCCTTCAAGGTGCTCATCAAAGAACTTCAAAGCCTTTGCCTCGATGTCAGAGTGCTGTCTGAGGACGCGCGGGAGATCGAGATCCGGGAAACTGATGAGGATGTGAGCGAAACTGCCCGCGCCCTGGAGCTGGACAGCACCCAAGCGCAGATGAGAGAGCGAGGGCGAGCGGAAGGAGAGGCAGCGGACGAGGTAGATGTTGGCGAACCGCTAAGAGAGGAAGAATATGCCCCCAGCGGACGGGCTAAGGTACCGGTGGAGGCGGGCCAGGGCGGTTTGGCTACTGGTGATGACCGCCCGTCGACCGCGGGGGGCAAGATCTGGCGCGCCAAACGGGGGCTGAGAGAATTATTGGAGCGGGTGAGGAACCAGAAGGCCAATGGTGATCACCTGGGTCAGAGATGGCGGGCCAGGCGGGTCGTTCACTACATGGAGGGGGAGGATGACGGCTGATGGCATCGCGTCGCTCCCGGTATCATCCCGCGAGTGCAGCCGGTCGTGGTCGAGTGGAATCGATGGTCCTGGCGCATCTCGAGGGCAAGCGAGATCGCGAGTCCATGGTGGACATAAATGATTTTGATTCCATACAGATAGGACTGGCGTCACCCGAGCAAATTCGCCGGTGGTCTCGGGGTGAAGTAAAAAAGCCGGAGACCATCAACTATCGTACTTTGAAGCCGGAGCGCGACGGTCTCTTTTGCGAGAAGATATTCGGTCCGGTGCGTGACTGGGAGTGCCACTGCGGCAAGTACAAGAGGGTGCGCTACCGGGGAATCGTGTGTGATCGCTGCGGAGTGGAGGTGACGCGGTCCAAAGTTCGGCGAGAGCGGATGGGACATATCGAGCTCGCTGCTCCGGTCTCGCACATCTGGTACTTCAAAGGGATTCCCAGCCGGATGGGTTTGCTGCTTGATATGTCCCCGCGGGCTCTGGAAAAGGTCCTGTACTTTGCCGCCTATGTCGTCACTGATCCGGGCTCTACCCCCCTGCAGGAGAAGCAGCTCCTGACGGAGAGCGAGTACAGGGAAGCGCGGGAAAAATACGGCCACAATTTCCAGGCGGGCATGGGAGCAGAGGCGGTCAAGAAGCTCCTAGAGAAGATCGACCTGGATCAGCTGGCGGCCGAGCTGCGCCAGGAACTGGCCAATGCCAGCGGTCAGCGGAAGGTACGCGCGATGCGGCGGCTGGAGGTGGTGGAGGCCTTCAGACGTTCGGGCAATCGCCCGGAGTGGATGATACTCGAAGTCATACCTGTCATTCCTCCTGATCTCCGTCCCATGGTCCAGCTGGACGGTGGCCGGTTCGCCACTTCCGATCTCAACGATCTTTACCGTCGGGTGATAAATCGCAACAACCGTCTCAAGAGGTTGCTGGATCTGGGTGCTCCTGAGATCATCGTGCGCAACGAGAAACGCATGCTGCAGGAAGCGGTGGATGCTCTCATCGACAACGGTCGTCGAGGCCGACCGGTGACCGGCCCTGGTAACCGTCCCCTCAAGTCCCTGAGCGACATGCTCAAGGGCAAGCAGGGGCGGTTCCGACAGAACCTGCTGGGCAAGCGGGTGGACTACTCCGGTCGGTCGGTCATCGTGGTGGGACCGAAACTGAAATTCCACCAGTGTGGATTACCCAAAGAGATGGCTCTGGAGCTGTTCAAGCCTTTCGTCATGAAGAAGCTGGTCCAGCGCGGTCTGGCACACAATATCAAGAGTGCCAAGCGCATGGTAGAGCGGGTGCGGCCGGAGGTGTGGGATATCCTTGAGGAGGTCATCAAGGATCATCCCGTGCTTCTCAATCGTGCCCCCACGCTTCACCGCCTGGGCATTCAGGCCTTCGAACCCGTGCTGGTGGAGGGCCGGGCCATACAGATTCATCCCCTGGTCTGCGCGGCATATAACGCCGATTTCGACGGAGATCAAATGGCGGTGCACGTGCCTCTGTCGGCAGAGGCCCAGGCGGAGGCCAGGATCCTGATGCTGTCGGCTCACAACATCCTGAGCCCCAAGGACGGCACGCCGGTGGTCAGCCCAACCAAGGACATGGTACTGGGGTGCTACTACCTGACGCTGAGCGAGGATGGGGCCAAGGGGGAGGGCAAGTACTTCAGCACCCCCGAGGAAGCCATCATGGCCCACGAGTACGGTGTCGTGGACTTGCACGCGAAGATCTGGGTGCGCCTGGGAGACGAACGGGTGGAGACAACTGTGGGCCGCCTGATCTTCAACGAGGTACTGCCCGACTGCGTCCCGTTCATCAACCGCGAGGTACGGCAAGGCGACCTGGAAGAAATCGTTGCCCTGGTCTACCGTCACGAGGACTCCGCCCGAATGGCCGAGTTCCTGGACCGCATCAAGGAGCTGGGGTTCCATTACGCCACAGTAGCCGGCACCACCATGGCCATAGGAGACTTCCTGATTCCCGAACAGAAGCCGCAGATCTTGGCGGAAGCGGAGCAGAAGGTGGAGGAAGTGGAGCAGCAGTACCGTAAGGGCTTGATCAGCTGGCTGGAGCGGTACGAGCGCGTGATCAGTATCTGGAACGAGGCCAAGGATCGGATCACCGATATACTGATGAGCTCCTTTGACAAGTTCAATCCGGTGTTCATGATGGCCGATTCGGGCGCGCGGGGCAACGTGCAGCAGATATCACAGCTATCGGGGATGCGCGGTCTCATGGCCGATCCATCCGGTCGCATTATCGAGCTGCCCATCAAGGCCAGCTTCCGCGAAGGCCTCACCGTCCTGGAGTATTTCACGTCTACCCACGGTGCCCGGAAGGGGCTGGCTGACACCGCCCTCCGTACCGCCGACTCGGGTTATCTCACGCGCCGGCTGGTGGATGTGTCTCAGGATGTCATAGTCCGCGAGCATGATTGTGGCACCACCGTTGGTATCGTGGTGGCGGACATCACAGACGGAGACCAGGTCATCGAGTCCTTGCGGGATCGGGCTGTTGGCCGCATCACAATCGAACCGGTGGTGGATCCCAGAACCGGAGAGACCATTGTTGAGGCCGACCAGGAGATCACCGAGGAAATCATGGATCGGATAGAAGAGGCAGGCATAAAAGAGCTACACGTCAGGTCGGTCTTGACCTGCCGAACGCGCTATGGCGTTTGTGCCCGTTGCTACGGAAGAGATCTGGCAACCGGTAAGCTGGTCAACGTGGGTGAGGCGGTGGGCATCATCGCGGCGCAGTCAATCGGCGAGCCCGGTACCCAGCTGACCATGCGGACCTTCCACACCGGTGGCGTGGCGGGTGAGGACATCACCCACGGTCTGCCGAGGGTGGAGGAACTGTTCGAGGCTCGCAAGCCCAAGGGCCAGGCGGTGATCGCCGACATCGACGGCGAGGTGCGCATCGTAGAAGGACGTAGCCGGCGCGAAATCCAGGTGATATCCCCCGAGGGCCAGATCAGCACTTTCCCGGTGCCGTTCGGTGCCCGGCTGAAGGTCCGGGATGGCGACCAGGTCAGGGTTGGTGATGAGCTCACCGAGGGCTCGGTGAATCCCCATGACATCCTGAAGATAAGAGGAATCCGTGCGGTGCAGCTCTACCTGCTGCAGGAAGTGCAGCGAGTGTACCGAATGCAGGGTGTGGTCATCAACGACAAGCACATAGAAATCATCATCCGGCAAATGCTCAAGAAGGTCAAAGTCGACGATCCCGGCGATACGGACCTGATGCCAGGAGGTCTGGTGGACGTCTTCGAGTTTGAGGAGGCCAACGAGAAAGTAATGGCGGCGGGAGGGCAGCCGGCGGTGGCCAAGCCCGTGCTGCTGGGCATTACCAAAGCTGCACTGGCCACTGATTCTTTCCTGGCAGCCGCCTCGTTCCAGCAAACGACGATGGTACTCACCGACGCGGCCATCAAGGGTAAACGGGATCCCTTGATGGGGCTAAAGGAGAACGTGGTCATCGGTAAGCTGATCCCCGCGGGTACGGGCATGTCTTGTTACCGCTGCATCGGGGTGGACGTACAACGGGCGAAAGCGACTTCTGAGGACCAGGAAGATCGGGAGGGGGAAGCTGAGGAGGCGGCTGACAGCCAGTGACCCGTCGTCAGCCGGGGAAGCGGACGCGGCAGGTCCTCCGGTACATCTGTTGACACCATCAGGGGCGGGTGCTAGAATATAGGAGTGTCTGAGCCGAATCAGCCTGATCCATGCCAATGGGGGGGCGGAACCCCCCATTGGACCGCCAACGGACCTTTCGCGGGCAGAGGAATTGCCCAAAGGAGGTTATCTTAATGCCTTTGGCAAGACTCAAGCAGGCGCGGCGAAAGACCGTCGGCAGCAAGCAGACCGCTAAGGCGGTGGCTAAAGGTTTGGCTGAAGTTGTCTTCATTGCTCAGGATGCCGAAGAGCATGTGGTCAGGGATATCATTCGAGCCTGCGAGGAACGCGGGATACAGCTGGTGTACGTCAATTCCATGGACGAGTTGGGGAAGGCCTGCGGCATAGAAGTGGGAGCAGCATCCGCTGCCATTCTGAAGACGGAAACCGACAGTTGAGTGGACGGAGGAGGTGTTTGGATGCCCACAATCAGCCAGTTGGTGCGCAAGGGTAGGGAAAAGGTGGAGAGGAAGTCCTCGGCTCCCGCCCTGCGTGGGAACCCGCAAAAGCGCGGGGTATGCACGCGGGTGTGGACCGTTAATCCCAAGAAACCCAACTCGGCACTGCGGAAGGTGGCCCGCGTCCGATTGACCAATGGTATCGAGATCACCGCGTACATACCGGGAGAAGGACACAACCTGCAGGAACACTCGGTGGTTTTGGTGCGCGGTGGACGGGTGAAGGACCTGCCGGGAGTACGCTACCACATCATAAGAGGTACGCTGGACGCGGCAGGAGTGCAAGATCGGGCCCAGGGACGATCCAAGTACGGGGCGAAGCGAGCTAAGAAATGAAGGGGAGTGACCGGAGTGCCTAGGAGGGGTCGAGTGCCCCGCAGGGAAATCGAGCCGGATCCCATATACGGGAGTGAGCTGCTGGCCCGGCTCATCAACAAGGTGATGAAGGACGGCAAAAAAACGCTGGCTCAGCGCATTGTCTACGGCGCCCTGGAGATCGTCGCTCGTAAGACGCGCAAGAATCCTTTAGAGGTGTTCGAGCAGGCGGTTCGGAATGCCGCGCCGCTACTGGAAGTGCGTCCTCGCCGGGTGGGTGGTGCTACCTATCAGGTCCCCATTGAAGTGAGGCCGGAGAGGCGCATTTCCCTGGCCTTGCGTTGGCTGGTCGAGGCTGCCCGCGACCGGTCGGAGCGCACCATGCAGCAACGCCTGGCGGCGGAGCTCATGGAGGCTGCTGCCGGTTCCGGCGGAGCCGTGCGTAGGAAGGAAGACAGTCATCGCATGGCCGAGGCAAACAAGGCTTTTGCCCATTATCGTTGGTGAGGAGCTGACGGTCGGGAAGGAGGGTTGGAGGATGCCCAGGTCTCACCCACTGGATTTGGTGCGAAACATCGGTCTCATGGCGCATATCGATGCTGGCAAGACCACGACAACCGAGAGGATTCTATTCTATACCGGTAGAGTTCACAAGATGGGCGAAGTACACGAAGGATCAGCCACCATGGACTGGATGGTGCAGGAACAAGAGAGGGGCATCACCATCACCTCTGCTGCCACCACGTGCTACTGGAAGGGGTACCGAATCAACATCATCGACACGCCCGGACACGTGGACTTCACCGTGGAGGTAGAGAGGTCGCTCCGGGTCTTGGACGGAGTCATTGCCGTGTTCTGTGCCAAGGGCGGGGTTGAGCCTCAGTCGGAGACGGTGTGGCGCCAGGCGGACAAGTACCGGGTACCGCGCATTGCGTTCGTCAACAAGATGGATACGGTGGGCGCGGATTTCTACCGGGTTGTGGAGATGATGCGCGAGCGTCTCAACGCGCGGCCGGTGATCGTTCAGCTCCCCATCGGATCCGAAAGTGAATTCCGGGGCATCGTGGACCTGATAACCATGAAGGCGATCTATTACCTGGATGACTTGGGGACGCGCAGTCAGGAGACCGAGATCCCGGAAGAGATGCGCGATGTGGTTGCTGCACACCGGGAGGCCTTGCTCGAGGTAGCTGCCGAATTCAGCGACGAGCTCATGATGAAGTACCTGGAGGGGGAGGAAATCACCCCCGAGGAGATAAGGCTGGCGCTGCGACGGGGCACCATCGATGTGGCCATCACGCCGGTTTTGTGCGGAGCCGCGTACCGCAACAAGGGCATACAGTTGCTGCTGGACGCAGTTACTTATTACCTGCCTTCGCCCCTGGATGTGCCACCCATTTCTGGTTTCCACCCGCAGAGCAACGAACGGGTCACCAGGAAGCCGGACAACAACGAGCCATTTTGCGCCCTGGTTTTCAAGATCATGACCGATCCCTTCGTGGGCAAGCTGGCTTTCTTCCGCGTGTACTCGGGTACCTTGCGGGCGGGAGACTATGTGTATAATCCCCGTCGGGGAGTGCGGGAGCGGGTCGCCCGGACCTTGCAGATGCATGCCAATCATAGAGAGGAGGTCGCGGAGGTAGGGGCCGGGGATATCGTGGCCGGTGTGGGCCTCAAAGAGAGCACCACCGGTGACACTCTGTGCGACGAGCGACATCCCATCGTGCTGGAAGCTATGGAGTTCCCGGAGCCGGTCATTTCGGTAGCCATCGAGCCCAAGACCAAAGCGGACCAGGATCGGATGGGCCAGGGACTGGCGAAAATAACGGAAGAAGACCCCACATTCCGGTATCATATTGACCCCGAAACTGGTCAGAGCATCATCTCCGGGATGGGAGAACTGCATCTCGAGATCATCGTGGACCGCCTGATGCGAGAGTTCAAAGTGGGCGCCAATGTGGGCAGGCCACAGGTTGCCTACCGGGAGACTTTCACCCGACCCGCCCGGGCGGAGGGACGGTTCATCAAGCAAACAGGGGGGCGCGGTCAGTACGGACACGTGGTCATCGAATATCACCCGCTAGCTCGGGGCCAGGGCTTCCAGTTCGAGGACGCCACCAGGGGCGGAGTGATCCCGAAAGAATTCGTGCCCGCGATCCAGGCGGGGATCGTCGAGGCCATGGAGAATGGGGTGCTGGCAGGTTACAAGGTAATCGACCTGCGCGCAGTGCTGCTGGATGGTTCTTATCACGAGGTGGACTCGTCGGAGATGGCGTTCAAGATTGCAGCTTCCTTGTCCTTCAAGGAAGCGGCGCGTCGAGCACACCCGGTGCTGCTGGAGCCGGTGATGAAGGTGGAGGTGTTGGTACCAGAGGAATACCTGGGAGACGTACTGTCGGACCTGACGGCGCGACGGGGTCAGATACTGGGCATCGAATCCCGGACCAACGTCCGCGTCATAAGGGCTCATGTTCCTCTGGCGGAGATGTTCGGGTACGCGACGGATTTGCGGTCCCGGACTCAGGGTCGCGGCACCTACACCATGCAGTTCGATCACTATGCCCAGGTGCCCGACCACATCGCCGAGGGCATAGTCCAACGGGCCACTGGCCGTTACAGCTACTGCTAGAATAACATTCACGTCGAGGGGGAGCTGAGATGGCGAAGAAGAGGTTTGAGCGGACGAAGCCGCATGTGAATGTAGGGACGATAGGGCATGTGGATCATGGAAAGACGACGTTGACGGCGGCGATGACGAAGTTGTTAGCGACGAAGGGTTTAGCGGAGTATGTGCCGTTTGAGAAGATAGACAAGGCGCCGGAGGAGAGGGAGCGGGGTATAACGATAGCGATAGCGCATGTGGAGTATGAGACGCCGAAGAGGCATTATGCGCATGTAGATTGTCCGGGGCATGCGGATTACATAAAGAACATGATTACGGGTGCGGCACAGATGGATGGGGCGATATTGGTGGTCTCGGCGGCGGATGGTCCGATGCCGCAGACGCGGGAGCACATATTGTTAGCGAGGCAGGTAGAGGTTCCGGCGATAGTGGTGTTCATGAACAAGGCGGATTTAGTGGATGATGAGGAGTTATTGGAGTTAGTGGAGTTAGAGGTGAGAGAGTTACTGAGCAAGTATGAGTTTCCTGGTGATGAGGTACCGGTGGTAGTGGGCAGTGCGTTGAAGGCGTTAGAGTGTGGGTGTGGGAGAGAGGATTGTGACAATTGCAAGGCGGTGTGGGAGTTATTGGAGGCGATAGATGAGTACATACCGACGCCGGTGCGGGATGTTGACAAGCCGTTTTTGATGCCGGTGGAGGATGTATTTAGCATAACCGGGCGAGGGACGGTAGCGACTGGGCGTGTAGAGCGAGGGAAAGTGAAGGTAGGGGATGAGGTAGAGATAGTGGGGTTTTCGGAGGAGAGGCGCAAGACGGTAGTGACGGGAGTGGAGATGTTCCGGAAGTTACTGGATGAGGCGGTAGCGGGGGACAACATAGGGACGTTATTGAGGGGAATAGACAAGGATGAAGTTGAGCGGGGGCAGGTATTAGCGAAGCCGGGGTCGATTCAGCCGCATCGGAAGTTCAAGGCGGAGGTATATGTACTGACCAAGGAAGAGGGTGGGAGGCACACGCCGTTTTTCACCGGGTATCGGCCGCAGTTTTACTTCCGGACCACGGATGTGACTGGGGAAGTGAAGTTACCGGAGGGTGTGGAGATGGTGATGCCTGGTGACAATGTGCAGGTGTCGGTGGAGTTGATCACTCCCATTGCCATAGAGGAGGGGCTCCGCTTTGCCATTCGCGAAGGCGGCAAGACCGTCGGCGCCGGCGTGGTGACCGAGATATCGGAGTGAGGGAGGTGAGGGGTTGTGCCGGGACAGAGAATCAGGATCAAGCTACGCGGTTTTGATCACAAGATTCTCGACCACTCGGCGCAGCGGATCGTCGCCACGGCGCGCCGTACCGGAGCGCTGGTTTCGGGCCCGGTACCCTTGCCCACCGAGCGTTCTCTGTACACGGTTCTGGTGGCGCCGAATGGCGAGAAGGACATCCGCGAGCAGTTCGAGATGTGCACTCACAAGCGCCTGATTGACATAAAGGAGCCCACCACCAAGACGGTGGATGCACTAATGCGACTGGATCTGCCGGCAGGGGTGGACATAGAAATCAAGTTATGATGTATCAAGACTCGCTGGCGCGGGTCGGCGGCTGAAGAGGAGGTCGCCAGAATTGCTGAAGGCAATACTGGGCAAGAAAGTGGGGATGACACAGGTCTTTGATGAGGATGGCCGGGCGGTCCCCGCCACCGTCATCAAAGCCGGTCCGTGCACGGTGGTACAGACTCGCACCGCGGAGCGAGACGGCTATTGCGCGGTCCAGCTAGGGTACGAACCCGTAAGCGAAAGGAAAGTGAATCTGCCACTGCGCGGGCATTTCAAGAAGCACGGGGTTACTCCCCACCGCCACCTGCGGGAGTTTCGGGTGGATGATGCGGACCAATACAGTCCCGGGCAGCAGATTACGGTGGACATATTCAAGCCCGGCGATCTGGTCGACGTGACCGGGACCTCCAAGGGGAAGGGTTTTGCCGGTGGTGTGAAGCGCTGGGGGTTCCGGCGCGGTCCCATGGCGCACGGCTCGAAGTATCATCGCCGCCCGGGTTCTCTGGCTGCTCGCGATGCTTCGAGGGTCTTTCCGGGACGGAAGATGCCCGGCCGGATGGGCGGTGAGCGAGTCACGGTACAGGGCCTCCGGGTGCTGAGGGTGGACCCTGAAGAGCACCTCCTGGTGGTCAAGGGCGCCGTACCTGGTCCCCGAGGAGGACTGGTGGCGATTGCTGAAAGCGTGAAGGCGCGGCGTCAGGGCCGGGCCAGGTCCTGAGGGAGGCGGAAGCGTTGCCAACGGTAGATGTATACGACATGCAGGGTCGAAAGGTAGGCGACATCGAGTTAAGCGAAGAGGTGTTCGGGCAACGGCCGGATCCCGCCTTGTTGCACCAGGTGATCACCATGTACCAGGCCAATCGGCGAGCGGGAACGGCGTCCACCAAGACCCGTGCCGAGGTGCGGGGCGGTGGTAGGAAGCCGTGGCGACAGAAGGGAACCGGAAGGGCGCGGCATGGCAGTATCCGGTCCCCCCTGTGGCGGGGAGGCGGGGTAGTGTTCGGGCCCAAGCCCCGAGATTATTCGTATTCTGTTCCCAAGAAAGTTCGCCGGGCGGCCATCAGGCAGGCTCTGTCCAGCCGCGTTTTGACGGGAAACGTACGGGTGATCGATAGGCTTCATCTGGACGAGCCTCGCACGCAGGTCATCGCGCGCATGCTGGCTGCGCTGGGCATCCGGGGGTCGGCATTGCTGGTGACGTCCGAGCCGGACGCTAATGTTGTCAAGTCGGTCCGCAACCTGCCCGGCGTATCGGCCATGTTTGCCGCTGGCATCAACGCCTATGAGGTCTTGGCCCACGAACAGTTGGTGATGACGCTCGGGGCAGTGGAGAAGCTGCAGGAGGTGTTCTCCTGAGCCATGGATCCACGGGATGTGATCATCAGGCCTGTCATCACGGAGAAGACGACCAAGCTGATGGAGGAAGGGAAATACACATTCGTGGTGAACCCGCGGGCCACCAAGACCGACATCAGATGGGCAGTAGAAGAGATATTTGGAGTCAAAGTGGCCAAGGTCAATACCATGCGCGTGCTGGGGAAGGTCAGGCGTATGGGGAGATTTGAAGGGCGCCGACCCAGCTGGAAGAAGGCGATTGTGACGTTGGAACCGGGTCAACGCATCGAAGTGTTCGAGGGGCTGTGAAGTCCTTTGCCGGTTCCGCAAAGGGGGGAAAAGTGCAGTGCCCATACGCGCATACAGACCCACATCGCCGGGCCGTCGACAGGCCACCAGCCTGACATTCGAAGAGATAACCAAGAAGGAGCCCGAAAAGTCGTTGCTGGCGGTCCTTCGTAAGAAGGCGGGGCGAAATATGCGCGGCAAGATCACCGTTCGTCATCGCGGCGGAGGGCATAAGCGGCGCTACCGCATCATAGATTTCCGGCGCGACAAGGACGGGGTTCCCGCCAGGGTGGCGGCCATAGAGTACGACCCGAACCGCTCGGCCAATATCGCACTGCTGCATTACGCGGACGGCGAGAAGAGGTACATCCTGGCCCCGGTTGGGCTGTCGGTGGGAGATACCGTGATCTCCGGTCCCGAGGCAGACATCAAGCCTGGTAACGCACTGCCGCTTCGTCACATACCCACCGGACAACTCATACACAATCTGGAACTCAAGCCCGGAAGGGGTGGTCAGCTGGTGCGAGCTGCGGGCACCGCCGCGCAGCTGATGGCCAAGGAGGGAGACTACGCCCTGGTACGCCTCCCGTCGGGTGAGCAACGGCTCTTTCATCTGGACTGCCGTGCCACTATCGGACAGGTGGGTAACGTGGATCACGAAAATGTGTCCTTGGGTAAGGCGGGCCGTGCACGCTGGCTGGGGCGCAGACCCGCGGTGCGTGGTGTGGCCATGAACCCGGTGGACCACCCGCACGGCGGTGGTGAGGGCAAGGCACCGATCGGTCTGCCTAGTCCGGTGACGCCGTGGGGCAAGCCTACCTTGGGGTACAAAACCAGGCGCAGGAAGAAGCCGTCCGACAAGTACATCGTCAAGAGACGCAGGTGATGAAAGGAGGTCAATCATTTTGGCCAGGCGTAGGGTGCGTGCACCGTACGTTGATCAAAAGCTCCTAGAGCGGATCCGGGAGATGAACAAGACTGGCCAGAAGCGGGTGATCAAAACTTGGTCGCGCGCGAGCACCATCGTGCCCGAAATGGTGGGTCACACGATTGCCGTTCATGACGGGCGCCGCCACGTCCCCGTTTATATCACTGAGGAAATGGTGGGTCACAAGCTGGGGGAATTCGCGCCGACCCGAACTTTCCGGGGTCACGGCGAGCATCACGAGCGTTCCACGGCGCTGAAGTGACGGGAGGCAGGGAGGTATGGAGACGAGAGCCCATGCGCGTTACGTCCGCATATCACCGAGAAAGGTCAAGGTCGTGCTCGACTTGATCCGGGGACGTGGTGTCAACGAAGCAGTGTCGATCCTGCGGCACGTACCACGCCGGGCAGCTCGAGTGGTATTGAAGCTGGTAGAGTCGGCGATAGCGAACGCCGAGAGCAATCAAGACCTGGACCGTGACGAACTGTACGTTGCTGAGGCGTACGTCAATCCGGGGCCTACCCTCAAGCGTTGGAGACCGAGAATGAGGGGAATGGTTTTTCCGATACTGAAGCGGACCAGTCACGTCACCGTTGTCCTGCGTCAGCGAGAGGAGGGGATGTAGTGGGCCAAAAGACCCATCCCAAAGGGTTCCGTATTGGGGTTATCAAAGACTGGGACGCCCGATGGTATGCTGACAAGGAGTACGCGGAGCTCCTTCACGAGGATATCCGCATCCGGGACTACATCAAGCAGAAGTTTCAAGCAGCCGGGATTTCGCGCATCGAAATCGAAAGGGCAGCCAATCGGCTGAGGGTCACCGTACACACTGCCAAGCCTGGTATGCTGATCGGTCGAGGAGGCGCCGGCGTCGAACGGCTGAGGCAGGAAATCGAGAAGATGAGCCAGCGGCAAGTGACTATCAACATCGTGGAAGTGAAGATTCCGGAGATAGACGCCCAGCTGGTGGCGGAGAACGTGGCCCAAGCTTTAGAGAAGCGGGTCTCCTTCCGACGGGCGATGCGGCAGGCGATAAGCAGGGCGATGCGCATGGGCGCCAAGGGAGCGAAGATCATGGTCTCGGGACGCCTCGGTGGTGCGGAAATGTCGCGGCGGGAATGGGCAGCGGAGGGGACGGTTCCTCTTCACACCCTGCGCGCGGACATTGACTATGGGTTTGCCGTGGCGCGGACGACGTACGGGCAAATCGGGGTGAAGGTGTGGATCTACAAGGGAGAAGTGCTGCCTCCTTCTAAGCCTGCTGCTGAGGGGGGCGCTGGCGCATGATGATGCCCAAGCGGGTGAAATATCGGAAGCAGCACCGCGGTCGTACCAGAGGTAAGGCTTCGCGGGGAGCTGAGATCTTCTATGGCGATTACGGGCTGCAGGCTCTCGAGCCGGGGTGGATAACTGATCGGCAAATCGAAGCCGCCAGAGTTGCGCTGACGCGTCGGATGAAGCGCGGCGGCAAAGTGTGGGTCAGAATCTTTCCCGACAAACCCGTGACCGCCAAGCCTGCCGAGGTGCGGATGGGCGGCGGCAAGGGCAGCCCTGAGTTTTGGGTGGCGGTGGTGAAGCCGGGCCGGGTCCTCTTCGAGCTGGCTGGTGTTTCGGAGGAAGTGGCAAGAGAGGCGCTGACCCTGGCCGGGCACAAGCTTCCCATCAAGACGAAGGTCATCAAGTCACCGGAGGTAGGTGAGGCGCGTCATGAAGGCCAGTGAGCTCAGGGAGTTGCCCGACCAAGAGCTGCACCGGCAGCTGCAGCGCCTGAAGGAAGAGCTTTTCAACTTGCGATTTCAACAGGCTACAGGGCGTTTAGAGAATCCCATGCGGCTGCGACAGGTCAAACGCGACATCGCGCGGGTCAAGACCGTCCTGCGGGAGCGTGAGTTGGGCTTGACCGAAGGCCGCGATGGCAAGAGGAAGGGGGCGTGACCTGTGGCTAGGCAGCGTGGAAGGAGAAAGGTCAGGGTGGGCACGGTTGTCTCCAATGCCATGGACAAAACGGTGGTAGTGGCAATCGAACGCATCACCGCCCATCCGCTATACGGGCGGCGCATCCGCCGAGTGAAAAAAGTCAAGGCGCATGATGAGGAGAACGCTTGTCAGGTGGGTGATCGGGTGCGGATAATGGAAACCCGACCCTTGAGCAAAGAGAAGCGCTGGCGCGTGGTGGAGATCATTCGCCAGCCATGATCTGGGTGCTGCTGAAAGGGGACGGCGAAGGTAATGATCCAGGTCCAGAGCAGACTCACGGTGGCCGATAACACCGGCGCAAAGGAGATCATGTGCATACGAGTGTTGGGCGGGTCCAACAAGCGTTATGCCAACATAGGTGATGTCATTGTGGCGTCGGTTAAGCAGGCTGCACCCGGCGGATCGGTGAAGAAAGGGGACATCGTTCGCGCAGTGGTTGTGCGCACCAAGAAAGGTCTGCGTCGAGAGGACGGCTCTTACATTCGCTTCGACGACAACGCTGCGGTCATCCTGCGGGATGAGAGGGAGCCGCAGGGTACGCGAATCTTTGGACCGGTGGCCAGAGAGTTGCGGGACAAGGAGTTCATGAAGATCATCTCGCTAGCGCCCGAGGTCCTCTGATGCTCAGGGAGGTGACGAGCCGGTGTCCGCTCGTCTGCATGTGAGGAAAGGAGATATGGTAATCGTCGTCCGGGGCAAGGACAAGGGCAAGCGAGGGAAGGTGCTGCGAGCCATGCCCCGACAAGGGCGGGTAGTGGTAGAAGGAGTGAATATGGTCAAGAAGCACATGCGGCCCACCCGGCAAATGATGCAAGGGGGTATTATCGAAAAGGAGGCACCACTTCATGCCTCCAAGGTGATGCTGTATTGCACCCGCTGCAATCGGGCTACCCGGGTGGCCAAGAAAATCCTGGAAGGTGGCAACAAGGTGAGGATATGTCGCAAGTGCGGGGAGGTACTAGATCGCTAAGGCGAGCTGGTAGGAGGTCCGGCAGATGGCGGTTACGCTGAAGGAGAAGTACAAGAAGGAAGTTGTCCCTTACCTGATGGAGCGCTTCGGATACGACAATCCGATGGCCGTGCCTAGAGTTGAGAAAGTGGTAGTGAATATGGGGGTCGGGGACGCTATCCAGAATCCTAGGGCTCTGGAGTCAGCAGTTGAAGAACTTACCCAGATCACCGGTCAGCGGCCGGTGATCACCCGGGCTAAGAAGTCGATTGCTGCCTTCCGCGTACGCAAGGGGATGCGTATTGGCTGTAAGGTCACCTTACGCGGTGATCGCATGTACTACTTCCTGGACAAACTGTTCAACATCGCCCTGCCCAGGGTACGCGATTTTCGGGGACTTTCGTCGCGGGGATTTGACGGGCGCGGCAATTACTCCATAGGTTTGAAGGAGCAGCTCATATTTCCCGAGGTCGATTACGACAAAGTCGAAAAGATACGGGGAATGAATGTGACGATAGTGACTACCGCCCGTACCGATGAGGAGGCTCGCGAATTGTTAGTAGCTCTGGGCCTCCCTCTTCGGGACTGGCGGGCCGATGCTGGGGGTGGTTGAGTGGCCCGCAAGGCGCTCATCGAGAAGGCCAAACGTGAGCCCAAGTACAGGGTGCGGAAGTACAACCGTTGCCGTATTTGTGGTCGGCCGCGTGCGTACCTGCGCAAGTTCGGCATGTGCCGGATTTGCTTTCGCGAGCGAGCACTGCGGGGAGAAATTCCCGGCGTGAAGAAGGCCAGCTGGTAGGGGCTGAGGAGGGGATTTGGCTGTGATGGTGGACCCGATCGCTGATATGCTGACCCGCATAAGGAACGCCAACATGGCGCTCCACGACCGGGTCGATATACCTGGCTCGCGACTGAAGCGCGCTGTGGCCGAGGTCCTGAAGAAGGAAGGGTACATCCGCGACTACGAGTGGATAGACGATGACAAGCAAGGCATCTTGCGTATTTATCTCAAATACGGCCCGGGCAAGCAGCGCGTTATAACGGGAATCAAGCGGATATCCCGACCGGGTTTGCGCGTGTACTGCAAGAAAGACGAGATACCTCGCGTGCTGGGTGGGCTGGGCATCGCAATCCTGTCCACCTCAAAGGGGGTCCTGGCGGACCGTGAAGCCCGCAAGCTGGGCGTGGGCGGCGAGGTCATCTGCTACGTCTGGTAGGGAGGCCAGCACGATGTCCAGAGTGGGCAAGATGCCAATAGTCATTCCTCCTGGGGTTCGGGTTGAGGTTGAAGGGAGCTTGGTTCGGGTTACCGGGCCGAAGGGAGTGCTTCAGCGCAAGGTACATCCCGACATGCGCGTACTGGTGGAGGATGGCAAGGTGGTTGTCCTCCGGCCCAGTGATTCCAAGCAGCACAAGGCGCTGCACGGGCTGACACGCAGCCTGATTGCCAATATGACCGAAGGGGTGACAAAGGGTTTCGAGAAGACCCTGTTGCTGGAGGGCGTGGGCTACCGGGCTTCCATGAGCAAGGGGAAGCTGGTGCTGAATGTGGGTTTCTCGCACCCGGTGGAGATTGAGCCGCCCGAGGACATCCACGTCGAAGTGCCCAATCCCACCACGGTAGTGGTGAGGGGCTGCGATAAGGAGAAAGTAGGTCAGCTGGCGGCGCGCATCCGCGCCGTCAAACCCCCGGAGCCGTACAAAGGCGCGGGTATAAGGTACGCAGGCGAAAAGGTGCGAAGAAAGGTCGGCAAGAGCGGTAAGTAGCCAGGGGGTGCAGCGTGACTGTGAAAGCTGAGTCGCGAAACGAAGCGCGCAAGCGGCGCCACGCGCGCGTCCGCAAGAAAGTATTTGGTACTGCCTCGCGACCCCGGCTGAGCGTGTTTCGCAGCCACAAGCATATCTACGCTCAGATCATCGACGACCATGTGGGGCATACCCTGGTCGCGGCGTCTTCCCTTGACCCGGTTCTCCGAAGCGAGCTGCGGAGCGGGGGTACGGTAGAGGCGGCCAAGAAGGTGGGTTTGCTGCTCGCCCGCCGGGCATTGGAGCGGGGAATCACCAGGGTGGTTTTCGACCGGGGTGGGTACAAGTATCACGGTCGCGTGGCCGCGCTGGCGGAAGGCGCTCGTGAAGGTGGCCTGGAATTCTGAGGGGGGAGACAAGCAGGGTGGAGATGGAGCAGCAGGAACAAGAGTTCAAGGAGAAAGTGGTGGCTATCAACCGCGTGGCCAAGGTGGTGAAAGGTGGTAGACGCTTCAACTTCCGAGTCCTGGTGGTGGTGGGTGACGAGCAGGGTCAAGTGGGTGTTGCGTTAGGCAAGGCGGCGGAAATTCCCGAGGCCGTCCGCAAGGCCATTGAGCAAGCCAAGAAGAATTTGGTGCGCGTGCCGCTGATGGGCACCACCATTCCCCACGAGATCATTGGGGAGTTCGGCGCGGCTCGAGTGCTGTTGAAACCCGCTTCAGAAGGTACAGGAGTGATCGCCGGCGGCTCGGTACGCGCGGTGATGGAGCTGGCCGGCATCCGCGACATACTGACCAAGTCTTTGGGATCGTCCAATCCCGCGAATATGGCATTCGCTGCTCTGGAGGGGCTGAAGCAGCTCAAGCGACCGGAGGAGGTCGCCCGTCTGCGGGGCAAGCCGGTGGAGGAGATCCTCAGCTGAGTGGAGGCGAGGGAATATGCCCAAGAAACTCCGCATCACGCTGGCTCGGAGTCTGGCGGGACGTCCACCAGACCAAAGGGCCACGGCGCGTGCCTTGGGGCTCAGTAAGCGAGGTAAGACCGTAATTCATAAGGATCATCCTTCCATCAGGGGAATGATCCGTAAGATCACACATTTGGTGACGGTTGAGGAAATCGAGGAAGGTTGAGTGGGGGACGTTGACCATGAGGATTCATGAGTTGAAACCGGCGCCCGGCTCAAGGAAGGAAAGACGTCGAGTAGGGAGAGGTATTGGCTCCGGGCGGGGCAAGACCTCAGGCCGTGGTCATAAGGGACAGAAGGCTCGTTCAGGAGGGGGAGTGCGCCCGGGGTTTGAAGGGGGGCAGATGCCTCTGTACCGCCGCGTGCCCAAGCGGGGCTTTACCAATCAACCCCACAGGCGCGAGTTCCAGCCCGTCAACGTGGAGCAGCTGAACAAGTTCCCGGAGGGAGCGGTGGTTACCCCGGAAAGGCTCCTGCAGGAGGGCATTGTCTCGCGCCTTCGTGACGGGGTCAAGATCTTGGGTCGCGGAGAAATTGATCGGCCGCTCACCGTCAGAGCCCATGCCTTCTCCGAGAGTGCCAGGCGTAAGATTGAGCAAGCCGGCGGGCGCGTAGAGGTGATCTGAGTGCTGGATACGTTGCGTAGGGCGGTTCGAATTGGCGATTTGCGCCGCCGGATACTGTTCACTCTGGCGATGATAGTGGTGTTCCGAGTGGGCACCCACGTGCCGGTGCCGGGCATCGATCCTTCTGCCATTGCCCGGATGTTCGGCGAGGGCACCATCTTCAGTTTGCTGGATCTGTTCTCGGGAGGCGCGCTAAGCACTTTTTCCGTGTTCGCAATGAGCATAACTCCCTACATCAACGCCACTATCATCATGCAATTGCTTACCATGGTGATCCCCCGTCTGGAGAAACTGTCCAAGGAGGGGGAGGAGGGCCGTAAGACCATAGCCCGGTACGTCAGGTACCTCACGGTGGTACTCGCGTTGATCCAGGCGGTGGGCATGAGTTTTGGTTTCCGAAATGCGGTTCGCGACCCTAATTTTACCTCCTTTGCCGTCATAGCCCTGACGCTGACCGCGGGCACTGCCTTCTTGATGTGGCTGGGCGAGCAGATTACCGAGAAGGGAATTGGCAATGGCATATCGCTCATCATTTTCGCAGGGATCGTCTCGAGACTGCCCGCTGGCACTGGCAACATAATCCGCTACCTCACCGTGGGGCGAGTCACGGTTTTGAACCTGCTGGTGCTGGCCCTCATAGGCGCGGCGGTAATTGCGGCGGTGGTCTGGATCCAGGAGGGACAACGCCGGGTTCCGGTTCAGTACGCCAAGCGAATCGTCGGAAGGCGCATGTACGGGGGCCAGAGCACGCACATTCCAGTCAGGATCAATCAGGCCGGCGTCATCCCGGTGATATTTGCGTCCTCGGTGCTGGCCTTCCCAGTGACCATTGCTTCTTTCATACAACACCCCATAGCCCAGCGGGTGCAGGAGCTGTTCAATTATGGCGGGACGTTGTATACTACTGTATTTGCAATGCTGATCATCTTTTTCACCTATTTTTACACTGCTCTGGTGTTCAACCCGGCCGACATGGCCAACAACATCCGAAAATACGGGGGCTTCGTTCCGGGGATAAGGCCCGGGCGCCCAACAGCGGCGTACTTGGACCGCATTCTCACTCGAATTACTCTGCCCGGGGCCATCTTCCTGGCCACGGTGGCCATCATGCCCAACTTCGTTATGGCCATTGCCAACATCCCCGGGCTGTACTTCGGGGGCACTGCTCTGCTCATAGTGGTGGGAGTTGCCCTGGAAACGATGAAACAGATCGAGGCCCACTTGCTGTTGCGACACTACCAGGGATTCTTGCGTTAGGAGGATGCAGCACATGAGATTGGTACTTCTCGGGCCTCCGGGAGCGGGGAAAGGGACCCAGGCGGAAAAGCTGGCGCGTCACTATGGTGTTCCGCACGTGGCCACTGGCGACATGCTGCGCGACGAGGTGGCGAAGGGCACTGAGTTGGGCAAGCGCGCAGCTGAATACATGCACCAGGGAGTCCTGGTACCGGATGAACTGGTTAGGGAAATCGTCAGGAACCGCTTGTCGCAGCCTGAATGTAGCCGGGGATTCGTGTTGGACGGCTACCCGCGGAATGTGAAGCAGGCCCGGATGCTGGAAGAAGATCTTTGTCGCCAAGGATTGACCCTGAATGCGGTGGTGTTCCTCAGCGTGCCCACCGAGGTGCTGGTGAGCAGGAGTAGCGGGCGCGTGGTATGTTCGGCATGCGGGGCTAACTACAATGTCGTCACGCGACCACCGCGAGAGTCGGGGAAGTGTGACAGGTGTGGGGGAAGGTTGATTCATCGGCAAGACGATCAGGAAGACACCGTGCGCAAGCGCCTGGAGGTGTACCAGCAGGAGTCCCTGCCGGTCCGAGATTTCTACGCTGCGCGCGGACTGTTGCGGACGGTGGACGGCGACCAGCCAGTGGAAGAAGTGTTCAGGAGTATCCTGGAGGCCGTCGGGGGAGGAGACGGGTGATCAAGATCTGGTCGGAGCGCGAGATCGCCATCATGCGCAAATGCGGCAGGACCGTGGCGAAGCTGCTCGAGACCCTGCGGGAGGCGGTCCGGCCGGGGGTCAGCACTGGCGAGCTGGATCGCCTCGCGGAGGCTTTCCTGCTTGAGCACGGCGTCCGACCTGCCTTTAAGGGGTACCGGGGCTACCCAGCTACCATATGTACGTCGGTGAACGAGCAGGTAGTTCATGGGTTACCTGGCGAGCGAGTATTGCGAGAAGGAGACATCATCAGCATCGACGTCGGTGCATGTCTGGACGGGTATTTCTCCGACGCGGCTATGACCTTCCCCGTGGGAGAAGTGGACGGGACGGCCCGCAGGCTGCTTGAGGTGTGCCAGGGCGCCTTATGGGCTGCCATAAGGCGGTGTATCCCGGGAAATCATCTCTCGGACATTTCGCATACCATCCAGAGATATGTGGAGAGCCGCGGATACTCAGTGGTTCGCGATTACGCTGGTCATGGCATCGGTACCAAGATACACGATGAGCCCCAAATACCGAATTACGGGCCACCCGGCCAGGGACCCCGCCTCCGCCCGGGCATGGTTCTGGCCATTGAGCCCATGGTCAACGTTGGTACCTGGGAAGTGATGACCATGCCCGATGGGTGGACGGTGGTGACGCGGGACGGAAAGCTATCCGCCCACTTTGAACACGTGGTGGCCATCACCGACAACGGGGCAGAGGTCCTCACCCTCGGGTGATCCTTTGGCTTCTTCTGAGGGGGTGTGCTCTTGGAATCGACCCACGGCTTACGTTTGGGCCAGCTGGTTCGCTCTCGTGCCGGGCGCGATGCTGGGCGACTGTATGCTGTGGTGGGGATCTTGGACGAGCGGTTTGTCAAGCTGGCAGACGGCAAGAGCCGTCCGATTGCCAGGGCCAAAAAGAAGAACGTCAAACACGTGGTGCCAGAGACCACGGTGCTCGAGGAGATTGCCCGCAAGCTGGAGCAAAACCGTCCGGTGACCGACGCGGAGTTGCGGGAAGCGCTGGCCAGGGAGGAAAAGGGCCGTAGCCAGGCCACACAAGGGGGGCTCGCTTAAGTTCATGCCCAAGGAGGATACCATTGAGGTCGAGGGAAGGGTCATAGAGACTCTGCCCAACGCGATGTTTCGCGTTGAACTGCCCAACGGGCACAAGGTTCTGGCGCATGTTTCCGGCAAGATTCGGATGCACTTCATTCGCATCCTGCCCGGTGATCGGGTGCTGGTGGAACTGTCACCTTATGACCTGACCCGCGGGCGAATTATATACCGATACAAGTAACGCGACGATCAGTCAAAAATTGGCGAAGGGGGCCGGAAAGCGTGAAGGTTCGACCTTCGGTTAAACGCATGTGCGAAAAATGCAAGATCATCCGGCGTAAGGGCCGGGTCATGGTGATTTGCGAAAATCCCAAGCACAAGCAGCGGCAGGGAAACTAACCCAGCCTTCAGGGAGGGAGGTGTCTTCATATGGCGCGAATTGCGGGTGTGGATTTGCCGCGCGACAAGCGCATCGAGGCTGCCCTGCCGTACATCTACGGCATCGGACGGTCGCGAGCCCGCAAGATATGTGAGATGACTCACATCAACCCGGACACTCGCGTGCGCGACCTCACCGAGGAGGAGATAACCCGCCTGCGGGAGTGCATCGACCGCAATTTCAAGGTTGAGGGCGAACTGCAGCGGGAAGTACAGATGAACATCAGGAGACTCATCGACATCGGATGCTATCGGGGGATACGACACCGTCGTGGCCTGCCGGTTCGAGGGCAGCGAACGCGGACCAACGCCAGGACGCGGAAGGGGCCGCGTCGGACGGTGGGCGTGCGTCGCAAGAAGAAGTGATCGATCAGGAGGGGTATCATGCCAAGGCGGACTCGACAGCGGAAGAAAGAGCGACGCCGGGTGGAGCGGGGTGTGGCACACATCCGCTCGACGTTCAATAACACCATCGTGACCATTACCGATATGAGTGGTAATACCATCACCTGGGCCAGTGCTGGCACCATGGGCTTCAAGGGCTCGCGCAAAGGCACACCTTTTGCTGCCCAGGTGGCAGCGGAACGGGCAGCAAAAGAGGCCATCAATTCAGGCATGCGTGAGGTCGAAGTGTGGGTCAAGGGTCCGGGCGCTGGGCGGGAGGCGGCCATCCGGTCGTTACAGGCCGCCGGTCTGGAGGTAAGCGTCATAAAGGATGTTACTCCTATTCCACATAACGGGTGCCGGCCGCGGAAACGGCGGCGGGTTTGAGATGGGCCAACGGAGGTGAAACGGGTGGCCAGGTATACCGGACCGGTATGCAGACTATGCCGACGGGAAATGGAGAAGCTGTACCTCAAAGGAGACCGATGCTACACTGACAAGTGCCCGCTGGAGCGACGCGCTCGGCCCCCGGGTGAACACGGACAGGCCAGGCGGAAGGTCAGTGAGTATGCCTTGCGTCTTCGCGAGAAGCAGAAGGCGAAGAGGATATATGGTGTGCTGGAGGCCCAGTTCCGTCGTTACCTGGAACGGGCCACGAGGGCCCGGGGCGTTACCGGGGAGGCCTTGCTTCAAATACTGGAGACCCGACTGGATAACGTGGTATACCGCATGGGCTTCGCCAGCTCGAGACGTCAGGCGAGGCAGCTGGTCAGGCACGGGCATTTCAGCGTGAACGGTAGAAAAGTCGACATCCCTTCGTACAGTGTCCGGCCGGGTGACGTCGTGGCAGTGAGGCCGAAGAGCAGACAGCTGGACTTGTTCAAGGTTCTGGCCGAAGAGGCTGAGGGACGTCGATCGCCTGACTGGTTGGACGTGGATGTCCAGAACATGCGTGGAAAAGTGGTGCGCCTGCCCCGACGCGATGAAATCGACGTTCCGGTCCAGGAGCACCTCATCGTTGAATTGTATTCGCGTTGACCGGTGGGGGTGATGCTTGCTGTGATTGAAATTGCCAAGCCGCGCATCGAATGCGTGGAGAAGTCGGAGGATGGCACTTACGGCCGTCTGGTAATAGAGCCGCTGGAGAGAGGCTACGGCATCACCTTAGGAAATGCCTTGCGCAGGATGCTCCTTTCCTCTTTGCCCGGCGCGGCGGTGACTTCGGTGAGGATTGATGGTGTCCTCCATGAGTTTTCGACCATTCCAGGCGTGGTGGAGGACACGGTGGATATCATACTGAATCTGAAGAAGTTAGTCATCAAGATGTACACCGATGAGCCGAAGGTTCTTCGGCTGGACCGGGAAGGCGAAGGCGAGGTAGTGGCGGGGGATATCGAGCACGACGCCGAGGTCGAGATACTCAATCCCGATCTCCACATAGCCCATTTGGCAGAAGGTGGGCGGCTGGCCATGGAAATGACGGTGGAGAAAGGGCGGGGATATGTGCCCGCTGAGCGGAACAAGAAGCCCAACCAGTCTATCGGTGTCATCCCTGTCGACTCTATTTTCAGTCCCGTGCGGAAGGTCAACTACACAGTAGAGAATACCCGGGTCGGTCAAGTTACGGACTACGACCGGCTCACCCTGGAAGTGTGGACCAACGGGAGTGTAGCGCCGGACGAAGCGGTGACTGTGGCTGCCCAAATCTTGATCGAGCATTTGCAGTTGTTTACCGAGCTGGCGGCGACCGAGGAGAAGATTCAGGTGACACCGCCCACCGAAGAAGACGAAAAAGCTCGTATATTGCAGCTGCCCATCGAAGAGCTGGATCTCTCGGTGCGTTCATACAACTGTCTGAAGCGCGCAGGCGTGAACACCATAGGCGAGCTCACTGCCAAGACCGATGAGGAAATGATCAAGGTACGTAACCTGGGCAAGAAATCGCTGGAAGAGGTAAAGCAGAAGCTCGCGCAGTTTGGGCTTTCCTTGCGCAAGTCGGAAGACTACTGAAACCCTGGGGGTGACTGTAATTGGGCAGGTCGAAGCTGGGACGTAACACCGCCCATCGTCGCGCGCTGCTCCGTAGTCTGGTGACCGCGTTGCTGGCCGAAGAACGGATTGTGACCACTGAGGCCAAGGCCAAGGCAGTTCGCTCCATTGCCGAAAAGATGATAACTCTGGGCAAACACGGGGGTTTGCATGCGCGCCGGCAGGCACTCCGCTACCTCCTGGATGAAGACGTGGTGAAAAAGCTATTCGATACTTTGGGTCCCCGATACTATGACCGTCCGGGCGGATACACCCGAATCACGCGTCTGGGTCCGCGACGTGGCGACGGCGCGGAGATGACAGTGGTGGAGCTGGTTTGACGGGTGGGCTACTCCCTTCAGCCTCATGCACCACCCGGCCCGCAGGCCGGGCGGTATCTCGTAATGGGGGCCATATCTGATGCCCGTGATGATAGAAATCCACGATCTGTGGCACGTGTACGGCAGCGGAACCGCCGGCGAAGTGGTGGCGCTGAAAGGCGTGAACTTAAGGATCGACCAGGGGGAGTTCGTTGCAATCATAGGATCCAACGGTTCTGGCAAGTCCACGCTGGCGCGGCACCTGAATGGGCTGTTGCTGCCCACGCGGGGGTGGGTCAAGGTATGCAACCTTGATACCCGGTCGTCGGAGCACTTGCAAGAAATCAGACGAAGGGTGGGTATGGTTTTTGAGAATCCAGATAATCAGCTGGTTGCTACCATCGTGGAAGAAGACGTAGCATTCGGCCCGGAGAACCTGGGGCTTCCCCCCGCGGAGATTCGGAGGCGGGTGGAACAGGCTCTCGAAACGGTGGGGATGGCCACGTACAGGAATCACCCACCACATCTCCTTTCCGGCGGGCAGAAGCAGAGGGTGGCCATTGCGGGGGTACTGGCCATGGAACCCAGCTGCATCGTTTTGGACGAGCCCACCTCAATGCTCGATCCTCAGGGACGGCGGGAGGTATTGAGGACCATCCGGGGGCTGAACGAATCTCGTGGCATGACGGTGGTGTACATAACCCATTTCATGGAGGAGGCTGCAGCTGCCGGGCGAGTGCTGGTCATGGACGACGGGCGGATAGTGGCAGATGGCCCTCCTCGCCGGATTTTTGGTCAAACGGAGCTGCTGGAACGGATTGGTCTCGGTGTGCCCCCGCTCACTCGTCTGGCTCGTCGCCTGAGGATGAGGGGCTTGCCGGTGCCCGAGGTGGTGCTGGACGCTGAGGAGCTGGTGAGCTCACTATGCTCATAGAGGTGACGGAGCTGACCCATGTTTACCTACGAGGTAGCCCGCTAGAGGTAACTGCATTGCGCGGGGTGGATCTGCAGGTTGCGGAGGGGGAATTCCTCGGGCTAATTGGTCCCACGGGATCCGGGAAATCGACGCTGGCTCAGCATTTGAACGGACTGCTGCGACCGACTTCGGGGCGCGTGGTGGTCGAGGGAGAGGATATATCCGCCAAGCGTAAGCCCCTGCGGAGCCTTCGGCAGAAGGTGGGATTGGTTTTTCAATATCCTGAACACCAGCTATTTGAGGAGACGGTGTATGATGACGTCGCCTTCGGACCGCGCAACCTGGGGCTGGACGAGGCGGAGGTGAAGAGGCGAGTTCACTGGGCCACCTCCCTGGTTGGGCTGCCGGAGGAGATGCTCAGCCGGTCACCCTTCGAGCTGAGCGGTGGACAAATGCGGAGGGTGGCCATCGCCGGGGTCCTCGCTATGCGCCCTCGAGTCTTGGTGCTCGATGAACCTGCCGCCGGTCTCGATCCGCGAGGTCGCCGAGATATCCTCGGTCACATCCGGAAGATGCACCAAAAAGAGGGAATCACCGTAATTCTGGTCTCTCACAACATGGAAGACGTGGCCGAACTGGCCCAGCGGATCGTGGTGCTCCATCGTGGAGAGGTCTTCCTGCAGGGGCCCACCCGGAAGGTATTTGGGCAAGCCGAACGGCTGCGGGGGATTGGCCTGGACATCCCGCCAGTCACTGCCTTGATGCATCAGCTGCGCCATCGGGGGCTGCCGGTCAGAGCGGATGTGCTGACCGTGGAAGAGGCGGAGCAGGAAATCGTTAACCACTGGAGGCAGAGGCGGCCGTGCTGAAGAATCTCACAATCGGACAATACTATCCCTCGGACTCCGTCATTCACCGACTGGATCCCCGGGTCAAGATCGCCCTGACTTTCGCGTTCATAGTGTTCCTGTTCCTGGCCAGAGGTGCTACCGGCTACGCGCTCATGGCGGCTTATTCCATCCTGGCTGCCGCGGTGTCCCGAATACCCGCAGGGATCCTGCTTCGTGGGTTGCGGCCCATACTCGTCCTGGTCATCATCGCGTTCCTCATACATCTGTTCATAACCGACGGTGTGGTCTGGTTCAGAGTGGGGCCCCTCGTAGCTACTAGGGAAGGGGCCAGGATCGGCGTGCTGATGGCTACCAGAATCATACTCCTTATCTTCACCACTTCGCTGTTGACCCTGACTACTTCGCCCATCGCCCTGACCGACGGACTGGAGCGACTGATGGCACCGGCGCAGCGGTTTGGCATCCCGGTGCACGAGCTGGCCATGATGATCACTATCGCGCTCAGATTCATCCCCGCACTGCTTGATGAAGCGGACAGGATCATGAAGGCGCAAATGGCCCGTGGAGCCGATTTTGAGTCAGGGAATGTGGTACAGCGGGCCAGGAGTCTGGTCCCGCTCCTCGTCCCTCTCTTCATCAGCGCTTTCCGTAGAGCTGACGACTTAGCCCTGGCGATGGAAGCCCGTTGCTACAGGGGGGGACATTCCCGGACCAGGCTAAGACAGCTGCGCATCGGTGCTCCTGATATTGCGGCCTGCCTGGTCTCGCTGCCGTTCATGGTGGGGGTTATCCTTCTGCGCATGGGCTGGGTGCGGTGGTGAACGTGGATCATGCGACGGCTCATGGCGGTGGTTGAGTATGTGGGCACCCGCTACCACGGATTTCAGCGGCAAAGCGGGCTGCCAACGATACAAGATGAGCTGGAGCAGGCACTCTCAGCGCTGGAAGGAACTCCCGTATCGATTACGTACGCGGCCAGGACGGACGCAGGTGTCCACGCGCGGGGTCAAGTGATATGTTTTGACCTGGCCCGCAGGACGATCCCGGCGGAGCGGATTCCTTACGCCCTGAACCATAGACTACCGTCTGACATCGTGGTGGTGCGGTGCAGAGAAGTGCCGCCGATCTTCCACCCGCGCTACGATGCTAAAGGCAAATTATACAGCTACACCCTGTACCATCGAAGGATCCCATCTCCGTTCTGGCGCGACTACGCTTGGCTTGTGCCTCGACAGCTGAACTGGGATGCGGTACAAATGGCTGCCTGCCATTTCCTGGGTCGCCACGACTTCAGGGCCTTTCGAGCTACGGGTAGCAGCGCTAAGACCACGGTGCGGCACATCAGGCGGTTGGAGGTGATACCTGGAAAAGATCTGTCACGTTTTCTCATTGAAGCTGACGGGTTTTTATACCACATGGCACGACTGATGGTCGGTGCTCTGGTCTGGGTGGGCGTGGGCAAGCTGGGGCCGGACATCATTGCGGATGCCCTGAGGCGGCCGTACCCCCATCCCATAGCTCCCAAAGCCCCCGCGCATGGGCTGTGTCTGGAGGAGGTCTTGTACTGATGGAAACGCACGGATCCAGACAGCTGCCGCGGAAGGAGAGTTTCGATGACGAAGCAGGCGGCGTTACCCAACACCTCTGATGTGCACCCGCCGACTGCCTTGACAGGGGCCGGTCGGGTTGGTTAGAATTGAAGCCGTGGTTTGATGGAGGGATTGACGTGCGGACCACGTACATGGCTAAGCCAGGAGAAGTCAAGCAGGAGTGGTACGTAGTCGATGCTACGGACCAGGTCCTCGGAAGACTTGCCAGCCGCATAGCCACCATCCTTCGCGGCAAGCACAAGCCGACATATACGCCACACCTGGATATGGGTGACTATGTGATAGTGGTGAATGCGGAGAAAGTGCGTCTGACGGGGAAGAAGCTGGAACAGAAGATATACTTCCGCCATTCCGGGTATCCGGGGGGAGCCCGCTACGAAAAATACGCCCATCTGCTGGAGAGGAAACCGGAGTTGGCGATACGTCTGGCGGTGAAAGGGATGCTGCCGCACAATCGTCTGGGGCGAAAGATGCTGAAGAAGCTGAAGGTGTACAGGGGACCGGACCACCCACACCAGGCTCAACAACCCAAGCCGCTGAAATGAATCGGTGCGCCAAGAGGGGGGATATGGTGGACGCCAAGTTGGAGTGCAGAGGGACGGGTCGCCGGAAGGAGGCGGTAGCGCGAGTACGCTTGCTTCCGGGGGGAGGGCGGATCATAGTCAACGAGCGCCCGTTGGAGGACTATTTCCCGAGCGAGCACCTCCGCCGTCTGGTGATACGCCCACTTGAAGTGACCAAGATGCAGGGGAAATTCGATGTGCACGTTCGGGTTACCGGAGGGGGCATTTCCGGGCAAGCTGGTGCCATCAATCACGGTCTGGCCCGTGCCTTGTTGGCTTTCGACGAAAGGCTACGACCGGCCCTGAAGCAAGCCGGGTTGTTAACGCGTGATGCGCGCGTGAAGGAGCGGAAGAAATACGGCCTGAAGAAGGCGCGTAAGGCCCCGCAATTTTCCAAGCGCTGACTTGAGCACGTAAACGGCAAGGAAGAGCACCTCCCGCGGAGGTGGCTCTTCGTTTTTGTTTTTGGACAGCCGGGGAATGCATCGCAGTGGACCAAGAATACAGACAGTACCGGGGTGGTATTGGCTTGGAGCGTGCGCTGCCGCCATCTACGGTACTGCTGGTGCTCGTCGTAGCGCTGGCCTCGGCTGCCGCTCGTAGCTGGGTGGTACAAGGCTCGGCCATGGAGGTACTTGCTGGTTGCCTGGAGGGTCGGGTGGTGGTGGTCGATCCCGGGCACGGGGGAGTTGACCCCGGTGCCACCGGTAAGGGTGGTCTGATTGAATCCGATCTGGTCCTGGACATAGCTCGGCGGGTGAAGTCACTCCTGGAGGAGATGGGCTGCCGCGTGGTACTTACCCGGGATGGTGATTACGATTTGGCAGGTGACAACCCCAGCCTCAGCCTTAGCCAGCGCAAGGTGCTGGATATGCGGGCGCGTGCGGCATTAGTGGCGAGTACTGCTCCCGATGTCCTTTTGAGCATACATGCCAATTCCTTTCCTGCTCCCCGATGGTTTGGTGCCCAGTGTTTCTATCGCCCGACCCACCCTGCCAGTGCACATCTGGCAGCGTGCCTGCAGCGGGCCCTGGCTGAGGTGACGCGCAATACGCATCGCAGGCCCTCGAGCAACGTTGAGCACTACCTGCTCGAGACTGCTACCATGCCCGCGTGTACCGTGGAAGTGGGATTCTTGTCCAATCCCCATGAGGAGCGACTATTGGCCGACGCTGGCTATCGAGATAGGGTGGCGTGGGCCCTGGTCCTGGGTTTGATATACTTCTTCTCCGGCCAGCGCTGACCAGAAACCCATCCCCAGCCCTTGCCGTCGAAATCCTCCGCGGCCGACTGCCCCTGCTCATCCCGGCGTGAGCCAGTGGCCAGAGTGCCAGGAGAGATGGTCTATGGTGCACGGAGTGGTGCTCGGCCGCACCGTGAAGTAGCTCTGGGGGGAGATGGGATCCCAACGGGCATTGTTTCTGGTGCTGTATTCCCGGAGGCAATGGGATACAGGAGGAAGGGGCGCCATTCTGGATGTGACTCTCGCGGCCAGTGGTGGCTGTAGGCGGAGGGCCTGGGGTCGAAGCCGAATGATCTTCTCCAGCCACCCGGAGACGGCGCGCTGAGGGTCTTTCGGGACTGTCCACCTTACCAGCGGGGGAGGAAAGGACTGGTCTATACACGAATGTATAAGAGAGCAGCGCAAAGGATATTCAGCGGAGGGTAAAGCGGTGGCAGAGATAGCGATGGCGGGGCTGGTACCACACCCGCCCATAATCATCCCTGACATCGGAGGAGCCGAGATCCGGCGGGTCCGGAGGACCGTCGATAGCATGGGCGAGCTTGCGCGTCAGGTGGCTGCGGTACGACCCGATGTTGTACTGGTCATCTCGCCGCACTCGCCGATGTTGGGTGGGTATGTGGGGATCCATGCTGGAGAGACTCTGGTGGGTGACTTCGCTTCGTTTGGCGCGCCGCAGGTGCGCGTCGAGCTGGCCAACGATGTAGTTCTGGCCCGGATGATCGTTGACGAAACGCGGCGGGGACCTGTCCGAAGCCGGCTATATCCCCCGGAATACAGCCATCATCTGGACCACGGCGTTCTGGTGCCCTGCTACTTTCTTACCCGCGAGGGCTTGCGTGCCCGCTTCGTTTGCATGTCCATGGCTGTGCAACCGGTGAAAGCACTGTTTGAATTCGGCAGCCGAGTACGGCGGGCTATTGAGCGTCACGCTGGCGGTCGCGTTGTGGTGATTGCCAGTGGTGATCTTTCCCATCGTCTGTCGCCTGGCGCCCCTGCGGGGTATGATCCGGCGGGTGAGGAATTCGACAGACAGCTGGTGCAGGCACTGGAGCGGTACGACGTGCGGGCAATTCTGGATTTGAGCCCTCGCCTGGTGGAGCGCGCAGGAGAATGTGGGTTTCGTCCTGTGGTGATGATGCTCGGTATGCTCACCGGTTTGGACATTGACTCACGGGTGCTGTCCTATGAAGGGCCGTTCGGCGTGGGTTACGCAGTGGCATCATTGGTGGTTACGGCGGCTGCCGACGCGACCGATGGGGAACCGTCACTGGTGGACCTGGCCAGGGACAGCCTGGAAACCTTCGTGCGAGAAGGCCGTATCATCGAGCCTCCTATCTCGCTTCCAGAGGCCTGGCGGGCCAGGAAGGGCTGCTTCGTTTCTCTAAAAAAGGGCGCACAGTTACGGGGATGCATTGGCACGGTAACGCCAACTCGCTCCAGCCTGGCGGAGGAAGTGATTCACAACGCCATAGCTGCCGGCAGCCGGGATCCGCGGTTTCCGCCGGTGACAGCTGACGAGCTCGAGCAGCTGGTTTACACTGTGGATGTTCTGGAAGAGCCAGAGCTGGTGGAGGATGCGACTCAGCTGGATCCCCGGCGATACGGCGTGGTGGTCAGAAAGGGCCCGCGGACAGGGCTCCTGCTGCCAGACCTGCCGGGGGTGGATACCGTGGAGCAGCAGCTGGCAATTGCAAAGCGGAAGGCCGGCATTCACCCGTCCGATGAGGACGTGCAGATGTACCGGTTCCGGGTCACACGGTTCACCGAAAGTGGTAGGCGGAGGTAGGCGATGGGCCGAGAGGCGCGCTACTGGAGGGCGCGAAATGGTGGGGTGCAGTGCTTGCTGTGTCCCCAGCGCTGCTATATTCCACCCGGCCGTCACGGAGCTTGTCGGGCGAGAGTGAACCGCGACGGCACATTGGTTTCCGAGATCTACGGGAGAGTCAGCTCCGTGGCGGTAGACCCGACAGAAAAGAAACCCCTCTACCACTTTTGGCCGGGGTCATATTTGCTCTCTTTGGGCAGCGTCGGCTGCAATTTCGCGTGCCCCTTCTGCCAGAACTGGCACATAAGTCAATCCGACGCTCCGACTCGCCACATCACCCCGCAACAAGCCGTGCAGTTGGCCCTTCGAGCGCGGGACCGGGATAGCCGTTGTATCGGGATTGCCTACACCTATAACGAGCCGTTCATTTGGTACGAGTACGTCTACGATTGCTGCGAGCTGGCGGCCCGAGAAGGATTGGTCAATGTATTGGTGACCAATGGGTATGTGAATCGGGAGCCGCTGGAGGCACTGCTGCCTCTGGTAGCTGCAATGAATGTGGACGTGAAGGCTTTTTCGGATGAGTTCTACAGGGAACTCTGTCGTGCCCAGCTTGAACCGGTCAAGGAGACGGTTGAAAGGGCCCACCGCAAGGGATGCCACGTTGAGGTCACCACGCTCATAATACCGGGGTGGAACGACGGAGAGGAGGAAATCCGGGCTCTGTCGAGGTGGCTTGCCCAGCTCTCTCCCGACCTCCCCCTCCATCTGTCCCGGTTTTTCCCCAATCATCAAATGATTGACGTACCACCCACTCCCGTAGAGACATTGAAACGGCTTCGTGCGGTGGCCAGAGCGCATCTGCGGTTCGTATACTTGGGGAACGTCTGGGTGGAGGGGGCTCAGGATACGGTCTGCCCTGATTGTGGACAGCTGGTGCTGGCCCGCGAGGGGCTTTCTGTGTCGGCTCCTGGGTACCGAGACGGGGCGTGCCGGACATGCGGGAGCACAATCTCCCTCGTCGGTCAACCCATGTGACTGGAGAGGAGAAAGGGGGACGCGGGTGGACGGGACGGTTGTCATTGCCCTGGGCGGTAATGCCATCCTGCGTCGCGGCCAGAGCGGTACGGCCGAGGAACAGCTGGCCAACCTGCGGGCTACCGCGGAGCAGATCGCGGAGATCATTGCCGCGGATTGGCGAGTCATACTTACCCACGGCAACGGCCCTCAGGTGGGCAATATACTGCTGCAGAACGAGGAGGCCCGGCATGTCGTCCCACCCATGCCCCTTGACGTCTGTGGAGCGGAAAGCCAGGGCCAGATCGGCTACTTGCTACAACGCGCGCTGCAGGACGCATTGCGAGTCCGGGGGATGAAGCACCCGGTGGCCACTGTCGTCACCATGGTGGTGGTCGACGAGAATGATCCAGCGTTCCAGCAGCCCACTAAACCCATCGGCCCCTGTTACAGCGAGGCGAGGGCGCGAGAGCTCATGGAGCGCAAGGGTTACATCATGAAACAGGATACCTCGCGTGGGTGGAGGCGAGTGGTACCCTCACCGGAACCAAAGCGCATATGCGAGCGGGAAGCCATCCGCGGCCTTGTGGAACTAGGGGTGGTGACCATCGCTTGCGGTGGAGGCGGAATTCCGGTAGTGGTGCGCGGAGACCGGCTGGTGGGCGTGGAGGCGGTCATCGACAAGGATCTGGCCAGCCAACGACTCGCTTCGGAGCTGGGAGCTGACGTACTCTTGATCCTGACCGATGTGGACGGAGTCGCGGTCAACTGGCAGAGGCCCGACCAGAGGTTCATCACCAGCATGACCGTTCAGGAGGCGCGCAAGTACCAGGCGGAGGGGCACTTCCCCCCGGGCAGTATGGGCCCAAAGGTGGAGGCGGCCGTTCGTTTCGTTAGCGGGGGAGGGGAACAGGCGGTGATTTGCAGCATCGAGTCAGCCCTTGCCGGTCTTGAAGGAAAAGCTGGGACCACTATTGTCCCCTGACGTACCGTGACGAGGTGCTGATGTTGGGAACCCAGGGGCATGAACATGCGGAGGTGACGAAGATGGCGCGTTTGAAGGGTCGGGACTTCATCTGTCTCAAGGATTTCGATCGCCAGGAGATATGGCAATTCCTCGAGGTGGCGGCGCAGGCAAAGAGAGACCTCTACCGCGGGGTCACACATCGGCCTCTGGAAGGGAAGAGCCTGGGCATGATATTCACGAAACCTTCCACCAGGACCCGAGTTGCGTTTGAGGTGGCCATCTTCCAGCTGGGCGGCCACGGGATATTCCTCAGCGCGTCCGAGCTCCAGCTGGGCCGGGGGGAAACGATAGAAGATACTGCCAGGGTGCTATCGAGATATCTCGACGCGGTGATGATACGTACGTTCGATCATACCGAGGTCGTGCGACTGGCTGAAGCCGCCAGTGTGCCGGTCATTAACGGGCTTACCGACTTCGTACATCCTTGCCAGGCGCTGGCGGACCTGATGACGATCTGGGAGAAGAAGGGCCGGTTGCAGGGTGTTCGTCTAGCCTACGTGGGAGACGGTAACAATGTAGCCCATAGCCTGCTGCTGGGCGGCACGAAGATGGGGATGCACATCGTCGTGGCCAGCCCCGAGGGATACCAGCCGGACCCCGAGGTATTGGAGCTTGCCCGCCGACAGGCCGAAGAAAGCGGCGGGTCGGTTCACCTGACTTCCGATCCCCGGGAAGCGGTTCGCGGTGCCGACGTGGTGTATACCGACGTGTGGGTGAGCATGGGCCAGGAGGCGGAAAAGCAGCAGCGCTTGCGGAGATTCGGGGAGTTTCAGGTGAATGCTGATCTCATGAGGCTGGCCCGGGAAGATGCCATTTTCATGCACTGTCTTCCCGCGCACCGGGGCGAAGAGGTAACCGATGAGGTGATGGACGGTAAGTGGTCCGCAGTGTTCGACCAAGCCGAGAATCGGTTGCACACCCATAAAGCCATCCTGATGCTGCTTCTGTGAGCCTGGACCTCGGCTTGAACTGTCATTCTCAACGAGGGGGGAGAACATTGGCGAAAGACGACATAGTCAAGGTAATCATCCTGGGAGCAGCAGGTAGGGATTTTCACAATTTCAACGTGTACTTTCGAAATAATCCCCGCTACCGGGTCGTGGGCTTTACGGCCACCCAAATCCCGGACATCGAGGGTAGAGTATACCCCCCAGAGCTGGCGGGCGAAGGTTACCCGGAGGGGATTCCCATCTACAGTGAGGATCAGCTGGGGGAGCTCATCCGGAGGCTGGAAGTAGATCAAGTGGTGTTTGCGTATTCCGATGTCCCGCACGAATATGTGATGAACCGGGCATCCCTGGCTTTGTCTTACGGAGTGGATTTCTGTCTGTTGGGTCCCAAGCACACCATGCTCGAGTCCACCAAGCCGGTGATTTCCGTGGGCGCGGTGCGCACTGGAGCAGGTAAGAGCCCCTGTACTAGGCGGGTAACCGACATCCTGCGCAGCCGGGGCAAGAGATTGGCGGTCATAAGGCACCCCATGCCGTACGGGGACTTGCGCCGTCATGCTTGCCAGCGGTTTGCTGCCCTGGAAGATCTGGACAGGTACAACTGCACTATCGAGGAGCGAGAGGAGTACGAACCCCACATCGAACGCGGGACGGTGGTGTATGCGGGAGTGGACTATGAACTCATACTGCGGGAGGCGGAACGGGAAGCGGAAATAATAGTGTGGGATGGTGGGAACAACGACTTCCCGTTCATCAAGTCCGACCTGCACATCGTTCTGGTGGACCCTCATCGGGCAGGGCATGAAACCCGGTATCATCCCGGGGAGACCAACCTTCGCATGGCGGACGTGGTGGTAATCAACAAGGTGGACACTGCGCCTCCCGAAAAGGTGATGGCGTTGCGCGAGGCGGTGGCGGAAGTGAACCCTGAGGCGGTGGTGATTGAAGCTGCCCTGCCCATCTTCGTCGACGACGAGTCCGCCATCCGCGGCAAGAGGGTACTGGTGGTAGAAGACGGTCCTACCTTGACCCACGGAGAGATGTCTTTCGGTGCCGGGGTCATCGCCGCGCGGCGATTCGGAGCCAGGGAGATCGTGGACCCGCGTCCCTACGCGGTGGGGAGCATCAAGGAAACGTACGACAAGTATCCTCATCTGGGGACGGTGCTTCCCGCGATGGGTTATGGCGAGCGGCAGGTGAGGGAGCTGGCGGAGACCATAAACGCCGCCGACTGTGACCTGGTGCTGATCGCTACTCCGGTGGACCTGCGGCGGATTGCCGAACTGGACAGACCCGCGCTGCGGGTCCGGTACGAGTTGCAGGAAATTGGAAAGCCAGACCTTGAAGGCGTGTTGTGTGAATTCCTGCGATCTGTATCCGCATGAAGGTCGGCTCGTGTACTGAGAATCGTATCGGCAACCGACGCGCGGGGGCGAGAGGCTCACTGTCCCGGTGAAGGCGACCTTGCCCCTCGGGAGGTGGTGTGGCCCTGCTCCGTACGGCGCTGGTGACGTTCGGGTTGATTTTCCTGGCCGAGCTAGGAGACAAGACTCAGCTGACGACGATGATGCTGGCTATCCAGAGCAAGAAGCCCTGGGCGGTGTTCTTGGGCGCGGCTGCCGCGCTATGCCTGACTTCGCTCCTGGGGGTAACCGTGGGGGAGTTCCTTGCCCGCGCGGTTCCCCTGGCTTATGTCAGGCGGGTAGCAGGGGTGGGGTTCGTGGTGCTCGGCGGGCTCCTTCTGCTGGGGCGCCTGTGACCCTTGCGAAAGGGGCATGGCTGCGGTATAATCAGAGTGCGAGCTCGTGCGCCCGTAGCTCAGCGGATAGAGCGGTGGCCTCCGGAGCCACGTCCTGCGGGGGTTCGATTCCCTCCGGGCGCACCACGCCCGCCCAAGCCGGGCGGGCGCTTCGTTTGTGCGGTTACTTCGACCCCTTTTTCTGGCACCTCTGTTCAAACCACTTGATGAAGTCCTCGGCGTTTCCTGAGTCCCGTAAAGTGTGCAGCTTGCGGGCCAGCTCTGCTGGGCTGGATCGCCATTCCCAGCCCGTGTCATCGAGCTCTAGCAGGGCGCGAAGCATGGCCACTGCAGGGCTGAGGGTCCCGAAGGGATTGTTGAGCACGATGGATGTCAGCATGGCTGCAGCGCGGCGCGGTGGAAAGGCAGACTTTTCCTCGGCCATGGATCGAAGGGTGCGGTGCAGGCTATCCAGATCCAGGCTTCCCTCGCGGCGGAAGTGCTCGCTGAGCATCCGGTAGGCGGTGATCAGCAGCTGCCCCTCATTCATATTTCGGTCAGCGCCCTCAACAGGCCCTCGTGGGTTTCCAGTAGCTCCCTCAGCTTACTTTCCTCGCGGGATGGTCGGGACCGCGTGGCCATTGCCCTGAAGGAGGGGCGCAGTCCGCCAGCCTCCAGCGGCTTGAGCCAGACTCCCCCCCTCACTTGATCCAGCTCCACCGTAACGTAAGACCCCTCCCCGATCCCCAACTCCCTCGCCATTCCCGGAGGAAGCGTAACCACTAGGCTATTTCCGGATCTGAAGACCCGGCGGATTTCCACGGCCGTCACGTCCTGATTGTATAGATTGATCACCTAGAAATATAGCAGCTTTCTCCTCGCGCGTCCAGTATTGTCCACACTTTTCAGGCAGGAACCCTGATGCAGCTGGTGAAAGATGGTAAGAGGCTTGTATATACCGCTCAGCGGGGGTGTGTGCAGTGGGATGGAGCGAACTCCCCTACGAGAGGCGACTGAGCATCATCATCTTGGCGATCACCGGGGTATTGGTGCTGGGGGCGATTGTCGCGCTGCCCGAAGGCGGAGGTCGCGTGGCGATAGGTCTGATGGCACTGGGAGCGCTGGGCCTCGTGGCGGCCGGGGTCGTCACGGGCCGTAAGTACCGGAGGGCGCTGGCGGAGGCCGCTCAGCGCACGGGACTGCATCTCGTGACGAACAAGGATGATGATGCATACCGCGACCTCTGGGCGGAGTTCAAGAGATTGTTCGACCGCGATACCAGGACGTGGAAGGTGGCCGGGCGATTCCCCTGTTTGGTTGGCAGAATTGAGGGGTTACCTGTGTCGGTTAGGGTTCCTCTGGCGGTGGATTTCGACTATCTGGGGCCGGAGTGCACCCGCATCGCCGTTCACTTCAGGAGCAAAGTGCCCCAATTCACCATCTACAACCGCGAGATGCTGAAGAAGCTCCCCTCCAGGATAGTGGAAACCGGTGACGATGCGTTCGACCGCAAGTTCGTGGTTATCGGAAGACAGGCGGAGGCGATACGGGAACTACTGGGTGAGCAGGTGCGGCAGAGACTGCTGAGATGGGGACGGACCGGATTCAAGGGCATAGCGGTATCACGGACGGGCGTGTTTCTCTATGAGCTGGGCAGGGTCACGGATCCGGAGGTGGTAGTTCAGGCGCTGGAGATCCTCACCCTCCTTGCCAAACGAGCGGTTGACCGCGATGAATCCTGAGCCCCGCCACCCGCCACCGGACCTGGGTACCCTGCGCCCCGGTGGGGACGCGGGATCGGTGGGGCCAGTGGTGGTTCGGGCTATAGAGCGCCCGGGCGGCCGGTTCGTGCGCGACCGCCTGGAGGGGGCTTTTGGGCTGCGATGCTGGTGGGAATGAGGTGGTTGCGGTGAATCGCATCAAACCGAAGATGCTGAGGCCTGGAGATACGCTCGCGCTGGTATCTCCTTCTTCCCCCGTATGTCCGGGAGGACATGTCACTCCCGAGATGTTGGAGCTGGCCAGAGACCGTCTACACGGAATCGGTTTTCGGACCAAACTTTCCCCCAATGCACTCAACGCGCGGGGGTATCTGGCAGGCTCCGACCGGGAGAGGGCGGATGATGTGATGTGGGCCTTTGCTGATGATACGGTGAAGGGCATCATTTGCATACAGGGTGGATACGGATTGCCCCGAACTACTCGATTATGGAATCATCAGGAGCAACCCGAAGGTGTTCGTGGGATAGATACAGCGATATCACAGCGTTGCACTTCGTGACCTTTCACGGTCCCATGGCTGGCTATGACATGAGTCGCGAGTTCGAGTACACCAGATACTGGTTCGAGAGGGCCGTATGCACACCGGAACCTCTGGGTGAGCTGGCCCATCCTCCGGAGGGACCTCAGCTGGAGACGATATGCCCGGGGCGGGTGAGTGCCCCGCTGGTAGGCGGGAATCTGTCCTTGCTGGTGAGCACGCTGGGAACGCCCTACGAGATCGATACTGAGGGTAAGATCCTCCTGCTGGAAGACGTGGGGGAAGCTCCTTACCGTCTTGACCGGATGTTGACCCACCTGATGTTGGCGGGCAAGCTGCAGGCGGCCGCCGGGTTCATCATCGCGGAATGCGTGGATTGCGATCCGGCTGACCCCCAACGGCCCAGCCTTTCGCTTCGGGAGGTTATCGGAGACCTCATTGAACCCCTGGGCAAGCCGGCCATCTATGGCCTGGCAGCCGGACACGGCAAGAGCCGGCTGACCCTCCCTCTGGGGGTTCTGGTCACGCTGGATGCGACAGCGTGCAGGGCAGTGGTGGAAGAGAGCGGGGTACTACCCTGAGGATTAGAGCCGTCGCTTGCGCTTCTTTCACTCGCGCAGCCATACCCTCAGAATCACCGGGGCGTTGACGGTCGGAGGGGAGGAACGGTCGCGATCGCCCGAAGGGCTTTCGTTGGCTTCCGTTGGTGGGGAGGGCGACGCAGTGTCGGTTGCCGGAGGCACGGGCGCCGGCGGATTGGTGGAAGGGGCAGCCTCCGACGGAGCATCTGGTGCGCCGCAGTCCATCGCCATCCCGTCCGCTCGCTCGGGCGGCGGAACGTCCGGTACCCCCAGGGCGCGCATGGCACCGGACATCAATCTGTCTATCCATTCGCTCAACCAGGTCATGGCTTCACACCCCCAAGGATGGGGCGGGTTCCTGGCGTGGCTGCCAGGAACCCGACCACCCTGCTTTTCACTCCAGGACGGTGACGGTGGATTCGCACGGCGTTTCTGGGGGATCTTCCTCTTCCTCGACGAAACGAACGCGCAGCTGACGCTCCTCGGTCACCTTGACGAAGATCAGCAGCACCACCTTCTGAAGAACAAGCTTGCGCCGGTGGCGACGGTGATGGTGGTGATGCGGTGAATCCATGGCTTCTGACTCCTGTTCCTCATCAAGCGTGTCTGGGTCTTTGTCGTCATCGCAGCCCCACCACCAGGGCTTCCAGTCTTTCTTGCGGATCAGATCAGCCTGAAGATGTTCAATTCGCGTGAATACCTGGCAGTGCATGCCCGGACGTGCTCCCGGTACGTCAATCAGAGCGCTGAAAGGAACGTCCACCGCGATATGGTGCACCACATCATCGCGTCCCACGAAGAAGATCTGCTTGTGGATGAAGCCCTGTACTATCACCTTGTCGTCTATGACCTTACAGCGCACCCTCCTGGCCCGCGCGAGCACCTCGATGATCTTCTTGGCCGGAGGTATCTTGATCAGGTCTTCAACCAGGATCTGTTTCTGGTTCTCCGCTACGACCACGTCAGCCTTGACCAGACGTCCCGCTTCTGGATCCAGTGCTACCGGTACCTGAACCAGCCGCGCCAGCTTGACGAAGATGCTGAAAGGTAGGCGCTCCTCGATCTTCACGGAAACCGGGCAGGAGGGAGGGAAGATCAAACGGACAAAGGGATTGCCCAGTTGTACTAATACCTGACAGTCCATGCCCGGCTCTGCCTCGGGTATGGTGACGGTGTGCATCACGTCCAAAACCTTTTCCTTGAAAGCCTTCTTGTTGTCGACATCCACGAAGAATATTTCCTTGACGATCTTGAAGCTCACCCGTACCTGCCCGGGCACTACCTCCCAGCTCACATCGCGGACGCGCACGCTGACCCTGATGAGCTTGCGGGCCTCGAAGTCCTGTATGTCTTCCTTCAAACCGGCAACTGCTCTTTTGGCCACCACGACCAGTGCTTTGAGCAAAGGCCCTTCCTCGTCCACGACGACCCGCAGCTGGCAGAAGCGGTACACCTTTACCTCGATGTGGATGGTCACGGTTTGCCGAACCGTGTTGCGGTCCACCAGCTCGAACGTGACCGACTCTACCTTCCCCCTCAGCTGGGAACGCAGGCCGGGCCTTGCCCCCGCCACCGGGATAGTCTTAGTGAACTCCACTTCCTCGGCCTGATGGCGGACCAGGTCGTCCGGTCCAACGTAAAGGATCTGTTTGTGGATCTTGCCGGATACGATCACGCGTCCCCTCTGGACTACTTCGCTGAGCTCTACTATGGACGCCCGTATTTCCCTGATCTTCTTGGCGGGTGTCATTAGCGTAACCGTGCTGGTTACGTCGTGATCCTGGCTGGCCTCTCCCTCCACGCACCGCATCTTCAGGAGCACCCTGTCATGCTCCCGGGTTTGCAGTTTGGGAATCACGGTAGTCTCCCCCCTTCCCCTGCTGTGGTTGGGCATCTTGACAGCCCTTGTCGATACCGCTTCATCATATGCTGGGATTGATTGGCGGGTTACGAGGGAGGGATTCAGAGAGACACCTTTCCATCAGCAGAGGACAAGGAGGATTTAAGCCCGCTATCGCTACGGGATCGGAGGGCTGTTTTCGGACTTCAGCGACTGCCCCCGGTCAACAGAGAGCCGTCACGCCGTGCGGGCCACGCGGAACCACGCCACAACCTGTTTGATGCCCAACGCCACCCCCATGCTGATTCCGAACCACACGTGATAAACCGATCCGCCCATAAATGCAAAGAAGACCGGCATGAGGGCGCAGGTGAGCACGCTGGCCGCGTACTTGTGTCCGGTGAGGAGGAATGAGCTTCCCCACACCAGCCCCAGATACAGCACCGACACCGCTGAGATCAGCAGCAACCCGCCCACGTAGGTCGCCAGGCCACCCCCTCCCTCGAAGTTCAACCAGACCGACCAGTTGTGCCCGACTACCGCGAAGAAGACCGCGGCCAGCTGGGCCCACGGTATCTCGGGGAGGGTGACCCTGGCCAGGTGTACCGCCAGCATGCCCTTTCCCGCATCACATATGGCGGTGAGGATGCCGGGGACCCAGCCCACGTTGAGGACCACGTTGGTCGTGCCCACGTTGCCGCTGCCGACTTCGCGAATGTCTATCCCCTTGAACCGCTTGCTCCAGATGTACGCGAATGGGATGGACCCCAACAGGTAGCTGGCCAGCAACACCAGTGCCGTTGGCATGTTCATTGGCCTAACCTCCTATTCGGGTTCCGGGTGCTCGCCGGGGACGGCGGGCACCACCTCATGCGTCCAGGTCCCGCCATCCGGTCGCCAGGCCACCACAGTAACTGGTTGCCCGGCCGTCGCGTCGCTGTATCGGGCGGTGATGGCTGCGGCCAGTTCTTGTACCGCGTGCTCAGTGCTTCCCCGCAGGAGCGAGGTGGGACCCGGATGATCTCTCACCTTCATGAGTACGTCGTGGCGGCTTGCCAATGAAGCGATCCTTTCGTTTTCGTGGGCATTCCTGCCCACCACCAACCTGGCGGCTCCTTGAAGGCGGAAATGTCTCCCCACCGTGAGTAGATATACGTCGTTGAGGCTAGGCTTGGGTGTTTCATCCAGCAGGCTCCTGAATCTGCGGGCGAAGCTGGGATCCGTGAGTATGCACCCGCCACCCGGGCTCGAATATTCGGTTATGCCCAGGCGAGCGGCGAGTTCCATCTGCCGCTTCCGTGAGCGACCAGAGATATCTAGAAGGCGCTCGCGGCACACCCACCCTTCCTGTTCCGGGATGGTGGGGGGCAGCAGTTTCGCCGAAAGAGGTCGAAGTACCAGGCCTTCGTAGCCCGACTCCCTTTCCACGATTTTCAGGGCTTGGAGGTTTTGCGATTTCGGTCGCTGGTGCAGAACCTCACCGGTGACGATGAACCGCGCTGACTGTTCCTCCATGACCCTTCCGGCTTCCCGTACCATTAGAGCATGGCAATCTATACAAGGGTTCATCTGCTTGCCGTACCCGTATTTAGGGTTGAGGACGATGCGGAGATGCTGTTTGGAGATGTCGATGACCCTGAGGGGTACCCCCAGCTGCTCAGCGGCACGCTCGACCTTGCGGCTGCCCCCGAAGAAGGGCGTACGGAAATTGAGCGCGAGGATCTCGATATCCTGCATCTGGATGATCCTGACGGCGAGCATGCTGTCAAGCCCGCCCGACAGCAGTGCAACGGCCTTGATGATCCTTTTCCCCCTCATGCGAACGGAAGCTGGTCAGGCGTGAGCACGCGGATCCCGGTCCGTGACAGAGCCGCGGCGGTGACCCCCATGCCTGGTATAGCACGCGAGCTGAAAGTGCCATCGTACACATACGTGACCCCGCAGGAAGGACTGCCATCGACCAGCACGGCATAGTGCGCGTTCACTTTCCGTGCCAGGTAGGCGGCAGCCTCGGCTCCTCGGACGAATGGCGAGGTCAAGTCTTCGCCGCACCTGTTCACTACCTTTGCCTTCCCGTCCAGGACCTCAGTTCCCGTTCCGCCTTGTATTTCTGCTGGTTCGCGCGGAGTGGGCAGTCCGCCCAGCTGTTCCGGGCACACAGGGAGGGCGCGGCCCTGTTCCAGCAGGCGCACCACCGCTGGTTCCGCGCAGCTCCTTCCATCGTACCTGCACGGCAGACCAGCGAGGCAGGCACTGATGATGATCAGCCCCACCAGGAACCCCCTTTTGCTTATTCTTCCGTTCCTTTCCTGGTTCCTTTAAAGGGTAAGCGCGTCAGGCATCGAAATGAACCAGGGAGCGAGGGAGGGAGCCACAGTGCTCATCGACGGTCCCCAGATGGTCAAGGACCTGCGGATTGGTGATCAGGTCGGAACCACCCTGGCTGTGTTCAAGAAGACTCTGGCCAACTACTCTCCCACCAGTTCGCGTGCCGGCGAGCAGTACCTCAAGCTCCTGCTGGGCGATGCCACGGGCACCATCGAGGCCCGGGTGTGGGAGGGGGCCCTGGAGGCCTCCAAGGCCTGTGAGGTGGACGACGTAGTCTGGGTCGAGGGTACGGTGGTGGATTACAACGGGCCACAGCTGACGGTGCGTTCCCTCCGCCGGGTCCCCAAGGACCGGGTAGACCCCGGGCGTTACCGACCCTGCACCACGAGGGATCGTCAACAGATGTGGACGACTCTCGAGCAGATAATTCGCGGAGTCACCAGCTCCGACATACGCAAGCTGCTGGTGGGGATCTTCCTGGAGGATACACAGCTGGGCCGGGCCTTTCGTATTGCGCCTGCCGGGCAGCGGGTCCATCACGCATACGTGGGGGGACTGCTGGAGCATACCCTGGAGGTGGTGGAGCTGGCACTCACCGCGTGCCGGCTACACGGTGACTTCCTGGATCGCGACCACCTGCTGGCCGGGTGCCTCCTTCACGACATTGGTAAGATCAGGGAGTATGATCTCGATAGCCTGACTTTCCGCTTGACCGACGAGGGGCGTCTGCTCGGACACGTGGTCCTGGGGGAGAACATCGTGGAGCGCCGGCTCTGGGAACTCGGGTTGGCGGAGGGGAGGATGGGACTGCACCTGAGACACATGATCCTGTCCCATCACGGGCGACGCGAGTGGGGTTCTCCGGAGGTCCCGAAGACACCCGAGGCATGCGCGCTGTTTCACGCTGATCTGTTCAGCGCCAGGCTGAACCTGTTCCGCGGAGTCGCCGAATCGCATGTGGATCGCGAAGTCGAGTGGGCGCCGTGGGACCGCTATCTCGAGCGTAGTATCTGGGTGCCTCAGGATTCGAGCGGGACCAGATATTCGTAACTATCGTCGTCTTTGTACAGCGCCGGGCCCAAGTCCAGGGATCCCAGGAACAGCGGTGTGGGAGCGTTGGCCGCTTCCACCCGGATCAGCGTGGACCGGTACCAGTCTTCCTGAGGCGAATCCGTGGCCGATGGCAGGTATGCCTTGGTTCCTTCGATTATCCTGTCTCCCGCCACCATGTCTGCCCAGCCCACCAGGTACGTGTTGAAATCGCGCAGGGCGTCAGTGATGGCGAATCCCATTTCGGTGAGCCTGCGCTGAAGCAGCAGCCATTTGTAGCGCGAGGCCTCGATCTTGGTCAGGCCAAAGTACCCCGCCGTGCGAGCACCGCGGAGGGCCTCGGCACAACGAGAGAGGAAGAGAGTGAAGCCGGGCAGCGTCTCCACCGGATCAGTGAGGAACACGTCGCAGCTTTTCTGCAGATTAGCGGGGAGCGGATCGCGCACATCGTATTGGTGTACCGAGAGGTTCCTTATCCCCGCAGAACGCGCTTTCTCGGCGATGAACTCCAGGATGCGGGTGTCGATGTCCAGCACTTCCACTGCTGCAGGCTTGCCGGTGAGGCCCAGCGCCAGGCCGGTCAGATCGTCATCTCCGAGGACCAGTATCCGCTGACCGTCCAGATCTCCGAGCAAGTCCATTAGTGCCACCCGTGCCACGGTCACTTCTGGTCGCACCGGACCCTGGTCGTATTTCGCCAGCGGTTGGGGACGGTCGGCGGTCAGGTCCCGGAACTGCTGCAGCAGGCTCGCGTACGGCGGGCGACGGAGGTCAACCCCGCGTCCGTGGCACTGGTCGCAGCGTACTTGTGGCTGGTGCCTCAACGAGCACTGCTCTGCGTACTGCTGCCCTTTGGCCGTGAGGCGCAGTATCCCTCCTTCCAGCCACTCCACCAGGTCATCCTGCATGGCCTGGTCCAGTTCTGAGGCAAATTCCCGTACGCACAAGCCGGTAGCGGCGACCACCTCCCGGTACGGCAAAGGCCCACCTACCAATGCCCGTAGCAGATCGCGCGTTGCTCTGTTGAGAGCCAACTTCGACCCCCCGGCGTTGAAAAGTGCTGACATTAGGATATCATAACCGCCTCCAACGGTGAAGGCCCTGGTGACGCCGGGGATCGATTGCCCGGCTGTCTGGCCCTCTGCCAGTGCACTCTCTTGGCGGTGCAATCCGACGGCGCGGGAGGCCCGGTTCCCGGTTTGGTGGTTCTGGCAGCTTGGTGCAGATGGCCGGAGACGCTGGCGCCGAGGATCTCATTCGGGAAAGCTGGACTCTCACCGGTCCCAGCCCCCGGGGCCCGACCGCCGGTTTGCCATCTTCGTTGAGCGATGCTGGGTCGGCTGCGTCACTGCACGGACCGCGTGCGCCCGGACCTCAAGGGCACTTCCCTCCCGGGATTGGCCGAGTTCTACTCGTTCGTGGGTGACCGGGGTAGATGGCGCGCTGGGTGGGCGGGCACCCACCGACTGATCTTGAGGGCAGCCTAGGGGGGCGGGCGGTCCAGGTGCTGGTATTGCATACTATTGCATTCCTGTGTATAATCTTCCCATCAGATGCTCATCGGAGGTGGTGGTGGGCATGAAAAAGGTGGTACTAGCGTACTCTGGCGGCCTGGATACTTCAGTTGCGGTGGCGTGGATGCGCGAGCGGTACGGATACGAGGTGATCGCCCTCACCCTGGACGTTGGCCAGGGTAAGGATCTGGGCGAAGTCAGCCGGCGGGCTGTTGCGGCGGGAGCCGCCAAGGTGAGGACGCTGGACGCGCGCCGGACCTTTCTGCAGGAATACGTGATGCCTGCCCTGCAAGCCAACGCCATGTACGAGGACAAATATCCTCTGTCGTCGGCCCTGTCGCGACCTCTGATTGCTCGGGCATTGGTGGAGGTGGCGCGGGAGGAAGGGGCGGTTGCCGTAGCCCACGGGTGCACGGGCAAAGGAAATGACCAGGTGCGGTTCGACGTCTCCATCAGGGCGCTGGCCCCGGACCTGGAGATCATAGCACCGGTCCGCGAGTGGTCGATGTCCCGGCAAGAGGAGGTAGCTTATGCCCGGGAGCGGGGAGTGCCCCTTCCGGTGACCGGGGACAGCCCCTACAGCATCGATCAGAACCTGTGGGGCAGGAGCATAGAATGCGGCTGCCTGGAGGATCCCTGGGTGGAACCGCCGGAAGAGGTCTTCCAGTGGACCCGGTCGGTGGAGGACACCCCCGAATGTCCCCGTTACGTGGAGATCAGCTTCGAGGCTGGTTTGCCTCGCTTGACGGCAGGCCTTTGGACATAGTCCAGCTGGTGACCGAATTGAACCGTCTGGCGGGTGTGCACGGTGTGGGGCGCATCGACCACGTGGAGAACCGCGTGGTGGGCATCAAGTCGCGTGAGGTATACGAATGCCCCGCCGCGGTGGTCCTGCTGACCGCTCACCGCGATCTGGAACAGTTGTGCCTGCCGCGCGAGGTCACTGCTTTCAAACGGCTGGTGGAGCAGCGATTCGCTGAGGTCGTGTACCAGGGCCTCTGGTACTCTCCCTTGCGTGGAGCGCTGCAGGTCTTCTGCGAGTACACCCAGCACCACGTGACCGGTGTGGTCAGGGTCCGCCTGCACAAGGGATGCTGCCGGGTGGTGGGGCGCAAGTCGCCCTATTCCGTCTATGATCACTCCGTGGCTACCTACGACCGGGCCGATAGTTACGATCACACTGCTGCTCAGGGTTTCGTCAAGCTCTGGGGGTTACCCACGGAGGTGTACGCGGCATGTCAGAGAAAGGTCGCCACCATGTCTCTTCCCAGAAGGGCGTAGTGAAGGCCTGGGCTGGCCGGTTCGGCAAGCGCACAGCTGCAGAGGTGGAGGAGTTCAGTTCCTCCGTCCCCTTTGACCTTCGTTTGTGGCCTTACGACATCCGGGGCAGTATTGCGCATGTGCGGATGTTGGCACGGTGCGGCATAATCGATGCCGAAGAGGCGCGAGCCATCCTGCGTGCCCTGCGCGAGATTGCCGATGAGCTGGCCTGCGGGGCCTTTCCTGTGCGCGTCGAACACGAGGACATCCACATGAATATTGAGGTGCGGCTAAGGGAGAAGCTGGGAAAAGTGGCGGGCAAGTTGCACACCGCCCGCAGCCGGAATGACCAGGTGGCCCTGGATATGCACTTGTGGGCGCTCGATGCCTTCCAGGAGCTCATGGGTGCGGTGCGCGAGCTTCAGGGCGTCTTGCTGGACCGAGCGGAAGCAGAGGGGATGAGGGCGGTGATGCCCGGCTACACACACTTGCAGCAGGCACAGCCAGTGCTGCTGGCACACCACCTGCTGGCCCACTTCTGGGCGTTTCAACGGGATGTTGCCAGACTGGCTGAATTCCGCCAGCGGGCGTCGATGAACCCTCTGGGGGCCTGTGCATTGGCCGGCACTTCATTGCCCGTAGATCCGGAGTACACGCGTCGCGTCCTGGGGCTGGAGTCGTGCTATGCAAACAGCATCGATGCGGTCTCCGACCGCGACTTCGTGTGCGAATTGCTGTTTGCGTGCGCGATGATAATGACACACTTGAGCCGTTTGGCGGAGGAGATCATCATCTGGAGCAGCTATGAGTGGGGCTTCGTGGAACTGGATGACGCATACGCCACTGGATCCAGCACCATGCCCCAGAAAAAGAACCCCGACGTGGCCGAGCTGGCACGGGCCAAATGCGGGCGCGCCTACGGGAACCTGGTGAGGTTGCTCACCGTGTTGAAAGGTCTGCCGCTGGCCTACAACCGCGACCTGCAGGAGGACAAAGAAGCGACGTTCGACTCCGTGGATCACACGCTAGGGTCGCTGCGGGTCATGAGTGGCTTGATGCGAACTGTGCGGTTCTGCACCGATAGGATGGCACGTGCTACTCAGGAGCACATATGCGCTACCGAGTTGGTGGATTACCTGGTGAGGAAGGGGGCACCTTTCCGCGATGCCCATGCGGCTGTGGCCCGCATGGTGCGCAGGTGCTTGGACGAAGGTCGATCATGGCGGGAGTGGTCGGAGGAGGATCTGAAGCGTGCTCATCCATTACTCGATCTGGCTGCCCTGGAGCGGTTGGATCCGGAGCGCACCGTGGCCAGCAAGCGCTCTCCTGGGGGAACCGCGCCGGAGCGGGTCAGAGAATCTCTGTTGCAAGCCCGGCGGATCCTGATGGAATGGGGGAAGGTATGAAGGTGGGTGGTCTCGAAGCAAGGCTTAGTCGAATGAGCAGGGGGTGAAGAGGTGCGCAAGAACATCACTCCCCAAATGTTGGAAGAGATAATAAGCAAGTGCCAGGAGGCCATCCAGCGGAACCCCCGCAACGTCACGGCGCACCATGACCTGGGCGTGGCGTACATGGAGAAGGGAGACGTGGATGCGGCCATCGAGTGCTTCAAGAAGGCTCTGGACCTGAATCCCCGCCACGTGAGCGCACGCTACCTCCTGGGGATTGCTTATGCTGAGAAGGCAGACCTGGACAGGGCCATTGAGCAGTGGAAGATGGTGGTGAAGGCCGACCCCCGGCATGCACATGCGCACTATTTCCTGGGGAAGGTGTACACCCTCAAGGGCATGTGGGATGCGGCACTGTACGCCTTCAAGAAGGCCCTGGAGAGTGGCGGCTCGCACAGCTTGATCTACGTCCATATGGGCGAGGTTCACCTGGCCAAGGGCGAAATGCAGCAAGCGGTGTCCGCATGGCGGAAGGCCCTGGAGCTGAACCCCAAGGAGCTGCGGGCGCGCCACAACCTCACCGCGGCATATCTGGATATGAAGCAGTACGACAAAGCGATTGAGGAGGGCACCAAGGCGCTGGAGCTGGGCTCTGACCACAGCGGTCTTCACTACAACCTGGCCTTGTCGTATCTGGCGAAGGGGCAGTATGGGAATGCGGAGAAACACCTTCGCCGGGTGGTGGAGCAAGCTCCCGAGGATGCTGCCGCCCGGGTCAACCTCGGCGAGGTACTGGCCCTGCAGGGACGCCTTGACGAGGCGGTCAAGGAGTGGCAGCGGGCATTGGAAATCGACCCGCGGGACAAGAATGCACACTATAACCTGGGTCTGGCTCTGGTGCAACAGGGCAGGGTAGACGAGGCCGTCGGCTGTTGGCGGAAGGTCCTGGAGATCGACCCTCGTTTCGCGCCCGCCCGCAACAATATCGCCGTAGCTCATGTCTTCCGGGGGGACCTGGAACAGGCAGCCTCGGAGTGGATGAAAGCCCTGCAGATCGAGCCTGAGAACCTCAACTTCATCCTGAATGTGGCCGAGCTGCGGCTGCGTCAGGGCAGGTGGGATGAAGCCGCCGCGTACATTGACCGTGCCCTGAGCATCGAGCCCAATGACCAGCGCGCGTTGATGTTGAAGGGCATCCGGCAAATCCGCAAGGGCGACCACCGCGGGGCCGCCGAATCTTGGGCGGCAGCAGCGGGGGACGACCCCAACTTCGCCTTGAAGTTCGCGGCGGTGGCCCGGGCCTGCTTGAACGAGAAGCTGCTGGACTGGTTCATCAACCAGGAAGGGATCCAGCCCACTGCGAGAGAGGCTGCCAGAGGACTGCGGAGCCTGCTCGAGGCCGACAGAAAGAGCTGAGGGGGCGAAATGGTTCGCCCCCGTCCCTAGGGAAGGATTTCACCCAGCAACCGCTCGGCCAGGCGATTGATGGCGGCGTGATCCATGTTGGGGATGTAATGGCGCTCCAGATGGTCGTGGACCTGCTTGGCTCGCTGCAGCCAGTCGATGGCTTCCTTCAGGCACCACCGGAACATCCGCTGGCTTCGGTGTAGGTGTTCGGTATCGTCGTCTGTAGCGGGGGATGACCGTTCTTCCAGGTCCACCAACACGTCGTCAGTGCGCAGCTGGTGTACTACGTGGGGCTCCGAGCTGCTGATGCAGGCGGTGTCGATTTCCGGCCAGTACAGGTGTTCCACCGTCTGCGGGTGGAACCCGCAGTGAAATGCTTCCGCCCGGTACCCCCGTTGCTCGCCAGCGCGCAACAGATGCTCTAGCAGCCAGGCCCGACCCGAGCCAGGAGATCCGCGCACTATCACCCGCTTGCTCACATCCGAAAACAATTGATCCAGGAAGTGGACCGCGCCCTCGGGTGTGAGGGCGGAGGCAAACAGGCGGCGCACCGGGGGGATGGTGCGGTCACGCGGGAGTGCATGCCCGAAACAGCATTCTTCAAGTTCTCTCAAGGTTTGCGCCAGCACTTTTCGGTCGAGGTAGCGAGCTCTCAGTTGCTTCATCGCTTGATGAACTCCTGCGGCAGCCTTGAGGTAAGCGTAAGCCTGTTCGAAACATGAGGCTACTTGCTCAGTCAGGGCTACGATTTCTTCTCGCTCACTGCGCAGCGCCTCACCGCACCAATATTCGCCCAGGTTCACGATCTCGTCCCGCGCTCCTGGGTACTGGGGGTCTACGACGTGTGGCGCGGTGCCGTCCAATATCGCTACCTTCAAGGCCGGTACCGCCAGGCCATCGTACGAGGAGTTGTCAGAGGAGCACTGGAACATTTCCACCAGGTAGCCTCGCTGGCGGATTTTCTCACCAAGGTATGACAGCAAGGTGGACTTGCCCACTCCGGGGCCTCCCTTGAGGATGTATACCCGCCGGGCGTGGGGAGGAGGAATGTACTGGTAGAAGGAGTAAAATCCCTGGGCGGTGTTACCGCCAGCAAACAGCAATCTCATCTTCCCATCCAAGGTGGCTGCACCTCCTGTGGGGTGTCCGTAGCCAGTATATTGCCCGCCAGGGTGCGCTGGTGCTGAATAGAGGACAATTCTCCTCCGGGAAGAATTGCAGATGGGGTGAAGGAGTTTTCGGGGGATGGAAGTGTTTGCCCTCATTGGCCTCAGCGGGACGGGGAAGAGTCATCGCGCCGTGCTGGTGGCCCATCAGTGTGGGGCGGATCTGATCCTGGACGACGGACTGCTCATCAAGGACTCCAAGATCGTGGCCGGTCGCTCGGCCAAGGCGGCCTCCACGCGCATCGGTGCCGTTCGCACCGCGATCTTTTCCGATCCCCAGCACCGCGAGGAAGTGCGACGAGAATTGGCCCAGATGAAGCCGCGCCGGCTGCTGGTGCTGGGGACCTCCAAGGCGATGATCCAGCGGATCGTCCGGGCCCTGGACCTTCCCTTGCCTACCAGGTATATATCAATCCACGAGATCGCCACGCCCGAGGAAATCCAGCAGGCGCTGCGCACCAGGCGGGAGCAGGGCAAGCACGTTATCCCCGCACCGACCCTGGAGGTGAAGAGGAGGTTCCGGGGGTACTTCATCTGGCCTCTGAAATTCCTGATCAAGAGGCGAGATACTCGGGAACCCAGCGTATACGTCGAGAAGTCGGTGGTCCGGCCGACCTTCAGTTCGCTTGGCAGATTCTTCATAGCTGAGCGGGTGCTGGTGGCCCTGGCCAGCCGGGCTGCCCGCGAGGTGGACGGTGTGCATAGGGTGCTGCGGACCGAGGTTCGCCACCGACCCAGGGGCCTGAGGTTGAGGGTGGAGATGGTCCTGCAGTACCGCTGGGCGCTGCGGGAGGTATTGCGCGAGGCACAGAGAAGGGTGAAGCAGGTAGTGGAGTACGCCACCGGCCTGGATGTCGAGGCGGTGGATGTGGTAGCGAAGAGGCTCATCTTGCCGGAGGGCTACAAAGCAGGCAAACGGGGAAATTCACAGTAACTGGAGGAGCCGCATGACGCGCGACATGGTGTTCGGACTGGTCGGGGGCCTGGGGCTGTTCATCTATGGCATGCGGGTCATGGGTGACGGCCTGCAGAAGTGGGCGGGGGAGAAGCTTCGGCGCGTACTGGAGATGCTGACCACCAATGCCCTCATGGGCGTGCTGCTGGGCGCGCTGGTCACCGCGTTGATCCAGTCGTCCAGCGCTACCACGGTCATGGTGGTCGGTTTCGTTAACGCCGGGCTGATGACGCTACGGCAGGCTGCCGGAGTCATCATGGGTGCCAACATCGGGACCACCGTTACCGCCCAGCTCATCGCCTTCCGCCTCACCGAGTACGCACTCCCCTCGGTGGCGGTCGGTGTGGCCCTGTACTCATTCGGGCGGCGACGACGGCACAAGCACCTGGGACAGATCCTGCTGGGTTTCGGTTTGCTGTTCTTGGGCATGGGCATGATGTCCAGCGCCGTGAAGCCTTTGCGAAGCATGCCTGCCTTCACGCAGGCTACCGTGGCCCTGAGCAGGAATCCGCTATTGGGGGTACTGGTAGGATTTGCCACCACCAGCGTGATCCAATCCTCCAGCGCCACCATCGGCATACTGCAGGCACTGGCCGGCCAGGGCCTGGTGAGTCTGCCCGCTGCCCTTCCCATCCTGTTCGGGGACAACATTGGTACCTGCGTCACCGCGTTGCTCTCCAGCATCGGTGCATCCATCACCGCCCGGAGGGCGGCGTTCATCCACCTGTTCTTCAATATCATAGGCACGTGCGTGTTCCTGATCCTGCTGCCCGTGATCGTACCGGCGGTGGAGGCTACCTCCCTGGACCCCGTGCGACAGATCGCCAATGCTCACACCATGTTCAACGTGGTCAACACCGCGCTGCAGATCCCGTTCGTGGGGCTGCTGGTGGGGTTGGTCTGCAGGGTGATTCCGGGGCAGGAGCCCGTGGTGCTGGACAGAAAGCCCAAGTACCTCGACCGGCGGTTGCTTAACAACCCGTCCATTGCCATGAGCCAGGTGGTGAAGGAGCTCCTGCGGATGGGGGAGCTGGCCCTGGAGACCCTTTCCGATGCCATGCAGGCATTCTTCCGGGGTGACCGGCGGTTGGTCGAGCAGGCGCTGGAGAAAGAGAAGGTGGTGAACGAGCTGGAACGGGCCACCACGGTGTATCTGGTGGCACTCTCCCAGCGTGCTTTAGACGAGGTTCAGTCCCGTCGTCTGAACGTGCTGCACAACGTGGTCAACGACATCGAGCGGATAGGCGATCACGCGGAGAACATCGCGGAGCTGGCCGACTATAAGATAGAGCACCGATTGCCGTTCTCTCCCCAAGCGATAGAAGGGTTACGGTACATGTACGGTAACGTTTCTCAGCTGGTGCGCCAGGCGCTGGAGTGTCTGCGCAGCGAGGATGATCAGTTGGCGCAGGAGGTCATAGCTCGAGAAGTGGATGTGGACAATATGGAGAAAGAGCTGCGAAGTGCGCACATAAAGCGCTTGAACGAGGGGAAATGTTATCCGGGATCGGGAGTGGTATTCCTGGATATCATAAGCAATCTCGAGCGCATCGGTGACCATGCTTGCTCCATCGCCCACGTGATGCGGGGCGAATGACGGTGTGCGATTGTCACGAACCGACGGCGTGGGAGGAGGGATGACGTGTGGGTACGAAAGTCGGAATCAACGGTTTTGGTCGCATCGGCAGGTGTTTCTTTCGCATTGCCAGCCGGCGACCGGGGATAGAGGTTCGGGCGGTAAATGATATCGTGGACGCGCGCCTGCTGGCGCATCTGTTGAAATACGACTCCAACTATGGAGATTTCCCGGGTAAGGTGGAGGTACAGGGCGAGGAGCTGGTGGTGGACGGCAAACGGGTACGGGTCATGTCCCACCGCGATCCCGGTGAGATTCCTTGGCGGGATCTGGGTGTGGATGTGGTGATTGAGTCCACGGGCATCTTTCGCGACCGCGGCGCGGCGGCCCGGCATCTGGACCCGGCTGGTGCCAAGAAGGTGATCATCTCCGCACCGGCCAGGGGTGATGATCTGACCGTCGTGCTGGGTGTCAACGACGACGCATACCGACCGGCAGAGCACCACGTGATCTCCATGGCCTCCTGCACCACCAATTGCCTGGCTCCGGTGGTTAAAGTGCTGCACCGTCGGTTCGGGGTACGGAAGGGAATGATGATGACGTGTCATGCCTACACCAGTGACCAGAGGCTTCTGGATGCCCCGCACAGGGACTTCCGGCGGGCGAGGGCGGCCGCCGTGTCCATCGTTCCCACCACCACCGGGGCGGCAGTGGCCGTGGGGAGGGTGTTTCCCGAGCTGGAAGGTCGTCTTGATGGCTTTGCGCTGAGGGTGCCCACCTCCACCGTGTCAATACTGGATCTCACTGCTCTCCTGGAGCGGACGGTGACGGTGGAGGAAGTGAACCAGGCGTTTCGCGAAGCAGCGGAGGGGGAATTGCGGGGCATCCTGGGAGTATGTGAGGAGCCGCTGGTTTCGGTTGACTACCGTGGCTGTGAGCTTTCCGCCGTGGTGGATGCGCCGTCCACCATGGTGGTGGGCGGAGATTTTGTGCGGGTAGTAGCGTGGTACGACAACGAGTGGGGTTATGCCACTCGACTTGCCGATCTGGTTGAGCTGATGGCGGAAAGAGGACTGTGACGGAGGCGGGGCGGAGGGTATGGTTGCGCAAGGCGTGAGGACGGTACAGGATGTGGAGGTTGAGGGTCGGCGGGTTCTGGTGCGCGTGGACTTCAACGTACCCCTCAATGCTGAGGGGGAAGTGGCCGACGACAGTCGCCTCCGGGCGTCGCTACCCACCATCCAGCACCTGCGCTCGCGGGGAGCCAGGGTGGTGCTGGTGTCCCATCTGGGGAGGCCGAAGGGCAAGGTTGATCCGCGTCTGAGCATGAGACCGGTGGCCGCCCGCCTCACCACGTTGCTGGGTCGGTCGGTGCCACTGGCCCCGGGGTGCGTGGAGCCGGAGGTGCGGCACATGGTGGGGGAGCTGGCCCCCGGGGGAGTGTTGATGCTGGAGAATGTGCGTTTTTACCCGGGTGAGGAGGCCAACGACCCCGCGTTTGCCCGTGACCTGGCCTCGGTAGTGGACCTGTTCGTGAACGACGCCTTCGGGGTTGCCCACCGCGCCCACGCGTCCACCGTGGGGGTGACGCAACATCTTCCTTCGGTGGCCGGGCTGCTGCTGGTCCGGGAGCTCGAGGCACTGGGGGCCTTGTTGGATCCCGCGGAAAGGCCCTTCGTGGTGGTACTGGGCGGGGCCAAGGTCTCGGACAAACTGGGAGTGATCGCCAACCTGGGCCGCCGAGCCGATCGGCTCCTGCTGGGAGGCGGTTTGGCCAACACTTTCCTGGCCGCCTGCGGCCTTGACCTGGGAGATTCGTTGGTGGAATCCGACATGGTGGGCGAAGCCCGGAAGGTGTTGGATGCGGTGAAAGATGGGAGATGTTGCCCGGTTGAACTCCCCCGGGATGTGGTGGTGGCCGGGGACTCGGAGCATTCCAGGATCGTGCCACCATCAGGGGTGCCGAGGGGCTGGCGGGTTTTGGACATTGGGCCGCGCACGGTGAAGGAGTACGCCGACTTCATAGCGCGGGCGCGGACCGTGTTCTGGAACGGCCCCATGGGCGTATTCGAAAGAGAGGAATACGCAGCCGGTACCCGCGGCGTGGCGAACGCGGTTGCGGACAATGAGGGACTCACGGTGATTGGCGGGGGCGACACCCTGGCAGCAGTGAACCGATTCGGTGTGCAGGGCAGAGTGACCTGGGCCTCCACGGGCGGCGGAGCGGCCCTGGAGTTCCTCGAGGGCAGGGAGCTACCCGGGTTGGCTGCTTTGCGTCGGGGGGCGGGCACGTGAGAAGGAGGCTGGTGGTGGGCAACTGGAAACTGCATACCACCAGGTCGTGCGCCGAAAGCCTGGCCGGGGCGGTGGTGGACGTGGTGACCCGGGAGAACCCACCCCTTGAGATAGCCCTGGCCCCTCCCTTTACCTTTCTCGCGATCGTGGCCCGAGTCATTGAGGGGTCCCCGGTGGGCTTGGCCGCTCAGGACGTATTCTGGGAGGACGAGGGGGCCTACACCGGGGAGATCTCGGCGCCCATGCTGGCCGACGTGGGGTGCAAGTATTGTATAGTGGGTCATTCCGAGCGAAGAAGGCATTTCGGGGAGACCGACCATCAGGTGGCCAGGAAAGTATCGGCGTGCCTCCGCCATCAGCTGATACCCATCGTCTGCGTGGGGGAAAGCTTAGCGGAGAGGGAGAAAGGTCGGGCCGAGGACGTGGTGCGTCGTCAGGTGAAGGCTGCGCTGGTGGCGGTGGAGGAAGGACAAGTGGTGCCGGTGATAGCCTACGAGCCGGTTTGGGCCATCGGCACTGGCCGGGCGGCGTCACCCGAAGATGCAGCTAGAATGAGTCGCGTCATCCGTGAGGCGGTGGACGAGCTGCTCGGCAGCAATGCCGGGCAGCGGGTGCGCGTGCTTTACGGTGGCAGCGTCAACCCGGGCAACGTCCGTGGGTTTGCTGCGGAACCGGACATCGACGGCGCCCTGGTGGGGGGAGCCAGTCTGCGGCCAGACACCTTCATCCCATTAGTGCGGGCGTTCGCTCCGGGTGGTAGCCGCCGATGAACAAGGGCCCCTTCGTTCTGGTGATTCTCGATGGATGGGGCATCAGCCCAAAGCGCCGGGGCAATGCCATAGCTGCCGCGCGGACGCCCACCATGGACCGGCTGATGACGGAGTGGCCCCATACCCAACTTTACGCCCATGGAGAATGGGTCGGCCTTTTGCCCGGGCAAATGGGGAACTCCAATGTCGGCCACCTCAATCTGGGGGCGGGCCGGATCGTATATCAGGACTTGGTACGCGTCTTCCGGGCCATCGAAGATGGCTCCTTCTTTGACAACCCGGCCTTGGTGGAGGCGGTGGAACGCGGCAAGTCCGGTGCGCTGCACCTGATGGGGCTGGTTTCTGATGGTGGCGTGCACAGCCACCAGGAACACTTGTACGCCTTGTTGGACTTGGCCAGGCGAAGGGGCGTCCGGAGGGTTTTCGTACACGCCTTTCTGGATGGCCGGGATGTTCCCCCCACCAGCGGGGTGGGGTACATCCGCCAGCTGCAGGAACGGCTGAAGGCGGTGGGTGTGGGGAGGATTGCCACCATTTGCGGCCGGTATTATGCCATGGACCGCGACGGCCGATGGGACCGCACGGAGAGGGCATACCGGGCGATGGTCCAGGGGGAGGGATGGGTGGGGGACGATCCGGTGGCTGCGGTGCAGGAGGCTTACCGCCGGGGGGACACGGACGAGTTCGTACCACCCATCGTGTTACGAGGGGAGGGGCGGGACCATGACGGGCGCATGCGGGACGGGGATTCGGTGATATTCTTCAACTTTAGGGCCGACCGCGCCCGGCAAATCACTCGTGCCCTGGCGGATGATGGGTTTGCCCATTTCCCCCGACCTGAGCGCCCCCGGCTTTTCTTCACCACCTTCACCCAGTACGACGAGGACATTCGGGTTCCGCATGCTTTCGCCCCCCAGAAGGTCACCAACACCCTGGGGGAGGTGATAGCCCGGCATGGATGGCGGCAGCTACGCATAGCCGAGACCGAGAAATACGCCCACGTGACCTATTTTCTCAACGGGGGTCGGGAAGAACCGTATCCGGGGGAAGAGCGGATCCTCATCCCCTCGCCCAGGGTAGCCACCTACGATCTCAAGCCCGAGATGAGCGCCTTCGAGGTGACGGAGGAGGCGGTGGCTCGCATAGCCAGCGGGCAGTATCAGCTGGTGGTGGTGAATTACGCCAACCCGGACATGGTGGGTCACACCGGGGTGTTCGAAGCAGCGGTGAGGGCCATCCAGGCGGTGGACCAGTGCCTGGGAAGGCTGATGAAGTGCGTGGATGAATGCGGGGGCACCGCGGTGGTGGTGGGTGATCACGGCAATGCCGAGCAGATGATCGACGATGATGGCGGTCCTCATACCGCGCATACCGCCAACCCGGTCCCGTTCATCGTGGTGCATCCCCTGGCCAGGGAGCGCGGTCTGCGCAGTGGCGGCCTTGGCCACGTTGCCCCCACCGTCCTGCACCTGCTGGGGATCGAAAGGCCCGCCGAAATGACCTGCGGGAGCCTTCTGGAGCATGCCTGATGCCATTCGGGGGTGAAGCACGATGAAGAGCACCATCGTCAAGGTCCACGCGCGCGAGGTGATCGACTCGCGAGGCACGCCCACCGTGGAGGTGGAAGTCACCCTCGCGGACGGCTCGCGGGGCGCATTTGCGGTGCCGTCGGGGGCCTCCACAGGAACCTTTGAGGCAGTGGAACTGCGAGACGGCGATGCCGACAGATACCGGGGCCTTGGGGTCCTTGGAGCCTGCGAGAATGTGCGCAAGGAGATAGCGGAAGCACTGGTGGGGATGGATGCTCTGGATCAAGTCCTGGTGGACAGGACTTTGATCAACCTGGATGGGACGCCCAATAAGGGCCGGCTCGGTGCCAACGCCGTGCTGGGGGCGTCGATGGCGGTGGCCAAAGCGGCGGCTGAATATTTGGGTTTGCCCCTGTACCGGTATCTGGGAGGTCCGCTGGCAACCTTGTTGCCGGTGCCGATGCTGAACGTCATCAACGGTGGCAAACACGCGCCCAACCAGCTGGATGTGCAGGAGTTCATGATAGTTCCCTGTGGGTTTGATTCCTTCTCCCAAGCACTGCGGGCGGGGTGTGAGGTATACCTTGCACTGAAAGAGATATGCAAGGCGCGGAATCTGATTACCGCAGTTGGAGATGAGGGCGGCTTTGCCCCCCAGCTTTCCCGAAGCGAACACGCCCTGGATCTGCTGCTGGAGGCGATCGCGAAAGCTGGCTATCGAGCGGGGGAGGACATCTACCTGGCGGTGGACGTGGCGGCCAGCGAGCTGATGGACGAGGAGGGCAGGTATCGGCTGGAGGGTGAGCGCCTGAGCTGCGAAGAACTCGTCGAGCGGTATGCCGCGTGGAGCCAGCAGTATCCTCTGGTGTCGGTGGAGGACGGGTTGGCCGAAGATGATTGGCAGGGATGGCGGCAGCTCACCGAGCGCCTGGGCAGCACCCTGCAACTGGTGGGCGATGACCTGTTTGTCACCAATCTCCAGCGGCTGTGCCGGGGCATAGGTGAGGGCTGTGCCAACGCGATGATAATGAAGGTGAATCAGGTAGGCACTTTGACCGAAGCCGCGGCGACCGCCCGGTGCGCTTTGAGGAGCGGCTACCGGGTGATCGTTTCCCACCGCTCGGGAGAGACGGAGGATTCAACAGTGGCCGACCTGGCGGTGGCCCTGGGGACAGGACAGATCAAGACCGGTGCTCCTGCGCGGGGTGAAAGGGTCGCCAAGTACAATCGCCTGCTCAGGATTGAGGAGGAACTGGGGGAGCAGGCTGAATTCGCCGGACGGCGGGTGCTGCCCGGCAGGCGGTTGTGAGGTGGAACCGGAGTGTGCTAAAATGAGCCTGTCACGGTCCAGCACAGGGGGAATGCATGATGACTTCAGCATTGGTGGTACTTCACGTTCTTCTGTGTTTGGGATTGATCGCCACCGTGCTGCTGCAGTCAGGGCGCAGTGCGGGGTTCTCGGGCGTGATCGCCGGCGGGGCGGAGACCCTTTTTGGACGTAGGAAAAAGAAAAAGCTGGATCGCCTGTTCGCGCAAATTTCAGTGGTCTGCGCAGTGGGTTTTCTGATTACCTCCCTAGCGCTGACCGTACTCCGGTAGCGACCAAGGCTCGATCTCCAGCCCGCTGTGGGTGGGCACGGGGCGGTAGGCGCGGCCTGGGCGGTGACCAGCTGTATGTTCGGAGGGATTGCCACATGCAGAGAGAACAAGCGCTGGCGCTGGTCAAGGAGCGTATCAGGACCAGGAACCTCTTCAAGCATACCTTGGCGGTGGAGGCGGTGATGAGGCGCCTGGCGGCGGAGTTAGGTCAGGACCAGGACCGGTGGGGTTTGGCCGGCCTGCTGCATGACATCGACTATGAGGAGACCAAGAATGATCCTGATCGGCACAGCCAGCTGGGGGCGGACATGCTGGCGGAGATGGGGCTCGATGAGGAAATTGTGGAGGCGGTGCGAGCTCATAACGACAGGCACGGTCTGCCGCGTACGTCGTTGTTAGCCAAGGCGTTGTACAGTACCGATCCCCTGACCGGGCTAATCGTGGCCGCCACTTTGGTGCACCCTGAACGGCGGCTGGCGGCTGTCGATGCCCAATTCGTGCTCAATCGCTTCGGGGAAAAATCCTTCGCGCGCGGGGCCAATCGGAGGGCTATCTCGGCGTGCGAGGAGCTGGGGATGACGCTGGAGCGTTTCATCCAGCTGGGCCTGGAGGCCATGCAAGGCATAGCCGAGGATCTGGGCCTGTGAACAGCAGCCGCAGGTCGCAGGTTGCTTGACATCACGGCAAGTGGGCGGTAGAATGAGCATGGGTGAGCGCGCGCCACGTGTCTGGGTCGCACGGGCGCGTTATTGTACCGTCGAGGGATGAGGGGCTCATGGGGCGAGTGGGGAAGGTAGCGGTGGAAAACAGGAAAGCCAGGCACGATTACTTCATTGAGGAAACCCTGGAGGCCGGCATCGAACTCCGGGGGACCGAAGTGAAGTCGCTACGGGCTGGCAGGTGCAACTTGCGGGACAGTTACGCCACGGTAGAGGGCGGCGAGGTCATTCTGCGCGGCTGTCATATCAGTCCGTATCCGCAAGGGGGCGCCTGGAACCACGACCCCATGCGCCCACGGAGGCTTTTGTTACACAAGCACGAGATCCGTCGACTGCTGGGCAAGACCAGAGAACGCGGGTACACCCTGGTGCCATTGCGGATATACTTCAACCAGCGGGGATACGCCAAGGTAGAACTGGCGGTGGCCAAGGGCAAGAAGGTGTACGATAAGCGTCGGGAACTTGCCGAGAGGCAGGCCAGACGGGAGATGCAGAGGGCATTGAAGCGTGGCTGATGAGGGGGCGAAGTAGGTTCGACGGAGGTGGCATCGGCAGGAGCGGCGAGCCGAGGTTCCCGTGTCCTCGTAAAATAAGCGGGACACCAATAAGTGCCAACGAAAGATACGCTCTAGCCGCCTAAGAGAGCGCGGCTACGCTCTGTTGTACTCTCGCCCGCGGAGACAACAGGGTGTCAACCCAGCGGGATACGTCTGCGGGGAAGCCCGGACCCGCAGGCGGAAACCCACGGGCTAGCTCGTCGGGCGTCCTGCCCTTGGGATTACCGGCGGGCGAAACAAGGCAACAAGGGCTACGCTCGTAGAAGCTCTTGTCGCGGCACCTTCGGACCGGGGTGCAACTCCCCGCGCCTCCACACGGGCTCCGGAACCTGGTTCCGGAGCTCTTTTTGGTTGGCGACTGCGGCAGGAACTGGGCGAAAAAAGTCGAAGGTCACAGCATCCGGATTCTGTAAACCTCGCCAAAATTCGGGGGAGACTCAGGTGCACTATCGTCGCCCATGCGTTCTGCTGGCCGTCCTGGTACTGCTGGGAGTTATGTCACCAGCCTTGGCTGGTTCCAATCACCCGCCGGTACGGCTGGTGGTGTTCGGGGACCAGCTGGTGTGCGATGTTCCTCCCCGCATCGTTGAAGGTCGGACCTTGGTGCCGGTGCGAGCCCTGTGTGACAAGGTGGGAGCGCAGGTAACCTGGGTGCCCGAGATCCGCACCGTTGAGGTTCAGTTGGGGGAAACCCACGTCAGCATTCCAGTGGGATCCAAAACCGCCTTCGTGAACCGCCAGCCGGTTAAGCTGGACGTCCCGGCGGTGATCGAAGACGGGCGCACCCTGGTGCCGGTCCGTTTCGTGGCGGATGCGCTGGGGCTGGAGGTGTGGTGGGACGAGGAGACGAGAACGGTTTTGGTGGACAAGCCCTCTCCCCCCAGAATCGTGGGCCTGAGCTGGTCGCAGCTGGTGGGTCATGGCCGCCTGGAGATCCAGCTGGACCGCGCGGCGGGGTCGGCGTTGCTGCATACTCTCGACGATCCTCCTCGCCTTTTGATCGATCTGCCGGACGCTGTCCTGGCTCCCGGAGTGACGGGTTTCCCCGTGCGGGCGGGGGGGGTACACCGGGTGCGGACTGCCACCTTAGCAGACGGGACGGGCACCCGTCTGATATGTGACCTCGGTCAGCCGGTGCGTTATTGGATGGACAAGTCCTCAGACGGCACCCGAATCTTTGTCAACATTGCCTACCAGTTGTTGGGTGTCGCTTTCGAGAAGGCGGTCGGAGTCCAGGCAGTCTACATCCGCACCAACGGCCCGGTAGAGTACCGGGTCTGGACGCTGACCGATCCCCTGCGATTGGTGATCGACCTGCCGGGGCTTACCGTACACCCTGCCGCCAACCGCCAGCTGGAGGTGGACAGCCCGGCGCTGAGGGCAGTGCGCGTCGGGCAGTTTCAGGTTGATCCTGACATCTCCCGGGTGGTGCTCGATCTGAAGCGACAGAACCCCTACGCGGTCACCGTCGAGGGCAACGGCCTTCGGGTGTGGCTCTTGTCCAGCCTGGTGGACGTGGACTGGGAGGTGGAAGGCGGTCGGGTACGGGTCGCGCTGGAGGCCGACTACCCGTTGCTCTATAATGCAGCATTTGTCGCGGACAAGCAATGCCTCCGCATCGACTTGCCCTGTACGGTGGTAGCGGTGTCGCAACGGGAGTACGCGAGTGCCGACGGCCACGCGCGCATGACCATTGACCAGTTCGAGGCCAGCCCCACCACCACGCGGGTGGAACTGTGGGTGGCGTCGTATCAAGGTCACCGGATCGTTACCGCCCAGGACGGACGGCGTCTGCTGGTGGAGGTGTTCTCTTCCCCGCTGTTCGGGAAGCGGATAGCGCTGGATCCCGGTCACGGTGGTGACGATCCTGGGGCGGTCGGAAGCACGGGACTCAAGGAAAAGGACGTGAACCTGGCATTAGCAGAGGCGTTGGCCGCGCGTCTCCGGGGCAGCGGCGCCCGGGTACTGTTGGTACGGGAAGGAAACGACAATCCCAGCACTTATGAGCGGGTGGCCAGAGCCAATGCCTGGGGAGCCGATCTGTACCTGTCCATCCACTGCAATTCCTTCTGGGACCCCAGGGAGTCAGGCACCGAGACCTACTACAGCGGGTCCCATCGGGACAATCTGGTGCTGGCGCGCACGGTGCACCGGCATCTGGTGGAAGCTTTGGGGCTGGTGGACCGGGGATTGCGACGGGCGGATGGGTTTGTGGTGGTCAGGGAGCCGCGGATGCCGTCCGCGCTGGTGGAGGTCTGTTTTCTCTCCAATCCGCGCGAGGAGCAGTTGCTGCTCAGCGACGCCTTCCGGGAGAGGATCGTCCAGGCTCTGTATGAGGGTATTCTTGAATTTTTCCAACGGTAGACGCGATTGCCGTTGACAGGACAGGTATGCTCTGGTATTCTCGAGCCGCAGCCCGCCTAGCCAGAGGGAATGCGTCAGACACAAAGCGAGGGAGTGAGGGGGACAAAGTGAAGGAATTTGCGGTGTGCGGCTACGTGAAAGAGATCGAGTGGTTGCTGCGTTCGGTGAACATGATCGTCCGAAAGAGGGGCAGGGATATCCTGTCCGCTTTCGGTATCACCCCGCCGCAGTACAACGCGCTGTACATACTGAACCGCGACGGCTCGTTGACCATGGGGGAGCTGTGTCAGAAGATGTACCTGGCATTCAGCACTATGACTGACCTCATCAACCGGATGGAGCGCAACGGGTACATAGAGCGTATCCGGGATGAAAAAGACAGAAGAGTGGTGCGTTTGCGCGTCACCGAACGCGGACAGCGCGTCATCCACGAGGTCCTGTCAGCTCGACTCCGGTACCTGAGCCTGGTACTGGATCGCGTCTCGGCTGAAGACAAAGCGCGCCTGATCACCTCGTTGAAGCAGCTGCACGAGCTGATGACGCAAGAAGTCGGTCTGGAACAGCGTGCGGAGGCGGGTTGACCCGCCTTTTGCGGACCATGGGGAGGAAGACACTGGTGCTCACCAGTCGCCGCGAGCGCGGCCTGCGGGATGTTCGTCCCGTGCGTCTGGAATGTGGCGTGCTGCAGCATGCTGAGGGTTCGGCCTGGATCCGCTGCGGAAACACGTGGGTGCTGTGTAGTGCCACCGTGGAGCCGGGAGGAGCACCGTCTTTCGCCAAAGATAGAGGTCTCGGCTGGGTGACGGCGGAATACGACATGCTACCCCGGTCCTGTCCGGTGCGGCTGCCGCGTGGGGTCACCGGTAGCGCGGGCAGGAGGAAGGCCGAGATTGCCCGACTCATCGGCCGTTCACTGCGGGCGGTTTGCCGTTTGGACCGCATCTGCGACCATCTGGTGGTGGTGGACTGCGATGTGCTGCAGGCGGACGGGGGGACGAGGATGGCGGCGGTGACGGCCGGCTTTTGTGCGCTGGCTCTCGCGTGTCAATGGATGATTGATCAGGGGCTGGCCGCCCAGATGCCGCTCCGTGGGTACGTGGCGGGGGTGAGCGTGGGCGTGGTGGACGGCCAGCTGGTGGTGGACCTGGACTCCGGGGAAGACGCGCGCGCCGCGGTGGACCTCAACGTGGTGATGACCGATGGCGGTGAACTGGTGGAGATCCAGGCCACGGGAGAGAGAGGCCCCTTTGATTTCGACCTGTTGCGGCGACTGGTGGAAGTTGCCCGGCCCGCAGTCGACCGCCTCATCTGGCATCAGAAGCAAGCATTAGGGAAGATGGGTGTCAAGTTGCCGGATGCATGAGGTAGTGGTGGCCACCGGAAATCCCGGGAAGTACCGGGAACTGTCTGCCCTGCTGAGAGAGGCCGGTTTCATCCCCCTGCCCGTGAGTGGGCAGCTGTTGGCTGAAGCTCCCGAAGAACCCACCGATGATTACCGCAAGGCAGCAGTGATGAAAGCCAAGTGGACGGCAGCCCGAGTGGGCAAGCTGGCGCTGGCCGATGATTCTGGTTTGGAGGTCGAGGCGCTGGACGGAAGTCCGGGGCCGCAGTCGGCTCGGTTTGCCGCTGCCGCGGGCGGGCCTGTTGCCGCTCTGGTTACTGAGATGAGGCGACGGGGAATCGAGCGCAGTCCTGCGCGCTTCCGGGCAGTGCTGGCTGCGGCAACGCCCGCCGGCCAGGTGCGCTGGGCCGAGGGGGCGTGGGATGGGGAGGTGATCGTCACCCCGCGCGGCGAGGGAGGATTTGGATACGATCCGGTGTTCTTCGTCCCGACGATGGGTAAGACGGTGGCGGAGCTGTCGCTTCAACAGAAGAATCTCCTCAGCCACCGCGGTCAGGCGTTCAGGCGTCTGCTCGATCAGCTGCGTTTCCTTGCCACCACGCTGGGGTCTTGAGCCTCAGTTATGGCTTTGACGAACGAAACGTGGTATCATGGGGTTGCGACCGGATGGCGGGGCATGGCGCAGCTTGGCAGCGCGCCTGCTTTGGGAGCAGGAGGTCCCGGGTTCAAATCCCGGTGCCCCGACGGGGAGCGGGGACGCGGGTCCCCGCTTTGACTTGGTTATGGCCCTGTGCTATACTTGAAACTGCAAATTCGGCGCATGTGGCTACGTCAAGCGGGTGTAGCTCAATGGTAGAGCCCTGGCCTTCCAAGCCAGTCGCGTGGGTTCGATTCCCATCACCCGCTCCATTCGCGCCCGTAGCTCAGCGGACAGAGCAACGGACTTCTAATCCGTTGGCCGCAGGTTCGAGTCCTGCCGGGCGCGCGGTGGTGGATGTAGCTCAGTGGTGAGAGCGCCAGGTTGTGGCCCTGGAGGTCGCGGGTTCGAATCCCGTCATTCACCCACTACCGAGTCCCGGTTCTGCGCCCGTAGCTCAGGTGGATAGAGTGAGTGGCTTCGAACCACTAGGCCGCAGGTTCGAGTCCTGCCGGGCGCGCCACTGGGGTGTCGCCAAGCTGGTAAGGCACGGGACTTTGGATCCCGCATTCGCAGGTTCGAATCCTGCCGCCCCAGCTGTGGGCCATTAGCTCAGCAGGCAGAGCACCCGCCTTTTAAGCGGGGTGTCGATGGTTCGAATCCATCATGGCCCACATCCCCTGGGTGAGCGGGCGTAGCCGAATTGGCACAGGCGCTAGACTTAGGATCTAGTGGGGTCTACCCCGTGGGAGTTCGAGTCTCCCCGCCCGCACCCTAGCCTGGATGACACGGGGGCCGTCGGTGTTGACGGTCCCCACGCTGTTGGAGGGGTTTTTGGTGATCTGCACCTCGAGTCGCGGGCATTCGAGGCGTCACCCGAAGCTTGCCTCTCCCGCGCCCTGACGGAGGTCGGTGGGAGGCAAGGCTTTTCTTTTGTCGGGCGAAGCTGTAAAATGGTGTCCCGGAGCTGGCATGCCGGCAGTGGCGGGGAATTTGGATCCTGGTGCGGAACGGTGGCGGTTTTGCGGTGCACTGATGGCGGAGGAGAGGTTGTAGATAGCATGCGTTTCAGCCTGGAGAAGAAGCCAGAGGAAAATCAAGCCGTCATGGAGATTGAGCTGCCGGAGGAGGAGGTGGCCAGGGCTCTTGAGAGGGCCTACCGCCGTCTGGTGAGGCGAATAACCGTCCCCGGGTTTAGGCGGGGACGGGTACCTCGTCCGATCTTCGAGCGGTTCGTGGGGAAGGACCAACTCTACACCGAGGCCCTGGACGAACTGGTGCCGAACGCCTGGTCCGCTGCGGTGAGCGAAAGCGGCTTGAGACCGCTGGGCACTCCCTCGATACAGATAATACAGATGGAGGAAGGCAAGCCGCTACGCTTTCGGGCCACGGTGGAGCTTTACCCGGAAGTGAAGCTCCCTGAATACCGCTCTTTCGAAGTCCGTCGCCGGAAAGTGACGGTGACGGAGGAGCAGGTGGACGAGGTATTGCATCAACTGGCACGCCGGCGCGGCGGGTACGAAAAGGTGGATGAACCGGCCCGCCCGGGATGTCACGTGGTCGTGGACTATGAGGGCCGAATGAACGGAGAACGGGTAGAAGCGTTGTCCGAACAAGATGTGCTGATGGAAGTGGGCAGTAGCGGATTTCCCTCGCCCTTTGATGCCACTCTCGAGGGCATGCAGGCAGGAGACACCAGACGTTGCGAGATCCGATTTCCCGATGACCATCCCGCTCGAGGATGGGCGGGCAAGAAGGTGGAGTTCACCATCACGGTCAAAGAGGTCAGGCGCCGGCACATTCCCGAGCTGAACGACGAGTTCGCGCAGTCGTTCGGTTTTGCCAATCTTGAAGAGCTGCGGGCAAACTACAAGTCGATGCTGCTGAAGACCGAAAATGAGATTGCCGATCAGGAGGTACAGGAGCAGCTGTTCCAGCGACTGGTGGAAGAGGCGGAAGTGGACCTTCCGGAAAGCCTGGTGGAGCGGGAAGTGGATTTCCTCATCCAAGAGCTGGAAGATGACCTGAAACGGCGGAGCTTGAGCCTGGAGGATCATCTGCGCCTGACGGATATGACGCTGGCCGAGCTGCGCCAGCAGACCAGGCCGAGGGCCGCCAGGCGGGTAAGGACTCGGCTGGTGGCACAGGCGTTTGCGGAGGCAGAGGGCCTGGAGGTGTCCGATGAAGAGGTGGAATCCGCCGTGCAACGTCGCGGGTTGTCGACGGCATCGAGGCAGCGACTGCAAGAAATGGAATTGCTGCGGCGCGAGATCCGGAACGATCTGTTCCTGTCCAAGATCCTGCGGCGCCTCATGGAGGTGGCCCGGGTCATGGAGGCTGATGAAAGCGCCGAGGGGGAGGGAAGCGGTGTTGACAACTCTCCCCGGCAGCAATAATCTAGATCAGGGAAAGGAGAGAAGGTCCCCACGGGAGCGGACCGCATTGATGAATTACTATGTACCGATTGTAATCGAGCAGACCGGTCGCGGCGAGAGGGCTTACGACATCTACTCTCGTCTGCTGAAGGACAGGATCATCTTCATAGGCACACCCATCGACGATCAGGTGGCCAACACAGTGGTGGCCCAGCTGCTGTTTCTGGAGGTGGAGGATCCCGACAAGGACGTGTTCCTGTACATCAACTCGCCGGGAGGATCACCGTCGGCGGGGTTGGCCATCTATGATACCATGCAATACATCAGACCCGACGTTTGCACCATATGCGTGGGGATGGCGGCCAGCATGGCGGCGGTCATTCTGGCGGGAGGTGCAGCTGGGAAGCGATACTGTTTGCCTCACGCGCGGTGCATGATACACCAGCCCTGGGGAGGCGTGCAGGGTCAGGCCACGGATATCCAAATTCACGCCAGGGAGATACTAAGAACCCGCGAAACCCTCAACAAGATCCTGGCCAAGCACACCGGGCAGCCGTTGAAAAAGATCGAGGCGGACACGGAGAGAGATTATTTCATGTCTGCTGAAGAGGCGAAGAAGTACGGGCTCGTGGATGAGGTAATGGTACCCCGGCGCGACAAGAGCAGGACGCCTGTGAAGGGGTGAAGGGTGGGTGCTGAAGTTCACGGATGACAAGGGCCAGCTGAAGTGTTCATTCTGCGGCAAGTACCAGGACCAGGTTCGCCGACTGGTGGCGGGACCCGGGGTCTACATCTGCGACGAGTGCATAGAGCTTTGCAATGAGATCATCGAAGAAGAGCTGCAGGAACAGGAAGAGGTCGATCTTCGAGACATACCCAAGCCCAAGGAGATAAAGGCCATACTGGATCAATACGTCATTGGTCAGGAACGGGCCAAGAAGATCCTCTCGGTAGCGGTTTACAACCACTACAAACGCATCAACCTGGGTGGTAAGGCGGAGGACGTGGAGCTGCAGAAGTCCAACATAGTCATGCTTGGGCCGACCGGGTGCGGCAAGACACTGCTGGCGCAGACGCTGGCCCGCATACTCAACGTTCCCTTTGCCATCGCCGATGCCACCTCGCTCACCGAGGCCGGGTACGTGGGCGAGGACGTGGAGAACATCCTGCTGAAGCTCATACAGGCCGCGGACTACGACATCGACCGCGCGGAGAAGGGCATAGTCTACATCGACGAAATCGACAAGATTGCCCGCAAGTCGGACAATCCCTCCATCACCCGCGATGTCTCTGGTGAGGGTGTCCAGCAGGCTCTGCTGAAAATTCTCGAGGGTACGGTGGCCAGCGTGCCACCCCAGGGTGGGCGGAAGCATCCCCATCAGGAGTTCATACAGATCGATACCACCAACATCCTGTTCATCTGCGGGGGTGCCTTTGAGGGCATCGACAAGATCATCCAAAACCGCGTCAATCAGAGGACGATGGGATTCGGGGCCGACGTGCGGGGTCGCCGCGAACGGCCACTGGGCGAGATCCTCGCCCAGATCATGCCGCAGGATCTTCTGAAGTTCGGCATGATACCTGAGTTCGTCGGCCGGGTGCCGATAATTGTCACCCTTGACCCGCTCACCGAGGATGACCTGGTCCGCATTCTTCTTGAGCCGCGCAATGCGCTGATCAAGCAGTATCAGAAGTTCCTCGAGCTGGATTCCATCACCCTGGAGTTCACCGACGAAGCGGTGCGGGCAATTGCCAGGGAGGCCATGAGTAGAGACACGGGGGCTAGAGGGCTACGTGCGATCATCGAGGAGATCATGCTGGATATCATGTACGAAATTCCCTCCCGAGGCGACGTCACCAAATGTATCGTCACCAAAGAGGTGGTGTTGCGGCGAGAGGAACCACTGCTGGTCACTGCCGAGCGCAAGCCGCGGCGCAAGGAGGAGACGGCCTGAGGCAGACTACTGGCTAGCGGATGGACGGGGGCTCGGCTTCGGCGGGCCCTTCGCGTTGGTGGGCCAACTCCGACACCAGGGTTCCCGCCAGGACCAGAGCCGCGCCCACCACCTGCCAGCTTTCGAGCAGATCGCCCACCAGCACGTATGCCCAGGCGGCGGCAAAGACCGGCTCCGTGGAGAAGATTAGCGCCGTATGAGTGGGAGTGGTGAACTGCTGAACGGCGTTTTGAATCAAGAAGGCGCCGGCGGTTGCCACCAGCGCGGTGTATACCACCGCCCAGGCGGCGCCGCGGGAGGGCAGCGGGAACCCTTCTGCCATCGCCGGCGGCAGGGAGAGGATGCCCACGGTCATGATTTGGATGCCGGTCAGCCACAGTGGATCGTATTCCCCCGAATAGCGCGCCACCGCGATGATGTGGGTGGCGAAGCCGAAGGCGCAGGCCAGCACCAGCAGATCTCCCCAACCGGGTCCACTCCACCCCTCCCAGGTCAGCAGCGCCAGCCCCACCGTCGCCAGGCCCACACCCACCACCGCCTGAGCGCCCGGCAGTTGGCGGAGGAGAGCGCTGGACATGATGGGCACCAGCACCACGGACAGCGCGGTGATGAAGGCTGCCTTGGAGGGAGTGGTGTATTGAAGGCCCACGGTCTGGAAGGCGTAGGCGGCGAACAGAGCGGCCCCGATTTTGATTCCCGCTGACACCATGCCAGGTCCCTGAGGACGAACCTGGATCCTGCAAACCGCCAGGAGGAACAATCCGGCGAGACAGAAACGCCATGCCAGAAAGGAGAAAGGCGCCAGGCGAGCCAGCGCCTGTTTCACGACCACGAAGGTGGTCCCCCATACGAGACTAACGCCCAGAAGGGCCAGGTCTGCCTGCCAGCTGCGGAGCGTCATGCCCTAAGTATAACTGATCCCCTCGCTGGACGGCAACCGCAGGGGGTGTGCGGTCCGTATCAACATTCGGTAGGCAAACCGCGCATGGGCATCATCATGCGATCTC
>ENA-OSAE01000033-OSAE01000033.1-marine-sediment-metagenome-genome-assembly--contig:-NODE-33-length-113761-cov-24.176745_pt1 | contig 113761 bp, 98 predicted proteins | sample MGYA00237870_ERZ529317 | MGnify/ENA primary metagenome ERZ529317 (study PRJEB26369, sample SAMN03142812) | marine sediment metagenome | biome: marine; feature: borehole; material: sediment... | reverse complement strand
GTGCGCGTCCATCTGCATATTCCCGCTGGTGAGGGGCCACAAGGCGTACTCGACACCCTTGGCGTACATCGGCCAGCTCGAGTGCATTTCAAACACGCCGTCGCCGACGGCCTGGAAGGCTTCCATACTGCTGGCAAAGGTTCCATTGGGATAAACCTCGATCTTCAGGCGGCCGTTGCTGGCCTTGTAAATCTTTTCCGCCGTGGCCTTGTTCTGCTTGAAGTCTTCATGGCCACTGCTGTGAATGACCTGCATACGCCAGACAAATTCAGGCTCTTTGGCCGCCGAGCCCGAAGAATCAGATGCGGATTCCTGCGGTTCTTCCTTGGCAGACCCTGCTTGCTGCCCTCCACAGCCGCTGAGCACCAGGCTGACACCCAGAAGTACTAATAGCAGCAAGTACCCGATTTTCTTCATTACTCTCATCCCCCCTCGGTAGCTACTAAATGGTACTTCCAATTATGACTCGTTCATGGCTGGCTGGCTGTTGTCCCAAAGCCTTTCAGCTACACCACTCTTAAACCCCTGGAGACCACCTCCTTTGACGTGTTTCTATCCGGGTCACCACCAACGCCAAAACTCAGAGAGTTATCGGGTAATGACCATATTTTAGGGTGGTTTCGATCATGGCCTTAAAGTTTTCAATCTTGGCCCACTCGGGCACGGAATTTCCACTGCCGAGACAGTAGCCGCCACCAGGTGCGATGGTCCGGATCCGGTGTTTTGTAAGTTCTGCTACTTCCTCTGGTGTCCCGTTCATCAGAATTTCGTTGGATATATTACCAATCAGGCAGACCTTGCCCCCTACTTCCTGTTTAGCCCGCTCGATATCCATACAGGTGGGGTCGATGGGGTGGAGACCGTCGATTCCAAGGTCAATCAGGTCGTCCATCAGGTCCCAGAGGACGCCGTCGGAGTGGAAAAGGAAATACAGGTTGTGGTCATGGCACATCTTGCCAAATTTCTTGTACCACGGGAAAACATATTTCCGGAGATCCCTGGGGCTGATCATGGGTCCACCGCCGAAAGCCAGGTCGTCAACGGCCCAGACAGCAGCAACATTGGGAATGCGAACAATTTCGTTCAGGGCTTTGAATTGAATTTCAGCCACTCTTTCGAAAACCTTTTGGACGAGTTTGGGCTCCAAGGACAGCTTTAGGCAGAAGTTTTCAAAACCCATCAACATCCACGTCAAGGTAAATATCTTCCCGGAAAGGGCAATAATCTTCATTCCTTCGGGAAGGTATTTCTGTACCTCGTAAAAGGCGCTCAAATCAAGCTTGGCGGCTTCCTCCCACGGAAAAATCTTGAAGTCACCTGCATCATGAATGAAAGCCCTCTTCTCCAGGTTCCAGGCATCATCTTGGTCCCGTTCCCCCCTGTTCTTGAGGAGGACATCCTTGATTACCCTCGATATTGCCGAGTCCTGGGTGACCTTGCCCGGCTCCATCATTCCTACGGTAAGGGGAATGTAGTCGTAGCCTGCCTTGTACCAAAACTCTACATGGGCTTTCACGTCGGACTTGTCTACTTTCTTGCCCAAAAACCTGCTCATGGTTTCACGCGAAGGTACCGCTTCAGCCAAAGGAACCCGGTCAGGTTTCTTTCTTTCCAGCGCGGTTGCAACTTGGGTAAAATCTGGATTTGGCTTGAAATCTTCCAACATGGTTTCTCTCCCTCCCGTTCCTGGGTTCTGTTGAGTGAAAGAAGGTAGTCATCCTCCTTCTCAGACTTCTCTTCTACCCTCCCCCCCTCCGTGTCTTTCTCGAGACGACATGGGTACCGGGCACAATGCGTTTTGCAAGAGGTTGAGCTAAAATCATCCTTCTCAATAAGGTGGGGGCAAGTACGGCAAAATCGATAAAAAGAAAGGCAGTAGCTCTTTTTAAGTTCTTGTAATTCTTTCATTATTCAAAAAAGGCCTTTGTTCATAATTGATATGAGTTTGTTTTTTTTGATGCTTTTGAAATCAGCCAAGTTTTACTTAGAGGTTTTTCGCGGTGTTTTGGAAAATGTATAATAAGAGCAATGGAATGAAGCTTTGGTAGTTTAGGAATTGACTTGACATTCTTGGATTTTGAAGTCCGGGAGGTGGCCGGCGCGGTGGCTAGACCGGCAAGTGACGTGGTTCCGCGAACACCTCGGAAACGGCAGAACCTTGACCAGACCCTTGTGGAGATTCTGGAGAGTTTTACTGGGACAACCAAACTTAGGGCTCAGATCGTCAACCTCAACGGCAAACCGCAAGTAGTACCTCCGAGCAGTGTCCAACCCTCGAAGTATTGTCAGATCGTCCGGTCCACACCCGAGTACAGGGAGCGGTGTTATGCTTCTTACAAACGGGCAGGTGAACACGCCGCTTCTTTTGGAAAACCTTATATCTTCCGCAGCCATTGTGGATTAATCGGGTGGGCCGTCCCGGTTATGACCGGGCAGCAACACATTGGTACAGCTATTTGCGGTCAGGTTCTGATGTGGGAGCCCGAGGATTTCTTCTGGACGGAAGTCCGGGAAATGCTCAAAGACCTGGACGAGAGAAGCTTTGGAAACCTAAAGATGGCAGCCAAATCCCTTCCTCAAATCTCGGCTAAAGAGGTCCAACATGCCTCAACCCTCTTGTACGTTGTCATCAGTGCGATAACCCAGGCCAACCTGAACCTGGATATCAAGGACAGGCAGCTCACCTTTCAGAAAACCCAGCTGGAAAGGGAAAGGCAAAAGAGGAAAAGGTTAGAGGCGTACCTCTCTCAGCTTAGTGCCGCAGACCAGCAGGTCACCCTGCTTGAAGAAAGGATTGTTACGGAAGCCCTCAACCGTAACTGGCTGCTTCTGGGCAAACTCTTGGATGATTATATAGATCAGCTCGAGAAAACGAAGTGTTCTGCTGTCAACAAAAAGGTGCGGTTATTGGAACTGGTCCTCCAAGTATTTCACAAGGTCGAAAGCACCGGTTATGAGATCGATGAAAAGCTGAAATTGAACCTTGTCAACCAAATCCAAGACGCCAAGGAAATGAGCAGCGTGAAGTCCACCGTGGAACTCCTCTGGTCCTACCTGAGGAACAACGAGGTTTATGATCCCAGCAAACCACGGGATGAGAAGAACGACCTTGGGTCAATTGCCGAACGTGTCACCACTTACATCACCAGGAACTATCACAAGCAGCTGACCCTGGTCCAGATAGCCAAGGCCACCAACTTTAGTCCCCACCACCTGAGCAGAAAATTCAAAGAACAAACCGGCTACACGGTAATGGAATCACTCAACCTGATTCGTATCAACAGAGTGATGAAGCTGATCAAAGAGTCTCCGGACCAACCTTTGAAACACCTTTTTCCGGAAGTCGGTTTCAACGACTCGAGCCATTTTACCAGGGTTTTTAAAAAGTATACTGGTCTTACGCCGTCGGAATACAGATCTTCAATTTCAAGTTCTCTGAGGAGAATACTGTAATGGTCGAGCTGGACTATATCGCCCAGATCAGGTCTCTGGTCATGGCAGGCAAGGCGGAAGGGGTCCAAAGGGTGATTAAGAATGCTCTCAAGGAAGGATACGACCCCAAGACGCTCCTTCAAGAGGGCCTGATGACGAGTATGGAGAGCGTGGGAACCAAACTCATCAACAACACCTTCTGGATCCCGGAAGTTCTCTTGTCTTCCCGGGCTATGCACGCCGGCTTACATGTCCTGCGCCCCTGTTTTAAAGCTGAAAAGGCCAAAAAATTGAGGGTGGTTATCGGAACCGTAGCTGGTGACCTTCACGATATCGGCAAGAAACTTGTTTCCATTATGCTTGAAGCCAAGGGCTTTGAGGTGATTGATATCGGGATAGATGTTACCCACGAGTACTTTGCTCGGGCTGTCCGCCATTACCAACCGCAAGTGTTGGCCATGTCCTCATTGTTAACCACAACGATGCTGGAGATGGAAAGGGTCATCAAGTACCTGGAACAAGTCGGTTTACGCAAGGACTCCGAAGACCTGGTGGTCATGGTGGGTGGAAGGCCGGTAACGGAGGAATACGCGGAAGAAATCGGGGCGGATCTGTACGCAAAAGATGCTAGTGAAGCCGCCCATGTTGCCGCCGATTATTTCCGTGAGCAGTGCCTTGTGTCTTGACCAGGTGAGTGCAGCCCCGGGTGGCCGGGAAAGCCTTACTTCGTTTCCTGTCTTTCTTTCTCCAGGAAGTGGATGATGTGCTTGGCAAAGGTCTCAAAATCCCCAAGCCTATCCTGAATGAGGCGGTACATCTCTGTTCCCGTTACTTCTGCATAACCATGCACCAAACGGTTACGGTAACCGGCCATCTCCTTAATGTCTTGCGCAAAAGAGTCTGGGATTACCTTGTTCTGCCCCAGTATCTCGATAATAGATCGATAGTCCTGAGGATAACTTAATGCCTTTTTGACTATGATGTGGCGCCCGATATCAAAAAGACATTCCAAAGCCCGGCGCAAGTGGTGCTCAGCGATAGCGTAATTATCAGGTTCCGCCAAAAACTTATCTAGTTTAAGTTGTTTAAATGCTTCCAAGCGGTTAACGGAAGCACGGAGCATGGCAATCCGGGCCAAAACCAGTCTCGGATTAAGCAAAAAACTCACCCCTTTGGACGGCATCCGCCATGTCTCTGTAATAACGGTCTAAGAAGGGAGCAAAGTCAAGGTAGTCGCGGACCACTATGTCTTCAAAATCGGTACGTGCATCTTCGTTCTTACAGTAAATTACTTTGCCGGTGTAGACCACCTCAAATTTGAACATGAGATTCTCCTTTTGCAAGAAAACCAGGTCCACCTCCAGTGGATTCAAGGCACTGGCCAATTCAGCTTCTATCTTAGTCTGGAGCTCTAAATTATGTTTTGTCGGATCATAAGGAAAAAAAAGCACGGCAAGGTCTACATCGCTTCCAGGTCTGGCGTTGCCACCCGCCCTTGAACCGAAAAGATAACACGTACTTACGCAATACTTCTCTAAGACAGGGAGAATTTTTGCTGCGAACATTGAATACCTCCAAATAAGTGTTTGGTTCAATCATACTATAAGATTATTCTCATTCAAGCCCTCCAAGTCCGCGTCTGAAAACGCCGTTAACTCTGGATCATTGGCATACACCGGAGCAACGGTCGCGGCGGACTCTTCCAGCTGTCCGTTTGACAATCCAATGCGCCTTTTACGAGTTTCGCCCAGGAGTATTGCCGCAAATGATGGAGTGATTAGGTTTTCTGCAAGCGCTTGATGGACTAGCAAGTGTAGTCTGCGTGGCTCCTCCTTGGGAATGTTGCCTGGTTCTCGGATACGCATTCCTCGTGCGCTCAGACGTCTATATAATGCGGAATACGTGCGTTCGTCAATGATCCCGAGATCAAGGGCCCGTCTCATCCAAGTTTGCATACTCACGCCGTATTTCCGCTTGAGGAGAAGTAGTTCTTGAAAGCTAAGATTTGATCTCTTACGACCCAGTTCAGCGAAGGCTGCTTCCCGGGGCACCAGAAGGGCGGCGGCAAACCGGTGGGCGGCCTTCTGAATGTCTGTTGAATTCTGGACATCCAAGACGAGGTGCCCGAGCTCATGGGCCAGGTTAAAGCGCTGACGGTCGCCGGGTGCGCTGGTGTTAAAAGCTATGACTGGAACCTGCTCGTTCACCCAGCAGGAGAAGCCATCAAAGCCAGTAGGGCCTTCGAGTGCAATTACCTTTATCCCACGGTTCTCGAACCGCCCACAAAGATCTTCTATGGGATCGGAACCCAAATTCCACTGTCGGCGAACTTTACCTGCAGCTTCTTCCGCCTCTTCTACAGTCTTCACCGGCAGCTTGGCCAATTCTGCCTGCGGGAAGAAATCCTCCGGAAACAGTTTTTCTGCAGTCAGATATCGTTCCACCGCTTCAACAATTGCTGCCTCTATGGCTTCTTGCTTGCGCTTCCCAAGCGTCGAGCGCTTCCGGTAAGTAGGTGCCAGTGTTTCCACTTTTATTTCCCGGAAAAAGTATTCGATGCCTACGGACAGAGCTTTAGCCAACCGGAGAAGCGTGCTCTGACGTGGGGTTGCCTCCCCCCGCTCAAATTTTGAAATCGCGGTTGGTGAAACCCCTACCAACTCCGCCAGCTCACGGATTGACATTTGGGCTTTGGCTCGTGCTAGTTTAATACGTGGCCCAATGTGCACACGTGTCACCTCCTGGTTTACATCATACCCTGGCATGAACAGATTGTGAACCGGTTGTTTACGATTCCAGGCAGGAGTCACGGACATGCACACATGGTGCTAGCTCAACCTTTAACAGGTGCCCCATCTTTCAATTGGTCAGATGCTTGAGGCACCGCAAGAAAATCCCTTCTTAACCAAAAATTGAATAGGAGTCCTGAACGAGGCGGTAAACCAGTCTCGGATTAAGCAAAAAACTCACCCCTGTGGATGGCATCTGCCGAGTCTCTGGGCTTTTGCTTTGGAAAGTACCGTTGGAGCTTGCGTACGACCGTGGACTGGTTCACACCCAAGGCCCTGGCCATCTTGGGAGTGGTACGGTAGCGGAGGAGCGCCCTTTCCAAGAGTTGTTTTTCCACCTCGGCCACTGCCTCTTTCAAAGTACAGAGCTCGGTCACGACCACAGGTTTTTTACCGCCGCCGGGACGGCCTTCCCTGATGTAATCCGGGAGGTGTTCCGGTCTAATTTCATAACCTTCACTGGTAACCACCAAGCGCTCCAGGATATTTTCCAGTTCCCGCACATTTCCCGGCCAATCATAATTGACCAAGAGCCAGGTAGTTTCATCACACAATTTTTTGTGGGTCTGGTATTCCCGGTTGAGCTTGTCTAAATAATGCTGGATCAGGGGCTCGATATCTTCACGCCGGGCACGAAGGGGCGGAATATGAATGGGGACGACGTTCAAGCGGTAATAGAGGTCCTCCCGGAACCGGCCCTTTTCCACCAGGTCGGCGAGGTCCTTATTGGTGACAGCTATAATGCGTACGTTTACCCTGTGTTCCTTGCTGCCTCCGACCCGCATAAACTTGCGGTCCTGAAGAAAGGCCAGGATCTTTACCTGAAGGTTTAAAGGCAGCTCGGCGATCTCATCCAGAAACAAGGTACCTCCGTCAGCCAGTTCCACCAAGCCCTTCTTACCCTCTCTTCTTGCTCCCGTGAAGGCCCCAGGCTCGTAACCAAAAAGCTCGGATTCAATCAAGTTTTCAGGAATGGCTCCACAGTTGATCGTTACAAAAGGCCTGCTGCTCCGGTACCCGCTGGCATGGATAGCCCGGGCGACGATACCCTTGCCAACACCCGATTCCCCGGTTACTAGAATCGTCACGTCCAGGTTGGCAACCTTGGAGATCAGCCTCTTGATTTCAGTGATGGCATCGCTAATACCGATAATTTCGGCAATTTTAACTTTTTTTAGGTTAAGGTTTAGCCTGGTCAATTCCCGGCGATAATTGTCGGCTAGGTTTTCGGCATCTTCGAGCCGCCTCTTCAAGTGCATCAGCTCGGTAATATCCCTTACATTACAAACCACCTTTACAAGGTTACCCTTTTGGTCAAAAACCGGGCTGGCGGTTGTCAGCAACTGCTTACCGATATTGGTAACAGAAAGGACGGAAACAGTGCTCCTGGTTTCCAAGCACTTCTTGCTGGCAGAAGGGTAGAAGTAGCCTTCCTTCTCCAGTTCTTCCACGCTTCGCCCGATGAAGTACTCTGGCTTCAAGCCGGTATTCCGGTATACGGCCTGATTAACCCTGATGGTGATGCCCTGGCTGTCCGTGACGAAGATTTCATCGTAGGAGGAATTGAACACGGTTTCCAGTTCCTCTTTAAGGTTCCGGATATCCTCAAGCTGGCCTGAGAGTTCTTCCAATTCTGAAAGATCTTGAAGGATTTCTGCTGCCCCGGTCAACTTGCTACCTGCCCTGATGGGAAGGTACCTGGCAACAATGGTCCGCCCACCCTCCTGAATCTTCTGGTTGGCCTTGCCCTGGCCGGTTCTTAGGATTTCTAGAAGGTGAGTGTTCTTCCGCACCCTGCTCACGTGCTGCCCAAGGATCTTTTCGGCGTTGAGCTGAAATAGCTGGGCGGCCGCCTGGTTGATGAAGGTGATGATGCCGTGTTTGTCCACAACTAGAATACCATTGGAGACTGCCTGGAGGATCCGATCCATTTCAATAACCTTGGTATAGGCGGCTGCCAAAAGAACTTCGCTGGAAAGACAGCCGGTGACTTCACCTTCCCTGTTGGCTACCAGGGAAAAGGATCGCCCTTCTTCCGCAAGATCTCTGACTACTTCATCAACTGCAGCTGTTTCTGCCACCGGTTCGTGGATCTGCTCCATGATTTCACCTAGAGAAGCAGCTGGATTGACCTTACTCAGCAGCCGGTAAAGGCCCTCCTTCCGGATAACCCCCACAGGTGTTCCTTGATTCAGGATTACCAGGCACTCGGGAAGTTGTTTTCTGAGTCGGGCACCTACTTCCTGCGAAACTTCCGAAATATCGGCAAACATCAGGTTCTCGTGCATGATCTTCTTGACAAGCACGGTTTAGCCCCTCCCCGGGTAATCTCCTAAAAACCGATACCACCAAGAAAAAACAGAAGCCTGGACATCATGGAAAAACAGAGGGTTTTGCCTCCTGGGGGACGAAACTTTAAGGTTAAGAAACCAAAATCATCCACAAACAGGGAACTCCTGCCAAGAAGGAACCCGTACGAAGTGAATTCGCCTCAGAAGCCAAAAGTCCTGTAGGTGCTGCCCATGTTAGTGGTAAAGAATGGGTGGAGGTTGGTCAGGTGGGTCTTATTGGTGGATTCCAGGGGGTGGAGAACAATTCATTCCGGCAGGGGAGTGAAGTGGGGAGTCAAGGTCGGGACAAAAGGTATTTTGTGAAATTTAAGAGGAAGGGGGTAGTCAGTTGAGGAGGAACCTGCATGCCGGTCTGGGACGACGGGAAGGAATGGGGCTGAAGATTTTTTCCGCTGACGATCTGCACGATCTTCACCTCGCGACCCTGGAAGTGTTAGAAAAAACCGGGGTTTCCGTTGAAGCAGAAGAGGCCCTGGAGATTCTTGCCGGTGGAGGGGCGAGGGTTGACCCTAAGACCAAGGTTGTGAAAATCCCATCGTACCTGGTGGAAGACGCTGTCCGTTCGGCGCCGCGGAAATTGGTCTTGGCTGGGCGAAATCCCAAGAACGACATCGTCCTGGAGAGTAACAGGGTGGGCTTCACCACCTTCGGCAAGGGGATCATGGTCCTCGACCCGTTTACCGGGGAGTACCGAAAATCCACCAAAGAAGATGTGGGCAGGACGGCGCTCCTCACAGATGCCTTGAGTGAGATTGATGTTTACGAGAGGGCTGTCGGTGCCAGGGATGTGCCCGGGGAAGTGGCAACCCTCCACGAGGCCGAAGCCTACCTGGCGAATACTTCGAAACACTGTTTCCAGGGTCCGGACAACGGCAAACAGGCGCGGAAGCTCTTTGAGATGGCAGGCGCCGTGGTGGGTGGGAAGGACAAGCTGCGCGACCGCCCCATTATCTCCTGCATCGCTTGTCCTACCAGCCCACTAAAGCTCACCAGGGAATGCTGCGAGGTCATCATCGAGTGTGCACGCGCGGGTGTGGCCGTCAATATCTTGTCCATGGCCATGTCCGGTGCTTCAGCGCCCATTACCCTGGCTGGGACTCTGATTACCCATAACGCGGAAGTGTTGGCGGGAATTACCTTGAGCCAGTTGACCTGTAGGGGGGCACCGGTAATTTACGGGAGTTCCACGACCATCATGGATTTGAAGCTCTCGACGGCACCGGTGGGGACACCGGAGTTGGGGATGATCAGCGCCGGAGTGGCCAGATTGGCGCAGTTCTACCTGCTGCCGAGTTTTGTTGCCGGGGGCTAGGCTGATAGCAAGGTGCCCGACGCTCAGGCTGCCCACGAAAAAACAATCACGGGCTTGCTTCCGGCCCTGGCCGGAGCGAACTTGATCTATGGTCTCGGGATGCTTGAGCTGGGGATTACCTTTAGCTTCGAACAACTGGTGATGGATAACGAAATCGCCAAGATGATCAAGCGGGCCGTGCAGGGGATTCCGGTGAGGGATGAGACCCTGGCAGTGGATGTCATCAACCAGGTAGGGGCCGGTGGTGACTTCCTGCTGCAGGAACATACTTTCCGGTACATGAAAACCTTGCACTCCCAGCCGAAACTGCTGGACCGCAGGAGGAGGGAGTTCTGGCAAGAGGGTGGAGCAAAAGACCTGACTGAGCGCGCCAGGGAAGAAGCCAGGTATATCTTGGAGAACCATAAGCCTGACCCCCTGCCTTCCGGGGTGGCTCAAGAGCTACGCTCCATTGTTCTTGAGGCGGAGAAGGAACTGGTAACGCGCGAGAGATGAATATCCAAAAAAGGAGCTGGTAGGCGGTGGTTCTTGTTAGAAACGGAGACGGGTCCTTGTTCGAAGCCACAGTGGACCAGATCAAGGCAGACCTGGAAGAGGGGTGCGAGGATGCCGTTACCCGAGGTAAGATCGCACCGCTGACAAGTGATGAACTAGACAGGCTGCTGGAGATTTGTTGTACTCCGGCCAAGTTTATCGGTACAGAGACGGGAAATGAACTGGTGCTGACTTATGATGGGGGTACCTTAAAGATGCTGCGCCTAGGTATTCCCATCGGTCGCACCCAGATCATTCAAACCCATGAAAGGGCCTTCGGGGCAGACACCATGGAACTGGCCCACATTGACTACAGTTACAAGGCCATCAAGCCCATTGTTGCCGAGGAAAGGGCAGAACTGGAACAGGCGCTCTTGGTAACTGTTTTGCCTCTTTTCTACGGGGCAATGCCCAACCTGGGGTTGTACAGTCAGCCCGATGGGCCGATACCAAACCCGGCGGAATTGCTGCCTATGGGCAAGATTGAAGAGGCACGTGATGCTCAAGAGGAAGCCGTCAAGCTGGCGGTTAGCGACATGGTTTATGTGGCCGGCAGAATGTATGAAGGTGGTGCCGACGGGATTAACTTTGATACTACCGGGGCAGCCGGGGACAGTGATTTCTTGGCGGCTCTCCAGGCCACCGAGAAACTAAAGGAGAAATACCCCGACATTTGCATTGAAATGGGAATGGCGGGCGAGTTTGTCATCGGGATGCACGGGGAACTGACGTACGACGGTGTCCGCCTGGCCGGGCTTTATCCCCATCAGCAGGTCAAACTGGCAGCAAAGGCGGGCGTACGTATTTTCGGTGCCGTCGTGAACACCAACAGCAGCAAATCCTTCCCCTGGAACCTGGCCCGGGCTGTGACCTTCATGAAAGCCTGCGTGGATGCTTCCGAGATCCCGGTGCATGCCAACGTGGGCATGGGGGTCGGTGGTGTGCCCGTGGTGGATACAACGCCGGTTGATGCTGTGAGCCGGGTATCGGTGGCCATGGCAGAAATAGCTAGGCTTGATGGGTTGTAGGTGGGAGTTGGCGATCCCGCTGGGATGGCCATTACGCACGCATTGGCCGCGGGCATGGGCGGAGTACGTACCACCGGAGACCTGGTGGCGCGGATGCAAATGAGCCGCGGGATGCGTCTGGGAGAAGCGAAGGCATACGTAGCTGAAAAGCTGGGTGTTTCCGTAGAGGATTTAACAGATGAGGTGGTTATGGGCGAGGTCCGGCAAGACCTGGGCCTGGGTCGAGTTCATGCTGTTGCCGGAGAGCCCAAGGGAATGGAAGCCAAATTCAGGATCGCGCGGCTTTTGGGAATTGAGATTAATTCCGTAAACCGGTTCTTGAAGAAATCTTCTCTAGGGTGATGAATGAGATGCCCTGTTCGTGGACAGCGACGCAGAAACAGCGTCTCCAGGAACTCAATGCTCCAAGAGAGGTACTTGAACGGACATTTTCTGGTCACGACGAGCGGAATCGGGCCTTTCACCAGTTGGAGGACAGCCTTGCCAAGAAGGCAAGGAAGAACCTCGTGGAGCTGCGCAACACTTTCAGGCGTTCCAGGTTGTCGAGGCTCCAGGATGAGCTGACAAAGGCCCTTACGGAACAGGGCTTTGTCCAGGTAACAACTCCGCATATTTTGGCCAAGGGGCTCTTGGCCAAGATGTCTATCACGGAAAAGCACCCTTTATTTAAACAGGTGTACTGGGTGGATAAAAACAGGTGCCTGAGGCCCATGCTGGCTCCTAACCTCTACTACCTCTTGCGTTTGTTGGAGGGTATTTGGGAAAAACCCATCAAGATTTTCGAAATCGGTTCTTGTTTTCGAAAGGAATCTGAAGGGACCGACCACCTAACCGAGTTTACAATGCTCAACTTGGTAGAACTTGGTACAGAAAAAGAGCAGAGAGAGCAAAGATTAGCCGAAATGGCCGAGCTGGTGATGGGGGTTGTGGGGATCTCTGGTTACCGGATCACCAGGAAGCAGTGTGCAGTCTACGGAGAAACAATCGATGTTCTCGCGGGGATCGAGGTGGGGTCAGGAGCCATGGGCCCCCACCCGCTGGATTCCGGGTGGGGACTTGTGGATCCATGGGTAGGTATTGGGTTTGGCCTGGAACGACTGCTCAAGGTCCGGGAGGGTAATGCCAATATCCGAAGGTTCGGACGGAGCCTAATTTACCTGGACGGGGAGAGGTTGAACGTATGACGTATAAAACCCAGAACGTAGAAGGATTTTGATAGCGTCCTCCGTGCCGCCCAATAACGCGGCGGCACCACTAAGCATGCGAATCCAGTGTGGAGCCAGTGGCTTTGGACCAGTGCTCCATGCCGCCTTGCGGCGCGGCGGCACCACGAAGGATGAAAATTGGAATCGGTATCTCGCAAAGGTTGGACGCCAGGGTTGCTCCGGAACGAGACCGGTTATGCCGCAGCCCCGAAGGGGCGAGGAATAAGAAAGGCGAGTGGAGGAGCAATCCTGGCGAGGTGGACGATGGCATTTTCGTAGAAGTCGCCCATGCCGCCTGGACGTCGGCGGTAACCCGAAGGATGAAAATCCTGGGTGGAACCAGTATTTTTGTAGAAGCGAGAAAAATGCGTTTAGGGGGTAAGGGAGTTGGTCAGTAGGGAGTTTCTAGAGGCAGCAGCAGAATCCGTGGTGAAATGCGACAAGGATCAAGCTGTTGACCTGGCTCACCAGGCTTTGGACAAGGGCATGGATCCCCTCGAGGTCATTACTGACGGGTTTACGGTAGGGATCGTGAGGGTGGGCGAGATGTTCGACCGCGGCGAGCTGTTTCTTCCGGAACTGGTGTTGTGTTCCGAAGTCATGAAGGCAGCTACCGACATCTTGAATGCTGCCGTGGTGAAAGAGGAGCAGGTCAAAGGTGCCAAGGTGGTCATTGGAACCGTCGAGGGAGACATCCATGACATCGGTAAAGGGATTGTAGTCACCCTCATGAAGGCCCACGGGTTCGAAGTCTATGACCTGGGGAGAGATGTGCCCATTATGAGGTTTATTGAGGAAGCTGAAAGAGTGGGGGCTGATGTCATTGGCAGCAGTGCCTTGTTGACCACAACCATGGAAGGCCAGAAGAAGTTGGAGGAAGCCCTGCGTCAAGAAGGACTGCGGGAAAAATACAAGACCATTGTGGGCGGTGCACCGGTAACGGAACGCTGGCGGAAGAGAATTGGTGCTGACGCTTATGCCGAAAACGCTACCGACGCCGTAACAAAGGTTCTCCAGTTATTGGAAGGATAAAGGTCGGGAAGGCAGGATTGGTAATGACGATGCCCAAACCGGATCTGACCCGTGTCCTGGCCCGGGCTTTCAGGGAAGAACCATTAGAGGACCGGGAAATCCTCTATCTTCTGCAGCTGGAAGACAAGGAAGACCTGGACCGCCTCTTTGCTACAGCCCGGAGCCTCCGGGAAAGGTACTTCGGCCGGCGGGTCTTCCTCTACGGATTCATCTACTTTTCCACCTGGTGTCGCAATGACTGTGCCTTTTGTTATTACCGCGCCTCCAACAAAACACCCCATAGGTACCGCAAACCGCTGGAGGAGGTACTAGAAACTGCCAGTCAACTGGCGGCAGCAGGGGTGCACTTGGTTGACCTTACCATGGGTGAGGACCCCTTTTACTATCAAAAGGGACCTGGTTTGGTGCGCCTACGTGAGCTGGTTCAAGGAGTAAAAAGAAAAACTGGCCTATCCTTGATGGTGTCGCCGGGGGCGGTAAGCAAAAATGCCCTAGCGGCCCTGGTGGAAGAAGGGGTGGATTGGTTTGCGTGTTACCAGGAAACCCATAACCGCAGACTTTACCGGCGCTTGCGGCTCAACCAGGGTTATGATTCCAGGATGCAAAAAAAGGTCTTCGCAAGAACCCTCGGCTTCTTGATTGAAGAAGGGATCATGGTCGGTCTAGGGGAATCTGATGCCGACATTCTCCATTCCCTGCGGGAAATGGAAAGGCTCGGTGCCCAGCAAGTCCGGGTGATGAGTTTTGTGCCCCAGGAGGGGACCCCGCTAGAAAGGGCAGCCGCTCCGTCCCCACTGCGGGAACTGAAGACAATTGCAGTCATGCGCCTGCTTTTCCCCAGGCGCCTGATACCGGCGTCGTTGGATGTTGCCGGGCTCATGGGATTAAGAAGCAGGCTGGGGGCGGGAGCCAACGTGGTAACATCCATCATTCCCCCGCAAGCAGGGCTTTTAGGGGTATCCAACAGTACCCTGGATGTTGACAATGGTGGTCGAAACCCCCAGGCTGTGAGAGCAGAACTGGCCAGGATGGGCTTGGAGCCGGCATCTCTCCGGGAGTACCAGGAGTGGGTTGAGAAGGCAAAAACCTCTTCAGCAGGTGCGGCAGGGGGCTTCGGTCAAAGGTGAGGGTTGTTGTAGTAGGGGGGAACCTGCAGGGATTGGAGGCCACCTACCTGGCCCACCGGGCGGGCTGGGAGGTGGAGGTCATAGATAAAGACTTCCGGGCACCGGCTGGATACCTGGCCCAAAAATTTACCCGGATTGACATTCGTCGGGACCACACGGCACTAGTAGGGGCCATTAAAGGAGCAGGTTTCGTCATTCCAGCCCTTGAAGACAGGGAAGTCCTTGGGTTGGTGCAAAAGGCTGCCCAAAAGGTGGGGGTGCCGCTGGCCTATGATCCCCACGCCTACAGAGTATCAGCGTCAAAGATCACGTCCAATGAACTCCTTGGCCGGATCGGTATTCCTACCCCCTTGCCCTGGGGACGATGCAGCCTACCCTTGATTGCTAAACCGGCCCGGGGCAGCGGAAGCCGGGGAGTACGAAAACTTAGTGACCTGGGAAGCCTAGAAAGGTTTGTGAAAGAGGTCGACAAGAGGCAGGAAGAATGGGTGCTCGAGGAGTTTGTAGACGGCCGGGGCTTTTCGTTAGAAGTAATAGGGTGGGGTGATGAATTCAGAACCCTTCAGGTAACCGAGGTTCAAGTGGATGAAGTCTTTGATGCGAAGCGGATTATTGCCCCGGTAGACCTCCCGCCCGGCACCCAGGGATCCCTCAGAACTTACGTGGAAACCATTGCCGCGGCGGTCAAGTTAAGGGGGATTATGGACGTGGAGGCTGTCCTCGGGGCAGATGGATGGAAGGTATTGGAGATCGATGCCCGGCTTCCCAGTCAAACCCCGACGACAGTTTATCACTCCACGGGGTGGAACATGCTGGAGATGCTCTACCGGGTCTTCGTCCAAGGAAGCCTGCCGGAGATGGCCTTACCGGTGGCAGAAAAGGCTGTTATCTACCAGCAGGTTCAGGCTTCCAACGGTTCACTGCGAGTAGTAGGGGAACGGGTGATTTCCAAGGTGGGGTGCTTACGCTTGCAAGAAGACTTCTACGGTGCCGACGAGGCCCTGACCAACTACCAGCCCGGGAGTTCCGAGTGGGTGGCTGCCTTGATCTTGACGGGAGCAAATCGAGAGGAAGTCATTGAGAAATCCAATTGGGTTCTTCGAAATATTGCCACCAGCAATGACCTTTCCCTGGTGGACGGTCTTTGATCCGAGTAAGGAGAGCCGGAAAATGACCAGGTTGGTTGCCGCACAGGTTAAAGATCTTCCCGATACATTACCTGAATACGACTCCTGCCTGCGCCGGCAAACCGGCCACACGCTGAAGGAGATCGCAGCTGCTGCTTCAGGTCTTCCCTGGGAGGAAGTGGGGAAAAGAATATCCGGGACACTGGTGGCAGTGGTACCCACTACTTACGGCGGCGGGGTTATCCCCGGTTTTGCCCAGGCGGTAAGGGGGATTGCTGCATACCTGGGCTTTGAGAGCCTGGTTACCGGGCGGCTCAACCTGGCAGGCCTCAGGGAGGCCCTGGAAAGAAAGGCAGATATCATTGCCATTGCTGACGACGATGACTTTCTGGCCGTAAATACGAGCTCCGGCCGGGTTGTGGACAACGCGGCTGCCACCGGACGCGGTTACGCTGCTGCCATGAAACTTCAGCAGGGCTGCCTCAAGGACAGGGAAGTGCTGGTGATAGGCCTCGGTCGGGTGGGACGGAGTGCCGTGGAAACGCTGAAAAAATTCCAGGCGAGGGTAGTTGTTTACGATATCGATGCCCGGAAAAGGGCCTTCTTTGAAAAGGACACCAGTGTGTTAGTGGCGCACGACCTGGAAGAAGCTCTCAACCAGCACTACTTAATCCTTGATGCTTCCCCGGGAGCGGGAATCATTGATATCAGGCACCTGAAGGGGGAAAGTTGTGTCTTTGCCCCAGGGATTCCCCTGGGGGTGACAGAAGCCGGCGCGGTGTTCCTGGGGGACCGCCTGGTTCACGACCCGCTTCAGATCGGTGTTGCCACGATGCTGGTAGGGGCTCTCAGCCCGTGAACAACCTGGGATACACGGGGGGTGGATCGGGATGATCCCACAGACCCTAAATCTGTGCAGCCGGGTGTAACTCCCGGACCCCCCTCCAAGGGCAAAGGAAGGGAAACGCAAGTGAAGAGCAGTCCAAGCCTGGAGTCAGCTCCTCCCCGAGAGACAGCGGCACGCTCCAAAAAGCGTTTTTACCGAAAGCGCGTGGACTTTTTCGCCCTCTTGAAAAAGATGAAGCTTTGGCCGTCACGGACAGGGGTTCTCCACGGCATCAAAACCTTTACTGAGCACGGGAATTTCGCGGAAGTTGTTACCCACTGCAATGAAAGAATTTTGGTACGCAACTCAAAAAACAGCCGGGCGGCTCGCTGGCTGCGGAACAAATGGTATGCAAGACCCTGTAAAAGATGTAAGGTTCCCCGGTGGAAGCTGGAAAAATACTCTGCCACCGCCTTTAGCCGTCACTGGGGTTCTTCCCTGTGCACGGACAAGAAGACCGTAGAAAGAAAAGATTAAGAAGATGAATAGGAAGATGAATAAGTTAGTTTATAAGGAGGAGAAAGAACGATGAGCCTTGAGGAAATTACCAGTGCCGTAATTGCCGGGCAGCCGGAAAAGGTTAAAGAACTCACGCAAAAAGCCTTGGATGAAAAAATTGACCCTGATTCCATCATCAATGACGCCTTTATTGCTGGAATGAACGTGGTGGGTAAGAGGTTTAAGGAAGGAGAGATGTATGTCCCGGAAGTCTTAATGGCAGCGAAGGCGATGAGTGCCGGGATGGAACTGGTGAAACCCCTGGTCACCGGCCAGTCAATCCCCTCCAAGGGCACCATTGTCATCGGTACTGTCAAGGGGGACCTCCATGACATCGGCAAGAACCTGGTGGCCATGATGCTGGAAGGCAGTGGTTTTGAAGTGATCAACCTGGGTGTGGATGTTGCGCCGGAGCGGTTTGTAGCCGTAGCCAAGGAAAAGAATGCCCAGATTATTGGTATGTCAGCCTTGCTGACAACGACCATGTTGTGCATGAAGGATACCATCGAAGTCCTGAAAGAGGAAGGCCTGCGGGATAAGATCAAGGTTATTGTCGGGGGTGCGCCGGTTTCCAGGGATTTTGCCGAGGAGATTGGGGCCGACGGGTTTGCCCCTGATGCCGGTTCAGCTGCCGATCTTTGCGAGGAGATCTTGAGTTGACGAATGGGCTCTTAGTCAAGGGGGGATGTGGTTGGAACTGGCCATGGGCATCGACACCGGGGGCACCTACACCGACGGCGTAATCATGGACCTTTCCACCGGGCGCGTAGTGAAAAAAAGCAAGTCCCCAACGACGCACCAGGATTTGACCATCGGAATTCGAAACTGCCTTGCAGGTCTCGATGGTGGTTTCTGGAAAGAGATCCAACTGGTGTGCCTTTCGACCACCCTTGCCACCAACGCGACGGTTGAGGGGAAGGGTAGCCGGGTGGGGCTGATCTGCCTGGGACACGAGGTTTCGGAAAGTTTACCTGTTGCTGCAACCTATTGTCTTCCGGGCGGACATGATATCAGGGGTAATGCCAGGGAGCCCCTGGACGTGGAAAAGCTCCGGGATGCTTTAAAGCGCCTGGAGGGAAAGGTGGATGCCCTTGCCGTTTCGGGCTACTGCAGTGTCCGCAACCCGGAACATGAGCTGGCTGTTAAAGACGAGGCCGAGCGCATGCTGGAGGTGCCGGTGGTGTGTGGCCACCAGTTAACCAGCGATCTCGGCTTTCAGGAACGCACCGCGACGGCGGTGCTCAACGCCAGGCTCCTTCCTGTGATCTCGCAGCTCCTGGATTCGGTGCAGCAGGTGCTGCGTGAGCTGGGTGTTACCGCCCCCTTGATGGTCGTCAAGGGTGATGGGTCCCTGGTGGATGAAAGCCGGGCCCGGCAGCGGCCTATTGATACGGTCGTTTCCGGGCCGGCGGCCAGTGTGGTAGGAGCTACCTTCTTGAGCGGTGAGAAGGACGCCCTGGTGGTGGATATTGGAGGGACGACCACTGATATTGCCTCACTAAGAGAAGGGGTGCCGGAAATACACCGGGATGGAGCCGTCATCGGCGGCTGGTCCACAAAGGTTCAAGCGGCCAGGGTCCACACTTTTGGTATCGGCGGCGACAGCCTGGTCCAGGTAAAAAGGGGAGAGGTCCAGATCGGGCCCAGGCGGGTCTTGCCCTTGAGCAGGGCAGTGGCTGACCACCCCTACTTGATGGAAGAACTGAAAGAGACCTGGGAAAGTGGAGAAAAAGGGATGGATATCATCGATGCCCAGCCCTTTGATTGCTACCTCCTTGGACGGTACACCCCAGGGGAAAGGCTCACCTCGTGGGAGCGGGAGGTGGTAGGGTGCCTGGCTGCCGGGCCCCACAGTATTCTTCACATCTCCCGCAGCCTGGGTAGAGACCCGAACCTGTTAAACCTCAAGGGCATGATCAACAGGGGAATCCTGCTGCCGGCATCCCTTACCCCTACCGACCTTTTGCACGTCCGCGGCACCTTTACCCGGTGGAACCGTGAGGTAGCGTTCCTGGTGGCAGAAATGGCCGCTTTGCGCCTTCAAATGAAGAGGGAGGAATTTGTTGATTTTGTTTTAGAAGAGGTCCACCGCAAGATTGCCTCGGCCATTTTACAGGGCCTGGTGCGGGACCTGGGTTACCAGCAGGTGGACTTGGCCGGAGAAACGGTGCTCAAACCGTTTCTTGAGCGCATTTTGGGCCGGGAAGAGGAAAAGTTTCTCTGCCGCGTCTACCTGGAGCAGCCCGTCGTGGCCATTGGTGCACCGGCAAGAGAATTCATGCCGGCTGTAACTAGGTTGTTGAATACCAGGCTGTGTATCCCTGAGCATGCCGAGGTGGCTAATGCCATCGGTGCGGCTGTAGGCCGGGTGGTAATCAAGGGTGTGATCCTGGTCCGCCCTGCTGCCGAGGGTGGGTATGTAGCCTACACCCCTTGGGAACGAAAGGGTTTCATCTGCCTGGAGGATGCGGCCGATTATGCTCAACGGGTTGGCCGGGAGTACCTGGTGAGGGAAGCTGCCGAGGCAGGTGCCCGGGATATAAGTATTTCGGTTCAACGGAAGGATGTTTATAGTCACATCTCTTACCCCATCGAGGAAGAAATATTTGTGGAGAGCAGAATTTCTTTGTTGGCCGTAGGCCGGCCCTGGCCAAGGCAGGGTGAAATGCGGTGACGAAACTTCTTACCTGTATGACGCTGCGTGAAGAGGTGGAACAGGTAGTAACAAAAAACCCTGGGATCGAGGTGGATTACTTAGAATATGCCTTACACCAGGTACCGGGTAGGCTCCGTTCTCAATTGAGAGCGAGAATTGACGCCACACCCGGCGCTGGGGATATTCTCCTGGGATACGGGTTGTGTTCTTACGGTACCGCTGGACTGGGCTCTACGCGCCACCGGCTCGTGATCCCCAGGGTCCATGACTGCATCAGCTTGCTCATGGGAGACCAGCAGCGGTACCTGAAGGAGTTCAGTCGCTATCCGGGTACCTTCTACCTCAGCAAGGGCTGGATCGATCAGGGGGCTGACCCCCTTTCTACCTACCGGCGCTACCAAAAAGATTACGGTGAGGAAACGGCTTCCTGGTTGATGGAGCAGCAGTACAGGAACTATCAGCGGGTCGTGTTTATCCTTTCGGGAGTACCAGGTTTGGACGAATACCTCGGTTATGCCCGTGAGGTAGCTGGTTTCTTGAAGGTACCGTTTCTAGTCCAGGAGGGGTCACTGCGCTTGCTGGAAAAGCTGGTCCAGGGGCCCTGGGACCGGGAATTTATTGTCACCGAGCCGGGGGAAATCATCTTGCAGCAGGCGTTTTTCGGGTAGTGCGCCGTAACGAGTCTGAGGCGTTGTGCTATAGAAAGGCGAAGTGCCAATCACCATCAGCATGGAACCGGACGTGTTCAGTTCAGGGCGAAAGCCAGATCAAACAGTGTGAGCGGCCACGTCTGGACAGCGGCCGGAAAGCACAAAAACCTCATTGAGGAGGCGGTGAATTGTGAAACGATTTCAACTATTAGAAGAAGAGGAAATCAAAACGATACATGAGGCAACCCTGGAAATCCTGGAAAAGATAGGAATTAGGTGTAAATCAGAAAAATTCAGGGAGGTCCTCGCTGACAACGGGTGTAAAGTTGAAGGGGAGTGGGTCAAGTTTCCGCCGGAGGTGGTGGAAAGGTTCCTACAGAAGGTGCCGGCAGAGTTCAAGCTTTACGGGCGAGACGGAAAGACCGTGTTGGAGATCGGCAAGAAGCATGCCTATGCGCAGAACTGCAGCGGTACCCCAAGGGTTGTGGACCTGGATACCGGGGAGCGGCGAGAATATGTTCTCCAGGACTTGGCCGACATGACCCGGCTCATTGATGCCCTGCCCAATATCCACATTGTCTCCTGTGGCGTGCCAACCGATGTCGAGGAACAGGTGTACATGGTTGTGGAGATCGCCACGATGCTGAGAAACACGATGAAACCGGTACGCCTCCCCATTGAGTCGGCGGCAGAGATGAAGTACATCTGTGAACTGCTGTCTTTGCTTGCCGGGAGCATGGAACAGTTCAGGCAAAAACCCTTTCTTTACCTTGAGGTTTCTCCCCTCAGTCCCCTGGATTATGCCCGGGAGCCTGCCGATCTAATCATCGCCCTGGCCGAAGAGGGGATACCGGTGGGAATTATCCCGTGCCCCATGATGGGAGCAACAGGCCCCATGACCTTAATTGGCTCGGTGGCACAGCACAATGCTGAAATTGTGGCCGGTGTCGTTGCCGCGGAAATGGTTAACCCGGGGGTCCCGGTGATGATGTCTCCCCGTGTTACCTTCATGGATATGAGGTCTGGGCTGGGCTTGTGGGCTGCACCGGAAACCGGGCTGGCCGGTGTTTGCTCCGCCCAGTTGGCCAACTACTACAATATTCCGGTCTCTGTTTCCGGTTATTCAGCCGCGGCCCAGGTTGCTGACCAGCAAAGCGGGTACGAGCGCTGTTACAACGCACTCCTTAATGCCCTTGTGGGCGTGGATGTCCTCGCTGCTGCCGGGGCCCTTGACAACTGCTTGACCCAATGTTATGTCCAACTGGTTCTGGACGATGAAATTTCCTCCATGGTCCGGAGTACGTTCCGCAAATTGGATGTTGCGCCGGAGACCCTGGCGGTAGACGTGGTGGCTGAAGTGATTAGTACCAAGGGGTCTTTTCTGGGGCATAAACACACCAGAAAATACCTGCGCGCAGGTGAATTGTGGATGCCACCGGTTGGAAGCCGTTTGTCCTTCAACGAGTGGGCTGAAACCAAGGAAACCATTGAGGATCGGGCACGAAGCAAGGCAAAAGAAATACTCCAGTCGGAGCGTACGCCGGTGCTGGATCCTCAAGTTGAGGCTGAGATGGACAGGATTATCGAAACAGCGCGTAAGGAATTGACAGCAGCGTGATGAGCAGAGAACCTTAAAGAACCAGCGAAAGGTGGGATGGGCTGTGACCGGGGAAGAGATTCTTGCTGAAGTGATGAATGCCGTGATTGAGGGTGAAGAAGAACTGGCGGAGAAATGGGTGCAAGAAGCAATAAACCAGCAGATTGACCCGCTGGAAGTATTGAACAACGGCTTGACCAAGGGGATCGAAATAGTCGGGAAAAAGTTTGCCGATGGCTACTACTTCTTGCCAGATATGCTGCTGGGTGCCAAGGCCATGGAAAGAGGTATCGGCCTCCTGGAGCCCCTCCTGGTAGGTGAGAAGCGGAAAGCAGCTGGAAAGGTAATCATGGGTACGGTGGAAGGTGACCTCCACGAGATCGGAAAGAACATTGTGGTCATGATGTTAAAGACTGCCGGCTACCAGGTAAACGACCTAGGGGTTGATGTGCCCGCGGCAAGGTTCGTGGAAGCCGTGCGCGCAGAAAAACCACAAGTGGTGGGAATTTCAGCGCTGTTGACTACCACTATCGCCCGGCAGCAGGAAATCATAGAACTCCTCATCGAGGAAGGTCTGCGGAAAGAGGTAAAAGTGATTGTTGGGGGTGCGCCCATCAACCAGCGTTGGGCCGATGAGATAGGGGCTGACGGTTACGCTGAGGACGCCATGAGGGCAGTGGACCTTGTCAGGAACTTGCTGAAAAACTAAAAGGTCAATGAAAGCTAGTGTGATGGAAAGCTCCCCCTTCCGGAGAAAGGAAAGAAGAAAACACCAGGTTGGAAATCTTCTCACCAATACCTCAATAAGGTAGTGGCTCCAACCCGGGAAAAGGGATACCTAAAAGCCCAATGGGCTGTCGTGGATGACAGTGCGGTAAATAAAGGAGCCGGCGCCTCACCCTCAGGGCCTCTATCCTGGGCTCGGTCGGGTGAGGAGGCCGGCTCTGTGGTTTTCTCGCGGCGGCTTGTGTCTGCTCTACAGCTTCTCTTCCCAACTTCTGCCTGCGGGCCTTTGGGCCTCAGGCTCTGTTATTCCCTGCTTTTGGGCGTGTGGTGCACCCCGTCTCTCTCCCGCGGGTGCGGCAGGTGAGAAGAGTTTGCCTGGTTATTTTGTCTTGTTCTGTTGATGAAAGTACTTGACAATCCCCTGGTAGATCCCGCGCGCGATTTTTTCCTGGTACGTGGGGTCAACCAACCGCTTTTCCTCACGGGCATTGGTTACAAAACCTGTTTCAACCAGGAGCGCCGGAAGCCGGTTGTTTCTCAATACATAGTAACCGGCATCCATGGTACCCAGGTTCCTGGCACCAGTGGCCCGGACCATTTCCCTCTGGACGGTGCGGGCTACCGCGCGGCTCTGGGTACTGCCCCGCTTGTAAAAGGTCATGGCTCCGCTCACCTTGGGGTCAGGATTGGAGTTGTTGTGGATGCTGATAAAGAGGTCGGCTCCGCTTTTATTGGCGATCACAGTCCTGACCCTCAACTGGGAGACACCAGGCTGCCCCGGCAGGCGTACGTCGGCCCGAGTGCTCCGGGTCATGATGACCTCGGCCCCGGCTTCTTCCAGGAGGCGGCGGAGTTTGAGGCTCGTCTGGAGGACGTTGTCTGCCTCCCGGCTCCCGTTTACCCCCACGGCACCGGGATTGGCCCCACCATGCCCAGGGTCGAGCACGATGCGAACACCTTTGAGCGGTGCCTGTACCCCCCTGGATCTTATTCCCTGCTTCATTGCCTGTAGTCGGTCGACGCTGCCCTTTTTTTCGGTCTCTATGTCTATCTTAGTTATTTTTTCCTTCATTTCAGCTATTTTTTCATCTATTGCGCTCTTTACCAGGGTTCCAGCAGGATCGTTTCCAGGCCTGGTGATCTTGTTCATATCTTGTACTCCTGGTACTCCTGCTGTTTTCAAGATATCACCACGGGCAGCCGAAATGGTTGGAGCCAGGACCAAGAGGGCGATCACAATAAAGGCTACATAAACGGCAGTCCTTTTCTGTTTATCTTGTTGCATCGAATCCCTCCTTTTAACAGTAAAGGCCAGCTCCTAGTTTAAGTTGGCCCCGAGGTCGCTCTTATGACTGGATTGGAATCCATCTTGTCCTCATCGGCAAATCTTTAGTCAATGGGCAAATCCCTGGTTTACATAACCTATTTACGACTTAGCATTATACCTGATATCTAGGGCATGTCAAGGTAAGATGTGAAACTGGTTCTTTTTTACTAAACCTTCTTGGGCCAGTTCAGAAATGACTCCTTTGGGCGATGGTCGGAAGGAGCGATTGTTTTCTATAATTAGTGCGGGGGCATGTGATCCGGTCGGCTCGGCGGGCCTGGGGGAGCGTGGTGGTCCATAGCGCCGGCGGCACCGGGTTTTAGAGGCAGTAATCTACCGATAGGGGTGATGGCATGGAGGTCCCGAAGGGGATGGAGTTGCTTCACGAGGATCAGGTGGAACGTTCCTTTCTCGAAGAAATTACCGCCTATCCGGGGGGTCAGAAAATAAGGTCCTGCCAGCAGTGTGGCACGTGCTCCGGGTCGTGCCAGATGGCTGGGGAAATGGACTACACACCCAGAAAAATCATCGAAATGGTCAGGGCGGGGTTGAAGAGGGAGGTTTTGACCAGTAAAGCCATTTGGCAGTGTGTATCGTGTTATGCCTGTACCGTGCGGTGTCCACGGGGGATCATGCCTACCGAATTGATGTACGCCCTGAGGTCCATTGCTATCCAGCAAGGGTATTGTTCCTCTCAAGAGGACAGCGCTGTCTTTTACAACACGTTCTGTGACGTTCTTCACAAATATGGTCGGATCCACGAGCCAACCCTGATGGGGACCTTTGCCTTCAAGGGAAATCCCTTCCGCCTCATGGGAATGGCCCCGCTGGGGGTGGGAATGTTGTTCAAGGGGAAACTGGGCCTCATTCCGAGCAGGGTGGCCAACATTGACGAGGTCAGAAAGTTGATGGCGCTGACCCGGCCGAAGGAGGTGAAGGCATCGTGAACTATGCCTACATGCCTGGTTGTTCCAGCCATTCTTCCTCCCGGGACTATGAAATGTCAGCGCTGGCGGTTCTCAAGGCCCTGGGGGTCCAGTTGGAGGAAATCAAAGACTGGAACTGTTGTGGTTCTACCCCGGTTTCCTCGGTAGCCCCGGTGACATCCATGGCACTTTCGGCTCGGAACCTGGCCCTGGCCGAGGAGGCCGGTTACCGCGAGGTGGTGGTGACCTGTAGTTCTTGCTACAGCATGCTCAAAAGAGCAGAAACGTACTACCGAAACGATCCTGCCGCCCGGGAAATGATGGCGGGCGCCCTAAAAACCATGGGCAGGCAATTTGAGGGCATGGTTACCGTCAAGCACATCCTGGAATTGATGGTCTACCACCTCGGGCCGGAGAGACTGGCCGCGGCGGTTACTAAGCCCCTGAAGGATGTTAAGATTGTCCCCTATTACGGCTGCCTGCTGGGCCGGCCCCAGAAGGCTTTTGACGATCCCGAGACCCCTACCAGCATGGACGAGGCCTTAAGGATTACAGGGGCAGAGGTGCTCCGCTTCGACCGCAAGTCCAAGTGCTGCGGCGGGTCCGTGATGCTGACCAAGCAGAAGGCTGTCTTACGATTGGTGGAGGAGATTCTCTGGGAGGCCGCGGACCGGGGTGCCGACGTTATTGCCGTTGCATGTCCCCTCTGCCAGCTTAACCTGGACGCTTACCAGACCAGGGTTAACGCCGAATTCGGTACCAGCTACCGGATTCCGGTGCTGTACTTCACCCAGGTACTCGGAATAGCCATGGGACTCGACAAGAAACACCTGGCCCTGGGCAAGACCTTTGTTCCGGCCGGCCGGGTGGTAAACATCTGAGGGGGTAGATTAACTTTGCCCGACGTGAGAATTGGGGTGTATGTTTGCCATTGCGGCAGCAATATTGCGGATAAAGTGGACTGTGCCGGGGTGGCTGAGTTTGCCGGTGGCCTGCCAAAGGTTACCATAGCCAGGGATTACCAGTACATGTGTGCCGACCCGGGCCAGGACCTGATCCGCAAAGACATCAAGGACCACAAACTGAACCGGGTGGTAGTTGCGTCCTGCTCGCCTAGGATGCACGAACCGACCTTCCGTAAGACCCTGGAGTCAGCCGGCTTGAACGCCTACTTCTTCGAAATGGCCAACATCCGGGAGCACGTTTCCTGGGTGACCGAAGGCCGTGAACAGGCAACCGAAAAGGCAAAGGCCCTTGTGGCTGCTGCCGTGGCCCGGGTTTTCTACCACGAACCCCTGTACGAGCGCTTTGCAGACATGAACAAGCGGACCCTGGTGGTTGGGGGAGGAATAGCGGGGATCGAGGCTGCCTTGAAGATTGCTGCTTCCGGGAACCAGGTTGTCATTGTGGAGAAGGAACCCTCCATCGGTGGAAACATGGCCAAACTTGACAAGACCTTTCCCACCCTGGACTGCTCGGCCTGTATTCTCACCCCGAAAATGGTGGCCGCAGCCCAAGACGAAAACATCACCCTCTACACCTACGCTGAGGTGGAAAAGGTCGAGGGTTATGTTGGTAACTTCCAGGTGACAATCCGGAAGAAGGCCCGTTCGGTGGATATGGACAAGTGCACTGGGTGCGGTATTTGCTACAACAAGTGTCCCGCTAAGGTGCCGAATGAATTTGACGAGGGCCTGGGTATGAGAAAGGCGATCTATGTTCCTTTTCCCCAGGCGGTGCCAAACAAGCCGGTCATTGACCGCCAGAACTGCACCTACTTCCAAAAAGGTAAGTGTGGTGTTTGCAGCAAGGTCTGTCCCACCGGGGCCGTGGATTACGCGCAGGAAGACCAACTGGTAACAGAGGATTTTGGAGCTATTATCGTCAGCACCGGTTTTGAGACCCTGGACCCTACCCTTGGACCCCAGTGGGGTTACGGGCGGTATGACAACGTGATTACGGCCCTGCAGTTTGAGCGGCTGGTCAATGCCTCAGGTCCCACCCAGGGAAAGGTGGTTTTGAAGGATGGCACGGTACCGAAAAGGGTTGCGGTCCTGCACTGCGTGGGGAGTAGGGACCTGAATTTCCGGGAGTACTGTTCCCGTTTCTGCTGCATGAGCAGCTTGAAGCTGGCCCACCTGGCCAAGGAGAAAACCGGTGGTGAGGTCTACAGCTTCTACATCGACATGAGGGCTTTCGGCAAGGGCTACGAAGAATTCTACAACCGGGTCATGGAAGAAGGCATCCACTTTATCCGTGGCAAGGGGACTGAAGTAATCCAACGAGCGGGCGAGCTTTTCGTACGGACCGAGGACACCCTCTTGGGGAAGTATCGTGAGGTTCCCGTGGACCTGGTGGTCCTGAACGTGGCAACGGTGCCCCGGGCTGATGCCGAAAAAGTAGCCCAGACCTTTGGTATTCAGAGGAGCCCTGACGGCTTTTTCCTGGAGGCCCACGTGAAACTGGAACCCCTCAAGACCGCTACCGACGGGGTGTTTATCGCCGGTGGGTGCCAGGGGCCAAAGGACATACCGGACTCTGTTTCCCAGGGAGCCGGGGCGGCGGCTGAAGCCTTGTCCTTGATCGAGGCCGGTAAGGTTAAGATCTCCCCCGTGGTGGCCTCGGTGGATGAAGCCAGGTGCGGTGGGTGCAAGGCATGCCTGGCCCTCTGTCCATACGGTGCCGTTGACTTTGACGACGAGAAAAAGGTAGCAGTGGTTAACGAAGCTGTGTGCAAAGGGTGTGGAACCTGTGCTGCTTCCTGTGCCTCGGGGGCAATGGGGGTACGGCATTTTACAGATGAGCAGATCCTGGCCCAGATCGGGGAGGTGTTGGCGGTATGAAGAACGGGGATTTTGAACCGCGCATCGTTGGGATACTGTGCAATTGGTGTTCGTATGCGGGTGCGGACCTGGCCGGGATTTCCAGGATCAAGTACCCGGCTAACATCCGCATTATTCGAGTGATGTGTTCCGGTCGGGTGGAACCCACCTTTGTCCTGAAGGCCTTTGCCGAGGGGGCCGACGGGGTGCTGGTCAGTGGGTGCCACCCCGGTGATTGTCACTACGGTGAAGGAAACTACAAGGCTTATGCCCGGAAGGTTTTGATTGAAAAACTTCTCCACCAGTTTGGGATCGAGAAGGAAAGATTCAAGCTGACGTGGGTTTCGGCCAATGAAGGGGAACGGTTTGCCCAGATTGTTTCCGAAATGGTTTCCGAGATCAAGGAGATTGGCCCCTACCGGCCGCCAAGGGAGAGAATGAGGGAACTGCAACCCGGTGCCGGAACGCCGCCTGCTCCGGGATGGCTGGCAGAAGAGGAACTCGAAACTGCAGTAGCAGGGGGGGCCGTAGCGGGTGAGTGAAAAACTGAAACTGGCGTTTTATTGGGCAGCCAGTTGTGGTGGTTGTGATGTGGCCGTCCTGGACACCGATGAAAAACTGCTGGAGATTGCCAAGATCGCCGATATTTACTTCTGGCCGGTGGCCATGGATTTCAAGTACAAGGACATCAAGGCACTGGACAAGGATTTCCTGGACGTCTGCTTCTTCAATGGTGCCGTGCGCAACTCGGAACAGGAAGAAATCGCCCGGCTCCTCAGGGAAAAGAGCAAATTGATGATTGCTTTCGGATCGTGCGCCTGCTTTGGGGGTATTCCGGCCCTGGCAAACCTGTACGACCCGGAAGAAATCCTCTCCTGGGTCTACTCTGGTTCCTTCTCTACCGTCGGGAAAAACGGTACCCGACCCCTCACCAGGGTCTCGGTCCCGGAGGGTGAACTAACACTGCCGGAATTTTACACGGCTGTCTACACCCTGAAGGACTTTGTCGAGGTCGATTACTTTCTCCCCGGGTGTCCGCCCCCACCAGAACTCATTCTCGGAGCGGTTGAAACCCTGGTTTCTGGTGTCCTGCCCCCGCGGGGTTCGGTACTCGCCCCGGACAAGACGGTTTGTGATCAGTGTCCGAGGGAAAAGCAGGATAAGAAGGTGGCGGCCTTCCGGCGTCCCCACGAGGTGATCCCTGACCCGGACCGCTGCCTGCTGGAGCAGGGTATCGTCTGCTGTGGTCCCGGGACCAGGGCCGGCTGTGGGGCCAGGTGCGTGCAGGCCAACATGCCGTGCCGCGGCTGCTTCGGCCCTACCGACGGGGTTGTGGACCACGGGGCAAAACTGGCTGCAGTGATCGCTACTACGGCCACTTCCAAGGATGAGAATGAGGCAGCCGAACGCATTGGTCAGATTGTCGACCCTGCAGGGACCTTCTACCGGTTCGGTCTGGCTGCTTCCCTCTTGCGCGGGAAGTCGTTGAAGGAGGAGAACTAAATGGCGCTCAAACGGGTTACAATCGATCCAATAACCAGGCTTGAAGGACACGGCAAGATCGAGATCTTCCTCAACGAAGACGGAAATGTTGAGAACGCGTATTTCCAGGTCCCGGAGTTGAGGGGGTTCGAGAAATTCTGCCAGGGCCGCCCGGCAGAGGAAATGCCGCGCATCACGCCGAGAATCTGCGGTGTTTGTCCGGAGGCCCATCACATGGCGTCGACGAAAGCCCTGGACCAAATGTACGGGGTGGAGCCCCCTCGGGCGGCCCAGAAACTCCGCGAACTGTTTTACTGCGCCCACATGATCCACTCCCACATTGCCCATTTCTACGCCCTGGCGGCTCCGGATTTCGTGGTAGGTCCCAGCGCTGACCCCAAGGTGCGCAATATTCTGGGCCTGGTAGAAAAAGTCGGGGTCGAGACAGGGCAGGAGGTTATCAAGCACCGGGCTTACGCTCAAAGGATCCAGGCGATGATCGGGGGCAAGGCTACCCACCCGGTCTGCGGGCTTCCCGGGGGCCTGAGCAAGGCTCTAAAAGAAGAAGAACGGGAAGAAGTCGAAAAAATGGCCCGTTCTTGTGTGTCCTTTGCCAGGAAGTCCCTCAAGATCTTCAATGAAGTTGTGCTCGAAAAGAAGGAATACGTGGACCTGGTCCGGAGTGATTTCTATGCCGTGTCCACTTACTACATGGGCATGGTGGATGAGCAGGACCGGGTTAACTTTTACGACGGGGATGTCAAGGTGGTTGACCCGCAGGGGAAAGAAGTGGCCCGGTTTCGCGGCCTGGACTACCTGGAACACATCGGCGAGCGGGTCGAACCCTGGACCTATCTGAAAGTGCCCTTCCTGAAGAAAATCGGGTGGAAGGGGTTCGTGGACGGACCGGGAAGCGGTGTCTACCGGGTAGCACCCCTGGCGCGGCTCAACGTGGCCTCTGGAATGGCCACGCCCCTGGCCCAGCAGGAGTACGAGCGGTTCTTCGAAGTCCTTGGAGGCAAGCCGGTACATGCCACCCTGGCGAACCACTGGGCCCGGCTGGTAGAACTGCTGTACGCGGCGGAGAGGGTCCTGGAGTTGAGCCGTGACGAGGAAATTACCGATCCTAAGATCAGGAACCTGCCCACTAAAAAACCGGTGGAGGGTGTGGGGATTGTCGAGGCCCCACGAGGGACCCTCTTCCACCATTACCGCGCCGACGTAGACGGCATGATCCAGAGCGTCAACCTCATCGTGGCTACAGGGAACAATCATGCTGCCATCTGTATGTCCATCAAGAAGGCGGCCCAGGGCCTGATCAGGAACGGTGAAGTGGACGACGGGCTTTTGAACATGATCGAGATGGCCTTCCGTGCCTATGACCCGTGCCTTGGCTGTGCCACCCACTCCCTTCCGGGACAGATGCCGATGGAAGTGAAGATCTACGACCACCGTGGGGAAAAGCTCCGGTGCCTGAAGAGGTAAGGGTGCTGGTTTTGGGGTTGGGTAACCCCATCCTGACCGATGACGGTGTGGGGATCTACGTGGCCAGGAAAGCACGGTCCCTGTTGGCCGGCCGGCCGGTAGAAATTGTCGAAGCCTCTGTGGGTGGACTTGGGGTTCTGGATCTCATCCAGGGGTACGACGCCCTGGTGGTGGTGGATTCGATGCTGTCGGAAAAACTGCAACCAGGTGAAATTGCGGAACTGGACCTGGATTCCCTGATGAAGACACAGCGTTTGGGGCCTGTGCACGGGGTCAATTTTGCAACCGTCCTCGCGTTGGGTCGGGACCTGGGACTGCCTGTTCCGGAACACGTTGAAATCTATGTCATTGGGGTCAGGGATGTAGAAAGCTTTGGAGAGCAGTGCACCCCCGAAGTGGCCGCTGCCGTCCACCGTGGGGCACACCTGGTCAAAGAAAGGGTCATCGCATACCTGGACCACGTTGAAAGGAAGAAGACACCCCCGTACCGGCGGCACGGTCAACTCCCAAAATCTGAACCTTCTCAGGCCTAACTGGCCCCAGGGCGGAACCGGTGGTGCTGCAGGACCGAAGGGGTTCAGGTATGGGCCTGGAGATGGAGGGCACCACGTTTGTTCCAGGCTTTATTAAGGCGTTCCGTAGAAAGGTGGAACGCCTTTCGTTCTTTGGCAGGTAATTCTGGGTGGGCGTGAAGTTGTTGGATAATTACGTTTTTGGAAAATTACAACTAAAGGATTTTGATTGTGAAAGAAGAAACAATCTCTTTAGAAACAAAGAATGAAAATTAATGAAATACAAGGTGTTGGTTGTTAGACCGGAGGTTGGCAAGAAATGGTAACTAACTGTGCACCAGGTGACTTCATGGATACGCAAGGTTTCAAATTTAGGAAGGATTGTGAAAAAGGTAACAAACCTTTGACCAAGGCGTAATACTTGATTAATCAACTGGTGGTATGATTAAGAGCAGGAGATAGCTGGCGGCAGCACGAGGTGAAGGCATCATGACACCGGATTCGGTTGAATTAACAGCTGGAGGGGAAGACGATGGCCCTGGTGAGACGGCGGCCGGCCCAAGAAGAGAAAGAGATAACCTTCCCAGCCGAGGACTTCTGGTACCAGGTGGCCTTGGAGCTGGTTTCCAGTGATGATGAAGTCCAGGTTTTCACCCGGGTGTTAAGGAAGGCCAAGAGCAAAGTGGCGGCCGACTGCATTCTCCTGGACTGGGAAGCAGGTTGGGTGACCAGTTCGCCCTCTGGGGGGAGTGGTAAAATTGGTGCTGCCAGGCTCGGACTCGGCTGTCGGCACCTCAATTCCCGTGGATTCCGTCCTGGGTGGAGCAGAGAGCTGGAGAAGCCGGACAAGACCAGGTGCCAGAAACCGGCTGACATGGTCAAGCTTCGGTATCCAGTGAAGGGGGAGCTTCCCGAAGCGGTCCTTTGTGTCGGGCGGCATGACTCTGGGCCTACGGGCACCGGCTATTTTTCGGTGGCCGAAACCCAGGTAGTCCGGAAACTGGCGGAGCTCATTGGTGCTCGAATCCAGGCTGGTCGAAGCAGCCGCGAGAGGGTGCACGACGCGGTCCTGGAGGAAAGGGCGCGACTGGGCCGGGAAATTCATGATGGGCTGGCACAGACCCTGGGGTGTTTGAACATTAAGCTTGGGGTTTGCCGGGGTTTGCTCGGTCCCGGTAGTCCGGCCAAGCTCCGGCGCGAACTGGCGGAGACAACTGAGCTTGCCCAGCAGGCTTACAGCGAGGTTAGGGAGGAGTTATCTGGGCTCAAAGGTTCATGCTGGACTGACAAGCCCTTCTTGAAGGCCCTGGAGGACTACTTAAAGGATTTTGCCTGCCGTACGGGGATCCGGGTTGAACTAAAAGGCAAACTACCGCAGGGTTACCGGGTATCGACAGAGGAAAGGATCCAGCTGGCGCGGATTGTCCAGGAGGCCCTGAACAATGTTCGTAAACATGCCCGTGCCACCCTGGTTACGGTGGAATGCACGGCCGGCGTAAAGGGGTTTTGCCTGGTGGTAAAAGACAACGGCCAGGGCTTTGAACTGTCTTCTGCTGCCAAACCCTGTTCTTTTGGGCTTGATACAATGCGGGAACGGGCGGGGTCAATCGGTGGCCGGCTCTGCATCTTCTCTGAACCCGGCCGGGGAACCGAAGTCAGGGTTGAACTTCCGTGCCAGGGCAGGTCTGGGGATGTTTAAAGGAGGCTGGGGCTAGATGGAAAGGCTGAAGATCCTTCTGGTTGACGACCATTCACTGGTTCGTAAAGGGATCAGTTCATTGATGGAAAGTGAGAGGGATATGGAAGTGGTCGGGGAAGCAGTTGACGGCCTGGATGCCATCGACAAGTGCCGCCAGCTTAACCCTGATATTGTTCTCATGGACATCCGCATGCCGCGGTGTAACGGTTTGGAAGCTACCAGGGTCATCAAGGAGGAGATGCCGGGTGTCAGGATCGTGATCTTGACGGTTTCTGATGATGATGAGTACCTCTTTGAGGCCGTCAAGAGTGGAGCCCAGGGGTACCTGTTGAAAAACCTGGAACCTGCCTACCTTTTCGAGCTCCTGCGCGGAGTGGCCAGGGGCGAGGCTCCCATTTCCCCGGTGGTGGCAGGTAAGATCCTCCAGGAGTTTGCCGAGCGGAAACAGCAGCCTACCCAGAGGAAGGCTGATTTTCCCCAACCCCGTGCCCACGGGACTTCCCTTACCCGGCGTGAAAAAGAAGTCCTGAAGCTGTTGGTGGACGGCGCGACCAATAAAGAAATTGCTGAACAGCTCTTTATAGCCGAAAATACCGTTAAGAACCACCTAAAGAGTATTTTGGATAAACTGCATTCCAAGAACCGCGTCCAGGCGGCAGCTTATGCCCTGAAAGAAGGGCTCCTTGATGATGTTTAGCTGGAGACTGGGAGGGTGTGGTGGTTTACGCGACCAGGTGAGGAAGATATAATTGTGGAGAGGATAGTTCGTACTATCACGAACTTTTTCTTGACGAAGGGGGAAGTTGGATGGTACTGGCAAGATACCGTTTGGAGACTCAGGTAGAACGGGGTTTGGCCCTGCTGCCCAAGGAGGAACTCGAGGGGTTTATCCTGCGCTTGAAGGAGGGGTACGAGGTTTTTGGTCCCACCCGGAAGGGGAAGGGACACGTTTTTGGATACATCAACTCGGCCCAACACCTGGACCTGGATTACCAGACCACCATCCTGCCGCCCAAGAAGCTCCTGCACCAGCCCTTTGAAACCCTTTTCCACTTTCATACGGAAGAGGGGGTGATCCCCGGTGAGAGAAAGCTGCCGCGCCAGGTCTTGTTTGGGCTTCACCCATGTGATGTTCATGCCGTTGAAATCCTGGATACGGTCTACATGCAGGAATACGAGGATCCGTTCTATAAAGCCAAGCGCGAAAAGAGCCTCATTGTGGCCCTGAACTGCACCAGTGTGGGTGAACACTGCTTCTGTGCATCAATGGGCACCGGCCCAGACCTCAAGAACGGGTACGACCTCCTTCTGACTGACCTTGGGAGTGAATACCTGGTTGAGGTTGGGTCAGAAGCAGGGGCTGAGCTGGTCACAGAAACCGGGTTGAGCCCTGCACCCAGGGTGAAGGTAGTGCAGAAGGAAAAAAGGCTTGACTGGGCCAGGAGGGGTTTCAAGAAGAGGCTTGTCACCCACGACCTGGAGCGGCTTCTCCGGGAGAACTTCTGTCACCCCATCTGGAACAGGCTCAGGGACCAGTGCCTTGCCTGTGGTTCCTGTACCATGGTCTGTCCCACGTGTTTCTGCTACAATGTGGTTGATAAGATCGACCTTGGTTTCAAGACCGGGAAACGGCAGCGGGAGTGGGATTCATGTATGCTGCTCGAATATGCCCAGGTGGCCCTGGGGCACAATTTCCGTAAAGAGCGCGACGTCAGGATCAAGCAGCGTATTTATCATAAGCTCCTCTACTATGAACCCCAGTTCGGAACCAAAGGGTGTGTAGGGTGTGGACGCTGTATCGAAACCTGTGTGAAGGGTATTGATCTCACCGGGATCATCAGGGAGATAAGGGGTGAACACCTTGGCAAGTCTATACCAACCGGTTGAAGCCGTGATCGCCGATATCATACCAGAAACCAGGGATACCACCACTTACCACTTTGTTTTCAGGGATTCCCAAGGCGAGGAGTTTGTCTTTGAGCCCGGCCAGTTTAACATGCTGACGGTTTTCGGTATTGGGGAGGCTGCCATTTCCATTAGCTCTGACCCTTATCGAGGGGATGGTTTTACCCACACCATCCGGCACGTGGGAAGTGTAACCAAGGCTGTGACCCGTCTCGAGAAGGGCAGCGTGGTCGGTATCCGCGGGCCGTACGGCACCGGCTGGCCGGTGGACCTCCTGCAGGGTTGCAATATCTTGGTCGTTGCCGGGGGAATCGGACTGGCTCCCTTGAGGCCTGTCCTCTACCTGCTGGGACGGGAGCGGAAGGCCGTGGGCCGGGTGGAGCTTCTCTACGGGGCTCGCACCCCAAGGGATCTCCTGTTTGCTGCTGAATATGACCATTGGCGAGATAAGGGGATTAAGGTTTTGCTGACGGTAGATGAGGTTCCAGAGGGAACAATATGGGAACACAGCCAGGGGGTTGTTACGGGGCTATTCGACCGGATGAAAAGCACCCCCGAGAACACCATTGTTCTTACCTGCGGTCCAGAGATCATGATGAAGTTTGTCGCCCAAGGGCTGGCAGAACGCGGGTTCAGCCCGGAACAGATCTATGTTTCCCTGGAAAGACGCATGGAGTGCGGGGTGGGAAAGTGCGGTAGATGCCAGATCGGGCCCAAGTTTGTCTGCAAGGACGGGCCGGTCTTTGCCTATGCCGAGCTTTTGAGCCTACCGGAAGAGGTGCTGTGAGACGGCTAACGGACCAAGGAGGTGGTAAAGGCAGTGAAGATCGAAAAAAAACCTTCTGTCGCGGTCTACAAGTTAAGTTCTTGTGCAGGCTGCCAGCTCGAGCTTTTGAACCTGGAACCGTACCTTTTGGATATCCTGGAGGTTCTTGATATCAGGTACTTTCCCATGGCAAAACGTGAAGCCGGGTCCGGTCCCTACGACCTCGGGCTGGTTGAAGGGGCGGTAACATCTGGAGAAGAAATCATCCGGCTGAAAAAGGCCCGCGCGGACTGCCGGCTCCTGGTTGCCTTCGGGAGCTGTGCCTGTTACGGTGGACTCCCTTCCATGAAAAACTGGGTGGCCGAGAGGTTGGTGGAGGAACGGGTGTATCCTAACCTGGCCGCGGTTCATTCCATCAAGGCCTACGGGATTGACGAATACGTCAAGGTGGATGCATACCTCAAAGGCTGTCCGGTGAGCCGGGATGAACTGGTAGATTTCATCAAGGGGGTTCTGCTTGGAACAAAGCCCTATCTCCGGCCCCACAGTGTTTGCGTGGAGTGCAAGCTGCACGAGAACCTTTGTCTCTTTGTAACCGAGGGACAACCCTGCATGGGACCGGTGACCACCGCCGGCTGCGGGGCACTCTGTCCTTCCCACGGCCGGGTATGTGAGGGGTGTCGTGGTCCGGCCAATGATGCCAACCCGGAATCACTGGTTGAGACCTTTGAGGAATACGGGTTGACCCGTGCAGATATTACACGCCGGTTTAGGAAATACGCCGGGATGACCCCCGAATTTGAAAGGGGGGCAGTTTCTTCATGAGCCGAAAACAACGCATCAAGGTTGACTACATGGCCAGGGTCGAGGGTGAGGCGGCCCTGGACGTTACTGTTGAAAATGGTGAAATCACGGAGCTGTCTCTCCGGGTTTTTGAACCACCCAGGTTCTTTCAGGGTTTCCTGGTGGGACGCAAGTACGAAGAGGTTCCCGAGATCACCTCCCGGATTTGCGGGATTTGCCCTGTGTCCCACCAGTTAACTGCCGTGGCGGCCATCGAAGATGCCTTGGGCATCACCCCGTCGTACCAGACGGTTCGGTTAAGGAAACTCTTGGCCCTGAGCCAGTGGATTCAGAGCCACACCCTCCACATTTACATGCTGGCTCTCCCGGATTTCATGGGCTACGAGAGTGTTATGGAGATGGCCCACGACCACCGCGAGACCGTGGAAAAAGCCCTGGCGCTGAAGCGCCTGGGCAATGACCTGACGGCTGCAGTGGGTGGCCGCGAGGTTCACCCTGTGACGGTGGTTCCTGCCGGGTTTACGCGCCTTCCTGACCCTGATCTCCTTTCGGACCTCCGGGAACGCCTGGAGGAAGCCAGGGAGTTTGCTGCTGATACCGTGCGCCTGGGGGCCGGGATCTCCTATCCAGAATTCGAGCGGCCCTGCGAACATGTTGCTCTCAGGGCTGAGGACGAGTACGCGGTCTTGACCGGGCGCCTGGTTTCTTCCCACGGGCTGGATGTGGCCCCATGGGAATACCGTAACCACATCAGGGAAGAGCATGTCCCTTATTCCAATTCCCTCTACTCCTATATCAGGGGACGCGGGACTTTCATGGTTGGTCCCCTGGCCAGGGTAAACCTTAATTTTGACCAGTTGTCAGACGCTGCCCGGGAAGCGGCACGGGAATCAGGGATCAATTTCCCCAGCCAGAATCCATACCATAATCTAGTGGCCCGGGCGGTGGAACTGCTCCATGCCATTGATGAGTGTATTGAGATCATCGATGGATACGAACCCTTTACCCAGGACCGGCGCTACCAGGTCAGGGCCGGCAAGGGGTATGCCATCACCGAGGCACCCCGGGGAACCCTCTACCACGCCTATGCCATCAATGAAGACGGTATTGTGGAAGAAGCCGACATTGTTACCCCGACGGCACACAATGTTGCCAACATGGAGCAAGACCTGAGGGAATTTGTCCCCAGGGTCCTGGACCTGGACCCGGAAGAAGCCACCCTGCAGTGTGAAACAGTGATCAGGAATTATGACCCCTGTTTTTCCTGCTCGGCCCATTTTCTTAAGTTTAATGTCAGGCGGCAAGACCCAGAGGGGCGGGGTCCAGGCGCAAAATGAAAACAGTGGTGGTCGGGTGTGGGAACCTCCTGGCAGGTGATGACGGGGTGGGTATCCACGTCGTCCGGGAACTGGCCCCGCACCTGGAAGAGGTGGAAGAGGTGGACGTGGTTGAGGTGGCAGCAGGTGGTATGGGCCTGCTCGATGTCCTGGTGGGTTACCACCGGGCGGTCCTGGTGGACGCCACCGATGGTGCCGGTTCCCGACCCGGGGAGGTCAGGATGATCCGCGAGGAAGAAATCAAGACCGGAGGTTTCCGCACCTGGTCGCTGCACGGGTTCGGCCCCGCCGAGGCCCTGGCCCTGGGAAGAAAGGTCATCCCGGGACTGCTGCCTGGGGAGGTTGTGATCATTGGGATTGAAGCTTCAAGAAAGGATGGTTTGGGCCGGGGTTTAAGCCCCGAGGTAGCCGCAGCTGTACCGCGGGCCGCAGGACTTGTCCTTAAGGTTCTGGGGGTGGTGCGGTAGGAAGTTTACCGGCCTGGGCCGCTCCGGTCCAAGACCGGTTCTGGCGCAGGCTGAAGCTGTCTGGTCATCCGCCCCGTTTCGGGGCGATGGTTTTTTGACCCGGGGGTGGAAGAAGATGCATGAGCTGGCCTTGATGCAGGGTATCCTGGAACAGGTGGAGCAGAAGGTGGTTGAGCATGCCTTGAAGAAGGTTACCAGGGTCAAGCTGGTAGTGGGGAAAATGACTGCTGCCCTGCCGGATGCCCTGAGATTCTGTTTTTCGGTTCTTACCGAGGACGGACCCTGTGCAGGCGCAGAACTTGAGATTGAGGAAAGGGAGATTGTTGCCGCCTGCTCAGACTGCAAGGAGGAATTTACCGTCAGGGGGATCGATTTTCGCTGCCCCAGGTGCAACGGGAGGAATACCCGGGTGGTCCAGGGTAATGAGCTCTATATTGATTTTATCGAGGGGGAATAGCCGCACCGGCGGCGAAAAACCAGAAGGGCGGCTGGCCCGGCCGGCTTCCGGGGAGCCGGGGCGCGCAGGGAAATCAATTCGGGATGTTCAGAACAGTAGAAGGGGTGCGGGAGATGTCGAAGAAAGTCGAAATGAAAACCAGGATCCTGAAGACTAACGAGGACTGGGCGGGAAGAAACCGCGAGGTTCTGGCCGGCAAAGGGGTCAAAGCTCTGAACCTGATGAGCTCACCGGGTTCGGGCAAAACCACTATCCTGGAACGTACGGTTGAATCCCTCCGGGACGAGATCCGCTTGGGCGTGATCGAGGGTGACCTTCAGACCGAACTGGATGCAGAAAGAATCCGCAGGCTGGGAATCCCCGTCTACCAAATTGAAACAGGCGGGGGATGCCACCTTGATGCCGAAATGGTGGCCAGGGCCATGGAACAATTACCCCTGGAGGAAATTGACCTTTTGTTCATCGAAAATGTGGGCAACCTTGTTTGTCCGGCTGAGTTTGACCTGGGTGAAGACCTCAAGGTGATGGTGGCAAGTGTTACCGAGGGCCATGATAAGCCAGCCAAGTACCCGTTGATGTTCCGGGAAGCGTCGGTGATCCTGGTAAACAAGATGGACCTGGTCTCGGCTACCGACTTTGACATGGAGGCTTTTGCCCGGGACGTTGCCAAGATCAACCCCAAGGCCGAGGTTTTCTGGGTCTCAGCCAAAACAGGCGCGGGGTTTGAGGAATGGTGTGAATGGTTAAAGGGGTACGTCAAGGGGAAACCCTGAAGGTCTGCAACCACATCCTCATCGGTGGAATCGTGCAGGGGGTCGGGTTCCGTCCCTTCGTGTACAACTTGGCTGCCAAGTACGGCCTCCGCGGCTGGGTGAGAAACTCGCCTGCAGGCGTGGAGATGGACGTGGAAGGGGACCCAGGAACCCTGGATGACTTTTGCCGGGAGCTGCAGCACAATCCGCCCCGCCTGGCCCGCATCGAGTCCTTTCGCCGGACCAAGGTGCCGCCGCGGGGGTACCAGTCTTTCAAGATTGTGGAAAGTGAAAGGGCCAAAACCCGCCAGGTCCTCGTTCCTCCCGATGTGGCTGCCTGTGCAGAGTGCCTCCAGGAGGTAGGGGACCCTTCGGACCGCCGTTACTTGTATCCCTTTACCAACTGTACCAACTGCGGCCCCCGCTTCACCATTATCGAGGGGATTCCTTACGACCGGGAACGAACGGCCATGAAGGTCTTTGCCATGTGCCATGAGTGTCTTTCCGAATACGAGAGCCCAGCTGACCGCCGGTTTCATGCCCAGCCTAATGCCTGTCCCCGGTGCGGGCCAGAGGTTACCCTGGTGGACCGCGAGGGGGTCAGGGTCAAGGGGTCCTGGGTGGAGGTGTTGACCTCCTTGATCCTCGAGGGAAAGATCGTGGCCGTGAAAGGGTTGGGTGGGTTTCACCTGGCCTGTGACGCGCGGTCGGAGGAAGCGGTAGAAAAACTCCGCCGGCGCAAACACCGGCCGGACAAACCGCTTGCAGTGATGTGCCGCGACCTGGCCGCGGCCAAGAAGTACTGCCAGGTTGACAAAAGGGAGCTTGAGGCCCTAACCTCGCCCGAGGCCCCGATTGTGATCCTGGCGCGCAAGGAAGGAGAAAGGCTTGCCCGCGGCCTGGCCCCCAAGATGAAAACCCTCGGGGTCATGCTGCCGTATACACCCCTGCATTCCCTCTTGTTTGACGACCGTCTTGAGGTCCTGGTCATGACCAGTGGGAACCGGAGTGAACTTCCCCTGGCGGCAAGCAACCAGGAGGCTTTAGAGGACCTGGGTGAGATTGCCGACTACTTCCTCCTCCACAACCGCCGGATCGTGAACCGCTGCGATGATTCGGTAGTGCGCGTGGTGGGTGGTGAGGTGCACCCGGTGCGGAGGTCACGGGGGTATGTACCCAGGCCTGTACCGGTTCCGAACTTCGCTAAAGGCAGTGGTTTTTGCGTTCTGGGAACCGGAGGTGAGATGAAAAACACCTTCTGCCTCCTCAAGGGTTCAGAAGCCTTCCTGGGTCCCCACATTGGGGAGGTCGGTTACGAGGAGACCTTGGCCCACTACCGCTCTGCCCTGGAGAGGTTAACCAACCTTCTGGAGGCGGAACCTTCCGTGGTGGCCCATGATCTCCATCCAGGCTACCGTTTGACCCGGATCGCAGGGGAGCTGGGCCAGGGGAAGGAGACGAGAACCGTTGGGGTCCAGCATCACCACGCCCACCTGGCTTCCTGCATGGGGGAAAACGGGCTCGTAGGTGAGGTGATCGGGGTCATCTGTGACGGAACTGGCTATGGGACTGATGGGAAACTCTGGGGCATGGAGATCCTCTCCGGGGGGTATGCCTCCTTCCGCCGCCATTACCACTTGGCCTATACCCCGATGCCGGGCGGGGAGGCGGCCGTGCGCAACCCCTGGAGACTGGCGGTGGGGTTTCTTGGCCACCATTTCGGTTCAGAAGGGTTCATGCTTGCCCGCGAGGTGTTTCCAAAACGCAGGAAGGAAATCGAGTTTTTGCGCCGCCAGATGGAGACCGGCTTGAACTGTCCTGATACCTCTGGGTGCGGGAGGCTCTTTGACGCTGTTTCTGCCATTTTGGGCCTCTGCGAGGTGGCAACTTACGAGGGACAGGCGGCCGTTGAGCTGGGGGAACTGGTTCTGGATCTGGAAGGTGATGGAGTGGTTTACCCCTTTCATCTTGGAAAGGGGACCATCGACCCCACCGGGCTCCTCCGGGGGGTGGTCGAGGACTACCTGGATGGTGTGGACCCGGCCCTGGTTGCTTTCAGGTTTCACGCCACCGTGGCCCGGATGCTGGCGGAGGCCGCGCTCGAGACCCGAAAGGAGACAGGTCTTGACACGGTAGTGCTCAGTGGGGGTGTTTTCCAGAATCCTGTTCTTTTTAGTGGACTCAAGCAGCACCTGGAGGAGGCGGGAATGGAGGTTTACTACCACCGCCTGGTTCCTGCCAACGATGGTGGTCTCGCCCTTGGCCAGGCACTGGTTGGCCGGGCGAAGGTGGGAGGTGACTGAGGTCGATGTGTCTGGCTGTACCGGCCCAGGTAGAGAAGATCGAAGGTGAGACGGCGGTTGTCAATCTCTCCGGTAACCGGCAGAAGGCGATGGCCAGCCTGGTCCCTGATCTAAAACCGGGAGACTGGGTGCTCCTGCACGCCGGTTATATCCTGCAGAAGATCGACGAGAAGGAAGCCCTGGAAACCATCAAGCTCCTGGAGGAAGTCTATGGAAATCCTGAAGAGGTTTAAAGACCCACATCTGGCAAGAAGGATTATTGAGGGCCTGAATGCCGCCCTTGGTGGACGGTCCCTCCGGGTGATGGAGGTCTGCGGCACCCACACCATGGCCATTTCCCGGACCGGGATCCGCAGCCTCCTGCGGGGACGGATCGAACTTGTCAGTGGTCCCGGTTGTCCAGTTTGTGTTACCGATGTGGCTGACATTGACCGGATGCTGGCTTACGCCCGCCTGAAAGATGTCACGGTGGTTACCTTTGGTGACATGATAAGGGTGCCGGGCACGGAAACCTCCCTTCTCGGGGAGAGGACCAGGGGGGCCGACATCAGGGTGGTCTACTCTCCCCTGGAGGCTGTACAGATGGCCAAGAACCTCCCGGACCGGAAGGTGGTCTTCCTCGGGGTCGGCTTTGAAACCACGGCACCGGTGGTGGCCCTCGCCCTTGAGACGGCCCGGCAAGAGGGGATCGGCAACTTCTTGGTCTATTCTGCCTTCAAGGTGGTTCCCCCGGCCATCAGGGTCCTTCTCGAAGACCAGGAAATTGCCCTGGATGGGTTCTTGCTGCCCGGTCATGTCTCGACTGTCACTGGGAGCCTGGCCTTCGCCTTTATCGGCAAGGAGTACGGCCTGCCGGCGGTGGTGGCCGGGTTTGAAGCGGTGGACATTCTCACTGCCTTGCATCGTTTGACCGAGGCCCACGACCAGGGCCGGAGCGAGGTTATCAATGCTTACACCCGTGCGGTAAGGGAGGACGGGAACCCGGCGGCCCGGGAGATTCTTGAGAAGTGCTTCGAGACGGTGGATGCCCGCTGGCGTGGGATCGGCAAGATACCTCAGAGCGGGCTCAAGCTGCGCGAGGCTTACGCGGCCCATGATGCCGAAGAGGTCCTTCCGGTATCCCTTACCACGCCTCCCCGTGAGCCGGCGGGCTGCCGGTGCGGCGAGGTGCTGAAGGGAAAGCTGGTTCCCCCGGGGTGTCCGCTCTTCGGCAGGGCCTGTGTTCCGGAAAGCCCGGTCGGGCCGTGCATGGTATCCAGTGAGGGTTCCTGTGCCGCGTACTACCGGTACGACCGAGGGGAGGGAAGAAGGGCATGAAGGGTTACAACGAGGGAAAGGTAACCCTTGCCCACGGTGAAGGGGGCCTTGCTACCCAACGGCTCATTTCAGGCTTGATCCTTAAGTATTTCGACCATCCCGCCCTTGTCCGGCTCGATGATGCGGCAGTGTTGAGCACGGAAGGAGGGGGCGAGGGTTGTTCACTGGCTGTCACCACCGACTCCTTTGTCGTCAAACCCTTGTTTTTCCCCGGTGGTGACATCGGGAAACTGGCTGTCTGTGGTACCGTCAACGACCTGGCTGTCTGCGGAGCCCGGCCCAGGTACTTGACCGTGGGTCTCATCCTCGAGGAAGGCTTTTCCTTAGAAGACCTGGAAAGGATCTTGAGTTCTGTGGCCCGGACTGCTGCGGAAGCCGGTGTTTCCATTGTCGCCGGTGACACCAAGGTGGTGGAAAAGGGGAGTGCTGACCAGGTCTTTATCAACACCACGGGGGTTGGGTTCATACCACCGGGAACCGCCCTTGGCTACGAGAGGATCCGCCCTGGGGATGCCGTTGTGATTAACGGGGGCGTGGGTGAACACGGCCTGGCTGTCTTGTCCCAGAGGGAGGGGTTGTCCTTCGCAACCCCCATCGAGAGTGACTGCGCGCCCTTGAATGGTTTGATCCAGGGGGTTTTGAACCGTTTTGGGGAAAGGATCAGGTTTATGCGGGATGTGACACGGGGTGGTGTGGCCACCGTGGTGCAGGAGGTGGCTGCCGCCTCTGGAGTCGATTTTGTCCTGGAAGAGGAAAGACTACCTACCAGCGCGGCCGTGGTGGGTGCCTGTGAGATGCTGGGCCTCGATCCCCTCTACCTGGCCAACGAGGGTAAGGTGCTGATGGTGGTTGACCCGTCGGTGGCCGGGGAACTGGTTGCAGCCTTAAGGGGGGAAAGGTACGGGAAAGAAGGGGCAGTTATCGGGTATACCGCACAAACCCGGGGAAAACGCCAGGGCCTTGGGGGTGAGGCCTTTTTGAAAACCGCTCTCGGGGCAACCCGGCGGCTGGATCTTCTGGACGGGGAGCTACTGCCGCGTATCTGCTAGGGGACGGCTGGGGTTGGAAGTCTGTGGAACCAGAAGGAATCCGGGTTACCGGGGAGAATCTCTTTAGTGAGAGGATTCACAAGAGCGGTGGCGCTGGTTGTTGCGCGGTTTCCATAAACTTTTTCTAGTGCTTTTAGTTGAATAACCTTTGGTTGGAGAGGGGTTTGTGTAAGGATTTGCCACAAGCAGGTCTAATGCCACAGGTCGTGATAGGGGGTTGCCTATCTTGCACCAACCTCGTACCCAGTTTGTGTTATTCTGATGATACTGAGGACAAAAAACCCAACTGGCCGATACATTGATCAGGATGCTCACGACAGGATTCTTTTGTCGCAGGGTGCCTTTAGAACTGAGCCAGGTCAGCGGCGGTGGTGTTGAGATGGGACCACCACCCGAACGAGTGTTTTGTTCCCGATGATGGCAAAGAACTTCTAACATTGCAAGCGTCTTTAATTTGTTGAAAAGTATAGAAGAAGCGTGTTCCAGGTACCCCCGGAGTTTTTCGGTTTTGATATTTTGAGGTTATTGATATTTAGTTGTTATTATTCTATTATGAAGTTAAGATAAAGTTGTAAAGGGTGAATCTTTTTCAAAGGCCAACGAGCCCGTTGTTTTGGGGGTTGGCCTTTTTTAGCTTGCTTGGGGAGGGGGAAACGGTATTCACCGGGCGGGTGATCTTTCAAGGTGTACGGGAAGCCGGATGCGTCTGTCCGAGCGGTTAAGCTTCAAATTCATGGTCAGCACGACAATCATTATTCTCCTGGTGATGTCGGTTAGCTTGGCCTGGGACCTGAGGCGGCAGAAGGTTCAGGCCCGGTCCGAACTTACCGAGCGGACCGCCCTGGTGGCCCAACAGTTTCTGGCCGCCCGGGATTTCATTGCCCAGAACGAGGCTCTCATCAACCGTGAAACACGGGTGCATTTCGACGAAAACTTAAATCCAGGTTCAGTGGGACGGGGTATCGGTGAGCTTTTCGGGGTCCAGACCCACTACCGTTTCAAGCAGATCTGGCTCAAGAACGAGAACGAGAAACCAGACTCCTTTGAGACCGAGGCTCTACGCAAGTTTTCTGAAAACCCTAACCTTCCCAACTATTCTGCGGTAGAGGTTAGGGACGGGAAAAAGGTTTTCCGGTTCATGGTCCCTGTTTACATGGAGAAACCCTGCTTGGGCTGTCACGGCCGAGAGGAGGAAAGCCTGCAGGTACTCGGCCGAGAGGGAACCTATGAACTCGGTGACCTGGCCGGTGGCTTGAGTATCGTGGTCCCCATGGATACCTTCGAGGCCAACCTCAGGTCCCAGGCCTATGCCAGGCTGATCTCGACCCTGGTCTTGATTGTGATGATCATCGCGTCCATTTACCTGCTTATGAACAAGCTGGTGGCTGTTCCCCTGTCCCGCCTCAAGGTCTTTACCGCCCGTCTTGGGGCCGGGGACCTGGGTGTGAGAATCCAAGGGGTTGAGGCTACCGGTGAGATCCGGCAGCTTGCCGATGAATTCACTTCCATGGCGGCAAGGTTACGGGACCTTTACGCTGACCTTGAGCGGAAAGTGGCGGAGCGGACCAGGGAACTGAGGGAAGCCAACGAGAAACTTCAGAGGCAGCAGGAACAGTTAATCAGGGTCAACAAAGAGCTGGAACATGCCAACCAGTTGAAATCCCAATTCCTGGCCAGTGTCAGCCACGAGCTGCGGACCCCGTTGACGGCAATCCTTGCCCTGGCTGAACTTCTGCTGGAGGGTTCAGAAGGGGAGCTTAACCCGGACCAGAAGCGAGACCTTCAGGACATTCTAGACAGCGGCCAACAGTTGCTCGGTCTCATCAATGACCTCTTGGATTTTGCCAAGATTGAAGCTGGGAAGATGGAGCTGAAGCTTGGGGAAGTTGACATGAAAGAAGTTGTTCGTGGGGCCGAAAAGCGCGCCCGGCCTGTTGCTGCCCAAAAAGGCCTGGGTCTACACGTGGAGGTGGAACAAGGCCTGCCGTCCATTTATGCCGACCCCAAGAAGGTTGAGGCTGTTGTTCTCAACCTGATCAGTAATGCCATTAAGTTCACTCCGGTAGGAGGCCAGGTAAGGGTAGCGGCTCGAAGGGCCCCTTCAGAAAAGGGGATTCTAATTTCTGTTGCCGATACCGGCATTGGAATCGACCGGGAGAACCAGGGGCTGATTTTTGAAAAATTCTACCAGATTAACGGGTCAAACGCCAGGGGAACCGGACTGGGCTTGGCCCTGGCCAAGGAACTGGTCGTGCTCCATGGAGGGGAGATCTCCGTGGAGAGTGAGCTGGGGAAGGGCAGCACCTTTACTGTTTTTCTCCCTCTAAGGGGTCCAGGTGCAACTGGGGTTGAAAAAGCAACCGAAACAAAGATCACAGGGGGATCACAGGATGGAGCCAATTAAGATCCTGGTTGTGGACGACGAACCTAAGATTTTAAAGATCGTGGAGCGTGTGATGCGGAAGGAAGGTTACATGGTCCTCAAGGCCCTGGACGGTAGCCAGGCCATTAGGGGGTTTGAAGAGGGCCACCCGGACCTGGTTATCCTGGACCTGATGCTGCCGAAGATGGATGGGTACCAGGTTCTGGAGAAGATCAGGCAGGAGAGTTCGGTTCCGATCATTGTCCTCTCGGCTAAGGGGGACGAGATGGACCGCATTGTGGGCTTTCGCATGGGCGTGGACGACTACCTGCCAAAACCCTTCAGCCCTTTTGAGCTTGCCCTGCGTGTGAAGGCTGTCCTGAGGCGAACCCTAGGGAGAGGGTTTGACCGGGAGGAGGAAACCGGTTTTATAGAGGTCGGGGAAATAAAGATCAACCGGCGTACCCGGCGGGTCACCGTGGCCGGGGAGGAAGTCCACCTTACCGCCAAGGAATTTGACCTTCTTTGGGTTCTGGCGAGCCGCCCGAACCAGGTATTCAGCCGTGAGCAGCTTTTGAAGCGCATCTGGGGGGCTGAATACCTGGGTGATATGAGAACGGTAACGGTTTTGGTGAGCCGGCTTCGGGAGAAGCTGGAACATGACCCTGGTCAACCGAAGTATATCAAGACTGTTTGGGGAATCGGTTACCGGCTTGAATGCCCCTCGGAATGAGGGGTTTTGGTTTTAGGAATGGCCTCGCAAATTTCGACATCATGCGCCGTTTTTTTGCAGGGAAGAAGGAAATTGGACGCGGGTGTTGAACATACATATTAGTGAAAGTAGTCACAAAATTTCTTGGTGAAATTATTCATAATATTTCCGGACGATAGGCAATTACGTCAGGGGTGATTCTAAGTTGGAAACGTCTTGCTGACGGAGCCCGGTCAAAGCTGCAGGAGCTTCAGGCACTTACTTGTGAGGGCCTACTTTTAAGCGATAATTGTGAAAAGGAATACTTTCACATCCCTTGGGATCCTTGCAGCAGTTCCTTTGAAGAAGTTCCTTTTTCCCGGGGTTGCCGGACCTACTTGTGGGCTGTTGCCCGCGCGGTGAACGGTGGGCCTGCAGCTGTTCTGGTCAGGCTCGACCTGGAATTTTTTAGGGGAACCAGGCAAGCCGGAGTTCGGACCTGAAATGGAAACGGCGTAGTGGGAATATACGCTGCAATCGGTTTGGAAGGAGGTTGAAAAATGTCTGATAGCAGGGTGATTTTTCTCAAGCGGCAAAGGGAACGGCTTCTCGAGGAGCTGGTAACGGCCCGAGGGGTACGAAAGAGGAAAATCTTACTGGATATCATGAGGATCGACGAGGAGATCGACGAACTCCTCCCTTACACGTTTCCAGAGGCAAAAACCAGCTAAGGGTACCGGTTGGAGCCTGTATCTTCAGTGACCACCAGCACCCCCTACCGCATGAGGGTAGCGGGGTGTTGTTTTTTTGGAGGTTCTATTTCACCTCCTGTGAGCATAAGTATAGTACATTGGTGTTCAAACAGGTGTTCTAGTTATCAACACCTGTGGATAAGCTGTGGACAGGATCTTCGAGTTTTTCCTTGTTTTTTCGTATTTTAGTGGGAATTTGTGGGGCAGATCGTTGGTAATGGTCGAAAACTGGAATGGCAAGTCCTGGAAATATAGGGTATAATTGGGACTAGAACTCCTTAGGGCTGGAGTGGGTGCCGCGAGCCGGTCTCCGGCAGCAAGAAATCCTTTGCCCATCAGCACCGGGCCGGCGACAGCCCCTAACATTTATGAGCGGAGGACCAACACCCCGGCTTCCAAGAGCCAGAAGGGAAAGATTGAAAAAGCCTTCATTACAAGGTCGCACCCCAAAGGATGGAAAGTCGACCTCGAGTTGTTCTGGAGCGAGGGAGCTTGGGCTGCAGACCTGGATGCCTGAGGAACAACAAGGGCTGGCGAGAGGGGAAAATCTGGGCCGAAAGAGAAGGGCATTTTCGAGTAGTCGCCCTCGCCGTAGCTGGGGGTGGTACCATGCAGGATGAAGATGGCAGCCGGCGGGCTTAGGGTCGAAAAGGGAGTGACAGGATGAGCCGGCTTCACCTCGCCTTCTTGAGAAAGCAGGGAAGAAGACCCTTCAGGTTGGCAGGGTTTCTAGCAGTAGTTGTGGTTCTTGCAGCCTGGTTCGGCTTCCAGCAGGTTCAGGCACAAAGGGCACCGGCCCGGCTCCTCGTGTTCCACGAGGCCTATCTTGAACCGGCCGAAGGGCTTCCGTACCCTGTAGAAAGGGTTCAAGAAGTGGTCTTTGCCCCAACGACTGGTCGCCTCACCGGCGCCCTTGCTAGCCGGCTGGTGGCCAGCAAGGGCATCAAGGCAGTTGTGTTGCACCTGGTTACCCTCAACACCGTTCCCCTTGCGGCCCGCCTTCATGAGCTTACGTCTTTGCCTGGAGAGGTTCCCCTGTCCAGGGAAGTCCTGTACCGCCGGGACAGCAGTGGTCCTGGTGGCAAGGTGGTTCTCGGCGGGCGTTGGTGGCTGAAAAGGTGTCTGGTGCTCGGGACCACGCGGGAAGGTACGGTCATCATTAGTTACGGTGGCGAGATGGTGAAGGTTGAGGCAGGTGGGGCCTGGGGAACAAAGGCACCTGGTACGGCGGGCCAGGGGATTCTGCGTGTCTACAACCTGGGTTCGGCTGAAAATATCTCACAAGGGGCCGCGTTTTAATGAAAGAACGGAAACAGTGGACTCGCCTGGTCTTGACCCTCTTCAGTATTGTCCTGGTGGTAGGACTCTTCACCGGGATTACAGGGCTGGATTTGCACGCCCTCACGGGCCTGGGTGAAGGTGAGAAACCGGGCGGGAGGTTTCTCTTCCTTTACGTTGAGGAACAGAACACCCACGCCCTGGCGGCGGCACCGGTCCTGCCCCGAAAACCGGTAGCTTGGTTCAGTTCCGAGGACAAGGCCCTGGTGGTTAAGTACCCGGAGGACCTCCCCGGGGCAAAAACCAGGGCCGTAGTCTTTTACCGGGTTGAAAACCTGGGCCTGGAGATCTTCTCCAGGGTATATCTTGTGGACCGGTTTCCCTTCACCCTGGACCTTGGTTCCCTGCTGGAGTGGTACGGGGTTGTCTACGACCCGGCCGGGGGAGGGGGTAAACTGGTTAACCTGATTAACAATAAGAACCGCTTGGCTGTCCCCGGCCTTGTGTTTGAAGAGATCCAACCGGATGGTTCGGTACCACTTGCTTGGGGAGAAAAGGTGGTCGTGGTCCCGCCGGGTGGCAGCTGGGGCGTGGCCCAGGTCCGGCGTTCCGACGGGACAGTGGTTATGGTAGGAGAGGAGAACTGGGAACGGGAGCTGAGCAAGGCCCTGTCCAGCCGGGTTCCGGTAACCAGGTATTCTGTTTCAAACTACGGGTGGTGGGATAAGAAGCGGGCCACCTGGAGTGGTGGCCCCTAGGAGAACCTAAGAAATTGAACTCGGGACCCTAGAGATTAAGGACAGCGGTGCTGGCCTGTTGGACGGCGTCCAGGATCTTGTTTCCCCCGGCGGCATCCCCGATGGTCATGACCTGGTAACGGCCTGCTGCCAACTCATTGGCCAGCGTGGCGACGGGATTTCGTCCCCGGGCGATGACCACGGTATCTGCCTCGACTGACCTTTGAGCCGGGTGGACACCGTCGGAACTAGAAAGCACCACCTGCCCACCAGTTACCGACACGATATCCGACCTTTCCAGGACGGTTACCTGGTACCTTTCCAAAAGGTCCAGGAGAAAAGCCCTGCTGGCATCGGGTAGTTCCGGGGCTAGGTCGCCCCTTTCCCTCCGTGTGACCAGGGTCACCTTTTTCCCCAGGTCGGCCAGGTGGAGGGCGGTTTCGCATCCCACCAGACCGGCCCCAATGACAACCGTCTGTTCCCCGGCCTTCTTCTCGTCTGCCAGGACGGCGTCCGCGGAAAAGACGTTCTCACCTTCAGAGCCCGGGAAATCTACTGGTGCGGGAACACTCCCCGTTGCCACCAGGACAACGTCAGGGTTCTGCTGAACCACGAACTCGGGCGTCGCCTCGACCCCAAGCTGGACCCTTACCCTTGAAGATGCCACCTTGAGTTTCAGGTATTCTGCATACTGCCGGATTTCTTTCTTGAAGCTGGGACGGCCGGCAATTAGCAGCTGGCCACCCAGCCGGTCTGTTTTTTCAACCAGGGTGACGTCAAGCCCCCTCCCGGCCGCCAGGATGGCGGCCTTCATACCTGCCGGCCCTCCGCCCACGATCAGGACTCGCTTGGGCTCAGGGCTCCTGGTTACCTGGAACTTTGCTTCCCTGCCGCAGGCGGGATTGACCGAACACCTTATTTCGCGGAACTTTCGGATGTTGCCGAGGCACTCATTACACCGGATACAGGTCCGGATGGCTGAACGCTCGTTCTTTAAAGCCTTTCGAGCCCAGTGGGGTTCGGCAATAAAGCCCCGCGCAACGGCGACGATGGAAGCCTTCCCCTCGGCCAACACTTGCTCCGCTGTTTCTGGGTCGGCTAAAGACCCCACGGCGGCAACAGGGACCTTGACGGCCTTCTGAACCTTTTCAGCCAGGTGCACGAGCTGGCCGGGTGGAACATAGCAGGGATGACTGCTGCTGGCACCAAGTCCGGGTTCACCGGAACCGGCCGAAACCGAAATGTAATGGATACCGGCCTCTTCAAGGATCTTGGCGGCTTCAACGGCTAGTGCCGAGGTAACCCCGTCTTCAAGGTATTCGTCCCCGGTGAGGCGAAAACCAATCACGAAATTTGGTCCGACCACGGACCGGACCTCTTGAAGAACCTCCAGGGCAAAGTTCATGCGGCGGGAAAGGTCCCCACCGTAAAGGTCCCGGCGTTGGTTGGTATGGGGAGAAATGAACTGGGAAATCAGGTACCCGTGGGTACCGTGGAGCTCCACCCCGTCAAAGCCGGCTTCCTGTGCCCGCCGCGCTGCCATGCCGAAGGATTTTATAACCTGGGCGATTTCTTCTTCGGTGAGGGTGCGGGGGGTTTCGGTGGATCCGGGCATGGGCACCTCCGAGGGTGCCAGGGGTCGGTGCCCCATAATCCGGGAACTAGTTCTGCGTCCACCATGGGCAATCTGCAAGAAGGTCAGGACCCCATGGGCGTGGATGACTTCCGGGATCTTGGCCAGTTTTGGAATCAGGGAGTCCCGGGAGACGGAAAGCTGGTTCATGGCGGCCTTGCTTGCCTTGTCATCGATATAGGCATAACCGGGAAGGATGATCCCCGGGCCGCCCCGTGCCCTTTCCTCCAGGAAGTCCAGGAGCTGCTCGGTGACGGTCCCGTCCGGGGCGGCAAAATTCGTACACATCGGGGCCATCATGATCCGGTTCTTGGCCCGGACAGGTCCAATTTGAACTGGGGAAGAGAGGTGTGGCAAACTCAATGCTCTCACTCCTTTCTTCAAAGATACAGTTTAGATTTGCCAGGTTTTTTCAGGCATATGTGGGGTTCTTCAAGGAGGATAAAAATTCCTTCTAGCCTGCCTTGAGCCCGATGGGTTAGAGGGCTGCGGCCGAGGGACACTGGGTGTTGAACGCGGAGCAAAGGTATTCCCCAAACATACGCTGGTTGTAAACGGGAAACATTAAGAACGACTCAATCTTTGAAAGGAGGTGGGGGAATGCCCAGAAAAGGCCTGGCCGTAGCTGTGATGGTGGCCTTTCTTCTGTCTCTTTTCCTGGGTGGGTGTGCCCTTTTTAGGAAACCGGAGCCCCGACAACCGGGGAATGTTCAGGAGAAACACCGGGATGCCGAACCGCAGTCGGGAAGTGAGACGGTGGTACTGGGTTTTTACACCGAAAAAGGTCCCGGGGAAGAAACGGATTCTTCTGATTCTCTCCGTACCGGGGTTGAGCTCATGGATGAAGTTGCCTTTTTCTGGTATACCTTTGACAAAAAGGGCAATGTTAAGGTTTGGGGAAAGCCGAATCTTGATGCCCTAGAGTTTGCCAAAGAGAAGAAACTGAAAACCTATGCCCTGATCCACAACCTTGGGTCCCAGGGATTTGACAGCGACCTGGCCCACGCCGTGTTGGCTGACCGGGACGGGGTCAGAAGCAGGTTTATCGAGAACATCGTCAAGACTGTGAAGGAAGGCGGTTTTGATGGGGTCAGTGTTGATATTGAAGCGGTTCCATCCCAGGACCGCCAAGAGTATACTGCCTTCCTGAAAGAGCTTAGGGCGGCCATGAAGGGAAAGAGCATCCAGATATCAGTTCCGGCCAAGACCTGGGACGACCCGGCAAACGAGTGGTCGGGGGCTTTTGATTATGCTCAGGTTCACAAGCATGTCGACCAGGTTGTGTTGATGACCTACGATGAAAATGGTTTTGGGACGACAGCCGGACCCATCGCCTCCATACCCTGGGTCAGGAATGTTCTGAAATACGCCACTGCACAAATGCCCAAGGAGAAACTCCTGATGGGGATCCCAGTCTATTCCTTCGACTGGTCTTCGGCAGCCCCCAACATACCCGAATACCTCACCCACTCCCAGGTTATGGACCGGGCCAAGCGTTTCAATGCCAACGTGGTTTTCGATACCCGTGCCAAGGTGCCCAGGTTTACCTACAAGGACAACAACGGGAATGTCCACGAGGTTTTCTTTGAGGACTCCCGGAGTGCTTCAGCCAAGATCGACCTCATGAAGGAGTTCGGTCTCAAGGGGATCGCCATCTGGCGGCTGGGAATGGAGGATCCCAAGACCTGGGATGTGATCAAGACCAAGGTAAAAGGCGGGAAGTAGCCAGCTTGATACCTGAATCAAGTGATGTAAGAACAGCACCCGGTAAGGGTGCTTTTCTTACCCTGGCACCTGGAATGATGGTGTCCAGCCACCAGTTGAGGTCGGAACGAGCCGGCTGCGGCTCGGTGGGTGGGGAGGTTGACAGGGAGGTGAAAAAGGATTCATTCTTGTCTTGTCGAAGGGAAAAGTAGGCAGGGGGAGGTGGTAGAGGATGAAGGTCTACCTGGATAACAGTGCTACCACGCGGGCGGCCGATGAAGTTGTAGAAGTCATGGCAGATGCCCTGCAGTACCAGTACGGTAACCCGTCTTCCCTGCACCGTATGGGGATCGAAGCCGAGAAGATTGTTACCCGGTCCAGGGAGGCTGTCGCCAGGGTGCTCGGGGTGCGCCCGGAGTGCATTATCTTTACCTCCGGTGGAACCGAGAGCAATAACCTGGCCATTAAAGGAATTGCCCGGGCAAAGAAGAGGGAGGGAAAGCACCTCATTACCTCCGCTGTTGAGCACCCCTCGGTTCTCAACACCTTCCGGGAACTGGAGGAAGATTCCTACCAGGTCACCTACCTGGATGTGGACCGACGCGGACGGGTTAACCCCGACGACCTCAGGCGGGCCCTGCGTGATGACACCATCATGGTCAGCATCATGCACGTGAACAATGAGGTTGGGGTGGTCGAACCTGTTGCAGAGATCGGAGAAATCTTGAGGCATCACAGGAAACACTACTCAGGGAGAGGGGTGGTCTTTCACGTCGATGCTGTTCAATCCTTTGTCAAGATCCCGGTCCAACCACTCAAGATGGGTATTGACTGCCTCTCCATCAGTGCACATAAGATCCACGGTCCAAAGGGGATCGGGGCTTTGTACATACGAAAGGGGCTCCGCCTGGTTCCTCAATTGGCCGGAGGAGGGCAGGAGAAGGGTCTACGGTCGGGGACGGAAAACGTCCCTGGCATCGCCGGCCTCGGGATGGCTGCGTTCCTGGGCCTGGAGACCATGGATGAGGCCGCCAGCCGCATGTTTGCCTTGAAGGACAGGCTCGTGGAACCTGTTCTTTCCCGGGTTCCCCGGAGCCGGCTCATTGGTGGGCTGGGTCCGGAGGACGGGATGGCACCCCATATCGTTAACCTTTCTTTCCCCGGTCTGAAGGGGGAAGTGGTTGTTCACGCCTTGGAGGAGCAGGGTGTTTACGTCTCCACTGGTTCAGCCTGTTCTTCGCGGGGCCACGACAGAAGCCACGTGCTGGTGGCGATGGGTCTCGAACCAGAAGTAGTGGATGGAGCGATCCGGATCAGTTTCTCGCGGGAGAATACCAGGAAAGAGATTGATTATGCAGCCGGTGTTATAGTGGCAACCATCGAGGAACTGTACAGCCTGTACCGGGGGTAGGGAAGATGTATGATACGATCCTGGTTCGTTACGGGGAGATTGGACTGAAGGGGCAGAACCGGAGCTATTTTGAAGCTAAGCTGGTAGAGAACATCAAGAGGGCCCTCGGTGGCTATCCGGTTTCCAGGGTCTACAAAACCCACGGGCGGGTTCTGGTCGAACCGGAAGGACCCTGGGAGGAAGTGGCAAACCGGCTTACGGATGTTTTCGGGATTGTGGTGATCAATCCGGCGGTACGTATCCCGCCCCAGCTGGAAGGGATCCTGGAGGCCTCGGTACGGGTCGTGAAGGATGCGTCGGGGGGTGAACCCACCACCTTTAAGGTTGAGACACGCCGGGCCGATAAAAGTTTCCCCAAGAAATCGCCGGAACTTAACCGCCTGGTAGGGGCCGCCTGCCTGAAATCTGTCCCGGGCTTGAAGGTTGATGTCCACCACCCACAGGTACGGCTTAATGTTGAAATCCGTGAGGACGGGGCTTACGTCTACTGTCACGCTTTGAAGGGACCGGGTGGGCTGCCGGTCGGGACGAGCGGGAAAGGGCTGCTGTTGCTCTCAGGTGGGATCGACAGCCCTGTTGCCGGTTGGATGGCCATGAAACGGGGGATTCAGGTAGAGGCCATTCATTTTCACAGCTTCCCTCTTACCAGTGACCGCTCAAAGGAGAAGGTGATCGACCTCAGCCGCGAGCTTGCCTGGTACGGGGGTCCCTTCCGCCTGCACGTGGTCCACTTTACTGAGGTTCAAAAGGCGATCCAGAAGGAATGCCCAGAGGGGCTGCGCGTGACCATCATGCGGCGGATGATGTTCAGGATCGCAGAAAGCCTGGCTCAAAGGAGGAAGATTCTGGCCCTGGTTACCGGGGAAAGTGTGGGCCAGGTTGCAAGCCAGACCCTGGAAAGTCTTGCGGTTATCAACCGGGTAACCAGAATGCCGGTCATAAGACCTTTGGTTGGGTTTGACAAAGGGGAGATTACCGACCTTGCTAAAAGAATCGGCACCTACGAAATCTCCATCCGCCCCTACGAGGACTGCTGCACCCTTTTTGTTCCGCGGCACCCCAAGACGAGGCCCCGGGAGGAGCAGGCCGAGGAAGCTGAAGCAAACCTGGAGGTAGATTCGTTGGTTGACGAGGCTCTCCAGAAGACGGAAACCCTGGTCCTTGAGCCGCGTCGCCACTGGTAAGGATGGTTTTCCTTCCAGCCCCGGGACTTTTTTCGGTACCCGGGACTGGCCTGTGTCCGGTCTTCCAAGGCCGGTCAGCGAGGGAGGAAGAAGGAGATACAATGTCAGGGCCGCTGGGGTGTAGAGCACACCAAACTTTCAGAATTTCCCGGGAAGTCGCAAGAATATAAATACTGGGGCAGGACTTTTTGGTTTGGGCCGGGAATATGGTATGAAATCCTTTTGTACCTGCAAGTCTCTGAAGGGTGGGGGGATAAAAGTGAGGCGGATCTACCTGGAAGCTGGCCGCTGTCTTGACTGCCGGGTATGCGAAAAAGTATGTGCGGAATATACTGGTTCTGTTGGGGCAGTCTTAAAGGTACTGCACTCTGATGATCAATGCAGTATTTTTCTTGAGTTTTTTGACGAAGCCCACCCGGTGAACGGAGCCTTAGGTAAACCGATACCTTTTAAGTGCCGGCAGTGTGGTGATGCCCCCTGTGTTCAAGCCTGCTTGACAGGGGCGATGCGGAAAGACCCGGCAGGGGTTGTGACCAACCTCCCCTTGGGGTCCGCATGTGTCGGGTGTGGGCGGTGTGCGGCCGCCTGTCCGGAGGGCATCATTGAAGTCTACCACCCCAACCGGGGAAGAAGCGGTATCCTGCGTTGTGACGGGTGCCCCGGGCTGGAGGTTCCGGTCTGTATCCAGGCCTGCCCGGCTCAAGCATTGTCTGTTCTGGCAGGGGCAGGGCATGATCGTGAGACCAATCCAGGGATTGTAGAAGACGATATTGTCTAATAAGTGGTCTTGGATGAAAACCCGTGTGGGGAGCAATACTCTCATCGAAGGAGGGTTAGATGTGGCCGACATGACCATGGACTTCGGGAGAGTAATTGAGGCGCGGGATATCAAGTCCTTGAGGGAGAGGCTGAAAACGCTCGGGCCGGAGGACGAGATTGCCATCCGCATCGAGGCGGCTGATGCCACCCAGGCGGACGGGATTATCGAGGAGTTGAAGAAAGAAGGGTTCGACTATCAACCCCACGGTGGCCACGAAGGGGACTACTACCTCATAGCCCGGAGGAAAGGGCGGTAGTGCAGGTGAGAAAAACACAGAGGGTCTTCCGGACCCGGTAACCAGTCAGCCCCTCCGAACAGGGGCGCAATCTTGCCTACTCCGTTACCCCGGTGGTAACCACTTCCACCGGGATTTCTTTGACGTAAATGTTACTGACGAACACGGATCTTTCCGGGAAACGGTAGCTCTGGCGGACATTGACAGCGGCGATGACCCGGAAGGTACCGGCCCGTGCCCAGACAACGTCAAAAACCTGGGCCGGGTAGAACTTGACCTGCTGGTTGTGGGTGTACGGCGGCTTGCTCACCTGGGCTGTAACCCGGAAACGGGCTGGACGTCCTGTAATCCAGGTCCGCGGCCCCTCAATCCGGATCTGGACTGTGGGCTCAATGATTGTGGTTAGGGTGAAGGTTTTCGTAACCGGTTCCAGGGGCTTGCCTGGGGTGGGTGCCGGAACATGTACGGTCCACGTTTTTTGCCGAAGGATCCTCCCGTCGTTGCTGTAGGAGGTGGCGGTAGCATGATAGGTGCCAGGTCTTCGGTAGGTATGGGTTACCCGGGTGGTGGTATGCCGGGGGTCTGGATCGATAAAGGTACGGCCGTCACCCAGGTCCCACTCCCAGCGAACATGGTAGGTTCGTCTTTCCTTTTTCAATGTCGTGTGCTTGGAGGTTCTCACCACCCGGATCAGGGGGACAGCCTGGTTTTCTTCACCCAGACCCTTTGTTTCGCTGGTTTCGTTGGCGGCTGTCTTGCCCCGTTTTGACGGCGAAGCCCCTGCCTGACCGGTTCTTGCCTCCCGCGCGGGCTTTCCTGGTTGAGAGTCAGGGTTGTGCCCTTGGGGGTCTTGCGCAAGGGCCAGAACTGGTTGAAGCCATACCGGGTACAGGGATACATCAACCGGGAGGCCGGAGCCTGGTTGGCCTGTGCTCGTGCTGCGATGTCCTCTCGGCGGGTGGGAAGGGGTTGAAGGTGATGTTGCGGCCTGCTCCTGGAGGGGTTGAGCCGAAACCGGCTCGAAGGAGGCGGAGTATGAAAAGGGGAGGGGAGCCAGGGGCAGGTATTGATGGATGGTGAAACCGGTCAGGCCTGGGGCCTGGGTTCTAACCCCAAGAAGGACACGGCGGTACTCCTTTCCAAAGCCTGGAATGGTAACGACCAACTCCTGCCGGCCACCCCGAGACCGGCCGGAAACGCTGGAGGTAATCCCGGGGACTGCGGTACCTGGGGCCAGGACTTCTTTTTCGGTACCCCCTGCGGTCCTTTCCTTGAGCACCCAGACACGGGGGATGACGTCTTCTTTCGGCGTCCTGCCCAGAAAGACCCGCAGGGTGAGCCTGCCGGAAGCATCCTGAAGGTTGTCGGCTGTAAAGGCAACGTAAAAGGGGGCCCAGAGCCTGGCCTTTCCCTTACCCCTTACGGACCAGTTACCTCCCAACAAGCCTTCTTTTACCCTTGGGCTGTGGACGGAGGCAATGGGATAATACTGGCTGAGTTGTTGGTAAATGAACCGGTGGACATGGGGATTTCGCTTCAGCCAAAGGTGGTTCATGGTCACGAGGCCGGTATAGAGTTGAAAGACATCATTCTCCATGAGGGGGAGGAAGGTGGAGGATGTTTCCACAATGATGTCGTTGGCTTCAACCTGGTTGTAGACAGGGGCCCAAAGGTTAAGGATTTCCCCGGCGATGACGACGTACTTAACATTGTTATTCCTTGGTGCCAGCCGTGGTGTCTCCTGGATGGAGGTTCGCGCTGCGGTCTCGGTTTGGTTCCAGTACCAGAGAAAGTAATTGCCCAGGAGCCGTTCCACATCGAGGCGGCCTTTTTCGTCAACCCTCTGGTTGAACTCAATGTACTCTTCCAGCAGGCGGTCCACGGCTACCGAATCAGGTTTTACCCTGAGGAGGTCCTCAACTTTTCTAACAGCCAGGTTCAAACCAAGGCGGTAAAGGAGGTTGCCGGCCAGGTTTTTTACTGAGGCTTCCGCGATCTCCTTTGCGGTCAAGAGAATTGTTTCCAGGACACCTGGCCCTGGTTGAAGGGACTGGACCCCGAGGGCAAGTGCCGTTTGGGTGAGGCCGAAGGAACGAAGGAAGTTGTTCCTTCCGACGTGGAGGGCGACGGTTTCATAGTAGGCTCGAGTGAGGGCTTCCCCTGGTGGAGGCGGCTGTGCAGGTCCCCTTGGGTCTTGTGTGTATCCAGGGTTTTGGGGTGGTACCTGGCCTTCCTTGAAAGCTCGCAGGTATAACTGGGGGTGGTTGCTGATCAGCCACTCTTCGAACCGTGCTGGTTTTCTCAAGGGGGACGAGAATGGAGAGGGAAGTAATTTTTCGCGGAGGACGTACTCACCGTAGAGGGGTTCATAGACCGTCTGGGCCCGTTCAAAAACATACTCGTACTGCCCGGTAAATGGTGGGATGTCGCTGGAAACATCCCCCGTGGAAGGGGCCTTCTCACCCCAACCACGGTCTGCCGGGGTACTTGAAGCCTGGTGGGTTTCTCTGAGCCCTCGTTCCAGGTAAAGCATGAGTTTCAAGATATTTGCCCCGAAAGACCCGTGGTTTGGCGGGGCGATCATCACCAGGGTCCGGACGTCGTTACGGTAGTACGGGGTGTTCAGGTAATACCTGGCCACGAGGCTGCCCATGCTGTGGGCAACAATATCAACCTGCCCGGATCCAGAGGCTTTTTTTGCCTGGTCGATGGCCTGCATCAGCCAGCGGCGGTAAATGACGGCGTAATCCCCGTTGTTCTCGGATTGGTAGTCTACAGCGAAAAGTGTTTTTCCAGGTTGATAACCATTGTTGACCAAGAACTGGTAGAGACCAGAATCGCTGCTCTCTTTTTCACGAGGGGCGGCACCAGGGGCGCCCCATGCATGGGAGGCACTTGAGGCTAAACCATGGACCAGGATGACGGGGATGCGCGGGGAGGGGCTGCCTGGTGCTCGGGGAGGGCCGGCCACCGTGGTCCCCGAAAACAGAGAGGCAGACAGGATTATGAGCAGGATGAGCGCCACTGCCCGTCTTTTCCTCTTTTTCAATTGTGATGTGGGGGAAACACCTTGCTTGCGGGTCACGGTCCAAAGGCCACCTCTTGCGAATTCAATAATACGACCCACCTTAATGCCATATTTTACCATTCGACACTGAGGGGAGATCTCCTGCCAGATATTGACAATTTCTGTGGCGCCCTGTCAGCGGCCTGGGTTGCCTTGACCTGAAAATCCGCCGTTAAAGCAGGCGGCACGGTCTTGAAATATTACGCCCTGGGGATTACCCCCAGGGCTGTCTTGGAGCACAGGGTTCAACCTGTTCTACGTTGCCGTTATTGTTCTTTTCTTCCGGGCAGTGTGGGCTTGTTTTTGTTTGGGTTTACGGGGCAGTCTCTACCGGTCACTACCCAGGATGGCTTTGAGGTCCTCTTCGACCGTACTGATGGGCTTGATGCCGAACGTGTCCACCAGCACCTGGAGGACGTTCGGTGAGACGAAGGCCGGGAGTGAAGGCCCGAGGCGGATGTCCTTGATACCCAGGTAAAGGAGTGAAAGCAGGATTCCCACTGCTTTTTGCTCGTACCAGGAGATGACCAGGGACAGCGGCAGGTCGTTGACACTGCAGTCAAAGGCTTTCGCCAGGGCAAGGGCGATTTGAACGGCCGAGTAGGCATCATTGCACTGCCCGATGTCCATGAGCCGGGGTAAATCGCCAATAGTGCCGAAGTCCAGGTTGTTAAACCGGTACTTGCCGCAGGCCAGCGTCAGTATGACGCAGTCGTCGGGAATAGCCTTTGCCAGTTCGGTATAGTAGCTGCGCTTGGGATTTCGGCCGTCGCAACCACCGATAAGGAAGAAATGACGGATCTTGCCGGATTTAACCGCCTCGATGACCTTATCGGCTACTTTCATCACCGCCCGGTGGGCAAACCCGGTCAAGATGGTCTTGCCGTCAAGGTCTTCAGGGAAGCCTTTCATTTCCAGGGCCTTTTCGATTACCGGGGTGAAGTCCTTGCTAGGTCCAATGTGTCTTACCTCCGGCCATGCGACCGGACCAGTAGTAAAAATATTGTTTTTGTAGGAGTCGCGGGGCTTTTGGAGGCAGTTGGTGGTCACCAAAATGGCACCAGGGAAGGCTTCGAAGTCTTTTTGCTGGTCCTGCCATGCTCCGCCGTAGTTGCCTGCCAGGTGTGTAAACTTCTTTAATTCTGGGTAGGCGCGTGCCGGGAGCATTTCCCCGTGGGTATAGATATTGATGCCTTTCCCTTCGGTTTGCTTGAGCAGTAGGTAAAGGTCCATGAGGTCATGACCACTGACCAGGATCGCCGGGCCTTTTTTGGCCCCCAGGAAGACTGGTGATGGTTCAGGGCTCCCGAAGGTTTCATTATGAGCTTGGTCCAGGATTTCCATAACCTTAAGGTTTACTTCTCCCACCTTCAGGGCCAACGACACCAGGTCGTCAACGGACTGCTGGGTGGTCAGGCTTGCAAGGGCTTCGTGCATAAACCCGTAGACCTTGCGATCATCATACCCCAGGACACGTGCGTGGTGGAGATAAGCGGCCATGCCCTTTAAGCCGTAAGTAATGAGTTCTTTCAAAGCCCTGGTGTCTTCGGTTTCAGGCCCGAATACCTCGCTTTTGATTCCTAGCTTTTCCCCCCTGGCCACGAGGTCTTTGATGGTCTCCCCAGGCTTCCACTGTGCAGCCGCTGCTGTGGCTTCCTTGATCTCCGGGGCCTGGTCACCATCCTTTTTCCTGTAGGTCTCTTTGTAGGTCCGCCTTGTGGATTCCTTGACGTCTTGAGCCCGGCGAATCAAATCTGCCAATCGTTCCGGGTCGAAGTTGACGTTGGTTGTCGTGGCAAACAAACCTTCGGTGATGAGGGTGTCGGCCTCCGGGGTTTCGGCGCCCAGTTCTCTCGCCTTACTGGCATAGAGGGCGATTCCCTTCATTTGAAAGACAAGTAGGTCCTGGAGGGCCGCTACATCAGGGTCTTTACCGCAGACTCCCCTTGTTGTGCAACCAGTGCCCTTTGCCTTCTCCTCGCATTGATAGCAGAACATCGTTTCTCCCCTTTCGCAAGTTTGTGGCAAGTCTTGTCCGTCGTGGACTGATCAGAAAGCCATGGTATATTGTAGTGGGTCCTGCAGATTGATGCTGTGAGCTCAATCACAAAATCATCATGCTGATTCTGAAGCCCTTGTGGCCGGATCATGACCTGCCCCGGCTTGCGGACCAGGTTGGTCCCTGGCTTGCTTTTGGGTGCTCCAAGAGGCCTGTCTCCGGCCCATGCGTGCCGGCAGGACTTCACGAGCGGTATCACCACAACCTTAACCAAGCTGGCAGGAAAAGGATAAAGGGAATTATTCTATAGAATCTAAAAGCCTGGGGGTATCATTCTTACACAGAGCCCTTGGAGATGATTCCCTAAGGATATGGACCATTTGCAGCCTACCGATGAGGAATAGAAACAGGAAGGCTTCGAACTGCAGGTGCTTGGAGCCTACCCATGAGGAATGGAAATTTCAGTTCGTCGGGGGGCAAGAAATTATGGAAAAGTTGTGCAGATTGTAGCCATGTGTGTCAAAAACTATACAAATAGCAGAAAACATGGCGGAACATTCACAATTATATAAATTCGTATATAGCGAGCCAGAAGGGTTTCTTGAAAGTATACAAGCGGTACAGATGCCAGCCCCTAGGTAGATCGGGGTGGGTCCGAATCCGGTTGCTTCGTGTTCTTCTCTTATCCTGTTTACAACCCCTGTTCCACCAACACACTGGTTGATGGCATGAGGTTTGCGTCTAGTGGCGGCTGGGGCTGTTAGAGCTGCATGAATATTCTTCCAAGGGGGTGTTCCATGGAGTAAGTTGGGAGTAAGTTTAAGAAGCAGTTTAGGCAAGTTCCAACCACTTCCATCAGAGGGAACCACTCTTGAGTTTCCGGAACACGATGTCTGCCAGGTGCCGGACCCTTTCCGGTTCGGGAGGTAACAGCGGATACACTGGAACAATCCTATCATGATCATATCTAGCTTGAAGCAAAAAGGACAAACACCGTCAGAAACTTCTGAATAAGGAGGCTGTCACCGTATGCCTGAGTATAGAAAATATTGGGACCCGGAACTGGAAACCATGTCCCGGGAAGAACTAAAAGAATACCAGTTGAAGCTGCTTAAAGAGACCTTGGAGCTGTGCTATGCCAAATCTCCGTATTACAAGCGCGCATTTGACGAGGCAGGAGTTAACCCGGCTGACTTAAATAGGCTCGAGGATCTCAAAAAATTCCCCACTATCAACAAAATGGTTCTGCGGGCAAGACAGCAGGAAGTGCCGGAGTTGGGCGATCTGATTTGCGTACCCGAGGAAGAAATAGTCTATATTTCTGTTTCCAGCGGATCTACTGGAGTGCCTACCGCATCCCCCTTTACCTACCAGGACTTTGAGGATTTTCAGGATTTTCAAGCACGGCTCTTCTGGTCCTCGGGAATGCGCCCCGCCGACCGTTATTGTCATGCTTTGAACTTTACCCTTTTTGTGGGCGGGCCTGATGTAATCGGGGCCCAGAAGGTGGGTGCGTTATGCATATGGGCGGGAGCGATACCATCGGAGCGGTTACTGGCCATTTTCCAGCAGTGGAAGCCAACCATTACCTGGACAACACCGTCATATGCCTGGTACCTTGGTGAGACTGCCAAGAGCCAGGGTATCGACCCGGTTAAGGACCTGAATATTAAAAAGATTTTCGTAGCCGGCGAGCCGGGTGGTTCCATCCCTGAAACCAGGGAACAGATTGAAGCCCTGTGGGGGGCCGACTTATACGATTATTATGGTTTATCTGACATTTTCGGCGCATGTGCCGGCATGTGTGAGTACAAGGAGGGTCTGCACTGGGCGGAAGACCACATTCTGGTAGAAGTTGTCGACCCGGATACGGGAGAAGAATTGCCCGAGGGAGAACGGGGCGAAATGGTCCTTACATCTCTTAAGAAGAAGGCCAGACCGCTGGTAAGGTTCCGCACGGGAGACATAGTTTCCTATACTACCGAACAGTGCGCCTGTGGCCGGACCCACATGCGGCTGCACGGCATCCATGGCCGTTTGGACGATATGTTAATTATCAAAGGTGTCAATGTGTTCCCCAGTGACATCGAAATGGTAGTGAGAAAGAATAAGGACTTGACAGGAGAATACCGCCTGGTGGTAACTGAGGAAAAGCACATGGCAGTACTAACTGTGGAAGTGGAGCATGCGCCACACCTTTACGGCAATACCCAGCGCCTGGCAGAAGAGGTCCAGAAGGAATGCATGAAGATTATTGGTATTCGCCCGCGGGTAAAGGTATTACCCCCTGATTCCCTGCCCAGGGCCACTCACAAGGCCAAGCGCGTGCTTGATCGAAGAAGTAGACCGGCTTAGAAAGCTGCCTTGCTCGGGAATATGTCTTGGTGCCCCGTCTTTCCCGTATGAGACAGTGGGTTGTAAATACTTGTAAAGGAGGAAATAGATGAAATGGCTTATTATATAGGAAAAACGCGTCCCAGCGATCCAAATGCCGAGCAACCTTATGCGCTGGGCAAACTCAAGCTCCGCCTGCCTTTCGTGCACTATGGCTGGGAATGGCCGGATGCGATCCAGGGGGCTATTCTTTCGGTGGTTCCCATGGGAATTATAGCTGCCATGAACAGTGTGCTGGGCATTCCGTTTGATGTGGCAATTACCATGGTTATTATCAATAACTTCATGTACCTCATTCATACTACCTTCGGTGACCCGGCCGTTGCAGGCTGGATCACGCCTGGTATTCCCCTATACATCGCTTTTCTAACTACTGGCTTTGCCGAGGGGCCCGAAAGGATTCAAGCCATGATTGCCCTTCAGCTGACGGTGGCAGCCATCTTCATCTTCTTTGCCGTCACCAAGCTGGCGGGAAGAGTAGTAGGGGCTATTCCCACCAGTATCAAGGCCGGTATCTTGCTGGGGGCTGCCATTGCTTCCATTATCGGTGAGTTCAAGGCTGAGGGTCGTGTTTCTCAATTTCCCGTCAGTATTTTGCTAGGTGTAGGTTTCTCTTTCTTCATGCTTTTTTCTGCCAGTACCGGGGAACTCAGGAAACGCTACAGTTTCTTCCGCTACGTTGCCCAATTCGGTATAGCCATCCCCTTTGCCCTGTCCTACCTGGTAGGATTGATAATCGGTGAAGTACAGATGCCCACCATATCCTGGTCTTTCACCCCGCTGGCAATTGGGGAAATGGTCAGAACACTGTCGCCATTTTCCATCGGGTTTCCTCCGGCCAGCTTCTATTTGAAGGCCCTACCGCTGGCCTTTGCGGCATATATTATCGCTTTTGGTGATATCCTTGTTGCATCCAGCTTGCTGAAAACCTGTGATGAGAAAAGAAAAGACGAAAAGATCGTATTTGAACCCGACCGCAACAGTTTTATCACAGGTTTACGTAATGCAATCGAAGGGCTTCTGTTTACTTACCTGCCGTTGAGCGGACCTCAATGGGTAGGTGGGCAGGCGCTGGTGGTAAACCGGTATATCAACAGTACCCGTGAGCAGGAAGACAGCTACTGGGGCGGGGCCACATCTATCTTCTGGGGCATGAGTATCGCGCTGCTGTTGGGACCCGTTGTTTCCCTGTTCAGGCCGGGTTTGGCCATCGGACTTTCCCTGACCCTTCTGGTGCAAGGTTACCTGTGTGCCTACCTGGGCATGGAAATGATTAAGAACAATATCCAGCGGGGTATTGCCGGGATCATCGGTGCGGTGATTGCCATCAAGGGCGCTGCCTGGGGATTAGGTGTAGGAGTAGTTCTTTACTTGCTGCTGGAACACGATTGGTTCAAGACGGTAGCTGCCTCTCAATCGGCCGACAAGCCATTGTCCCAGTAAACCTAAATAAACCCATTGGGTTTGATTGAGAAACCAGGTCGTTTTTTGGACCGAGCGACGATCGAATCGTATACATTGCTTTTGAAAATTCAACAAAGGAAGTTTTGCCGGCCTGGAAAACGGTAAGCTCGCAACAAGATATGTACACAGGTGTCCTGTCCGGTGGTAGCCAAATTGTTCAAAGAATGAATGACGGGGCACATTATCGTTTTAGTGCCGGATAAAACGGCATGGGCCGGAGCGGGGATTACCTGTCCCGCCCGGCCTGAAAACAAGACATGACTGGCAAGAACAGAAACTAAGTTCAACTCACTTGTTTACCCTCTGCTGCTCTCTGTTTTCCTCCGGCTGTGTTTTCCGCCAAATTTGGTTGAGGGAGGGTGATTAACACACAAGGGTTATTCTTGGCTCCGTAGGGTGAGGAGTCAAGGGATGACATTTGATTTCAAGGGTTTTTTTGGGTTATAATGAAGCAAAAGAAAGGTTTTTCGGTCCTGTAGCCGGTTAAAAGGGAATCGGGTGAGAATCCCGAGCGGGCCCGCCACTGTGACCGGGGAAGCGAGCCGACATCATGCCACTATCCTTGCGATGGGAAGGCGTTGGTAAGCAATGAGCCGGGAGCCAGGAGACCTGCCGAAAAATCGAATTAACCCTCGAGGAAAGGGGTGGGTACTATGCAGGACAGAAGGCTTTGCCCGGTTTGAACGGCCGGGTTTTTTGTTTGTTTTTCGTGCTGCTTTGTAGGTTTGGACACACCAGTTCCCGGGGACGTAGGCTGGCGGCACACCGGTCCCGTGAGCCCTAGACGGCGGCAGCCGGAATACAGGCCAGGGCGCGCTGGAAGGTGGGCAAGGGGCAAGGGGGTCCCGCCGGGCCGATATGTTCGATGACCGGGTCTTTACAGGGGGAGTGAAAATGGACCGCAAAAGGGTATTATGGGCCTTGGTTGTGGTACTGCTGGTTGTTGGTTTGCTTTCTGGTTGTCTACGGCAGGCTGCAAGAGATACCGGCACAAACCAGGGGCAGGGAGCGGAAGGGTTCCCGAAAACCGTGGTGGACGACCTGGGGAGGGGGGTTGTCATCGAGAAAAAACCGGAAAGGGTCATATCCCTGGCTCCGTCCAATACAGAAATACTTTTTGCCCTCGACCTTGAAGACGAGATTGTTGGTGTTACAGAATACTGCAATTACCCCGAAGAAGCCTTGGAAAAAGAAAAGGTTGGGGGGTTTAGTGACCCGAACCTCGAGAAGCTGATCGAGCTCGAACCGGACCTGGTTCTGGCCACGTCCATGCATCAGAAGACCGTGGAAGAACTTGAGAAGCTCCAGGTACCGGTAATTGTGGTGAACCCGTCAACCCTTTCTGAAATACTTGAGTCCATCAAAATGGTCGGTTCGGCGACCGGTCAGGAAGAGAGCGCGCGCCGCCTGGTGGCCGAGATGAAAAAGAGGATTGCCGCCATCCAGGAAAAAACTAAGGGGATAAGGGAAGAGGACAAGCCCCTTGTTTACTATGAGCTTTACGACGACCCCCTGATGTCGGCTGGTCCAGGTAGTTTTGTCGACAGCCTCATCAAGATGGCGGGGGGTATCAACCTGGCCGGAGAGGCCCAGACTCGTTACCCGAAGTTGAGCCTGGAAGAGGTTATTGACCGGAATCCGGATGTGATCATCCATCAGTACGGTCACGGCTCCAAGTCAATGGGGAGGATTGCCGACAGACCTGGTTGGGAAAACATTAAGGCCGTAAAAGATGGACGTATCTATGGTGTCGACCAGGATATGGTCAACCGCCCTGGACCGCGTATAGTTGACGCGCTGGAACAGTTTTTCCAGTATATCCACCCGGAGAGGGCCAAGTGATGGTCTCGGCTGCGGTTCATGGTTGCACTTTTATACTTCATGACCACAGTTTGCAGGCCACAAGCAGGAACACGAACGAAGCGGCAGAAACGGGCTTCTAGATTTCATGACCACAGTTCGCAGCCACCGGACTAGCTGCATTAGAATCTAGAATCCGGACACTAGCTAGCCTGGCTTATCCGGGAGAAAGAATGGGATACCGCAAACCCGGGGGGGATGGGTCTCCCGGGGGTCTTCCCGAAGGCCCCCGGGGATAGGCCTCTAAGAAATCCAGGTGTTCGGTTCAGGGGTTTGGTGGGACCGATGGTGAATAAGACTTTATACCTTACAGCTGCATTGATAGTCTTATGCCTTGTCTTTGTCGCCGTTAATGGTATCGGGGCGGTAAAGATCGAGTTTAAGGAAATCATTGCCATCATTGCCAGCAAGGTGCCCGTCCTGGGGAAGGGGATCACCGGTGGTTGGAAGGAGACCCACGAAACGATCCTGGTTCAGGTCAGGCTGCCGAGAACCCTTCTTGCCGTTCTGGTCGGGGCTTGTCTCAGTGTAGCGGGGGCTATCTACCAGGGAATATTCAAGAACCCCCTGGCAGACCCCTACATCATCGGGGCTTCGTCAGGGGCAGCTCTCGGGGCCGCTCTTGCCATTTTCCTTTCCCTGAACCTGAGTTTTCTGGGCATTGGAGCCGTTTCGATGCTGGCCTTCTTAACCTCAATTCTGGCCGTCTTCCTGGTCTACAACATGGCCAGGGTTGGACACCGGGTACCGGTGTTAACCCTGTTGCTGGCCGGGATTGCCCTCAGCTCATTTCTTTCCGCCGTGGTTTCTCTGCTCACCTACCTCAGCGGTGACAAGCTGGGCCACATTATTTTCTGGATGATGGGAAGCCTTTCTTCCAGGAGCTGGAGCTATGTTTATTCTACCCTGGTCTCTTTTCTGGCCGGCATCTTGATCGCTTTTTACTACGCCAGGGACCTGAACATCCTGCTCCTTGGTGAGGACACGGCGGTCCACCTGGGCATCGAAACAGAGCGGGTGAAAAAGATCTTGCTGGCGACAGCCTCAATTCTAACGGCGGCCTCAGTGGCGTCAAGCGGCCTGATCGGGTTCGTGGGACTGATCATCCCCCATACGGTGAGAATCGCTGTTGGACCTGACCACAGGTGGTTAATCCCTGCCTCGGCATTGACCGGGGGTACCTTCTTGTTACTGGCTGATACCATCGCCCGTACTGTGTTCGCCCCGACGGAACTACCTGTCGGGATTGTCACGGCCATGTTCGGAGGACCGTTCTTTATCTATCTTCTCAAGAAAAGAAAAACCAGCTACTAACCGGAAGTATCTGTGTTAGTCAGGGGAAAGAGCCAAGGGGTGAGGGGAAAGGTGGCCGAGACCTTTATCGAGGTTTTGGGAATCTCGTGTTCATACGCCGCGGAACCGGTCTTGGAAGGGGTCAAGCTCTCCGTCCGGAAAGGGGATTTCCTGGGCATCATTGGCCCTAACGGCTCGGGTAAATCTACCCTGATCAAGGCCATCAGCAGGGTCTTGAAGCCTGCCCAGGGGACCGTCTACCTTGACGGGAGAGAGGTCTATTCCATGAGCCCCAGGGAGGCAGCGCGCCTGATGGCGGTGGTGTCGCAGATGACTGGTATCAACTTTGATTTTACCGTTGAGGAAATCGTCTTGATGGGAAGACATCCCCATGCGAAAAACCTAAGAAAGGAAACCAGGGAGGATCTGGCCAAGGTCGGGTGGGCTCTGGAGGTGACCAAGACTAGCCATCTGAGGAAGAGATTGATCACCGAGCTCAGTGGTGGTGAACTGCAACGGGTCGTTATTGCCAGGGCCCTCGCCCAGGATACTTCAGTCCTCCTCCTGGACGAACCTACCTCTCATCTTGATATTAACCACCAGGTTGAAATCCTGGACCTCATCAAGGAACTAAACCGAAACCAAAACCTGACGGTAATTGTTGTTCTCCACGACCTGAACCTGGCTTCTCAATACTGTGACCTCCTGATCTTGTTAAACAGGGGAAGGATCCACGCCATGGGAAAGCCGTGTGAGGTGGTCACCCAGAAAAACATCAGGAATGTCTACCGCAGCCCGGTGATTATCAAGGAGCACCCGGTTTATGGGTGCCCCCAGGTAACCCTTCTTTCCAAGAGAGATGGGCACCTCAGGGATCGCGGCATGAAGATTCATCTCGTTTGCGGTGGCGGGGTTGCAGGTCTACTGATGGAGCGCCTGGTTTTTGAGGGGTTTGAGGTGAGCGCAGGGACCCTGAACATCGGAGACGCTGACTGGGAAAAGGCAAGGGTTTTCAACCTGGAACTGGAGGAGGCAGCCCCTTTTTCCCCGGTGACAGAGAAAAACCTGGAATCGACCCTGAAGCTGATGGAAAGGGCGGATGTGGTGGTCGTGGCCAGCATCCCGTACGGTCACGGGAACTTGAAGAACCTGGTTGCGGTCAAGAGAGCCCAGGAGCGTGGGAAAAGGGTGATCCTTGTTGACGGCACCCCAATTAGGGAAAGGGACTATACCGGAGGGAAGGCGTCAGCGATTTGCGCCGAATTGATAGAAAAGGGGGCGGTTGTGGTGGACAGTACCGTGGAGCTTTTGGCAAAGCTCCAGGAAATTGAACCAGCGGTTAGGAAAACTCGAAGTCGTACTATATAATATCCTGGGAGGGCGAAGAACGGGATCCTGTGCCTGGGGCTACCCAAACGGGTACCGGGTGTGGTATAATTTCCTGGGGCCCTGCCGGGCCGAGGAATCCTTCTTACGACAGGAGGGCAGTCGTATGGGTGTGGGTGAAACGGGACTCCTGGCCGCCTTTGGAGGTGGACTCATTTCCTTTTTGTCCCCGTGTATTCTTCCCCTTGTGCCCAGTTACTTTGCCTACCTCACTGGACAGACTGTTGAGGAACTCGGCGCGGACAAGGTGGTCCGGCCTACAGCACAGCGACGGCTCTTTTTCAACGCGACAGCCTTTGTTTTTGGTTTCACTCTGGTTTTTATCCTCTTAGGCCTTTCAGCCAGTGTCGTGGGACAGTGGTTCCTGGCCCACAAGACCCTGCTGGAAAAAGCCGGCGGGGTGATGGTGGTGTTGTTTGGACTGCACATGTCCGGTATTTTGAATTTATCTGCCCTCAACAGGTATTACGGGCGGAAAGCCTTGACGGGAAAGGTGGGTCCGGTACGTTCTTTTCTCACTGGCACCGCCTTTTCCATTGGTTGGAGCCCGTGTATCGGCCCTATTCTGTCCTCGATCTTGATCCTGGCCGGCAGCACGGCCTCCATGCAAGCCGGTGCAGTCCTCCTGGCTACATACTCCCTTGGCCTGGCTCTTCCCTTTTTGGGTTCTGCCTTGCTCCTTTCAACGGCTTTGAAAAGGATCCGGGGTTTATCCCCATACCTGGGAACCATCCAGAAGGTGAGTGGTTTCCTGGTTGTCTTAATGGGCATTGCCCTCTTCACCGGGTATTTTTCCAAATTGAGTGGAAGCCTCGGCTGAAAGAACGGCCGGGGACTCCAACAGAAACGGGGTGATCACTTGAGCACAAGGCATTTTTACTTCCTGGCTGCCGCCGTGGTTTTCATCCTTTTTCTGGTTGCTGCCCTTCAGCTTTCCGGTGGGCAGGCCGAACCTCCAGGTGACCTGGAGGCAAGACCCCAGCTGGGCTACCTGGCCCCGGATTTTACCCTGAGGGACCTTGAAGGAAACCAGGTTACCCTCTCCTCCCTCCGGGGGAAGGCGGTTTTTTTGAATTTCTGGGCTACCTGGTGCCAGTATTGTGTTGAGGAAATGCCTTCCCTTCAGGAGATCCATGACCGTTACGGTAACCGCATGGCCGTGTACGCAATCAACGTCGGGGAGAGCCTGGCTCAAGTATCCGGGTTCCTAAAAAAGAACGGTTATACCTTTCCGGTTTTGCTCGATGAAGATGAGGCTGTCGCCCGCCGTTACCTCATCCGCGGATTTCCCACCAGCTTCTTTATTGATGCCCGCGGGGTAATCGTGGAACTGGTACCGGGCGGGATGACTACCGAGCAGATGGAGCAGGCTGTACAAAGGGCCCTCCGGTAGGATTAAGCACCTGGCCCTACACATGGACCTGGTTCACGGCGCCAAGCCCAAGGAGAAAACCCCTTCCCTGTGTCTACCGTTCCGGCCTAAGACGAGTGGGTTCGACCACCAGCCTGCAGGGGCGGAGAAGGGAAGGGAAATGGGCTAAGGGGTGCGAAAGAGAGGCTCTGGGCTGGAAAATAAAAATGGTAGGGCCTATCAAACCTTGGACAAAATGTTTTTTTTGAGCTATAATGGCATTGAGAGTCAATATCATCATCACGTCCCTTTCTTTTGCCTCTCTTGTGAAAATGATTATCACCCTCGGAGGTGTCCGGATGCCGGTTGCGGATCTCATGAAAAGGTTTGGTGGTCGCAGATGCCATGGCTCAGACCCCCCGCCTGGGCGGTCGATTCCGGCTGCCGACCTCAGGAAGCGGCGCATCCTGATTGTCGGGACCCCAAACGTGGGGAAAAGTGTCATTTTCAACTACCTGACCCGGGCCTATGTGACGGTTTCCAACTACCCTGGGACCACGGTTGAAGTGGCGCGGGGAAAAGGTAAGTTCGGTGGGCAGGAGTACGAGGTGATTGATACCCCCGGATTGTACTCCCTGGTTCCCATTACTGAAGAGGAAAGGGTTTCCCGAGACCTTTTGCTGGGGGAAAAAGTGGAGATTGTTCTTCACGTGGTTGATGCAAAGAACCTTGAGCGCATGCTGGGGTTGACCCTCCAGTTACTTGAAGCAGGCCTTCCAGTGATACTGGTTGTCAATATCATGGACGAGGCGGAGCGGCTTGGCCTTCATTTTGACCTCAAGCTTTTGGAGGAAAGACTGGGGATCCCGGTGGTTGGTACAGTGTCCACCACCGGCAAGGGGCTTTCCCTTCTCCGGCGGGTGATTGCCGCCTACGTGGATGGGGATCGTCCTGGCTCGCACCTGCAGGTAGATTACGGAGACGCGGTGGAAAGGGCTGCTGCGCGGGTGGAAGGACTGTTATCGGGGGAATACCCGATTTCCAGGCGGGGTTTGGCCCTGGTCCTGCTGCAGGGGGACGAAAAGCTTCTGAAACAGGTTGGGCGGCGAGAGGGGGCACACAAGGCGCGGGCCGTTTCCCGGGCCGTCCGGGAGGAGCTCAAAGCCTGGGAAGAGGAAGAGGACGCACCCCTGGAGTACAGGGTCATGCTGAGGAGAAAAGAGATGGTTGAGAACTTACTCAAGGGTGTAATCTCCTTCCACCGGACCCGAAGGGTCAACCTCTCGGATTGGCTCAGCGACCTGACCATGAACCCGGTAACCGGTGTTCCGATCCTCGTGCTGGTTTTGTATTTTGGTTTGTACCAACTGGTCGGGGTTTTCGGGGCGGGAACCCTCGTGGACTACCTGGAGACCGAGATCTTCGAGGCACAGATCAACCCGGTGGTGAATAGGCTGGTAACCACCTATATCCCGTACCAGCCGATCCAGGAGCTGCTGGCCCTGGAATACGGGATTGTTACCCTTGGAATCCGGTACGCCGTTGCCATCGTGCTTCCGGTGGTCGGGACCTTTTTCCTTGTTTTCTCCATCATTGAAGACTCCGGCTACCTGCCGCGCCTGGCGATGCTGGTCGACATCCTGTTCAAGCGCATCGGCCTCAACGGCCGGGCGGTGATCCCCATGACCCTGGGGTTTGGGTGTGATACCATGGCCACCATGGTCAGCCGGACCCTGGAGACCCCCCGGGAACGGGTGATTGCCACCCTGCTTTTGGCCCTCGCCATTCCCTGTTCGGCCCAACTCGGGGTGATCTTGGCCCTGCTGTCTGGGAACGGAGCGGCACTCTTGATCTGGACTGGTTTTATTCTCTTTGTTTTCCTTTTCATCGGGTACTTGTCGGCCCAAATTCTGCCCGGGGAGCGGCCCAGTTTTTACATGGAGGTGCCCCCGCTGCGTCTTCCGCGCCTGGGAAACGTGATCACCAAGACCTATACCCGCATGCACTGGTACCTGCTGGAGGTCTTACCTTTATTTGTTCTGGCCAGTGTCCTGATCTGGGTCGGGCGGATGACCGGCTTGTTCGAAACCGTCATCCGCGTTCTCGAGCCGGTGGTCAGGTGGATCGGGCTTCCTCCGGAGGCGGCCCGGGTGTTTCTGTTTGGCTTTTTCCGCCGTGATTACGGGGCTGCCGGTCTCTACGATTTGCACCAGTCCGGGGGTCTGAACCCGATTCAACTGGTGGTGGCGGCCGCAACCCTGACGCTCTTTGTTCCTTGTGTCGCCCAGTTTACCATGATGGTGAAGGAGAGGGGCTGGAAAACGACCCTTGCCATCACGCTCTTCATCTTCCCCTTTGCCTTCCTGGTGGGCTTTCTGATCAATACCTTGCTCACCGGCATCGGAGCTGGGTTGTGGCTGGGGGGGTAACAGGGATGGTGGGACCATGAAAGAGAGGCTTGAATGTCCTTTCTGCGGGTACAGGTTCAGGTGTGAAGAGGCTTTACGAAGCTGCCGGAGTTGTCCCCGGCAGAAGCGGTGCGGGGGATTCAAGTGCCCGCGCTGCGGGTACGAAATACCACCTGAACCGGGGATAATAAAGGTGCTACGTGATTGGGGGGCGAAGTTAAATGCTGGCGGAAGCTAAAATGCACCGTGGTAACGCGCAACCCCTTTCCCGGCTACGCCGGGGTGACCGGGGGGTAATTGAACGTATCGATCCTTCTGACAGGAGAAAGCTGCGCAAGTTGATGGCCATGGGGGTTTTTCCAGGTGCCCCGGTCCGCGTTGTGCAGACTTTTCCGGCTTACGTTTTTTGCGTCGGTTTTACCCAGGTAGCGGTGGACAGGGAGATGGCCGAATACATTTCGGTCCGCCCGGAGTAATGCCCAATTTGCCCTGCTCTCGAGGAGCAGGGTCTTTTTTCACCCTGGAGTGAGGCGCTTGAAATACGTGCTGGGGATCAGCCTGGGTTCTTCCCGCCGGGATTACGAGGCTGAAGTCAGGGTTGGGAACCAGGCCTTTCGCGTAAAACGGGTCGGTACCGACGGGGACCTGGGTGCAGCTGCCGGTCTCATCAGGCATTACGACGGCCTTGCTGCAGCCTTTGGGCTGGGTGGGGTCAACCTGTGGTACCGGGTTGGGAACCGCCGTTACCCACTCCCCGATGGCCAACGCCTGGCCCGCATGGCTAGGGAAACCCCGGTCGTGGACGGGAGTGGTCTCAAAGAAGGGGTGGAACCTGCCCTGGTTACCTACCTCAGGCAGGAGCACGGCTGGAGTTTTGAAGGCAGAAGGGTCCTCTTGACGTCGGCCCTGGACCGTTGGGACCTGGCACAAGCTTTTGAAAAGGCTGGCGCCAGGTTGTTGATTGGTGACCCGTTGTTTGGTCTCCGTTTCCCCCTGCGTTTCCATTCCCTCGAGACCTTCGCGGCGGTGGCTCGCTTTACCCTTCCGGTGCTCAGGCACCTTCCCATCCACCGCCTTTACCCCGTGGGAAAGGCCCAGGAAGAAGCGCGCCCGGGATTTCGGTGGGCCTTTGAATGGGCCGAAATCGTCGCCGGGGACTTTCACTTCGTCCGCCGGTATGCGCCGGACCTTGAGGGAAAGACGGTCATTGCCAGCACGGTAACGGCCGAGGATGCGGAACTTCTCCGCCAAAAGGGCGCCAAAACCCTGGTCTCTATTTACCCGTGTTTTGGCAGGCGTGCCTTTGGGGCTAACGTGGTGGAAGCGCTGCTGGTGGCGGTGGCCGAAAACAGGGGAGGCAGGGGGAGGGGACTGACCCCGCAGGATTTGGGACAAATGTACTGGAATGAGCTCAGGCTGAGGCCCCAGGTTATTCCCCTGGCTTCACGACACACCTAACCTCTTAACTTGCCATTTCTTACGACTTCCCTTCCTCATTTTCCGCTCGTTCTTCCCGGTCTGTCGGTAAAGATACCTGTTAGTTGATATTGAAAATTAGTCTCGAAATCTCGGCCAAAAAAGACAAATATATACGCCGTCATGCTCTTGACACCTGAGAATACTTCTCATATACTTATGGCAAAAATGAACTTCACCTCCTGATTGTTCCTCTTGATTGATGAACAGACTATTCGTTCAAAAAAAGTTTCAGCCGACCCCGCTCTCCCGGCTCTTTGGCTAGAAGTAATGTTGCTTACAAAAGGATTATCTTGTTTTCAGATGTTCTTCAAACCCAGGGAAATATTGTTCCAATCCGCGTAATGGAGATGAAAGGCGAGAATCGGAAGAAAAAAGCGGAAGGAAGTGGAAATAAGAGAGTTGCTGTGGTTGTGATGAGAAGTATTATTAATCTCAATTAATGCTGAAATGAGAATGAGTCTACTTCTCACATAGAATCTTCAATTAGAAGGAGGAGTGAAATGAAACCGAGGGTTTGCCAGGGTTTAGGTGTTGTGCTTCTGCTGGTGGTTGTCCTTTCTGCCCCACCCCAGGTAGGGGCTGCCGCCTCATGGATGGAAGTGGCAGACGAGGTGGGGAAGGTGCTCAATGAGGCGGTTTCGGCCTATGCCGGGGGTGAGGTGGAAGCGGCCCTGAAGCTGGTTGACGACGCCTACTTTGGTCCCTTTGAAGAAGAGGGTATGGAGGCAGCCGTCAAAATGAACATTTCGGCGGTCAGGGCCTTTGAGCTGGAGTACGGGTTTACCGAGATTAAGCAGTTCATGAAAAAAGGAGCCCCAGTGGCGGAAGTGGAGCAGAAGGTGAATATTTTGATGGAAATGGTGCGGCAGGACGCCTTGGCCTTGTCGGGAAGTGGGGAGGCAAGCCCGTGGTCAGGGTTTGTTTCCGCGTTCTTGATTATTGTGCGCGAAGGGATGGAGGCGATCTTAATCCTGGTTGCCATCATCGCCTACCTGGTGAAAACCGGTAACGGGGACCGCGTCGGTACCATTTATCGTTCTGCCCTGGCAGCCGTCGGTGCCAGCTTGTTGACCGCGTGGTTGGTGGGCACGGTTTTTAAGCTGAGTGGTGCCGCCCAGGAGGTGCTGGAAGGCGTCACCATGCTGCTGGCTACCGTGGTTTTATTCTTTGTCAGTTACTGGCTGTTGAGCAAGGTGGAAGCCCAGAAATGGCAGCAGTACATTCGGGGGAAGGTCGAAGATTCCCTTTCCACAGGTAGCGGCCGGGCCCTCTGGTGGGTCGTATTCTTGGCGGTGTACCGTGAAGGTGCGGAGACGGTCCTCTTTTACCAGGCACTCCTGTCCCGTGGAAACCCGGTGGAACAGGTGGTAACTGGGTTTCTGGTGGGATCCGTAGTCCTGGTGGTGGTGTTTGTGGTGGTGCGCCTGGGCAGTGTCCGCCTGCCCCTGAGACCTTTCTTTGCGGTCACAGGTGTCTTACTCTACTACATGGCTTTCACCTTTGCGGGACAGGGTGTGAAAGAACTACAAGAAAGCGGCCTGGTGGCCGTTTCAAGTGTACCCGGTGTCCCGGTGGTGGATTTTCTGGGTATCTACCCAACCTGGCAGTCACTGGGGGTGCAAGGCGTGCTGCTCCTGGCTGCACTTTATGCCTTTATCTACCAGTGGCGTCAGTCCAGGGGAGGGGGTGACGGGAAACCGGAAAGTGCGAGAGGGTAGGCAGGGACCGAGAGCTTGGCAGGACTGGAGGCCAAGGTATAAAGGTTGAGGCAATGAACCAAAAACCAGACGGGGGGTAGAGGATGAAGACGAAACAGATGGTGCTGATTGCGGTGCTGGCAGTACTAAGTGTCCTGGTCCTTGCCGGTTGTGGTGGTGGGACCGGTGGGCCTGCTGAAAGTACAGCCGCACCCCAGGGAGGGAACCAGGCTGCCGGCAGCAGTCAGCCCGGAGGAGCCGGTTTCAAGGAGTATCCCATTGGGGACGGTGTACAGGTTGAGGGAATGAACATTGCGGCGGTATACTTCCAACCAGTGACCATGGTACCGGAAGATAAACAGGGACTTGGTCCAGATGAGGCCGACATCCACCTGGAGGCGGATATTACAGCCCTAAAGAACCACCCGGCCGGGTTCGGCTTCGGCCAGTTTGTACCTTACCTGAGCGTTAGATATGAGTTGACCAACAAAGATACGGGCGAAACCGTCAGCGGCAGCTTTATGCCCATGAACGCCGGTGATGGTACCCACTACGGGGCCAACATTAAGATGCTCGGGGCCGGGAAGTACCACCTCAAGTACATCATTGAAGCCCCCAAGGACTTCCTCCTCCATACCGACGAGGTAACCGGGGTGCAGGGCCGTTTTTGGAAAAAGCCCATCGTGGTGGAGTGGGACTTCTCCTGGCTGCCGCGCAAGTGGTAAGCGAGGATAAAGAGAGTGTCATGCTTTTGCCCGGGCTTGCCAAAAAGCAGGCCCGGGCTCACCTGCTGGGACGACGAAACGCGGGATTCGGGGTGAGAAGATGATCAAGGCCTTAAGCTTTACCCTGCGCCAAGGCTTAGAGGTAGCTGTCGTGCTTGCCGCTGTATCCATTCTTGTCCAGGGAAGGGGGGCGGGTCGTTCAAGGTCAGTGGCTTTCCTTTTGGCGGTCTTGTTGAGCCTGCCCCTTGCCTATAATTTCAACCTCCTGGGGGGCCGGGAAGCCTGGTCCGGTGCCTTGGGACTGTCGATGGGTACCAGTGCCCTTGGCCTCTTGCTTTTCCGGAAAAAGACCGGGGTTGCCCACTGGCTGGGGGTGGGGTTGACGGCAGCTCTAACCCTGCTTCGAGGGACCGATATTGCACTTTTTCCGCGCTATGTATTCCTGGAGACGGTCTCTGTTTTGAACTCTGAAGTGTTGTTGACAGTGGCAGGGCTCGTGTTGGGAGTGTCTGCTACGTTCGTGGTTTTTATTCTCCTGCGGGAGGCCTCAAAACACCTTTTTCACTGGAAGATAATTACGGCCGGCGGGGTTTTGCTGCTGGTGGCCTTCGGGCAGCTGGTTACTGGTGTCAAGGTGCTGGTGGTTTACGGGGTTATTCCCATGTATTCCTGGTTGGTGGACCTGCTGATCCCCCTCATCAATGGGCAGGAGCTCATGTTTTTCTCTGCCATTATCTTCAACCTGGTGATGCTGGGGATGGCCCTGTACATGAATCAAAGGGTTCCCGAACCCACGAAGGGCAACCCGGCCCAGAGGAGAAAGGAGCGGGCCCAGAAACTAAGAGCAGTGGGTACCGTCCAGGCCAGCCTGGCGGTGATGTTGGTGGTCGTGGCGGTACTGGGTGTGAGTGCGGTTTACGCCAACCGTGTGGTTGAACTCTCGGAAGCCGTTCCGGTGGAAGGGCAGGGTGGGAAGATCTTGATCCCCCTGGAGGTTCTCCAGGATAACAATCTCCACCGTTTTGCCTACAGTACCTCCGAAGGAACAAAGGTGAGGTTTATCGCCATCCACAAGGGGTCCGGTGTTTACGGTGTGGGGCTTGATGCCTGCGAGATATGTGGCACGACGGGGTATTACCAGCGGAAGGACGAGGTTGTCTGTCTGAACTGTGATGTTGTCATCAGTATCCCCACGGTCGGTTTTCCCGGTGGGTGTAACCCCATCCCCCTGAAGGCCAGGGTAGAGGGGGATTACCTGGTGGTGGAGACGGCTGAACTGGAGGACAATGTCGAGGTTTTTGATTGATAGTGCGCCATGCCGCCCCGGCGGCACCACGAAGCATGAAAATTGGAAGCGGTATTTCGCAAAGGTTGCACGCCAGGGTTGCACCGGAACGAGACCGGTTATGCCGCAGCCCCGGAGGGGCGAGGAATAAGAAAGGCGCGTGGAGGAGCAACCTGGACGAGGCTGGTAGTGGCATTTTCGTAGAAGTTTCCTCTGCCACCCAGACACCGGTTGTCCGGCTGGCCTGAAGGGTTAAGGGGCCGGGAAAGGGTGAAAGGCTGGCAGAGGAGGACCCTGGACCGGGTACAAAGACGGGAGTTTGGACTGAGGTGACCAGCATGTTTTGGACCTTGCTTTACAAGTCAGTGCGGGTGAACTGGAAGGGTAAGTTGTTGGCCGTGGCCACCATCGCCTTCGGGGCGGCGCTCATCACGGCGATGTTGAACGTTTCCCTGGATGTAGGGGACAAGATGAATAAGGAACTCAAGACCTACGGGTCAAACCTGAAGGTCGTTCCGATTACAGAGACAATACCTTTACCGGGTGCGCGTTCTTCCGGTTACATCAACGAGGAAGAGATACCTAAGCTGAAGATGATCTTTTGGCGCCACAATATTGTGGCTTTTGCACCCTATCTTGAGGCCGATGCCCAGCTGCGCGGCGAAACGGTTTCCCTTTTGGGCACCTGGTTTGATAAAAAAATTGTCATACCCACCGGAGAGACAGTTCAAACGGGTGTCAAAGACCTGAAAGCATGGTGGAAGGTGGATGGGGAGTGGCCTCGAGAAAAAGCCCTTGTCCCACAGGCTCTCGTGGTTGATGCCCTGGCCGGAAAGCACGGGATCAAAATCGGGGACGAAATCATACTTGCCGGCTCAAATGGAAAAAACCTTACGGCCAAGGTGAGCGGGATCCTCTCGACCGGAGAGGAGGAGACCGCCCAGATTCTCCTCCCCCTGGATATCGTACAGGGGTGGCTCGGTCTTGAAAACAAGGTGAATTACCTTGAGGTGAGCGCCCTCACGACGCCCGATAATGAACTGGCCCAGAAAGCGAGAAGTGATATCAACTCTTTGACTGCCGAGGAGTTTGAACGCTGGTACTGTACGGCGTACGTGGATTCCATTGCCTACCAGATCGAAGAAGCCATTCACGGTGTGAAAGCGAAGGTTATCCGCCAGGTGGCCCAGTCGGAAGGTATCATCCTGCGCAAGATTCAGGTCTTGATGCTGCTTCTGACCTTGGCGGCCGTGGTTGGTGCGGCCCTTGGCACCTCCAGCCTTTTTTCCGCCGGTGTGCTGGAACGCAGCCAGGAGATCGGTCTCCTGAAGGCCCTTGGTGCTACCAACTCTGATGTTACCCGGCTCTTTCTGGCGGAAGCGGTGCTGACAGGGCTTGCAGGTGGTCTGGGAGGCTATGGGCTCGGGTTGGGGATGGCTGCCTTTATCACCTGGACTGTTTTTGCCTCGGCCATGAACGTGAAAACCCTTGTTTTTCCGGTGACCTTGATTCTTGCCACCGGTATCGCCCTCTTGGGCAGTCTCTCTGCGGTGAGGTCAATTGTTTCATTGAGCCCCAGGGAAGTACTCCACGGAAGATAGGAGGGGCAGCCAGTGCGAAAAACACAGGTGTTCTGGAGGTTTTTGTATGCGGCCTTGGTGAAACGCAGGTCGCGGATCCTGATCAGCCTTTTGGCCCTCGTGGTTGGTACGGCCGTTACGGCGGGCCTCATCAATGTTTACTACGATGTTCAGGCAAAAATGAGCAAAGAGTTTCGTACCTATGGTGCCAACCTGGTGGTGGAACCGGAAGACGGTGTCGCCCTGCAGGAACCGGAGCTAACGGCGGTGGAAAAGGTGGTTGGAGGTCAGGATGTGGTGGGCAGTACCCCCCTCTTATACCACGTGGTGGACACTACCGGCAGCAGCCTCGTGCTTGTGGGGATCGATCTCAAGGAGGCAAAAAAGGTGTTTCCCTACTGGGAAATAAGGGGGAAATGGCCGGAAACCAAGAACGAAGCCCTGCTGGGTTTCGAAGCTGCCGGTAAGATGCTCATTAAGCCTGGCGCACAGCTCGAGGTGCTCGACCGGAAGACCCGGGTAAAAACGGTACTGACCATTGTTGGCTTGGTGAGCAGTGGTGATGAGGTAGACAACCAGTTGGTGGTAGGCCTGGACTTGGCCCGGGAGGTCAGCGGCCGGGAAGGTGAGGCCGACCAGGTCTATCTCAGTGTCATTGGGCACGGGGAAAAGGTGACACAACTTGCGACTGAAATCAGCCGCCTGCAAGGGGTGAAGGCCCGCCCCATAACCCGCATCAGCACGGCGGAGGGCAGGATCATGGAAAAGATAACCGGCCTTGTGGCCCTGGCGGTAGCCGTGATCCTGAGCCTGACCGGGCTTTGCGTCGGTACAACCATGCTGGCGGCGGTTGTCGAACGCCGCAAGGAGATCGGCTTGAAAAAAGCCCTCGGGGCATCCCCGGGGGACGTGATGAAGGAGTTTTTGAGTGAGGCACTGGCCCTTGGGTTCATAGGTGGACTGGCTGGCTGGCTGCTAGGTTTTCTCGTCGCCCAGGGTATTGGCTACAGTGTTTTCCAGGATTCGGTAGCCTTGAGGTGGCTGACCCTGCCCTGGACGCTGTTGGTCTCCGGTGTGTTGACCGTAACTGCTTCCTGGTTACCTGTTCAAAAGGCGATGTCTGTGGACCCGGCCGTGGTTCTGAGAGGAGAGTAGGAGGGGTCATATGGTCTTAGAGCTGAAATGCGTATCCAAAACATACGGCAGTGTTACAGCGCTGAAGGATATAAGCTTTGGGGTTTCTAAAGGGGCATGGATCTCCATTATGGGGCCTTCGGGATCCGGGAAAACCACCCTCTTGAACCTGATCGGCTGCCTGGATAAACCGACCTCTGGGCAAATCTTGCTGGACGGGGTAGAAATATCGAAATTGAGTGAGAAGGAATTGACAAGGATCCGCAGGGAAAAAATCGGGTTTGTTTTTCAGCAGTTTCACCTGGTTTCCCATTTAACGGCCCTGGAAAACGTGATGCTGGCCCAGTATTACCACAGCATGCCTGATGAAGAAGAAGCCCTGGCGGCCCTGGAGCGTGTAGGCTTGAAGGACAGGGCCTGTCACTTGCCGTCACAGCTTTCGGGAGGGGAGCAGCAGCGGGTCTGTATTGCCCGGGCCCTGATCAACTACCCGTCCCTGATTTTGAGTGACGAACCCACCGGCAACCTCGATGAAGCCAACGAAAAAGCGGTGATTGAACTTTTTGAAGAGCTGCACCAACAGGGTCACACCATCATCATGGTTACCCACGATCCAGAAATTGGCGCCCTGGCCGAGAGGAAACTCCTTCTGGACCACGGTCAGCTCATGCCCCGGTAGCAGTGAAAAGGTTGTTCGGCAGGAACAGGGAGATTGGGTAGTTCCACCTTGCCGGGAAACATTTCAGCAATACAAGAATGCAAGGATCGGGTTTCTCTGCCGGCCGAAGGGGTAGGGTTGTCGGTAGGACCAAAAAAAACATGTCAATGGACAGTGAAAATGTCACCCTAAAAGTGCCTCATCCGGACAGCGAAAATGTCACCGCAAAATACCACCCTTTCTCAGGCCGCTTATCGGGTGACAATATCGTGGGCCACGAGGCCCAAAAAAACATTGACTTAAAAGCAAAAGCACTAAAAATTGGCTTAGGGTACATTACCAGGGTATAGTAGTATAGAAACAATACAACATGGCCACCCTGACGGTATTTCAGTTATCCTTCGGGGAGCCCCAGGACTATCTGGGCACCAATTGGAACCCCCCGATAATGGTGCCTGTGCTCCCCATTACCACCCTCTCTGCCCCCTTTCGTGCCAGAGATGCGAAAGGGGGCAAGGTTTAGATCATGTCTTCTGTCGGTGACCTTTTCTGGGGATTCGGTTTCTGGGCGAAATGGTTCATGCTGGTGAATTCTTCGGATTTTTTTGGAAAGGGGCTCTAGGGTATGGAGTCAGGTTCTCTTCTATGGTTACTCATCTTCGGTGGATTGATGTTCCTCATGCACCGTGCCGGTGGTTGTTGTGGAGGCTTTGGTCATCACCACAAAGGACGGGACCACCGGGATTCCGGTGACGAGTCCGGTCCGGCCCACCAATCCCATAAGGATACGGGTGCTGATGCAAGGGGCCCAAACCAGGTGGCTTCGCGGCAAACCCAGGATATGGTCCAGGACCCGGTTTGTGGAATGTCGGTTAAAACCGAGGAAGCAGTCAGCAAGGTAGTTGGGGGCCAGAGGTACTATTTCTGCAGTGGTGCCTGCGCGGATAAATTCAATGGGGAGAGGTAGGATCTGGGTGCTTGGAGGACGTGAGAAGAAAAGCCCTCATGATGCCTAAATGGCGGCGTCACGAAGAAGAAGAAGGAAAGCCCCTGAGGGTTGATGACGGAACAGGGGGGTGTGAACCTTGTCGGCATATGATTACGGGTTGTGGCCTTCGGTGGTATTTAATGTCGCCTTTTTTGGGGCCTTTTTGTTAAGTTTTCTCCGGCCAAGAAAAAAAGTGGAATGGCGGTCCATGGGTCTTGTTGGAGCCTTCATTCTGGCCCTGTTTGCGGAAATGTACGGGTTTCCCCTGACCATTTTTGTGGTGACGTCGGTGCTGGGAGGCCAACTGGGAGTGGCCGATCCCTTTGCCCATATCAACGGGCATCTCTGGGGAACCCTGATGGGCTTCTCTGAAGGCGGCAAGCTCATCATCTGCCAGCTAGGGAACCTTTTGATGATCGGCGGCCTGGTTATCCTAGGACGGGGCTGGTTCCTGATTCACCGTGCCCAAGGTTCCCTGGTTACCCATGGACTGTACCGCTGGGTGCGGCACCCCCAGTATACAGGGCTATTCTTGCTGACAGTGGGGATGCTCATTCAATGGCCCACCGTAGTCACCCTCCTCATGTGGCCAATCCTGGTCTGGACGTACTACCGTCTCGCCAGGAGGGAGGAGGAAGAGTTAATCCTGCTCTTTAGAGAGAGGTATGAGGATTACCGGCGGGTTACGCCTGCCTTTTGGCCGGCTTTTTCTAAGAGAAAAAAAGAATTATTGAGTTGATCCGGAAAAGCAGGTCCGATCCCATGGAAAGGCTTGTTAGATTCTTAGTGTAAAGTTACTGTAGGGATTTGAGGGAGTTAAATAAAGAGGAAAAAAGGCGCAAGTAGAAGAAGAGAGAGTGCACCGCCCTGAGAGGCTCAGGAAAAGTTGACAATGCTAAAATTCCTAAGCTATACTTGAGATAGCCTTGAGCAAGGAGGTCGTTCTCCGTGGCGGAGCCTATTCATTACGTCCGGGATAAGGAACGGTTGCTCGAACGTCTTAGAAAGATTGAAGGTCAGGTTCGTGGTATACACCGCATGGTTGAGAACGACCGGTACTGCGTGGATATTCTGGCGCAAATTGCTGCCGTTCGTTCTGCTTTGAACAGGGTCGGTTTGATTCTCCTGGAGAGCCATACCCGGGGGTGTGTGGCACGCTCCATCAGGGAGGACCACGGCGATGAAGCCATCGAAGAGCTGATGACGGTGCTCTTCAAGTTTATTAAATAAGGTAGGTAGTGGCAGTAGAAAAAAATGAGAGTGGTCGGTAGCTGTTTATTTTCACGCTAGAAAACAGAGAGCCCTGTAGGCTTCCGGAAGGGTTTCGCGAAAAAGCTTTTGGCCGGTTGAGGAGATATAAGTCCTAAAGGAAATGCAGTGGGACGAGTGGGACGCCTAGGGCGTCTTTTTTCTTTTGCTGGGACTCCTTCACTGTTCTTCAAACCTTCTTCATAATTTGCCCACATTCTCTTCAAATTTGTGAAGTAAAATGCCTTTGGGGACACATTACCCCGGTAGGGTACAAAAGAGAAGGAGGCCAATGATTTGAAAAAAGGTGTATGGTTAATCTTGCTTATTCTGGTGTTGGCGGTGATTGTGACAGGATGCGGGCGGGCAGACGCTCCCCAGGACGTGGTCCAGAACGCGGAAAACAGCGAAAGTGGACCAACTCCAGGGGGTGAACCGGCCCGAGATTCAGGGACGAAACCCGGAACGGTAGGCGACGAAGACCCACCAGGCCAGGCATCGGGTGCGGAAGAACGGAATCTTGAAGAGATTTACGCCAGGGTAGACCAGGGCCAGGGAGGGGTTTGGGTCAATGTTCTCTGGGTGACGCCCGGGTACCTCGAAGCCAGCGGCAATACAAACATTGGGCCCCAGTATGGGGTGGAGGACAACCACGTGTTTGCTGTTTTCATGACCACCCATTCAGGGGACCTCCTTACCTATGACATGATGGCAAACGTACGCCTGCGCGTTGGTACCCGGGAATACGCGCCCACCAGTTGGGAGTATACCAGCCGGGACAGTCATCACCCGGCCGGGATCTTGAAGTTCCCCAAGGTGGGGCCAAACGAAGAGCAAGTAATCGATGAAAGGACGACAACCGTTGAACTGGTGTTCAAGAACCTGGCTGGAGTAGCGGAACGGGTCTTGCGGTGGGACCTACCATTAGAGTGATAAATCTACAACGTCTGGAAGTGGAATAAAATCTGGAGGCGAGAGAAGTGGCAAGGGGAAAAGGCAGTTACTGGGCCTTGATGGTCGGGGTTTTGATCGTGGGAGCGGTGTTGTTTGTCTTTTTCAGCGGCATCGGTGTTGGTGAGAAGAACTACTATGCCTTTGTGCCCAATGCCGGAGACGGAACGGTATCGGTTATCGACATCCGGCAGCAGAAAGTCATCGATACCATCAAGGTGGGGGAGCAGGCTTCCCACGGGCTGACGATTAATCCACGCAAGGGTTATATTTACAGTGGGGACCTTGATCAAGGGAGCGTAGTGGTAATCGACGCTGAGTCCTGGAAGATTGTTAAGACCATCACGGTCGGGAAACGGATCCACGGGATAGATCTCAGTCCGGACGGGAAGTACCTTTACGTTGGAGGCGGTTTTGAAAACGACCACGTTACTGTCATCGATACCTCGACCCACGAGGTAGTGAGAACCATCACCCACAACTGGAAGGGTCCCAGCCACGTGGAGTTTTCCCCAGACTCTGCGCGGGCTTATGTTGCAGATACCTTGGACGCGATCGTTTCGGTGATTGATACCGCCCAGGGAACGGTGATTGCCGACATCAAGGTAGGAAAAGGGCCCAATGAAACCCGAGTCTCCCCGGACGGAAAGTACGTATACTCGGCTAATATCCAGGACAACAGTGTTTCCGTCATTGACACCGAGAAACAGGTTGTCATCAAGACCTTCCCCGCCGGGGTAGGCGCCCACGGGATAGCGGTCTCCCCTGACGGGCGCTATGTTTGGATTGCCAACAGGGGGTCGACCACTATTACAGTTTTTGACGCCGAAAACGATTTCACCCGGGTAGCTACCATTGAAGCAGGGAAAAGCCCCAACCATTTGGCCTTCGTACCAGACCAGAGCCTGGTCTGGGCAACCCTTGCGGAGGGAAATGAGGTCGTCTTTATCAACCCGGCTAACTACCAGGTGGTGGGGCGTGTGGCGGTCGGGACCGAACCCCACGAAATAGATTTTCTGCCGGCAAGTCGGTTTTAAGCCTACCCATAGGGCCTAGTGTAAAGTCACTATGGGGGTTTGAAGGAATCGAGTAAAGAGGAAAAAGAGGGTAAACAGAAGAAAAGAGAGTGTAATGTCCGTAAGGTGCCGGTCTTGTTAACCAGTGCTGACCGTGGTACACTTAGTTCTGGCGGTGGGAGTACCAGGTGCTTCAATCGGTGCCTCGGAAGGCCTTTGTAAGAATCCGCCTTGAAGTATCCTTTATCACATGCAGGAGGCTTTAGAAATGCCGGACAAGGCAGGTAACGTTGGACCTTCAGTGGTCAAAAAGGAGCCCAGGCGGTACCCGTGGTGGGTTGAGGCTCTGCTTTGGTTGGCCGGGGCAGTACTGCTGGTCGCTGGCTATTACCTCCTCAATGTAAGGCGCTAGATGGGAAAACCTGACGTTTTTCGTCAAGCCCTGGATTGTCGAAGCCGGAGACAGATACCGGCCGTGGCTTGTCTGGAGGGGGCTGGGGTTTTAGAGATGAAGGGGATTCTGGGTTGGGTGAGGGCTGTTCCAAGGCAATCGGTCTACATTCAGCTTCTGATCTTTGTCAATTTCCTGGGAGCTCTCTATGGTTTTTACTGGTACCGGTACCAGCTTGGAGAGACCCCGGTTTCAGCCTGGCCCGTGGTTCCAGACTCCCCCCTGGCCTGCTTCTATCTTGCCCTTGCCCTGGTTTACCTCTATTTTGGCCGGAGAAACGGCTGGTTGGAAGGCTTGGCTTATATGGGGCTCATGAAGTACGGTGTCTGGACCGCGTTTATTATTGGTTTGTACTGGATCGAGTCTGGTAACTTCACCCTTGAGAACGTCTGGCTTTTTTCCTCACACTTGGGCATGGCCGCCGAGGCCTTGGTCTTCTGGTTGACCTACCCGGTCCGCCGCATTCACCTTGTTCCGGCGGCGGCCTGGTTTATTTTTAACGATTATGCCGATTACGGGTTGGGATTGCACCCCTACCTCCCATCCATGAACTTCTATCCCGCAGTGGTGGCTTTTAGCGTGGCTTCAACCTTTCTTATTCTGGCTTTTCTTTACCGTGGGGCCGAAAAAAGAATGACCCTGCCCAGTACTTACCTCTAACACCTCATACTGCCTTATACTCCCTTGACATCTCGTACTCCCTCGTTTCTTGGGGCCGGGATTCAGCTGTAACGTGGGACCATCTTCCTTCTTGCCTTAAAGGGGCCTATGACCCCCAAAATTTCCGGTACCATCAATGGCCTTCACTGTTTCCAGTTGCTTTGCAAAAGTTTCTGGTGGAAAAAAGAGGAGCCTTTCCCCCAGCGCGTGCACAGCCCAGAAAGCGAAAGGAAATTTGTGCTGCCGGCACGAGACCGCCCCAAGAGGTGTTAGAGATCCAGCTGTTCCACGATATGAAGCGGTGTAGTGGCACGCCTTTCTTGTGTCCCTTGAATTGCCTGTTGTTATTTGCTTTCAATTTCTTAGGTGTCAAACCCCAGCCTGTCGGATGGAGAAGTAACATGATAGTTCTCCCCTGATCAGGGGATATTGTTACACAAGACAGTTCTTCAAAAGCTGCGGATCTATTCCCGGTGGTTCCAGGGTGCTCAAGTGAACCGCTTGCACCGGCTTTTGGCCTGGTGACACGACGGTGTTTTCCGGCGTCAGGACCGGGATGGTGTTGGGGTTGTCCTGGAGCGGACCGGTTCTACCCTGGGCCGCTTTACCCGAGGAGGGGCGGGTGGATGGGAGGGAGCGGTAACTTGGTGGATGACGGTAAGCCAAGAGGTGGGGGTAAGCCAAGAAGGGAAACCTTCAAGGTCAGAGGGATGAGCTGTTCCTCGTGCGCGGCCAAGATTGAGAAAAAACTCAACAGCATGCCAGGGGTTGAGTCGGCCAACGTCAATTTCGCGGCCGAAAAGGTCAGGGTGGAGTACAACCCGGAGCAGCAATCAATGGGAAATATCATCCAGGCTGTGAGAGAACTGGGCTACGAGACAGGTTTGGAAAGGGTTGACCTTAAAATTTCCGGCATGTCTTGTTCTTCTTGTGCGAGGAAGATCGAAAGGAAGCTGAGCAGCCTGGAGGGGGTAACCTGGGCTGGGGTTAACTTCGCCGTGGAGCGGGCGACGGTGGAATACGAACCAGGGAAGGTCGATCTTGCCCGCCTGCAGAAGGAAATCGCCGACCTGGGGTATGAGGCCGACCTGGCCGAAAAACGGTTTGACGAGGACACCGAAAAGGCCAGGAGGGAGAGGGAAACCAGGAGACAGCTGCGCCTTTTCGTTTTCTCCTCGCTCCTTTCCCTGCCCCTTCTTGCCTTTATGTTTCAAGAGTTGCTTGGTGTTACCTTTCACCCCTTAGTGAGCAATAAAGTGTTCCAGTTTACCCTTGCTACCCCGGTCCAGTTCCTCGCGGGCTGGCAGTTTTACCGGGGAGCTTACCGCGCCCTGAGAAACGGTACCGCCAACATGGATGTCCTGGTGGCCATGGGTACCACTGCCGCCTATCTCTTGAGTGTTGCCACAACCTTCTTTATTCCAGGTGACGTCTACTATGAAACAGGGGCTGTGATCATCACCCTCATTATTCTTGGTCGCTTCCTGGAGGCCAGGGCCAAGGGCCGGACCTCGGAGGCCATCAGGAAACTCATCAGCCTTCAGGCAAGAACGGCCCGGGTGGTTCGTGACGGGGAGGAAGTGGACATCCCGGTCGAGGATGTTCAAAAAGGGGACCTGGTCATCGTCCGGCCTGGGGAAAAGATCCCGGTAGACGGAATCATCAAGGAAGGTTATTCCACTGTTGACGAGTCAATGCTCACAGGGGAGAGCATCCCGGTTGACAAGGGCGTAGGGGATGAGGTCATCGGAGCCACCATCAACAAGTACGGAACTTTCAAGTTTGAGGCCACCAAGGTGGGATCCGAAACAGCTTTATCCCAGATCATTAAGATTGTAGAGGAGGCCCAGGGTTCCAAGGCTCCCATTCAGCGGCTGGCCGATGTCATTTCCGGGTACTTTGTCCCGGCGGTGGTGGTGATTGCCGTCCTCACCTTCTTGACCTGGTTTTTCCTCCTTGACCCCGGCAACCTGGGTCGGGGTATCCTGACCTTCACCGCTGTCTTGGTCATTGCCTGCCCGTGTGCGCTGGGATTGGCCACTCCAACGTCCATCATGGTGGGGACCGGGCGGGGTGCCGAAAACGGAATCCTCATCAAGGGCGGTGAGCACCTGGAGAAGGCCCACAAGCTGGATACCATTGTCCTGGATAAGACCGGGACCATTACCAGGGGCAAACCTGAGGTTACCGACGTGGTGGCTAAGGACGGTGAAAGTGAAAAGGACAAGATTCTCAGGCTCGCGGCTTCCGCGGAGCGAAACTCGGAACACCCCCTGGCCCAGGCGGTTGTTGAAAGGGCTAAAGAGAGAGGATTAGATGTTGCTGAACCAAAGGGTTTTGAGGCTGTTCCCGGCTACGGTATCAGGGCCACTGTCGAAGGGCGCAAGGTGCTGGTGGGGAACGGAAAGCTCATGGAGCAAAACCAGGTAGAGACCGGGGAATGGGAAGCGGAAATCAAGCGCCTGGAAAGAGAGGGGAAGACAGCCATCTTGGTGGCGGCAGATGATAAAGTGCTCGGAATCATCGCCGTGGCGGATACCATCAAGGAGACCTCGGCCCAGGCCGTCCGAGCCCTGCATCAAATGGGGATCCGGACTTTGATGATCACCGGTGACAACCGCCGGACGGCAGAGGCCATTGCCCGGCAGGTGGGCATTGATCCCGAGGATGTTCTGGCAGAGGTGCTGCCGGAAGACAAGGCCGAGGAAATCAAGAAGCTTCAAGAACAGGGGCGGGTGGTAGGTATGGTCGGTGATGGGATCAATGACGCCCCGGCCCTGGCCACCGCCGACCTGGGCCTGGCTATCGGAACCGGTACCGATGTGGCCATTGAAACCTCCGATATCACCCTCATCAGGGGTGACCTCCGGGGCGTCCCGGCCAGCATCAGGTTGAGCCGGGCGACCATCAGGAATATCAAGCAAAACCTCTTTTGGGCCCTTTTCTATAACACCCTTGGTATCCCGGTTGCTGCTGCAGGGTTGTTGTCTCCAGTGATCGCCGGTGCGGCCATGGCTTTCAGCTCGGTGTCAGTGGTGACCAATGCCCTTAGGCTCAAGGGTTTTGACCCCTACCGGGGCTTTGAAGAGGCAAGGGTACCAGGGAAACACCATACTTCTTTAGTGCCGGAACCGGCCTGGAAACCAGAACCCTCAAGGGACCGTAAGAGAAGGAAAGAGGGCACTTGAGTAAGACCGGTTGGGTCGGAGAACCGAGGGGAAGAATCTTCCCATAGTGTCTGGGCCACGGGTCGAGAACTAAAAGGTCCTGTTGACAGGGCAGGCAAAGAGCAGAACCTTCGACCAGGGGGTTCAACAACGCAGATGGGTTTTGCGTCTGGTGCTCCATGCCGCCACAAGGGGTGGCACCACGGAGGATGAAAAGATGAAAATTGGAGTGGTATTCAGCGCTCCTTGACCGGGTAGGATCATGAGCTGTACGTCCACGTCCGGGGTGCTCCAGAGCGAGACCGGTTCTAGGATAAGGGAATGGGGGGGTACTTATGGAAACCTTGGAGGATATCCTGCTCGGAGTGGCGGTCTTGGCCGCTGGTCTCTTTGTCATCTGGTGGTTTGCAACCCAGAAAGGGAAGGTTGATTAGGGCCGGTGTTGACCATACCGCGGGGTTGAACGGGGGATCCGCTTCTGCCGGAGTTAAGGCTGGGTGCGGATCTTATTGTTTTTGGTATGGGTAGAATTGTTGCTCGAAAGGTCGCCGACGGGGAGACCAAGAAAAAGCCGAACTTCGGGTTTCTACCATCCTCTAAACATTCGTTCTGATGGCTCAACACTCCATTTGCATAGTGATAAGATTCAGGCTGAGCCAAGGAGGGCTTCAAGTCCAATAGAGGCTACCACTGGCAAAGAAGTTAAGCACGGCTATAAGGAATTTCTGTTACCTGCAGCCGGTACGTGGCTGCTGTTTTTTTTTCGTTTAGGCCTTTATTGTTTGTTCTTCACGGAGAGCACTTCGTCTCCAGGGTGACTGCTGATGTTGGGGTGAAGAAGCTGTCCATGTAACTAATTGGATAAAAAAAGGAAAACTGAAAGTCTATGTCGAAGCCTTATTTCACGATTACGAAATTTGCGAAAACGAAAAGCCAACGCAACCTACGAGATGAATCTTCAACTTACTATACCGCGCAAAACCACTGTATATCCCCTATTTCCTGACACCTCCCAAAAAGATTGCAAGCAGGTATGCTAAGCTCTGCCGGAGCGAAAAACACAGAAGCCTTAACACAAACGGAAAGAATGTCATCCTGCCAAGAGACTTTGTCAACGAATTAAGGGAAGAATGCCGCATGTGAGGTTAGATGTCGAGGTGGTGAACCATCACCAGGCTCCAGGGAGCTGTGAGCAAGCCAACAACACCCGTACTTTATTATTCAGGAACGCTGTAGTAACTGGTTACCAAAAAGAAAGGTAGGTGGTGTTCTTGGCCATGGCACCTGCCCGGGGTAGGATTAGAGCGGTGACGCTTTTTGAGGGAAATCTTTCTGCGGGTCCTGGGGTTGGGTCGCCTGCCGCTTGGGCCTGGGGGCATATTGTGAGCCGGAGCACGACGGCTCCCTGTGACTGCACAATGAGAAGGTGGACCCAGTGAGCATATCCCCAGGGCGAAGGGCGAACAGCAGTGTCCGTCCGGAAATCCTGATTGCCACCATGGGTGTAGAACCCCAGGTCGTAACGATTACCCTGGACCGGTTGCTGGCCGATGGTAGGCCCATCGGGGCCGTAACGGTGGTCTATACCGGGAGCCCACCGGTACAGAGGGCACTGGCGACCGTCAAGGCCGAATTTGCAGGCCAGGTGTATCCCGGGGTTGAGTTTCGGGCTGTTCCCGTGACTTCGCGCACGGGACCGGTGGCGGATTTTTACACCGATGAAGACGTGCGCGGCCTTTTGCGTACCCTGTACGCCGAGGTGCGCCGGGCCCGCCAGGCCGGTTGGACGGTACACCTGTGCATCTCCGGGGGCCGCAAGGTGATGGGGATCCTGGCGATGGTTGTCGCCCAGCTCCTCTTTGGGCCTGAGGATTGCGTCTGGCACCTCATTACCGAGGGTTGGCAGCCTGGTGATGAACGCCGCCTGCATCTTCCGGGGAAGGAGAAGGTGTGGCTCGTCTCTGTTCCGGTCTTGCGCTGGAGTGAAGCTGGTACCCTGATGCGGGCTGTGGCCGAAATGGACGACCCGGCAGAGATTGTAACCTGGTACGAAAAATTGAGCCGTGCCGCGCACATGAACCAGCGGCGGGATTTTATCCGGCGCTGGTTGACACCGGCAGAGCGTGGGGTAGTGAGGCTTGCCTGCCGTGGCCTGGATAACGCCGCCATCGCTGCCCAGCTGTACAAGCAGGAGCAGACAGTGGCTAACCAATTGGGCCGGGTCTATGAGAAGCTGCGGGAGTGGTTGGGGTACCCTTCCGGCAATGTGGACCGCAGTGTCCTTATTGCTGAATTTGCACCCTATTTTGCACTCATGGAGGATGAAAGACAGGATGCGCATTGTGAATTTTGCTCACCCCCTTACCGAGGAGCATCTGCGCGAGATTGAAGCCCTGGCCGGTCTTCGAGTGTCGGAGGTTACAGATGTTCCCAGTCAGATCGATCCGCAAGAACCATTGGAGCCCCAGGTCGAGGCCATGCTTGACGGTCTCAACCTGACCTCGCGCCAGTGGCAAACCCTCCCGCTTTTGGTCAACTTGCCTTCTTTAAGCTGCAGTGCTGCCGTGCTCCTGGCTCTCTTGCACGGTCGTACAGGCTATTTTCCCTCGGTTCTGCGCTTGCGCCCAGAAACGGGTGGCCTAGTCTCGCGTTTCACAGTGGCAGAGATCCTGAACCTGCAGGCGGTGAGGGAGAGGGCCCGGGAGAAGCGCTGATGCCGGGGAAAGAGGATGGTTTGCCGTGCCTGTTTGGGTCACGAGACCTTTCGGCGGTCCGGCCCGAAGGATCGGGCGGGAAGCGGTGGGCCGTGTATTTTGAAATGCTGTGCTGAGAACCCGGGCGGCTCAGGGGGAGCACCGCAGGTGTGGGGCTGTAGGTTCTGAAATGCTCTGCAGAGGGAGGGAACTTGCGTGGAGAAGTGGGAGGCAACATACAAGGTCACCACTCCACTCTTCATGGGCGGCCCTGATCAAGAGAAGGCCGCGGAACTGCGTGCACCCTCACTCAAGGGTGTGCTGCGCTTTTGGTACCGTGCGGTGGCCTTGCCACTGTTGGGGACCTGGCGAGCAGTAAGGGAGGCAGAGGCAGAGCTTTTTGGGAGCACGTCGGGTCAGGCCCGGGTTCTCCTCAACATGAGCCGGGTTGAAGGTCTGAGGATGGTGCGGCCTGACAACCGGCCGTGGCGGTACCCCGGCAGCGGGTACTTGGGGTACGGGGTGATTCAGAAAGGACGTGTCGAACGACCCTATCTTAATCCCGGCGGTTCATTCACGGTCGTGGCGACTGTGAAGAAGAAAGTAGACCGGGAGCTGTTAACTCCTCTGCCCTGGGCTTTTAAAGCTCTAGGCCTTCTGGGAGGGATCGGGGCCCGGGCGCGCAAGGGGTTTGGCTCTGTGACTCTCCAGTCCCTGTGTCACAAAGGTGAAGAGGTTTGGCGGGCACCCGGCAGTGTGCAGGAACTCAGGGCATCTATTAGGGAGCTGCTGGAAGCTGTCGGCCCGCTGCCGGACGGACTTCCGGACTACACGGCTTTCAGCTCTGGTACACGGGTAAGCATTGTGATGACCGGTGGGAATGCCTTGCACTTGCTTGACGAAGTGGGAAAGGAGCTCATACGCTACCGCAGTTACGGCCGTACCGAAGGTGGGCAACACCTTCTGCTCGGTAATGAACCGGCGGAACAAAACTTTGCGGACGACCACCATCTCATGGTGCGGTTCATTGCCGGGCAAAAGCCTGCTCGGCATCCCCGGCGTGTAGTCTTCGGGCTCCCCCACAACTACTATTTCCGCTCCATGCACCAGAACGCCGGAGCCAGTGCCCAGGGGTACACACGCCGCGCTAGCCCCCTTTTTATTCACATCCACTACCTGGCGCCGAACCGGTATGCGGCTGTTCTTACCCTGCTCCCGGCAGTCTTCTTGCCCCAGGGGGAGCGCATTAAGCTCTCAACAAGGGGGAGGTCGGTATCTGTTCCTGTGCATGCAGACTACCAGGTAATCAGGGATTTCTTTGACCGTAAGAACTTTCGTGACCGGGTGGAGGTGTGGCCCTAATGGATCAAAGGATCGTGCATTTTTCCCTCGGCCCGGTGCAGGGCTTCGTGGCCCAGGCGCGCCGGACACGCGATTTCTGGGCTGGCTCCTTTATCCTCTCCTACCTGGCGGGTCATGCAATGCTGCCAATTCTAAAGGTTCGTGGACGCATTGTTCTGCCGGCGGTTTCTGATGGAAGGGGAGAGATCAGCGACCCGCTGCTCAAGGCCATCTGGAGGCAAGACCGCGGTGAAAAGGTCAAAAATGGGCCCACCCTGGCGACCCTGCCCAACCGTTTTCAAGCTGTGGTCCCTGCTGACTTCGATCCTAGGTCCTGTGTTCAGGCGGTGGACCGGGCCTGGCGGGCGCTTGCGGACGCCGTATGGCGGCACTATGTCGCCCCGGTGGCCGGACTGGGCAACGGTACCCAGGAGATCTGGGAGCGGCAAATTAGCCAATTTTGGGAAATTAGCTGGGCCGTTGGGGAGGCACCGGCTCTCTTGGAGCGGCGCAAGAACTGGCGCAGCCACGTGCCGCCGGTGGAGCCAGGTGACAAGTGCACCCTGATGGGGAACCTTCAAGAGCTATCTGGTTACCTCCGTGTCAAGGGGCGTGAGGGCCAGGAAGGGTTCTGGAAGTCCCTGCGCCAAAAACTCAAGACCTTTGACCTTGCTGAAGGCGAGCGTCTCTGCGCGGTCGCTCTAGTGAAGCGGCTCTTCCCCCTCGTAGCACACGAGGCCACCGGCTGGGGGGTTCCTTGGCATTACCCGTCAACTCCTTACCTGGCAGCTGTAGATTGGTTGAAAAACGTGATTGAAACTGAGCCTGAACGGGCCCGGAAGTATGCTGTTGCAGCCGGTCGACTTCTTGGTGCAGGACACAAGGAAGACCCGGACCGGATCAACTGCCTCAAGGAGGCCCTGGCCAGGCATCCGGAGGCACGGGAATTTGCTTCCCTGGACGGCAACTGCTTTTTTGCTGCTGCCCTCGAGAACGAGCACCTGTGGGAAGAGGTTCCAGGGAGAGGGGAATCTACCCGGGATCTCCGCCGGACGTTGCGCGATGCCCTCAAAAAACTGGGCCCCCCGGCCTCGCCCTTTTATGCCCTCCTGCTCATGGACGGCGACCGGCTGGGGGCGCTGCTGGACCGCTGCAAGGTGGAGGTAATCAGCCGGGCCATTAGCAAGTTCAGCAGCCAAGTACCGGACAAGGTGAAGCGGTACAACGGAATCACCGTTTATGCGGGCGGGGATGATATCCTGGCTCTCCTGCCTCTCAGCGGGGCCCTCGAGGCAGCCTTTGATCTGCGCCGTGCCTATGTTAAGAGCTTTTCCGGAACCGGGGTGAAAGAGGGGGAGGGCACCATCTCCGCTGCTCTGGTCTACGCCCACTACAACACACCCCGGACCGCAGTCATCAGGGAAGCCCACCGCCTCCTGGATAATGTGGCGAAAGACAAGACAGGACGTGACAGCCTGGCTGTGGCGGTTTGGAAGGGCGCCGGGCGGGTGCTGCAGTGGTCTGCTCCGTGGCAGGTGCTCAGAAGCGGTGAAACAAACCTGGTCAGTGAGCTCGTGAATATCTTTGTCGAAACAGACCCGCAAAAAAAGGAATACAACAACAGTTTTTTCTACAACATCCGGACCCGGTTCCGTGCTTTGATGGGTGAAGAGGGTGTAATGAAGGACTGGACCGAAGCAGAGGTCATTGATCTTCTGGCCGCTGAGTACCGCAGGAACCGCGACCGGGAGGTGGACTGGGAGACGGCGCACAAGCGCATGGGCAGGCTGTTTGAGCTTTGCCGCCGCTCCTGGCGTGAGGAAGATGGAAGGATTAAGAGAGCCAAAGACCTGGTTCTGGATGCCGTCTTGCTGGTTAAGTTTCTGGCAGAAAAGGGGGTGGGGTGGTGAACTGGCAGCGCTGGACTTTTCGCATTCTGGACACCTGTTTCTTCCGCGGTGGCTTGCCGTACAACGCCGGTGAGGGCGGCTTCACGACAGTGCAAGGCACTTTCCCGCCCTACATGACCACCCTCCAGGGGGCAGTCCGAACGGCCCTGGCTTGGGAGCAGGGCTGGTCTCCGGAAGGTGGTGACAGCTGGCCCGCCCTTCTTGGTGGCGCAGATGACATCGGTAGCCTCTGTCTCCGGGGACCATACCTGGTTCTTGAAGACCAGGAAGACGAACCCCTCTTCCGGATGCCTTTTGTCCTCCTGGAGAAGGCCGGTAACTTTGTCCGCCTCGTGCCTGGGGAGCCTGTGGAGTGCGACCTGGGCCTGGTACGGCTCCCAAAACCTGCCCGAACTTTGAAAGGCGCTGCACTGCCTGAAGACACCTATGTGTCGCTGTCGGGCCTTGTTGATGTGCTAAAAGGTGGTGTTCCCGGTCAGAACGAGGTGTGGTACAAGCGCGAGCTCTGGGCGGAAGAACCCCGTGTTGGTCTGGCACTTGAGGATTCTACCCGCACTGCCCGTACGGGAATGCTTTACAGTATCACCCACGTGAGGCCAGAGCGAAAATTAAGGCTGGTTGTCCTTGTCGCGGGGGTGCCTGATACTTGGGACCTTGTGTCCCGCCGGGTGGGTTGGCTGGGTGGGGAGGGCCGCCTCGTCGAGATCGAGGTCCAAAACGTCGATGACCCCCTCAAATTTCTCCCTTACCCTCCTGATCTGAGCCCGGGACCTGACGGTATTCTGCGTTTCACGGTGACCTTAATTACCCCCGGGTACTACCCTTACGAGAGTCTGCCGGAAGTGATCCGCGGCGGTCCGCCGGGTGTGCCGGGGCATTGTGTTTCTGCCTGCATTGGCCGGGCCGAGCGGGTGGGCGGCTGGGATTTGAAAAATGGCCAACCCCGCCCCTTGGAGCCGCTTTTGCCAGCCGGAAGCACCTGGTTTTACGAGGCGGAAGCTGCTGACCTGGAGGCGGTCCGTGGCCTGCACGGGTCCTGCCTGGGTGATAAGGCCGTTTTCGGCTTTGGACAAGTCTTGATTGGAAGATGGATGGAGGAGGGATCCAGATGAGGACGGCGATCATCGGTTTGCTGGCTGAGACCAGCCTGCATCCGGGAACAGGCCAGGTGGCCGGGACGGTGGATCTGCCGGTGGCACGGGAGGCCGCGACAGGTTATCCTGTTATTCCTGGTTCCGGTCTCAAGGGAGCGCTGCGCGACAGGGCGGAGCAGAAATGGGGCAAGAAGGCCGCCCAGGTCGAGGATATTTTTGGAGAGCAGAACAGGGCCGGTGCTGTGGCGGTTACAGATGCGCGCCTCCTTCTTCTGCCGGTTCGCTCTTTGAACGGGCATTACAAATGGGTGACCTGTCCCTATCTCCTCGAACGTTATGCCCGCGACCGGGAGCTGGTGGGAATGCCCGTGGGCCTGCCGGAACTTTCCTCTTTGGAAAACGGCCGGGCCGCGGTGGTTCAGGGACAAGGTCAGCTTCTCCTGGAGGAACTCTCCTTTGATCTGATTGATGGTCTCGAACTCGCGTCCGTATGCGAGGCCATCAAACCCCTCATTAGGCATGCCTCGGTACAGGAGCGGCTGGCAGGCGGGCTGGTGGTTGTCAATGATGACGAGTTCGCCTATTTCGCCCGGTACGGGCTGGCGGTCAGCGCCCGCAATGTCCTGGACGATGACAAAAAGACAAGTGAGAACCTCTGGTACGAAGAGACTTTGCCGCCGGACAGCCTCTTTTATGCCTTGCTGCTGGCCCGCCCGGGAAAAGAGGGGGTGCTGGCCGACCTGGCGCAGGTTTTCTCCGGCCGGCCGTACCTACAGGTGGGCGGCAACGAAACGGTCGGCCAGGGCTGGTGTGTTGTTTCCTGGCTGGCCAGCAGCGGGGGTGAGTAAAGGTGAAGCGCACGCTGGAACAAGAACGCGCCCGTGACGCGTTGGAAGAGGTGAAGAGGGTGAAGGAAGCCCTTGGGGAGGGTGACCAGGCCCAAAGGTTCGTGTCTTATGTTGAGTCCCTTCCAGCCGCGATCCTGACCAACGGGCTGGGCCAGGCGGCTGCTACTCTCCTGGCACAGGGCAAGAACGATCCAGACGACCCGCACCTTATCTTGTTTCATGCCCTGGAGAAATGGCTCTGCCGTGGTGCGCCGCAGGCGCCCTACAAGAACGAGAGTAGGCTCATGGATGCAATCGTCAACAACGACCGGTCTGCTTACCTGCAGGCCCAGGCCGAGGCTTTGGCCTGGCTGGTATGGATGAAAAAATTCGCTGTCGCCTTTATGAAGGAAAAGGGTAAGGATGGTGAAGGGCACTGATGGGAAGGCCGCCGATCTACAAGGGCTGCCCGGCGCCGCGCAGCTACCCAGTGGGGGCTAACGCTGGCCTTTGGTATGACAAGTTCTGCAACGAATGGAGTGACAGTTGGGAATTAGGAGAAAACACCAAGCAGTGGGTCGGACAATTTGCAAGACCGGTCGGCTCCCGCAGGATGCTGGAGGAATTCACGCAGCGCATGGCCCAAATGGTTCGCGCCCTGGGGGGCCGATTTCGCTGCTTTCGCACCGACTGGCGCTTTGTTACTGGTCTCGGCCGGAACCACCCCGTGGAGAACGGTTTCGGCTGGCATCATCTCCTGGGTGTGCCTTTTCTGCCGGGATCTTCGGTGAAAGGTGTTGTTCGGGCCTGGGCCGACGGGTGGATAGAGAACACGGATGGTGAGGAAATCGCGCGTATCTTTGGTCCGAAGGGCAAGGACGCAGAAAAGAGTGTGGGGTCCGTCATCTTTTTTGATGCCGTGCCGGTGGAGCCGGTCAAGGTAGAGGCCGATGTTATGACACCGCATTACGGTCCCTACTACCAGCCCCAGGGGCCACCTCAACCGCCTGGCGACTGGTTTGCCCCTGTTCCGATCCCCTTTTTGACGGTAGCTCCCGGTCAGGCCTTTCTCTTCGCGGTGGTGCCGCGTCGGGTTGGGTGCCGGGAAAACGAGCAGGACTGCCGGCAGGTGTTGGAGTGGCTCCAAGACGCCCTGGCAAGCATTGGGGCAGGGGCCAAGACCGCCGTCGGTTACGGCCGCTTCCAGCCGAGAGCGGACCTGGAAGAGAAACTTGAGCGAAGCTGGCGGCAAAGCATTCAAGCATCTTCAATGGCACATGATGGCGCGCGGGCCGTGGACAGCGGCCCTGCGGCCCCTGGGAGTGCCATAAAGGCAGAGATGGACCAGGACGGCTACAATAGTGACCCGGACAGGTTCATGATGGCCCTGACCACGAAGTGGCTCGCAAAGATGACGGCACCGGACACCGGGCCAGCCGAGCAGCGCGAAATCGCCCTCCTGCTGGCGGAGTGGTACCAGACCCAAAAACCAAAACAGTGGAAGAAACCCAACCGAAAAAACCGTGCTAAGATTGCGCAGATCATGAGTGTCCTGGAGAGATAAAGGATGGTTTGCGGCGGTTTTCATACGGTGACATGGGATGGGCGGCATGGGCGGCGCATTGTTGCGGAGAGCCATCCTGGGCAGAGTTGAGGAGGGAGATCATGCCTTACTTGATTGTTTCCACCATCGGCACGAGCCTTCTTACCAACTTCGCCGTCAGCTGCGAGGACCGTAGTGTGAGTCTACTGCTTCGTGAGACGGCAAACCTCAGGGAAAAAGAACTCAGCCAGGAGGAACGGGAAACAATTGACAGGATTGTCCAGGATGTCGAGACCAGGCTTTCTGAGGCTAAACCTGGGGAAATGCGCCGCTCTAGTGCCGAACTGAACGGCATTTACGGTTACTACGGTCAAGAGGTAAACAAGAAGCAGCTCCTGGCGAGGGATGTCCATATCCTGATTGCGACCGATACCTACCAGGGTAAAGAAACGGCCCACCTGGTTGAGAGGCACCTCCGCGCCCTGGGTGTTGGAATGGTCCAGGTGCTGGTGCCGTACGGACTAAGTACCAGGGACTGCAGCAGTTTCAGCACAGGCATCAACCAGATTGTAAAGTGGTGCGAGGAGACTCTGCCTGGTTATGCCCGGGCAGGCTACCGGATTGTTTTTAACCTGGTAGGTGGTTTCAAGGGCTTGCAGGGATACATGAACACCCTGGGTATGTTTTACGCCGATGAAATCATCTATATCTTCGAAGCCCCATCGGCTGACTTGATCCGCATTCCCCGCCTGCCCGTGCTTTTGGACGAAATACCTGTCTTGCGCCAGAAAGCAGCCCTCTTTGCCATGATGGTTCACGGATACCTGGCCAGCCGGGAGGAAGTGGAGGGGATCCCTGAAATTTGCCTGGACTTTGACGACCAGGGAAGCTGCACTCTCAGCACCTGGGGGCTCCTCATCTGGGAGCGCAATAAAGAGAGGGTCCTGGGTGACCATTTGCAGCAGTTTCCGGGCCTGGTCTACGAAAAAAGCTTTGAAAAGGACTTTCAGGCAATCAAGGACAAAACCAGGAGGGCCGACCTGCAGGCCACACTGGCCAAGGTTTCCCTCCTCTTCCGGTCACGGGGCCTGGAGGGTTTGCGCAGTGACCCCGGCCTTCTCTACGAGAACTACGCAGGTTTGAAGAGGACTGGTATCGGGCATTTTCGACTCAATCGGAACTGGCGGGTTTCGTGCCAGGCCGCTGGCAGTGTCCTGCGCCTATGCCATGTCGGGTCTCACGATTATGTAAATAACAAGCCCTGACGGGTCGGGTGTGGTAAGGGTTGAAAAAGCAAGACAGCAAATGCAAGACACAACGTTAGTGTTTCGATTTTGGATTTGGACCTTTCTTGCGACCCGGACTGCCGGCCAGTGCTGGGCGCTGACATGCTGCTGACAGGAAGATAGGCTCTGTCGGCGGCAGTCCGGTTTCCGGTCTTTCGAGCAGTGCTGCCTGGAATTTCTCAAAAAAGAGGGTGTTGACGTGCAGCTTACCTTACATTTCGATGCCCCGGCACCGGTGGCTGTACCGGTCCACTACGGCTCCCTGGTGCAGGGGCTCATCTACCGCCAGATCCAAAATGATGCCCTGCGCAGCTACCTGCACGAGCACGGTTTTCCCCTCGAGAAGAGGCGGTTTAAACTCTTCACCTTCTCCCGCCTGATGGGGGAGGCGGTGCGCTACGACCGGGCCGGTGGATACCTGGTGTTTGTTCCACCGCTGCGCCTGGTTGTGTGCTCGCCAATTAACTTCGTCCTTCAGGAGATCGGGAGTGGTTTTCTGCGGCAGGGCCGTGTTCGCATCGGGGATGCCCGCCTGGAGGTGAAGGAGGTGGAGGCAGTCAAACCCCGGGTACGGGACCACGTAATTCGGGTGCGGATGCTCTCCCCGGTGGTAATGTACAGCACAATGCCGAGGCAAGACGGCCGGTCCTACACCTACTACTACTCGCCCTTTGAACCACGCTTTGCTGAACTCATCGGGGCTAACCTGGCCAAAAAGTATCTCCTTATTCACGGGCACCCCGCACCTGAGGATGGGTTTGCGATTTACCCTGCAGCTGTAACCGACAGGGATCTGAAAATTACGCGCTACAAGGAAACCATCATCAAGGGCTGGATGGGTGAATACTTCCTGCGCGGTGACACAGAACTCCTGCAGGTGGCGCTGGGTGCCGGTCTTGGGGCGAAGAACTCCCAGGGTTATGGGTGCTGTGTGCTCAGTGAGGAACTTCGTTGCGGGCGGTTGACAAAGGGGAAATGAACTCTACCTTATGATTTCAATGCTGCATGGTTTTAAGGAGTGGTACCGGCTATTGGCAGGGACGGGCACGAAGCATCCGTGATGTTCGGTGATATCCAGTTGGTGGACGAGAAGAGTTGTAACTGAAGGAGTTGATATGGGTGCTGGCGGCTGTAAAGGACCTGGGACAACTTGTTATTGAAAAAGAAGGGAGGCGGTTGTTGGACGTACTGGTGAAAGATCCCAATGGGGGAGGGAACTACCAGCACGTAGTGACGATAAAGCTAAGAGAGGTTAATGGGGCGGGCTTTGTGTTCTGCGGCGTGGAAAGAGAGGAGTTTGACAGCGCAAAGGTCCAGCGTTATCTCTACCGCAAGGGGCCTGCACGAGGGGCTGACTACTCTCCCACGGCGAAAATCAGCGGAAAACCAGAAGGGACCTTTGAGCGGAAAATCCTGGGCTGGTTTAGGGTGCTGGATGATAAGGAAATTAGCTTTACCGATCAGGAAAGGCAGTTCTTGCAATCGATCCGGAATGAACTGGATAAAAACGGTGCTGAGATCAGACGGGCCATCCTGAACTATCGTGATGAGATCCCCAAAAGAGAAGGCATAATTCTAACCGTTAAACTCTGTGTTGGCGGTACCTGGCAGTACGTGGGAGATTTCCAGCTCTTTCGCCGTGTTTTACAGGACTTAGTGGAAAGAAAGGACCGGTCGATATATGCTTCTGATAAAGTCTGCTCTCTGTGCGGTAAACTCAATAACACCGTTTTAGGGGGGGTGAATACGTATACTTTCTACACCCTGGATAAGCCAGGATTTATTACCGGTTACTTTGACAAAAAGCGGGCATGGAGGAATTTCCCCACATGCTTTCAGTGCAAAATGGCCCTGGAGGAGGGCAAGAAGTACATCGAATCCAACCTTGCCTTTAAGTTTTACGGTATTTCCTACTACCTGATACCAAAGTCCCTTCTTGGGCAGCATGCGCCGCAGGAGGAGATATTGGATATTTTAGTGGATTCGAAGAAGATCATTTCACTGAAACAAAAGGAGATCGACCGGATTACAGATGACGAGGAAGATATCCTCGCGGTGCTTAAAGATGCCAGCGATATGGTAGCACTCAGCCTTCTTTTCCTCAAGAAACAAAACGCTGCGGAACGGATCCTCCTTCTAATTGAGGATGTTCTTCCCTCCCGCTTGCGCCGGATATTTGCGGCTAAGGCAGCAGTGGATGAAGCAACAGGTGCTAATTTCACTTTTAGGTGCTTTAGGACGTTCTTTGGCAAGTCCGACTCTGACAAGCGTGATTTCGACCTTAACGGCTATTTTTTGGATCTGACGGACAGGGTTTTTAAAGATAGACCCGTGAATTACCATTTTCTCCTGCGGTTCTTGATGAAAAAGATCCGCGAGGAGTTTGTGGCCGACAGGTACTTTGCTTTTGCGGTAAATGATGGCCTGATGTCGGTCTTGTTTTTGGAGGATTTGAAACTCATCGATTTGGAGGTGGAAGATGTGGAAGAAAGTGCCCTGGAAGGCCTGTTTGCGAAGTACGGTCCGGTTTTCCAATCGCCTTTGAAACGGGGGCTTTTTCTGCTGGGGGTCCTAACCGAATTACTGCTCAGAAAACAGTACAGCAGCAGGGGGAGCAGACCCTTTGTAAAGACTTTGAAAGGCTTGAAGATGGGTGAAAAGGATTTCAAAGGGCTCTTACCGCGGGTGCAGAACAAGCTAGAGGAATACGACTCTTTCGATAAGGGCAAGAGGCTGCTGGCAAGAGAGGCCGCGGCTTACCTGTTGAGAGCCGGAGAGGGGTGGAAAATGTCGGTCGACGAAATGAACTTCTGCTTTGCCGCCGGTATGAATTTGGCCGACGAGGTCGCTGAAAAAATCTATGGAAAACAGGAGGTCTCTTGAAATGGATACCACCGTGAAGAGTCGTTCGGAGATCTTATTTCTCTATGATGTGACCGATGCCAATCCCAACGGGGACCCCGTTGAGGAAAACAAGCCCCGGATCGACGAAGAAACCGGGCAAAACATCGTTACCGACGTGCGCCTGAAACGGACCATCAGGGATTACCTCTACGAATACAAGAACCAGGAAGTCTTTATCCGGGAAACAAGGGACGACGACGGCAACCTGCGGACCAAGGAAGACCGGCTCAGTGACTTCAAGGACAATCCCGATCTTGTTCGAGAGCAGTGTATTGACGTGCGCTTATTTGGTGCTACCATCGCCGTGAGGAAGAAAACAATGGTCCTTACCGGGCCCGTACAGTTTAAGTTCGGCAGATCCCTTCATAGGGTCGACGTTTCATATATCAAGGGCACGACGGTGATGCCGTCCCAGCAGGAGCGAAAACAGGGCACCTTCACGGAGAAGTACATTCTTCCGTATTCACTGATTGCCTTCTACGGGATTGTCAATGAAAATGCGGCCCGCAACCAAGGTATCAACCTCACCGAAAGGGACATCGACCTGCTGTTAGAGGCGATTTGGAACGGAACCAAGAACCTTGTATCAACATCAAAGATGGGCCAGATGCCCAGGCTTCTCATCCGGATCGTGCATAAAGAAAAAAACTTTCACATGGGTGAACTGGACAAGAGAATCAAGTTTGTGTCTTCCAAGAGCGACGAGGAAATCAGGGACATCTCTGACGGCAGGCTGGACATAACCGATTTGGTCAACGCCATCAAAGGACACCAGAAGGAAATCGACAAGATATATTACGCATGTGACGAAAGGGTACAGTTGATTAAGGACGACCGCAATGTGTCTTTAAATGAGGTTCTGGCTGAGTTTTTTGTTCAAGAGCTGTCCTTCTAGAGGGGATGGGCATGAAGGTACTGGTGTTTGACGTTTTTGGTGACTTCGGACACTTTAAGACATTTTATACCACATCTTCCCCTCTCAGCTTTTCCTTCCCGCCACCACCCACGGTGCGCGGGATGCTGGGGGCCATCTGCGGTGTCGATAAGGCAGATTACCTGCGGGTTTTTTCACACCGCAGCTGTCAAATAGCCGTGAGCATCCAGGCGCCGGTAAAGAAAGTCAGGATGGGGCTAAATCTGATCAACACGAAAGGGAATTACTGGACGCCTGTAAAGAAAGGTACCCACGAGGCCCGTACGCAAGTCAGAACCGAGTTTGTGAAAGACCCGGTCTACAGGCTTTATGTCACCCACGAGGATGAAGCAGTTTTTTCAACACTGCTGGAAAACGTAAGAAGGCACCGTACTGTTTACACCCTGTCCCTGGGGCTGAGCGAACTGTTGGCTGATTTTGCATACCTGGGTACATCAGAGGCGGAAGAGGTGGATGGTGAGGGCCCTGTCCCTCTCCACTCGGTACTTCCGGTTTCCAGTGTTAGAAGTGGTGGTATCGTCATCGAGGGAGAGAAGAAATACTTCAAGGAAAGAATGCCCCTCACGATGACCTCCGACCGTGTGATTGAGAAGTATGAAGATGTGATCTTTGAGGCACAGGGCCGGCCGATAAAGGCCCATGTAAAAGCCTACTGGCGGTTGGAGAATGATGACACAATTGTCTTCTTCTGATCTGTATTCCCATCCGGGCAGGCTCTTGGAAGACCATTTGGTCGGTACTGCCCGGACTGCCCTTACTTTTTTGAGCGAAAAGACCTTTTGTGCGATCGGTGGTTGTAACCTATCGCAGCTGGTGACCATTGTTGCTTTATGTCATGACCTGGGTAAGGCTACCCCGTATTTTCAGGAGTACCTGCAGGCCCCTGAAAAGGAGAAGGAATGTCTGAAGGCCCGGCCTGAAACGCGCCATGGGTTGTTGTCCGCTGTCTGCAGTTATTTCGCGGGGAAGCAGGCTTTTAAGGGGGATAAGGAACTAGGAAGCAATGAATGGGCTCTTATGCCTTTTATGGCCTTTATGGTCACTAAAAAACACCACGGCAATCTGGATGACGTCCTCGACGAAGTGGTACTTGGGGAGAAGAAACAGGAAGTTTTGCGAGTACAGGTAGATGCTATCGAGGAGGTACGGCTGGAACCCCTTAATTCCCAGCTGCGAGCCGCAGGTCTTCCAGTAGACATAACCAAGGAGCATTTGGTTCGGTGGGTCGACGAAATCCCGAAGGAGCTTCGAAAGGTTAAAAGGAAGTTAAGGGGCCTGAAAACTACTGGTGGAATAAAACTCTATCTGTTGCTCAACTTCCTGTTTTCCCTGTTAATTGATGCCGATAAGACCGATGTGATGATGGGCGGTGCAGTTGAACGACGTGATGACAAGCTTGATCACAGTCTGGTCGACCGGTACAAGCAGAGGTTAGGTTATAGGGATACCTTCCTGAACCGTTTGAGGGAGGAAGCTTCCCGGGAAGTTGTGGGGATGCCAGTTACACCGAATGAGAGAATTTTTTCCATCAATCTCCCTACGGGCCTCGGAAAAACGCTAACCACCCTTTCTTTTGCTTTAAGGTTAAGGAATTTATTGGGTGAAGAAAGGGGGTATAGCCCGCGGATAATCTACTCCCTCCCGTACCTGAGCATTATCGACCAAAATGCTGCAGAGTTTGAAAAGGTACTGCGGTCTGCCGGCATCGAGGTGGATACAAACCTTCTTTTAAAGCACCACCACATGGCAGATGTCTATTATAGAAAGGATGATGAAGAGTTCGAGTCCGACCAAGCAAGGCTTCTTATTGAAGGGTGGAATGCCGAAATAATCGTTACTACCTTTGTACAGTTGTTTCATACATTACTGTCCTACCGTAACAGCTCTCTGAGAAAATTTCACCGCTTGGCGAATGCCATAATTATCCTCGATGAGGTGCAGTCCATACCCTTCAAGTACTGGATGCTGGTAAGGGAAGTTCTGAAAACCCTGGTCCATGAACTGGACTCTTATGTTGTTCTGGTTACTGCCACCCAACCACTGATCTTTAGAGGTGGTGAGATTTATCCCCTGGTCAACGGGAGGAGGTACTTTCAAAAGCTAGGTCGGGTGGTAGTAAGGCCTTGCCTGGAGAGTGATGTTACCCTGGAAGAGTTTGGTGCTGGGATTGATATAGAAGAAGGCAAATCTTACCTGTTCGTCATGAACACCATCAGTGCTGCTAGGGATTTATATTCCCTGTTGCAGGAGAAGACGGGGCGTAATGACATCACTTTTCTATCCACCCACGTGGTTCCAAAGGAAAGAATGGAAAGAATTAACAACATGCGCCGGGGCAGGACCTCTATTTGTGTAACCACTCAACTTGTGGAGGCCGGGGTTGATATTGACTTTGATGTGGTCTATCGTGACCTGGCTCCACTGGACTCCATTAATCAGGCGGCCGGGCGCTGTAACAGAAACTGGCGTGGTAGGGGAGAAGTATATGTGGTTTCCCTAGTGGACCAAAAAGGAAAGAAATATGCGTCTTATGTTTATGACGGCGTGCTGTTGGAGACGACTAGGAACATTCTGGGTGGGCGACGGCAGGTTGGAGAGGAAGAGTTTCTGGAGTTAATTGAAACTTACTACTGTGAGATCACGGATAAGAAGTCTAGTGATGAATCCAGGCAACTCCTTCAAGCACTGTACCGATTGAAATACGATGGCGAAGGAAGCTCTATCGCTGCGTTCAGGATTATTGAAAAAGACTATCCTAAGGTCAATACGTTTATCGAAATTGATGATGAGGCAGTAAAGACTTGGAAGCGGTACGAAGAGATAAAGGAAATAAGGGACATCAGAAAGAGAAAATCTATGTTTGCCTTTTTGAAGGCAGATTTTTACCGGTTTGTGCTGGCGGTTCCACTGAGCGTGCAGAACCTACCTCCTGAAGTGGAAGGTTTCAGATATGTGAACAAAGACGCGTTGAGGGATTATTACGATGCTGCAACCGGGTTTATCTGTACTGGGGTCGTACCGATATGGTAGTGCGTATTACTGGTACACTGATCCAATGTTATTGTATATGCCCGAGGCAGCTCTGGTTAATGTCCCGGCAACTTGTGCCTGACCAGGATAACCCATATATCGAAATTGGTAGATTGATTGATCAGCAAAGCTACAGACGGGAACGCAGGAAACTTCATTTTGATAATGTGGTGATCGATCTTGTGAAAAGAAGTGACGGAGAATGGGTAGTAGGTGAAGTAAAGAAAAGTTCGAAAGCCTGGCAAAGCGCCCGGATGCAACTAGCCTTTTACTTATACAAGCTGAGAGAGATCGGTATCGAAGCGCGCGGTGAGCTATTTTTTCCCGAAGAGAGAAGGCGGGTGGCGGTGGTTCTCAATCCAGAATTGGAAGAAGAGTTGAAAGGTGTTATTCAGGGTATTCAAGCGATTATAAGGGAAAGTAAAGCGCCGCCTGCCAAGAGAGTTGGTTACTGCAAGAACTGCGGCTACAGGGAGTTTTGCTGGTCATGAGGAGGACAATTTATATTTTTTCTGATGGTGTCCTGAAACGTAGAGCAAATACCATTTACTTTGAAGGTGATAGTGGAAAAAAATACATTCCAGTGGAAAATACTAATGAAATAATGATCTTCGGCGAGGTGGATATTAACAAGAGATTTCTAGAGTTTGTCACCCAGTCTGAAATCATCTTACATTTTTTTAACCGCTATGAATACTATGTCGGCTCGTATTACCCCAGAGAACATTTGAACTCGGGATATATGATTTTGAGGCAGGCTGCACATTACCTTGATGCTGTCAAGAGACAAAAACTAGCGGCGAAGTTTGTCAAGGGTGCCTTCAAGAACCTTAAGAATGTGCTTCGTTATTACATTACCCGGGGAAAAGACTTAAGTGAAATAATGGAAAAAATTCAGGCATTGGAAGATAAGGTGGTTGATTGTGAAGATATTGGTCAGCTAATGGCCATTGAAGGTAACGCCAGAGAATACTATTATAAAGGGTTTGATCGTATTTTAGAGACTCCTGATTTTACATTTGAAGCTAGGACTCGCCGTCCTCCGACGAACAAGCTTAACAGTCTAATAAGTTTTGGAAATTCCCTAATGTATGCAATTTGTCTGAGTGAAATCTACAAGACACATTTAGATCCTAGGATGGGCTTTTTGCATGCAACAAACTTCCGCAGGTTTTCTCTAAACCTAGACGTAGCCGAGATATTTAAACCTATTATTGTAGATAGAGTCATTCTTAAAATGGTGGGTAAGAAAATGATTACCGGAGATGATTTTGATCGTGGCGCAGCCGGGCTTCAGCTCAGGGAAAAGGCCATGAAACTTTTTGTAAAAGAGATCGAGGAGAAGCTTGCCACAACGGTAAAGCATAGGGCTTTAGGCAGATCTGTTTCGTATCGGAGATTGATAAGACTTGAGTTATATAAAATACAAAAACACCTGATGGAAGAGAAGGAGTACCAACCTTTTGTGGCGAGATGGTAATTTATGTTTGTTATTTTGGTTTACGATGTTGGTGAAAAAAGAGTGGTCAAGGTTTTGAAAACTTGCCGGAAATACCTTAATTGGGTACAAAACTCTGTATTGGAGGGAGAAATTTCACAGGCAAAGTACAAGAAGTTACAGCTTGAATTACAGCGGATAATTGATCAAGAAGAGGACTCGATAATATTCTATATTTTGAGAACTACTAAGTACTCCAAGAGAGAGACCCTTGGGATAACGAAAGGAGGAGATAATAACATTATATAGCATCTGACCACGCTCGGAAGTTTGTCGTCGATCCCCGGTAGCGCAAAAAACCCTGGGGATCGACGACATGCTTTTTGAGGCTTTTGGGGCTTGCTAATATACGGCTTTCGGGTTGTTCTTGTATTTTTCTGGCCCGCATGTAACGTTCCAAAGACGTTTGTTTTTCCTTATTGAAATTGCGGTATTATTGGGTTACAATGGGTTTGCAGCCTACCTATGAGGGATTGAAACAAATAAGGAGGAGTACCGGTATGCCCATCAAGGGGAGTTTGCAGCCTACCTATGAGGGATTGAAACTTTACCACTCGTGGCTCTCCCTCCTCTCGCGTTGTGGTTTGCAGCCTACCTATGAGGGATTGAAACCGGACCTGGTCCTCGAGGCTCTCTGCCACCATCTCAGTTTGCAGCCTACCTATGAGGGATTGAAACAATCCAGGACGAACACGACCTTTTTCTTGCCTTCGACGTTTGCAGCCTACCTATGAGGGATTGAAACGAAAAACCGAAACCGGGAAGGATCCAGGGGGGAGGGTTTGCAGCCTACCTATGAGGGATTGAAACCGGAAGTGAGCCTGACCCCGGACCACGTCATCCGGCGTTTGCAGCCTACCTATGAGGGATTGAAACCCCCCTCACGTCTTAACCTTGACAGAGACTATCGAACCCGTTTGCAGCCTACCTATGAGGGATTGAAACCAGTCACACTTCCACCGTCAGCCAGAACCTGAAAAGGTTTGCAGCCTACCTATGAGGGATTGAAACCCACGTCCTACACGGAGATTGGTCGCGTCGAACTGGTTTGCAGCCTACCTATGAGGGATTGAAACAACCTCCGCCCGCTGTATCAGAAAGCCACACCCTGGTTTGCAGCCTACCTATGAGGGATTGAAACACTGTTGCCCCCTCAGCTCACCCCAGCCGAGAGCCAGTTTGCAGCCTACCTATGAGGGATTGAAACGCCGTCGATCCACCGGGCGAGGCCGATCTCGACGAGGTTTGCAGCCTACCTATGAGGGATTGAAACAAATGGCTTCTCCCAAAAAATAACCCGTTCAAGCAGGGTTTGCAGCCTACCTATGAGGGATTGAAACTGGAAGCAAATGGGCAGTTGAAGAAAGTTGTTTAAGTTTGCAGCCTACCTATGAGGGATTGAAACCTTTAGGGTCCACTTTGGCCTGGCTATGCTGGCCGTGTTTGCAGCCTACCTATGAGGGATTGAAACGGCTGAATAGCTTAGCAGCCGCAGCAACTAAATTGGCGTTTGCAGCCTACCTATGAGGGATTGAAACGCCTGTCGAAAGGCCTTCGCCCGGTCAGCGGGTTCTTGTTTGCAGCCTACCTATGAGGGATTGAAACGGAAATAGATTTGGAAAATGAAAAAGAATACCTGGCGAGGTTTGCAGCCTACCTATGAGGGATTGAAACTTCGCCAAGGGTGAAGTGCAGATACGAGTTTATTAGTTTGCAGCCTACCTATGAGGGATTGAAACCGTTCGTAAATATCCTGGGGGTTGAATTGTTCAACGTTTGCAGCCTACCTATGAGGGATTGAAACTGAACTCTGCGAAATCCTTGACATACTTCATTTCCGTTTGCAGCCTACCTATGAGGGATTGAAACAAACAAAAGTCCTGCCCCTATCAGGAGCAGGACTTGTTTGCAGCCTACCTATGAGGGATTGAAACAGGCGGCCCCAATGCGTTTCATGCCACCCAATGGCCACGTTTGCAGCCTACCTATGAGGGATTGAAACTTGCTACGCAAAGGTCCTGAAAACTCGTTTTGACCGTTTCCAGCCTACCTATGAGGGATTGAAACTTGGGTGGGCCCGTCCCACCCTCTGGCGGTTATTCCGTTTGCAGCCTACCTATGAGGGATTGAAACGCCCATCAAACCACGCTTTCTGCACCGGTTGCGGCGGGTTTGCAGCCTACCTATGAGGGATTGAAACGCTTGCTTGTTAAGTCTGAATCCTGCGTAAAAAGCGTTTGCAGCCTACCTATGAGGGATTGAAACAGCAGCTTGGCAGCCTCCAGCCGTGCATGCCCCCGGTTTGCAGCCTACCTATGAGGGATTGAAACCAACGAGAAGCTGGCCGAGGTGGCCGACCGAAGCTAGTTTGCAGCCTACCTATGAGGGATTGAAACAAGAGTTCGGCGTAAAGCGCGTGACGGTGATCTTTGACGTTTGCAGCCTACCTATGAGGGATTGAAACCCATGAAGGTAAACCCGGAAACGGGTGAATTAATGCAGGTTTGCAGCCTACCTATGAGGGATTGAAACCCTCCCCGGGGGGACCGACATCAAGGCCAAGGATCGGAGTTTGCAGCCTACCTATGAGGGATTGAAACATGTTCCAATTCAAACTACAAACCAGAATGAGATCCGTTTGCAGCCTACCTATGAGGGATTGAAACTTGGGGCAACTCTCGATGAGGAAAAGCGGCTGCGCCGTTTGCAGCCTACCTATGAGGGATTGAAACTTCGCAATGTAAAACCAGCAAATAACAGCCCGGAAAAGTTTGCAGCCTACCTATGAGGGATTGAAACTATTGATTGGGGTTCTGGGGACTCTGTTGGCTTATAGTTTGCAGCCTACCTATGAGGGATTGAAACAAACTTAAAAGGGTTAGGAATCCGGCTCTATTAGACGTTTGCAGCCTACCTATGAGGGATTGAAACGCAGGCTCGGGTTGGCCTTTATGGAGTTGCGGACTGTTTGCAGCCTACCTATGAGGGATTGAAACAGAGCAATGTAAAGGCATTCACAAAGTCGATGGATCGTTTGCAGCCTACCTATGAGGGATTGAAACATATGCCGCTCAATAATCAGCCGCGCCACCTGCTTGTTTGCAGCCTACCTATGAGGGATTGAAACACCTTACGCTGTACGCCCCCGAGTGCAGTAGACCGTTTGCAGCCTACCTATGAGGGATTGAAACCCGTGACCACAAACGGTACGGTGGAAAGCAAGCAGAGTTTGCAGCCTACCTATGAAGGATTGAAACGGTGAACGGCCTGAAC
>ENA-OSAE01000032-OSAE01000032.1-marine-sediment-metagenome-genome-assembly--contig:-NODE-32-length-114237-cov-107.610779_pt1 | contig 114237 bp, 104 predicted proteins | sample MGYA00237870_ERZ529317 | MGnify/ENA primary metagenome ERZ529317 (study PRJEB26369, sample SAMN03142812) | marine sediment metagenome | biome: marine; feature: borehole; material: sediment... | reverse complement strand
GAGGTCTCTTTACTATGCCACCCCACCAGTTGCCTACCAAAAGTTTATACGCTCCGTTCGAGCTGGGTGCAAGAAGGGGCGAGCTGTATTTCCCGCCTCGCGTTGGGAAGGATCGGGACCCTACCGTTGGTGGCGAGGCGCTGTTCGTGTCCAGCGTCGGCCTCCTGCGAAGAAGATTCGCGTCCCTGTAAGCACAAGGACCCGCCGTAAATTCCCCGTGGTAGGACTGGAATTTCGTTCGCCCCAAGGGCACTGGCGAACTTGGCGTTTGTTTTAACGCAAGGACGCCCTCCTGCCGGTGTCACTCTCCTCCCTGGCCAAATCTCACCACGCGCGGCTTGAACCCAACCCGATCGAGAAGATCTTCATAGTCCTGCGGGGTCAGTTCATCGGGATGCTTGCCCGAGATGCTGACCAGTATCGCCTCCACCACGTTGACGCCAAAAGACCGTCCGCCCATCTCCGGAGTGGTGGTGATCAGCATGCTCGCTCCTCGATCGCGTAGCATCTCAACGTCAGCGGCAGTCACCGTATTGGTGAGGATGATCTTGTGATCCAGGCGCGCCGGCATGTACTTCTTGATGAAGTGAAAATCACCAGCCACGATGTCGGCCTCGCGGTAGAAGCGCTCGTACCGATCGGCGCTGTTGATGCGCTCTTGCTCCCGCCCGATGGGGTACAGCATCCGAATGGGTAGCTGGGTAATGATGGGAGCAAGGATGCGAGCCAGCAGGCGAAGTGTCGCGAGAGTACGGATCGGAAAGGGAATGCCCAGGGTAAATATGAGATCTCCCATGATCAGCCTCGCACCTCGTTGCGCGAACGCTTCGGCCATACCGAACCTCGCCACCGCACACACCAGCAACACCGTCGTGTCCGCGAGGTCGATGCCCAGTTCTTCGACCAGAAAGCCAACCACCCGCCTCTCGAGCGTATCCTTCAGGCCCGATCCGTCAACAATGGGCGTCACTTTTGCGGCTTTAGCCATGCGAAAGGCATCGCGCAATGGATACTTGCGTCCCCCCGCTGTCACGTACAGATCGATCCCGCCCATGCCTAACGCGTTCACCTTGCCGTCCAGTTCGCGAATGAGCTGTATCGCCCGGTTCATATCCCCGTCCGTCCCCCGACGTTCGATGAGGAAGCGTTCTCCGAGGATCTCAGTTTCATAAACATGGTCGCGGGACGAGGATCCCAAACTGATGCTCACAACATGCTTCATCGTCGTTTCCCTGCCTCCCATGCCAGCTCAGTCCTTCACCGCCCTGATTGTGTTTCGAAGATTCTCGCAGTCCAGGTGGACGTCCCTGAGCAGCGGCGAGCGGCCAACCACAATGGGGATCACTTCACGGTCCAGCAGGCTGGCCATCAGCTTGACCCTTTGATCAGAACCAACCAGTATGACGACATCGCACTCGCGCGCGCGGCGGATGTAGTCCATAACGCCGTCGAACAGCTCAATTCCGGAACGCTCACGCACGAACGCCCATCGTTCCTCGTTAGTCATGACCAGGACGAAATCCAGTCCCTCGCTACGAGCCACCTCCTCAACTTCCTCCTTGTTGGCCACTGGAAACGCCACTAGCCCCACCCGTCGTCCTTTTCGAACCTCCCCCAGCCCCTCGAGGCGGGAAACGAAAGATCTGTCCACGCCAAGACGCTGCGCCACTTCCTGCTGCGAGAGCCCCCGGGCTCGTAGCTCCAAGATCAGATCCACCATTTGCTCGATTTTCTTTCGACTGATTAACTTGTCTCCTATGCGAACAGTGTCTTCCACCTGAACTGCCCCCTGTGCCCACTTTTGTGCACACATTCATTTTAACAGTAGTTCCGATGATTGACAAGCACCAAGAGTCCAACCCAGCCCGACCCTAGCCGATGGGCAGGACACAGGAAGGAGGGAGCATGATGCGGGCTGCGCCGGCGGAGGTGGGTGGAGGAGGCAGAACAGTTGTTCCGTGCGGGATGGTATTGCGCAGAAGCCGTACTGCTGGCAGTCAGCCGGGCATCCGGTTGCTGCTGGGATGCGGCGTCCCGTTGTCCGGCGCATTGCCTATCATTTGCCGGAAGGGGGTGTCATGAGTTGGCCGGTAAGCGTGAGCGTGAGAGACTCGTGCGCGAACTGCTGAAGGAGTGGGAGCGGTGCGCTAAGTGTGAGTTGGATCAGGGGGTCTTCGCTTTTGGCGGGCCGGGTCCGCTGGGGCTGTCATGCATGTGCGGCTATTCCCCCACTAGCCACCGGATTCGGCGCCGGAGTGGGGGCAGCGGTGAACTTTGTGGAGCTTTGACCGGAGCAGTGATGGCCGTGGGCCTGCTCGTGCGCAGGTCCCAGGTCCATGACTCCGAGGGCAAGCGCCGGGCAATCGAGGAGAGTCGCCGCCTGGTCGAACAGTTCCGCGTAGTGGCGGGACAGCTGCACTGTCGCGCCCTCACCGGTTGCGATTTCCTGGGAGAAAGGGATAGGCAAAGATACGGGACGGAAGGGGTGAAGGAGCGCATGTATTCCTTTAGTCAGGTGGTCAGTTGACTGGTTACTCCAGACTCACACCTGAGTCTTCATCCAAGCCCCGCGTCGGTACCAGATCCAGCACAACACGCCGCGAACACACCAGTCGGAGGCCATGGCTATCCACGCTCCCAGCAGGCCCAACCGGGCCTGCATCACCAAGGCCAGGGTGAGGCTCAGTCGTACCACCCACGCCCCGATAGCCGTGATCGCCAGTACGGCTCGGGTGTCTCCCGCGCCCCTCAGGGCACCGGCGATAACGTATGCCGCCGCCATCGGCAGCTGTGCAAAGGCAATCACCCGGAGCGTGATGCGACCCATGGCAATGACCTCAGGGGCATTGGTATAGATCCTCATCAGCCAGTGGGGCCACATGCCGAACAACACACCCATGCAGCCCATGAAAACCCCTGCGGTCTTGAGACATTCCACCACTGCCCTCTGCGCCCATTCCGGCCGCCGGGCACCAAGGCTCTGCCCCACCAGGGTGGTTGCAGCCGTGGCGAACCCCATGGCTGGCATGAAGGAGATGGACTCCGCGTTGATGCTGATAGCGTGCGCGGCGTACACCACGGTTCCCAGCCCAGCTACCACCCGAACGTAGAACAACTGGGCCAGGCTCATCACCACCCGTTCGAGCGCAGCCGGAATCCCCACCCGGAAGACGCGTCTGATGATGGACAAGTCGATCCTGAAGGGCCGCAGCGTCAAACGAATACGCAGGCGCCCGGACATGCACAGCCCTAGCAGTATCAACCCCGCGGCGGAGCGGGCGACGGAAGTCGCTATCGCTGCGCCCATGACCCCCAGGGCTGGAAAACCGAAATGTCCGAAGATCAGCCTGTAGTTACCGAGCACATTGAACACGTTCAGGAAGACATTGACCCTCATGGGCGTCCGCGTGTCCCCGGCACCCCTGAGTGCGGCTGCCACGATGGCGCCAGTGAGCATGAAAACAACGCCGGGCACCAGGGCCCTGATGTATGAAGTGCCCAGCCCAACCACCTCGGCCTCCGCACCCATCAAAAGGAGCAGCTGGGGAGCATAATGGTACGCCGCTGCTGCCAAAGCGACCGCCATGAGCACCCCAGCATATAGAGACTGACGCAATATTTCACCCGCTTGCTCCGGCTTCCCGGCACCCACACTGCGCGCCACCAGGGCAGTGGTCCCCACAGCCAACCCCATGAACAGGGAGAGGGCAAAGAACAGGGGTTGCAAGCTGAGTCCGATGGAGGCGATTGCCGCCGGCCCCAGGCGCCCCACCATGGCCATGTCGACGATTTGAGTGACAGTGGCCAGGGCCATTTCTGCCATCACCGGCCATGCGAGGGCAAGGATGACCCGCCGCGCAGTCCCGCGATGTTCCAGCTCCTCCAGACGGTAGGGTAGGCGACTTCGCGTTCTCGGCTGCGCTCTTGCTGCTGACATCTGACCCCTCCTGCCGAACCTGTTGTATTCTACCAGAGAAGTTAGCTGGTGTGCAATAGTCCGCCGCTCTAGATGTCGGGGCCATCGCCACTCAGTGTCTGATTGTGCTAGAATACTAACGGTTGCTCACGAGAAATGGACCGGTATCCTACCGCTGGGCACCATGGTGATACTAGCCAGCGGGTGTTTCTGGTTGAAGAAAGGAACCGAGGACAGGATGGACAAGATACTGGCGTTGCCGGTGGTCAATGGAGTATTTCCCCGTCCTAACGAGGGGCGCATCAGAGGGGTATTCTTCCATCACCATGTTGGCCGGGTGTTCCGACTCGGGGAGCGCGGCCATCCTGTGCTCCTTTGTCCTTTTGTGACTGACCTGGGGCAGATTTATCCGCTCGGCGTGCTGGTGGAAGTGCGCCGCGTCTGGACCGAGGAAGTGTTCGCGCCCGATCGCGAGACACGGGTACTCGCCCCCTTCGTCGAAGTAGTCGGCCGGGGTCGGGCCAGAGCTCGGGGCTTTTCTCTCACCAATGGAGTCTTGATCGCCGAAGGGGTGGAAATGGTGGATCTGGACAAGATCAGGAACAGGGGCTACCCCGTGATCGATGGAGCCGGGTGGCAAGCCGTCGCAGGGACCACTGAAATGACGGGGCCGGGAGACGTGTACATGGAGATCGAGGGAATCGATCTGGACAGTCGCGAGAGGCTGAAGATCGGGGCGAAAGTGGGGGATCTGGTGGCTGGGGAACAGGCGCACACCCTGGAACATGCTTTGATACGTTCGCTCAACCAGTTCGCCCTGGCCACGCCAAAAACGGTGCTGGCTTGCTGGCGCACAGAAGCCGATGAGCTGAAGCGTTCGGTGGATTGGGGTTTCAGGTACCGCCGTCCGGAACTCTTTGGCGTCACTAGCTCCGGTGCCTGCGGCAATCCCCTGACCGATCTCGCCCATTTCTACCTAAGCCGCGAGATGCTGAAGAGCCTAAAGCGCGGCCAGAGCTGGTGGGAGTCCCTGGAGGAGGCCCGGTCCCGTACGCTATCTCGCCTGGTGAGCCACCTGGAAATCACCACTGAGGCCGGGCTCCGCATTCTGCAGGGCCTGAAGAAGGGCATGTACCATGATGATCAGGCTGTTCGGTACCGTACCGTTCGCGAGGCCCTGCGGCGCTTTCCGGCCGACCCATGGAGGGTCTGAACCGGGTAAACGCCAGACCGACCTCTATCTCTCGGAGCAGCAGCCGTCCTCATCTTCATACCCCGGTTTCGTGCTGAGGTGCTCAGCGATCAATAAGCACCCGCCGGCCACCGGATGGCGCTAGCCGCCATAACCCCCGCTGAGCGCCGCCCCGCCGCGCAGTCAGAAGCAGCCACAGTTTTGTTCACGGACAGATGGCTTACAGCACCAGGAAGTGGGGGTGACGGAGATGTGCCGGAAAGTCGGGGGTCACGCGGAGACCCGTTGAACCCGAGTAAGGAAATACCTGCACAGATGTAGAGCCAATGCTCCACTTCGCCCGGCACCGACAGAGCGCAGGACGAGCAGACGCGGCAGTCCGACCAACAGGTATCGTATTCATCCGCAGCGGTAGAAGACGCCACAATCCGTGGGATTCCGCGGCTGTGCGGGTCCGAACAGCTCGCCGTCCCAGGAGTTGTTCCTTCAGGAAAATGCTGTTATCATTAGTGTAGCATGGTCAACGGAAAGGAGGCCTAAATAGTGAGGATCGAGTTCCTGGGTCATGCCTGTTTCCTCGTCAAAGAGGCAGAGGCCGAGCTCATATTCGATCCCTTCCTGGAAGGCAACCCCCAGGCCACGGTGAAGCCCGCTGAAGTATCCGCCAAGTACATACTGGTCTCACATGCCCATCACGATCATCTGGGCAACGCCGTGCAGATAGCCAAAGCAAATGCCGGCGTGATCATCTCCACTGCCGAAGTGGCTAAGATGTGCAGCGAGCAGGGTGCGCGTACCGAAGCGCTTCATCTGGGCGGTAAGAGGGATTTCCCCTTCGGCCGCGTCCGCCTGGTGCCTGCGTTTCATGGCGCCGGGGTGGCTGGTGGGCATGCGTGCGGTTTCGTGGTGAGGCTGGGCACCGGAACTCTGTACTTCGCAGGAGACACCGGGGTATTCGGTGACATGGAATTGATCGCCCGACTGGAACCAATAGACGTTGCCCTGCTTCCAATAGGCGACAACTACACCATGGGGGCCGATGATGCACTGCTGGCGGTCAAGATGCTCAAGCCGCGTCTGGTAGTACCAATGCATTACGATACCTGGCCGGTCATCAGGGCGAATCCGGATGCCTTCAAGAGAATGGTGGAGGCAGAAACCGACAGCCGCGTCCACATTTTGAAACCTGGCGAGGGCTTGGACTTCAAAAAATAGCGGGAGGCGTCAGCACGATGCCGAGGTACAGCGGAGGACAGGCGGTTGTGCGCTCTCTGTTGTCCGAGGGCGTGCGGGCAGTTTTTGGCATTCCCGGGGTTCATAACTTAGACATATACGATGCCCTCATAGATGCCCCGGAGATCGGCCATTATGTTGCGCGCCACGAGCAAGGGGCAGCATTCATGGCCGATGGGTACGCGCGAGCCACCGGAAAGCCCGGTGTATGCCTGCCCATCACCGGGCCAGGCCTTACCAACATGGCAACCGCAGTGGCAGAAGCATACGCTAACTCTTCGCCACTGGTCGTGATCTCCAGCGAGATCGAAAGCCACCTGATCGGAAAACAAAAGGGCGCGCTTCACGAGATGAAGGATCAGCGCGCCTTCGCCTCCACGATAACCAAGTGGAGCATGCATCTGTCTCGAGTGCGAGAGATTCCAGAGGCGATACGCAGGGCATTCCGGGCCCAGGTGGGGGAGCGGCCTCGTCCGGTGCACATCCAGATTCCTGTGGACGTGCTGGGTGCCGAGGACGAAGTCGAGTTTCCAGAACCCGTCCCACCTTCGCTCCCCGTGCCGGCCGAGGAGCATCTGGCTCGTGCTTCCACCGTCATCCTCGATGCTCGAAAGCCGGTGATTTACGCGGGAGGCGGGGCACTGCAGAGCAATGCTGGCCCCCAGCTGCTGGAGCTGAGTGCCTTGCTGGGAGCCCCCATCCTCACCAGTATCATGGGCAAGGGAGTGGTGCCGGACTCCGAACCGTTGGTGCTGGGCACCCTGGCGCAGGACGAGCGGGTAGCTGATGCCCTCACCCAGGCAGACCTCATGATTGCAGTGGGGACGCGTTTCGGTGGCGCGGCGAGCCGGCACTGGAGGTTACAGGTACCGGAACGTCTCATTCACATCGACATCGATCGCGCGGAAATCAGCCGCCACTTTCGAGCAGAAGTGGAACTGGTCGGTGATGCGCAAACCACGCTGAAGGCAGTCCTGGAGCTTCTGAAGCGTCGTGTTGGCTCCCCTCGCCAACCCTGGCTGGGGGTACAGAACCTCAAATCAGAGCTCCGGGAACGGCTCGACCGCGAAGGAAGCTGGGAATGGAGGTGCCAGAAAGCCATCCGCCAGGCACTGCCGGCAGACGCCATCACCGTCTGGGACATGACCGTCCTGTCCTACGCCGCATGCCGGCAGTTTCCAGTTTACAGCCCGCGTTCGTTCCTCTTTCCGCGGGGATTCGGCACCCTGGGCTTCGCCCTACCTGCGGCACTAGGTGCCAAGGTCGCCCACCCCCGGCGAGCGGTGTTAGCGGTATGCGGCGACGGCGGATTCATGTTCACCTGCCAGGAGCTGGCAACCGCCGCCCATTACAGACTCCCTATCTGCGTCCTCCTGGTCAACAGCAACGGCTATCACGTAGTCAAGCGGAACCAGCTGCGGAGATTCGGCCGATCCATAGACGTGGACCTCACCAACCCGGATTTCGGAAAGCTGGCCGACTCCTTCGGGGTGAGTTACGCGCGGGTAAAAGACCCAGAAGAGCTATTGCCAGCACTGCGATCTGCGCTACAGTCCGACATACCTACCCTGGTGGAGATACCTTTCCCTGACAGTGAGTAGTGGGCAGCAGCTTGGGGTCAGTCGCTAGCCTCCGGTTCATCTTCCCCTTCGGCGGCGGCCACCCCGGCGTCGTGTAGCACGCTTTCCGCGACGAAGATGGGGGCGGAAGTGCGCAGGGCGAGTGCGATGGCGTCACTGGGCCGGCAGTCGACTTCCACCATTCCATCGGGAGTCTGCAGGACCAGCTGGGCGTAGAAAGTGTTTTCCTTGATCTCGGTGATGATTACCATCGAAACCTCCACCCTCAACGCTTCCAGCACCGACTTCATGAGGTCATGGGTGAGAGGACGAGCAGGCGTGGCACCCTCCATCTGCAGGGCAATGGAGCTGGCTTCCCACGTACCGATCACGATCGGGAGCAATCGGCGGCCATCGAATTCTTTGAGCAAGACCACCGCCTGTTTGCTCTCCAGATCCATACCTACCTTTTCCACCCTAACCTGAATCACGCTGATGCCTCCTATCTCATCGCTGGGTTGGACCCTCAAATCTCCGTCACTGGTAACACGAACACCATCGCTTTTTATACCAGCACGTACTGTACGTCCAACGGGCGGACGGACCGGCAGCATGTCCCGCGCATGGTGCACTTGACGTCTACACCCTTCGCTGCCGGCGCTCCTACCACAATATAGTGTGGTGGGCCTGCCGCCGGAGCTTCCCAGTACCCACCAGATCCTGCTAAGCCGGAACCGGGAGTGCCAAGCAGCAAATCCGTGCTGCGGTCCTGCACCGCCGCCAGGACCAATCCACGTTGGGAGCAGCTTCTACGTTCGCCTTTAATATCCTTGCCCGGAGACGAAGCTGGGAACCACCCCCGGATCCGACGGGCGCCTTGCGCTTAATCAACCAGGATGGATCCAACAAATTCAAGACGCGGGCGGCAAAGGATATCAGGTTGCCTCCTCCGTCACCTGTACCCGGCTCCGTGGGCGTTCGATAAAGGACAATAGGAAGCCCACCGAAAGGTGGCGAAGAGCATCTACCGGACGGCGGGTGGCGGAGTTGCACGGTATCAGCGACAAAGAACAACTACTGAGGAAAGCCCAGGCCGGCGACCGGGAGGCCAGCGACCAGCTGATCAGACATTACCGGCTTTTTGTCTACCGTACCGTGTCAGCAGTGTGCCGGCGCAAGATGGACTGGCGCAACGACGACGAGCTTAGCGTGGGACTCGCCGCGATGTACGAGGCCATTCAGACGTACCGGACTGACGCCCGCATCAGCTTCGAGGGCTACGCAAGATTGGTGATACGCAACCGCCTAATGGATTACTATCGCCAGGAATCCAGAAACCGCCGCCACTACTCACTGGAACAGTTGCGTGAGATGCGGCAAGTGGACAGCGCCCCCGCAGAAGTGGAACAAGCAACGCAACAGTACGAAAGGGCAGTGCTGGCAACAGAACAGAGGGAGGAAATCCTGGCCTACCGCGAGCGGCTGAAGGAATACGGGCTGGACCTGCGAGCGGTGGCCGCCAACTGCCCCAAACGTAGCGATGCCCGAAGGCGACTGATACGTGCGGCGGAGACCCTGGCGGTTCACCCGGACCTCCGGGAGTACTTTCTCCAGTTCAGGAAGATTCCCTTGCTGGAGCTGGCCCGACGCTCAGGGATACACCCGAAGGCGCTGGAACGCGGTCGCAGATACCTGGTAGGGGTGGCTTTGATCCTGGTGGACGAGCGGTTTCAGACCCTGCGGGAGTTCATTCCCACCAGCCGGGGTAGGGAGGGTTCCTCCTAGTGAAGAAAGGCCGTGCACTCGTTATGGAAATTGACAAGGGGCGGATGCTGGTCCTTACCGACGGTGGATGCTTCCGCTGGGTTCCCAGCCGACGCGGAGCAAAGGTGGGTGACCTGGTGGACCTCCACCCAGCACGTCCCCACGTGGCAGCGGCTACAGCGGCCGTGGTCATCCTCCTGACCGCGGGAATACTCTTCACCTCGTGGATACTGTCTCCAGCCGTCATCCTTGCACTGGACATCAATCCCAGCGTGGAATTGTGGGCTGACGGTGCAGGAAGAGTGGTCCGTTGCGTGGGACTGGATGCAGACGGAAACCAGCTGGTGACGGGAGCCGATCTGAAAGGCAAACCGCTGCTGGATGCCCTGGAATGGGTGATAGAACGGGCAATAGCCCTCGGGTACTTGCAGACGGACCAGGAAAACATCGTCCTGGCCACCCTGGTGAGTCGACGCGCTCATCGAGTCGACTCCCAGGCCGTGCCCGAACGCGTGGCCCAAATCCTGGCCGAGAGGAAGATCCCAGCTGCCGTGCTATCCCAGCAGGTACCATATCAGATCAAGCAACGGGCGGCGAAAGGCAACATCTCCGTCAATGCCGCCATCCTCGAGAAGCATCGCACCCGTCCTTCGGAGATCCGACAGCTCCCGCCCGAAGAAAGAGAACGCATCCTGAAGCAGGCAGGCTACCGCGTGCGCAAGGTCACCCCGCCCGGTCCATCGTCCGGGGTCCCGGCGCGAGGTAAGGAAGATACCCCATCCCCCGGCCGTGACATTCGTCCTGGAGTGCCGCCGCGAAAGAGCCCGGAGGGTAAACCGTCCCTTCCCCCAAAGGACCGCCCGACCCCAGGAATGCCAAAGGAACCTAAAGAACCAAAAGGCAAGCCGTCCTCGCCGCCGCGGGATGCAGGACCGCCCAAACACCTCCCGCCTGGCCGGTCCCACCGTCCCCCCAACTGAGCGCGAGGGAATCTAGGTGTCAGCGGCGCGTGCATGATTCCAGCTGCTGGAGCGAAGGGTCTATGGTGGGCAGGGAACCCCCCCGGTCTCCTTTCTCTTTCAAGCCGGTAGCCGTGACCACCAGCAGCACACACTCATGGGGTGCAATTCGGCCCTGTCCCATCAGCCGTGCGAACCCGGCTACTGCTGCCGCAGCCGAAGGTTCGGCATACACGCCCTCGCACTCTGCCAGCATGCGCACCGCATCCAGCATTTCCCCATCTGAGACCGCGACAGCAGTACCCCCACTCTCCCTGATCAGGCGAAGTACCATGTAACCGTGCAAAGTGACGCGCTGAGATATCCCCCCGGCGATTGTATCCTGCGGGCCCGGCACGGCGTGCTCCACTCCGCGTTCGTATCCCACCACTACCGATGGCGAACCCTCGGGTTGCACAGCCACTAGGCGAGGCATCTTCAGGTTGGCGTGCGCGGAAACCAGCTGACGCATTGCCAAGCCGTGACCCACCAGATTACACCCAAACCCCACCGGCACTACTACCCAGTCGGGCAATCGCTCTCCCAGCGCCGTCCACACTTCGTAAGCAGCCGTCTTTGTTCCCTCCACGCCGAGGGGGTTGAAGGGGGAGTTTACGTTATACCAGCCAAGACGCTGTACCGCCTCCAGACACAGACCCAGACGATCAGAACCAGTGCCCCGAACTGACACCACTCGTGCCCCGTATGCCATCATTTGACTCACCTTGGGACCGGCGGTGCCCGGGGGAACAATGACCACTACCTCTAGACCGGCCACCGCCCCGTATGCGGCTATGGCAGCTCCCATGTTGCCGGAGGACACAAGCACCAAGGTTTCGGCACCGCTGTGGACCGCCTCGCTGACCAACACCGCGGCGAGCCGATCTTTGAACGAGCCAGTGGGGTTGCGTCCCTCGTCCTTGAGCCATAGCTCTCCGTTGAAACCCAAGCGCCGGCCTAACCGCTTCGCTCGGATGAGGGGAGTGTGTCCTTCCTGTAAGCTAACCCGTGCCCACTGGGGCAGTGGAGGAAGCAGAGGGCCAAAAGCCCAAACGCCAGCCTCCTTCATGTCCCATTCCACTCGTTCAAGACGGAACAGCCCGGGTTGCTCTGCCAACAGGGTGATCCCTGGCCGATCCACATCGCGGTGGCAGCGGGGGCAGAGGCAAAGACCCCGAGACATGCAAAGGCCACCAGTCCCGCACTGCGGGCAGTGAAATTCCATTCGCATCGCACAACTCCCCAGCGGAGTTTCGCTACGGAGGGGCCACTGCCCTGCCACCCACTACGTGCAGGAATGACAGGCACCGAGTAGGATACGTGGGGCAGCTGGTGCCACCCGCGCGGCGCACGATGAATGCGGAAGGCACGGTAGTGACCCCCGCATTGATCCCGGGGCCGCCAGCAAAATCACCCAGGGAGTGACCACCGAGGTGGTGGGCAACTGTGGAGGTTGGGCCGCACCCCTGGTGGGAGCAGCTCGCGAGATGGCGAAGGAAGTGTGCAGTGGCTACGACGCGGAAGAAATTCTGACCTGGACCAGTATGGGGAGTACCCGGAAGTCCTCCAACGGCGCCAGCAGGCAGTGAACGTGGCCGTCCTCGTGGGACACGGAACGCTGCGGGCCGCGGCCGTGGGTTACCGCCCGGGCGGCCCACAACACAAGCAGCCAAATGAATGAGATGTGTCGGCTATTGCAGAAGTCCTTGCGGGCGGGAGCGTTTGGAATATTAACCGGGCTGTATTACGCGCCGGGCAGCCACGTGGATCAGGAAGAAATCTGCTCGCTGCGTTCTGGTGCGCGAATCCGGGAGTTTCCACGCCAGCCACATCACAGACGAAGATACCTGATACGGTGGGCGTGGTTGCTGCGCGGGGAGGAAGGCCTGGATATATTGGACGGCACCGGTGTCCGCACCCAAATCTCACACCTGAAGGCGCTGGGACCACAGGTCTGGGGCCGGCCACCTGAATTGTTGGCCCGCGTGAGGGAAACCCGTGCCCAGGGCACGAGCGTCCTTTGCGACCAGTATCCTTACCAAGCCACGGGTTCCAGCATCACCGGCGTGCTCATTCCCCGTTGGGCACAGGAGGAAGGCAGGTCCGCCTTACTGGCCCAACTGAGGAATGCTGACCTGCGACCGAGACCTACAGAACACGTCAGGCAGGACCTCCAAAGAAGAGACGGAGCAGAGCGTCTGCTCATCGCTTCCTATTCCCCATGCCCCGACCCCCAGCTGGGGTCGAAAGAGCGGGGGTGATCCCCGAGGGAGCATTGGCCAACCCGGTGGTGTTCGATCTTCACCAGCTGGAAGACACCGCCGATTTCGGCCGGCCCTTCGCTCACGCCCGCGGCGGCATAGACCGGGTGATCGTCAGCGGTGAGGTGGTGGTGGAAGAAGGCCATCTCACGGGAAGCCGCCCCGGGCGCATTGCGCCGTGAGTCCTGAAACATACCTCGCCGGGCGATGTCGCTGGCACCAAATCGGCGATCTACTCTCACCCCTCCTGGCGGCCGCCATGCCGCCGGTGCTCTGCCAGCCTCTCGGCCATGGACCGGAGCCGTGCCTGAACCCGGCCGTTGATGGTATCGGGTGGAAAATTGCCGTCCTGGTCCTCTTCTCCTGCGGGGATGCCGGTGAGGATTTCCATCGCTTCGTCAACGTGAGTGACCGGATAGATATGAAACTTGCCGGCCGCCACCGCCTCGATGACCTCGTCCTTCAGTACCAAATTGTCCACGTTGGCCTGGGGGATAATGACACCCTGGTCACCCGTGAGTCCTTTGAGCTTGCATACCTCGTAGAATCCCTCCACTTTCCACGTAACGCCGCCAACCGGCTGAATCTCGCCCTTCTGATTCACTGATCCCGTCACCGCCAGCGACTGCTTTATCGGTACCTCCGCCAGGGCAGAAAGCAATGCGTACAGCTCGGCGCTAGACGCGCTGTCGCCCTCCACCTCCTCGTAGAGCTGTTCAAAGCATATGCTGGCGGATAGCGACAGCGGGGTGTTCCGGCCGAAGCGCCGACCCAGGTATCCGCCCAGGATCAGCACGCCCTTGTTGTGTATGCGCCCTGCCAGCTTCGTCTCGCGCTCTATATCCACGATGCCAGCATCGCCCACGTGGACCGTAGCGGTGATGCGCGAGGGTTTCCCGAAGAGGTAATCACCCAGATGGATCAGGGAGATCCCGTTCACTTGACCCACCACAGCGCCTTGGGTGTCCACCAATATCTTGCCGCGGCGTATTTGTTCATGAATTTTCTGCTCGATCATGTTCGAACGGTACTGCTTTTCCTCGATGGCGCGGCGAACGTGCTCCGCTCCCACCAGGTCGGCTCCCTCTCGCCTCGCCCACTCGTTCGCCTCGTAAATCACCTCAACGATTTCGTTGAAACGGGTGCTGAGTTTCGCCTGGTCACCCACCAGACGACTGCCGTACTCGATCACCTGAGCCACCCCGGTGGGATCGAAATGACGCAGACCTTCTCGACGGCACACCGACCCGATGAACGCCGCGTACTCCATCACGTGATCCTGGGACATCTCCATCTCCACGTCGAAGTCCGCCTTGACCTTGAACAGTTTTCGGAAATCAGGGTCGAAGTAATACAGCAGGTGATACAACAGAGGCTCCCCTATGAGAATCACCTTAACGTCGATGGGTATGGGGTCGGGATGGAGGGTGGAGGTAGGTAGTACTCGGTACTGTTCACCGATGTTCTCAATACGAACCTCGCCGCTCTTGAGTGCGCGCTTGAGTCCTTCCCACGCGAAAGGAGCTCGCAGCAGGTCGGCGGCCTGCAATATCAGGTATCCGCCATTGGCTTTGTGAAGAGCCCCGGGCTTTATCATGGTAAAATCTGTGAACAGCACTCCAAGTTCCGCCTCGTACTCCATCTTGCCCAGCAGGTTGTAATAGGTGGGATTGGGCTCCACCACGACCGGTGCTCCTTTGGTGGCGGAATTATCTACCAGGAGATTAACGCGGTAACGATTGAGGCGGTCCGCTCTCGGCGAATCAGATATGACCCCCTCCGTTTGCTTGTCGCCAGCTCTCTCCGTCCGAAAGGCCTCCAGATTCTCCGCCACGTCCTTGAGGACCGCGTCGAGGTATCGGACGACCCGCTCGTACTGTCCGTACTCTTCCTTCAGCTCCTGGATGGGATGTTGCGCCACGAAAATGGCAATCTCCTTCTCCAGCTCCTTTATCTTTTGTTTGGTCTCCTTCTCCAGGTTGTGGATCCGCTTCATGACCTCCGCCAGTTTTGCTTGCACCCTGCGGCCGCGCTCCTCGATGCTCTCCCGCTCCTCACGTGGCAACGACTGGAATTCCTCCTGATCCAGGGTTTTCCCCTCTTTGACCGGAACAGCAACAAACCCGGCATGGGTCCTCACAACCTGGAATTGCTCCTCGGCAGCCATTTGTTCCAATTCCGCGATCATCTTCTGGCTCTCTTTCTGGAAACGCTGGATGATCGCCGACCGCCGCTCCTCGTATTCCTTGCCCTCAAAGGCGCGAGGTATGCGCACCCTGAGGTCAGCAATCAGCTCCTGCATATCTCGGCGGAGCTGAGCCCCCTTGCCCGGCGGCAGGCGCAAAGCCACCGGTCTGTCCGGTTCCTCGAAGTTGTAGACATAGCACCAGTCGTCAGGCACCGGCTCCGACGCAGCCTTGTCGGTGATCAGGTTAATGGCATAAGTGGTCTTTCCCGTCCCCGGCGGTCCCGCCATATAGATCCCGTAGCCCCTGGTGCGAATGGAAATGCCGAACTCCATGGCGCTGACCGCGCGCTCCTGGCCCACCAATCGCTCCAGTGGCGGGATGTCGGCGGTGCTCGAAAACTTGAAGATGGACGGATCCACCGTCTTCTTGAGCTGCTCGGGCCGCAATTCCCTCACCTTCATCGTCACCCCTCCCATGGGCCGCTGATAGCGCACCCTGCGGCTCCCGTCATTGCCGCAGCTCCTTCAAGTGACAGGTATCATTCAGCAGCACCACCACGGGCTCCCCCTGATGGAGTTCTATGATGTTGAGACAGCCAGGGTGCTGTACGAGCCGCCAGAATCCCCCAGCCTCCATTCCCAGCGCCCACTGCAACAGGACCTTATTGACCACTTCATGAGCGATCACCAGACTGTCGCCATCGGCACCCAAAAGACGCTGGAGTAACGGAAGTGCCCTGGCTCTGACCCCCGCTAAACCTTCTCCTCCAGGGATCAACAACACTTCCTCCGGCCGCTGGCACCAGCACCTGTAATGTTCCGGGTAGCGCGCCGACACTTCCCGCCAATGAAGTCCCTGCCAGGCGCCGTAATCGATGTCGGTCAGCTCCTCCGCCACCCGCACCGGTATCCCCGCCGCTGCAGCTGCCTCCCTGGCCGTCTCCACCGCCCGCCGCAGGGGACTGGTGTAGATGATGCTGACCTTGCCCGCCACCGCACCACCCAGGGCCCGTGCCTGTTCCCGACCCAGGGGCGTGAGCGGTACCTCTGCTCGACCGCGAAACCGGCCCTGGCGATTGTACGCGGTCTCACCATGCCTGGCAAGATAAACGCGGCCCAGCGCTCAACACCTCTACCAGAACTTCAGGATCAGCAGTGCCGCCATTCCGGCTGCCAGCAGTCCCGCCACGCTCCAGCCCACCGACCCGTTACGCACTCCCCCGAAGTACATCATGGCAAAACCAGTCCACATCAATCCGATGCAAATGATCCCCACTCTTCGCTTGAGCGCGTCTTTGCCCGTCATGCCCACCCCACGCTTGATGGAAAAATTAGCCACCCACAGCCACCGGCGCGAACAACGCCAACAGCAATCCCACCAGACCAATCACCGCTCCCATGATGAGGCCAGCCACCAGAGTCTGCGAGATCACTTCCCCTTCTCGACCAGGAATTCCCACGGTGCTGGTGGCCAAGACCACATTCAGCGGGCAATGGATATTGCCTATGGCCCCGCCCACGGTTTGCAGTCCCGCGATCAAGTACGGGCTCACCCCCAGTACCAACGCCGCATCCCGCTGGAATGCCCCGAAAAGCAAGTTGGAAGCGGTGTTGGAACCGGTGATGAACGCCCCCAGCTGGCCTATGTAGTTGGCGAAGAAGGGATAAATCATGCCCGTGGCCTTTGCGGTGGCCACCGCCAGCAAGGTGGTGATCCCGTGTTCCATCATGACTCCCGCCATCATGGACAGGGTCATGAGGGTGAGACTGGCGGGAACCGCCGCCTTGCTCAACCTCGCACTGACCTTCCTGCCCACATCAGCGCGAAGGATCCCCAGCAGCCGATAAATCATCACCGATAGGGCCAAGGAGGCGAATATCAAGGTCCCGGGCATGGTGAACACCTTCAGTGGTGAGTACTTGGTCTCCGACGGGTTGACGAATCCCAGCGCGGTACGGATCTCCGGCCAATACGGCCCAAGCCGGAAGCGCTCCGCCTCTAGGGCAGCACGCAGGTTCGGGGTACCCAGCAATTGTGAGGCGAAAGGCGACAGATAGACCACGAAGACCACCGCGATCACGACATAGTAAGGGAGGAATGCCTGATGGAAGGTCAGCGCGGACTTCTCCCCTCTGCTCGGCGGCGGTGCCGGTACGTGGCCTGAATCGGCCTCCGCTGGTTTATAAAACGGCATCCGACGCAGCAGGGCGCCCCACACCAGACCCACGAAGCCGGCCAGAAATCCGGCTATAGACGGCGATACCGTGGTGGCGAACACCAGCAACGCCACCGCCTGCACCAGTCCCAGCGACAACCAGGCAAACCAGCCCCTGCGTACTTCCCGCCAGCCACACCCGTAGATCCGTCGCGAGTAATAGAAGGTCCCGAAAAAGAACACCATCACCGTCATGGGCACGAAGAGGATGGCTGACCACAGGGCCAGCGGCCCCTCGGCGAGTCCGGTGAACCGCTGCAATACCCAGTAAGAACTGCCCAGGGAACCGAAGGTGATGGTCCAGCTGTGACCCAGCGCCGGTATCACCACCGAAATCACCGGGTCGAATCCCAGTCCCAGCAACAGGGGTGCCGTCACTGCCACGGGGGTGCCAAACCCCAACACGCCCTGCATCCAGGCCGGGAACACCATACCGATCACCAATACCTGGAGCAATCGGTCGCCCCCGGTCACCCGATTGAAGGTATCGGTGATGACCGGAAACCCCTGCATCGCATCCACCAATCCATATATGGACATGGCCCCCCAGATGATGGCCAGGATGAAAACCGTCTCCCACAGCCCCTTGGCGGAACCGCTGGCCACCGTGATCGCATTCCCCCCAAAGACGGTGACGGCGACCACCATTGCCCATAACCAGGCCAGGGCGCCGGCCTTCGATCCCGCCCAGCGCCCCCGAATCATCAGCACCGACACCAGAAGGATGGGAGACAGCCCCAGCAACCACCTGGACAGGGTGAATGACTGCTCCATCACCTGTATCGCAGACATCAACGATCTCCTCTCGACTGAGCTTTAGTCAGGCGGTACCATACATTGGGCCTGGGCAACAGCAGACGCCGGCCCGATTCATCGGCCCACTTCTCCAGCGGACCCAGATCCACCGGGTTCCAGTGGGAAGCGAAATCATGGTGGATGGGGATGACCAGCTGAGCATCGAGTCTTTCTCTCAGGAGCTGTACCGCCTCCTCCGGGGTCAGTATGGGTGTTTGCAGCTTCTTGGTCACCGGGTGAGGTATTGCTGCCGCCACGTTCAGTACGGCCACGAAGGGAGATGCCCGGCTGACCCCCTCAGGTCGCGTGTCGCCGGTGGCGTAAACCAGCAGTTCTTCCGCCTCCCACAGAAAACCGTACACGGGACCTCCGCAGGGCATCACGCCATAGCGGTCCGGCCGTCCGGCCAGTTTGCGCGCCGCGCGCCTGCCCTCCTCCCCGGTCAGCCAGTGGACTCCCGGGTGGGCCCGCACGGTCACCGGCCCCACGGACAAAGGGCGATCGGGAGCCAGCACCACTCTTCTCGAAGCGGGCAGGCCGAACTCCCTCTCAAGCACCTGGTTGACATCCAGGCTCCCAGCGAATACCGCGTCGGTGTGCTGAATCAGTCTGCGCACGGTATGCAGGTCGAAATGATCGAAGTGCCCGTGGCTGATGAGCACGTAGTGGGGGACGAACATGGACAGAAACTGCTCCCAGGAGGGGGCGTTCCGGTTGGGCACGTACCAGTCCCCATATTCCTCGGCGCGCGAGAAAGAAGGATCCACCAGAAAGTTGGCGTCACCCAGCCTCACCGTGAAAGAGGCCGAGCCATGCCAGGCGAAGTCCAGTGCCTCGGTCAACTTGCCACCTCCTCAGACCCGCACGCCGTACTCGGTTTTGAACCTGGTGAGCACGATGTGACTTTCCACCCGGGTAATGCCTTCCAGTCGGTACAGCACCTGGGTCAGGAATCTCTCCAGGTCGGCCCGGTCGCGGAGTACGGCATGCACGTGCAGGGTGCTCGGCCCAGTGGTCTGGTACATGCTCACCACATCCTCATTGTTGGCCAGGACCGAAGCCACATCCAGCAGGTGGTGCGGCTCAACGTCTATCTGGAAGAAAGCCGACACGTGCTTCCCCAGGGCCTCCGGGTTCAGGACCACCGTGAAGCGCTCGATGACGCCGCGCCTCACCAGTCGATTGACCCGTTCCCTGACTGCGGCCCGGGACAGCTTTACCCGCCGGCCCAGTTCGGCGTGCGAAAGACGACTGTTCTCAATCAGCAGGGTGAGGAGGGTCCGATCCACCTCATCCAGCTCGTCCGCAGTGGCCACCGTGCAGCCCCCGTATGCATTTTGGGTAGGTCACGCACTACCATTTCGACAGCAATTGGGCCAATCCTCCCTACAATGGGCAGCATTGGCCCCACAGTACAATACATTAGCAGGCTCAGTTCCCGCGAAGTGCCAACGCACCGGTGCGACACGTCTCCTGACAGCAGAAACAGCGAATGCACGCCTCCTCGCGCACCGTCGGGTGGCCCCCCCGGAGATCCAACGCCCCGGCGGGACAGGCTTTGACGCAGGCTGCGCAGCCGTCGCACAGCTCTATCTGGACCCGGGGGAGAATTCCGTCGAAGCGGGAGCCCAGGTCACCCCCTCGGGGAGCCCGCAGACACTCCGGCTCAGCGCCTGGCCCGTACGCAGGTGGCAGGCGGAAGTCCTCGACGGTAAACAGTTCTCCGATGAGTTGTATGCGCTGGATATTGGCCTCCCCGAGGCCCCTCTCCGCAGCCGCAGTGACGCTGCGCGCCTGTTCCAGCGGGATCCCCATGATGTGACACATCACCCGATCCAGGGCCACTGCATCACGAGCCCCAGCCAGGACGCCGAGGTATCGCAGCGTGCGGGCGACAGGTCCATTCCCCTCCATGGCCAGAATTCCGTCCACCAGTACCAAGTCCGGCGGTCGGATGGCGAACACGTCCACCATCAGCTCGCAAAAGGCAAAAGGGTTGCCCGCCCGTCGGTGAAGTTCGGCTTTCTGAGCCCCCGGAAGAAAGCCATAGCTGTTCTTCAGGGCACAGGTCAGTCCGGTGAGGCCGTGGGTCTTGAGTTTGGGAACGGATATGAGCACGTCACATTCCAGCACCAGCTCGGAAACCGCTACCCTGACACCCCACTGGGGCGGCAGATCAACCATTCGCGTCCTGGCCCCGAGGTTCACGTAATGTGGTCCGGCAGCAGCAAGCAGGCCGCTTTCACGGAATGCCTCCTCATTGCTCCCGTAGGCTGACATGCCGGGATTGTCGCCCACGTATATGCGCCGGGCACCTCGAAGCTTTATCTCCTCCACCAGGGCCCGCACCACTGCCGGGTGCGTACAAACCCCCTCCTCCGGTTCCGACGCCCGCAAAGCATTGGGCTTGATGAGGACGGTTTTGCCGTCCACTGGCAGCTGGAAGAAATCCAAAATTTGGGCCACCGCCCGACGACAATTTCCGTAGCTGCTCCTGATCAGTACCACCACACTCATCGGGCTTCCTTCCCGCCCTCCAGCTCCGAGGGTCACGTTGCACATTCTCAGGCGAAGATGCGGCCTCCAAAGCGACTCATGAATCTGGCCACCTGTTCCGTCAAGTCGTCAGCCACCTTCTGGTTGTTCTGACTGATGGCAGCTGCCACCGCGCGAGCGATACAGTCGGCTATCGCCTCCACCTCGTACCCCTTGCCTTCAGCCTTCGCTTCCTCGTAAAGCTGCGCGAACCGCTGGTTGATGAGTTCGCGCAGGGCACCCTCTTCCAGACCCAGTTTCGGCACCCCGCCTCGCCTCCTCGTGACCTTGGTACATGCACCCACTTCGCCCGCCGTCGCTTATGATCCTCCCGCGCTGGGCCGGCAGGTGCGGCCAAGGGTAAAGTGCCCAGACACCTGGCTCGGTGTGCTTGCAGGATCTTGTGGATATTTCACGTAGTGTTAAGTGTATTGGAAATTGTCGCCAGCAAAGGAGGGGGCCGCGTGATCGAGCTGGCAAGGAAGCTGCTGGAAAGGGCCAGAGAGGCCGGTGCCACCTACGCCGACGTTCGCGTGATACGGCAGAAGGAACAAGGGGTCACGGTGAAGGACGGGGTCGTGGCGTCGGTCACCAATCAGGAAGACGCGGGTCTGGGCGTGCGGGTCATCGCCCAGGGAGCCTGGGGATTTGCCTCTGCCCCCGGCCTGGACCTGGAACGGGCCCTGCAGGTGGCCGAAGAAGCGGTGGCCATAGCCAGGGCCAGCGCCATGTTCAAGACCGGCGAAGATGTGTGTCTGGCTCCTGCCGACATCGTGGAGGATACCTACAGCACCCCGTACCGCACCGATCCCTTTGATGTCCCGCTACAGGATAAAGTAGACCTACTGCTGAAGGCAGACCGAGAGATGCGGTCGGTTGGCCGGGTGCGCAGCACCACCGCGCAGCTGCGCTTCCGCAAGGAGGAGAAGCTGTTCGCCAGTACCGAGGGGACCATCATACACCAGACGCTGCTGGAAAGCGGGGGAAACATCAGCGCCACCGCTGCCGAGCTGATGGAAGCACAAACCCGCAGCTGGGGGAACTGGGGAACCGGAGGATACGAGATCGTGCAAGACCTCGACCTGGAGGGCCAGGCACCCAGGGTGGCGAAGGAAGCAGCCGCCCTGCTGGACGCAGAGCAGTGCCCCAGTGGGGAGACCACCGTGATCCTGGATGGGCCCATGATGGCCTTGCAGATTCACGAATCGTGCGGACACCCGGTGGAACTGGACCGGGTGTTGGGGACGGAGGTAAGCCTGGCGGGAACCAGTTTCCTGACCCTGGACAAGAGGAGTCATTTCCGCTACGGCTCAGAACACGTCAACCTGGTGGCCGACGCCACCATTCCCGGTGGCCTGGGAACGTTTGGCTACGACGACGAGGGCGTGCCCGCGCAGCGGACGGAGCTGGTCTCCCAGGGCATCTTCCAGGGCTATTTGACCTCGCGGGAGACGGCACGCGTGCTGGGTGAAAGATCCAACGGAGCCATGCGAGCCACGGGGTGGAACAAGATACCGTTGATACGCATGACCAACATAAACCTGGAGCCGGGAGACTGGACGCTGGAAGAGATGATCCGGGACACCAAGGAAGGACTGTACTTCTGCGGGGTCTCCAGCGGCAGCATCGATGACCTCAGGATCAACTTCCAATTCGGGGCCCAGCTGGGGTATCGCATCGAAGATGGGAGTCTCGGCAGCCTGATTAAGAATCCAACCTATACCGGGAAGACCCCTGCATTCTGGGGAGCGTGCGATGCCATTGCCGGGCGCGCTCCTGGCGAATGGCGGGTATGGGGGATACCCAACTGCGGCAAGGGCGAACCCATGCAGGTGGCCCACGTAGGTCACGGTACGGCCCCAACGCGCATCCGAAGGTTGAGGGTAGGTGTTAGCCGATGGTGAACCACCCTCATCGTCCAACGACACCAGGAGGTGGCCCCCAGTGCGGCAGGAACCGTTGATGCTGGGTCAGGAGAAGGCCCTGGATGTGCTCCAAAGAGTCCTGGCGCTGTCCGATGCCGACCGGACGGAGGCAATCCTGACCGGAGCGGAGACCAGGCTAACTCGCTACGCCAACAACTACATCCATCAGAACGTGGTGGAACGACAACTGAGCATCACCATTAAGACCACCATCGGGCAACGAACGGGAATTGCGGTCACCGGACGGACGGACGAAGAAGGCCTCAGAGAAGCCGTGCGTCGTGCCGTGGAAACTGCCACCGTGACCCCCCCTGATCCCGACCTGCCGCCGCTGCCCCAGCCCCGCCCGGTGCCGACCGTAGACGCGTTCTGTGCCGCCACCGCTGGGCTCAGCGCCAGAGAGCGGGCAGAACGCGCGGGAGCAGTGATAAAGAAAGCGCAAAAGCTCGGCCTGGTGGCCTCCGGATCCTTTTCCGTGGCCACCTACGAGCTGGCGGTGGCCAATTCAGAGGGTGTGGCTGCATACCATCCCCAGACCCGCGCGAACCTGGTGGCAATAGTGTCGGGGGAAGACAGCTCAGGGTACGCCTCCGCCCTCAGCGTGAGGGCCGAGGACATCGACGTTGAGGCAAAGGCGGAGGTCGCAATCCGCAAATGCTTGGAAGGCCGCAACCCACGCCCGCTCGAGCCGGGAGTTTACGAAGTGGTTCTGGAACCCGAGGCGGTGTCAGACGTCATCGGATCCCTTGCCCTCGCCTTCAATGGGCAGTGGGTCCGGGAGGGCCGCAGTCCGTTCGCCAACAAGCTGGGTCAGCGCGTATTCGCACCGGTCTTCCATCTATGGGATGACCCCCTGAGCAGCGAGGGCATCCCTCTGCCTTTTGACTTCGAGGGAGTCCCCAAATCGCGCATGGAACTGGTCACCGCGGGGGTGGTGGCCGGCTTCGTCTACAACACGTACACCGCGGCCAAGGAGGGACGCGAGTCCACCGGTCATGCGTTGCCGCCGCAGGCCCGGACCTTCGGCGCCTTTCCCGCTCATCTGTTCATGGGTACCGGTGACTCCGGGTCGTCCCTCGACATGGCAGCACGGATGCAGAGGGGACTGCTGGTCACCCGTTTCAACTACAACCGGGTCGTGCACCCGGTGAAAATGGTGATCACCGGCCTGACCCGGGACGGCGTGTGGTACGTAGAGGACGGTAAAGTGCGGCATCCGGTGAGCAACCTGAGGTACACCCAGAGCATCCTGGAAGCATTAAACGACATCCGCGGCATCGGTAGTCAGCGGGAACTGAAGTCGTTCTTCGGTCTAGGCTCTTGCTGCGTGCCCGCTTTGCACCTCGGTTCGTGGTCGTTCACCGGAGACACTCGTCTGTGAGCTATGCGGCGAAGAGCGTCAGGCCACCGCGCGCAACGGAGGGCCGGTGCCCATGAACCGGCTACCGGAGCGGCGATGAGCGCCGGCACCACGGCAACCCCAGCATGTCCTCCTGCGCGCCGGTGGCCTCTCGCTCGGCCATGGGCAGGGCGGGTTGCTGATGCCGGAAGGGCAGTATACATCAAACCCTGGGGGTCATGGAGGTAAGCATCGTGCGCGTGATGGTCACCGGCGGAGCGGGTTACGTAGGGGCACACACCGTACGTGCCCTGCTCGAAGAGGGCCACGAGGTACTGGTAATTGACGACCTGAGTCAGGGACACCGTTCTGCCATTCCCCAGGAGGTGAAGTTCCTCCGCGGCGATTTTGCCGATCCCCGGGTGCTGGAGGAGGCGGCCAGCTGGGGTCCGCAGGGGGTCATCCACTTCGCGGCCCGGACATCGGTGGCGGAGTCAGTGCGGGAGCCCATGGCGTACTACCACCAAAACCTCGGCAAGTCCCTCCAGCTGGTGGAGTGGATGATCGCCCGTGGCGTCCGACTGCTGGTGCTATCGTCCACCGCCGCGGTCTACGGCGAACCGGAAACCACCCCGATCCAGGAGGATCACCCCCACCGGCCGACCAGTCCATACGGGCATTCCAAGAGCCTCCTGGAAAAGACCCTCCGCCTGCTGGCACCAGGAAGGCTGCAAGTCTGCTGCTTGCGCTATTTCAACGCGGCAGGAGCACACCCCAGCGGAGAAATAGGGGAAGACCATCGTCCGGAAACCCACCTGATACCGCTGCTGTGCAAGGTGGCCCTTGGACAGGTGGAAAGAATCCAGGTCTTCGGGGCCGACTACCCTACCCCGGACGGGACCGCCATCCGGGATTACGTCCACGTGTGCGACCTGGCCGACGCCCACATTCGAGCCCTGACCCTCCTGGCCACTGGAGGTGCAGCCTTTGCTTACAACCTGGGCACGGGGCGAGGATACTCAGTCCTGGAGGTCATCCGTACTGCTCGGCGGGTGATCCCCCACCCCATCCCGGTGGAGTTCGCCCCTCGTCGTCCCGGGGATCCCGCGAAACTGGTGGCCAGTGCGGAACGCGCAGAGCGTGAAATGGGCTGGCGGCGCCGCTATTCGGACCTGGAAACCATCATCGCCACCGCCTGGCGCTGGCATTCAACCCATCCCCGGGGATACGACCAGGAGCAGGTGGGCTAGACCTCCTGCCGCAACATCACCGCCCAGGCAACCATCACCAGCAGGACAGATCCCAGCAGGAAGGTCAGAGTTGCCCCCACCACCTGCGCCGCGCCGAGTCGTCCCGCCTCCAGGATCAAGGTGGCGCCGGCGAAAGGGGACAGCCGAGCTGCCGACCTGAGCTCCGGCTGCACGAACCAGTTGGTCGCGGGCGTTGCCACGAAGAGCAGCAGCGCGGCAGAACTCAGACCCGCCCCGAGACTACTGCGCCACAGCACCGACATCAGAAGGCAAAGGGCGATGCTCAGATACCCCGCCTGCAACACCAGCCATGATCCAAGCAGGTACTGCGTGACGGAAATCTCCCAGTAGGGCAACAGCCGCACGTAGCCCACCACCGTCGCCAGGGCGAAGACAGCGGTGAAGGCGGCGGCACTTGCCACCACCTTGACTTGGAGGAACTGGCCACGGGTCACCGGCTTGGAGAGGTAAAGCAGCAAATCTCCGCGGTCATACTCCCGGCTGATGGCCCCTGCGGCGAGCAGCGGAGGGACCATGAAGGTGGCCATCTTGAGCAGGGAGTTACCAAACCACATCCACATCACCGCTCGGTCGGGATCACCCAGCTGTTCCCACTGACGGATGATCTCGCCCACCTGTCCCTGAGGGTTGCTCAGCCCCCAACCGGTCACCAGGACCACGTACAACGCTGCTGCCACCGCGAGGATGAAATTCGACGACCCCAGCAGTCCCCTGATTTCCTGTACCAGCCAGTCTCCGAGCGCCACCCGCAATTTCATCCTTCCTCCTCCAGCCAGCGCCGGTAGCTGGCTTCCAGTTCCGCCGGTGACTCCACCAGTTGTTCCATGGTCCCCCACCTGATGGGTTTCCCCGAGCGCAGAACCAGCAGCGCCGTGCAACTGCCAGGAAGCAGCTGCGCCTCCCGAGCGGTCACGATCACCGCCCGCCCCTGGGTCTGCCACGAGCGAATGAGCTGGCAGGACAGTTCGCGGAGGGCTCGTGACTCCTCATCGGGAGAAAGTCCCGGAAAGTCGTCAAACACCAGCAGTTCCGGGTCCCCGAGGAGCGCCTGCGCCAATCCTACCCGCAGCAGGTCGTCGCGATCCAGCCGCGCCATGGGCTGCTGGTCGAGAGAAGAAAGACCGACGGTACTCGCCACTGTCTCCACCCGCTCGCCCAGCACCTCGGGGGACAAACCCCACATCAGCCCCACGTACCGCAAGAACCAGCGGGGTGTTCGGTCCCGGGGTAGGTTGAATCCCTCAGGAACCAGTCCGGTCCTGGATCTTACCTGCAGCCCCCACCGCTGCGGATCGACGCCGAAGACCCGGAGCGTGCCCTCGTTCCTGGCGGTCAACCCCATGAGGAGCTTGAGCAGTACGGTTTTACCGGAGTCAGCAGGACCCAGCACCCCCAGGCATCCCCCCCGCTGAAGTACAAGATCGACCGGTCCCAGGACGAAGCGCCTCCGGCGGTAGCGTCTGGTGAGGCGTTGGGCCAGAATCACGGGATCCACCCGATCATTCCCCCCGCCCGAACGAACTTTCGCACCCTGCCCTCTCTCCCTTTCCTTTCAATGTTTTTCCAGCTGGTGATGGGGAGGACGAGCCCCCTGGGGCAGTGGGCACCGGTAAGGGCTACCCTCAGTGGCTCTGCGGAATTCCTCTCGGGCCTCCGCCAGTACCTCCGGTCTGGTCAGCAGATCGCGAACGGTCAGTGCCAGCACCTCCGCTGCAGTCAACATGCCCTTATGACCTATGCTCATGCCGCTGGTAGCGGTCATCTGCCACGAGTGACCCGCCGCCCCGATGACCGTGCACGCGGTGGCAAACTGAGCGGTGGGAACCACCCAGCTGACGTCGCCGACGTCGGTAGATCCAGGCATGACCTCGTCGCTCTCCCGCAGCGGGAGGACTCCGTCGTGGAGATCCTTACCCCTGAGCTCTTCCGCCAGTTCCTTGAAACGCGACACCGCCGCCTCCTGCTGACCGGGGGCAAAAGTCTCCCGCAGCTGTCTCGCGAACTGACGATCTGCCTCGTCAAACGGTGGGGCACCGACCTTCCTGAGGTTTTGATGCAGCAGCTTCCCGAGGACGCGGTTGGGCAGGTACTGATAACATCCCGCCAGGAACTCCACATCGTATTCCGTCTCCGTCATGATGGCCGCTCCCTTGGCACACAGCAACAGGCGCTGGTATATTTCTTCCACCTGTTCGCGTTTGGGAGCTCGCACGTAATACCACACCTCCGCCTCCGCGGGAACCACGTTGGGCTCGCCGCCACCCCTGGTTATGACATAGTGGATGCGAGCTTTCTCCACCACGTGTTCGCGGAGGTAGTTGGCGCCCACATTCATTATCTCAACTGCATCCAACGCACTACGCCCCATATCCGGATTGGCAGCAGCGTGGGCGGACCGCCCGTAGAACCGGAACTTGGCGGAGTTGTTGGCCAAGGAGCTGGCGGCCCACACGGAATTCAGTGCCGCGGGATGCCAGGTGAGAGCGGCATCGACATCGTCAAACAGGCCATCCCGAACCATGAACACCTTGCCCACCAGGGTCTCTTCCGCCGGACAGCCGTAATACCGCACCGTACCGCCCAACCCTGAGCTTTCCATCTCCTCCTTGAGCGCAATTGCCGCCGCCACTCCCGCCACGCCCAGCAGATTGTGCCCGCAGCCGTGACCGGGTGCTCCCTCCCTGAGTGGCTCGCGACGCGGCACTGCCTTCTGGGAAAGGCCCGGCAGGGCATCGTACTCCCCAAGAATAGCCACCACCGGCTTGCCGGAGCCGTACGTGGCCACGAACGCGGTGGGCATGTCGGCAACTCCTGAGGTCACCTCGAACCCGGCCTTAGCCAGCTCTTCCGCCAGGAGGGCGGACGACTGATGCTCCTGCAGGCCCACCTCCGCCAGCTCCCAGATCCGGTCGCTCAGGGCGGTTGCCCAATCGGCCCGCTGTCGCACCCGCTCCGCCAATCGATCATTCATCCCGCTCATCTCCCTTCAGATGTTGCTCCAAGAAAGTCGCCACCTTCTGGTAAGCGGTGAACCGATTGTGAGTCTTCACGATGCCGTGTCCTTCATCGGGGAAGTACAGCACTTCGACGCACCGCCCCAGCTCCTGAAGGCGTTTGACCATCTGCTGGGTCTCGGTCACCGGTACCCGCGGATCGTTCATCCCGTGGATCAGGAGCAAAGGTGCCCGGATCTTGTCCACGTGGTGTATGGGCGAGATGCTCTGTAGAAATTGGCGATCTTCGGCCAAACTCCCGTATTCCGACTCGCGCAGCCTCCGGCGCCAGGGACCGGTGTTCTCCAGGAAGGTCACGAAGTTGGCGATACCCACCAGATCCACTCCTGCTGCCCAGAGATCGGGATAGTAACATAAAGCCGCCAGTACCATGAATCCGCCGTAACTGGCCCCATACACCGCGATGCGCCGTGGGTCAATCTCGGGGCGGGTCCTCAGCCACCGGGCACCCCACGCCAGGTCTGCCACCGCATCCATCCGCCGCCTCCGGTCATCGAGATGGGTGTAAGTGCGTCCATAGCCAGTACTGCCGCGAACGTTGGGTGCGAACACCGCATAACCCTGCCTCAGGAAAAATTGCAACAAAGGGTCGAAGGTGGGCCGTTTCTGACTTTCCGGGCCGCCGTGTACCATCACCACGCAGGGGCAACTGTCCGATGTTTTCGGATGGTAGTACCACGCCGGGATTCGCCGCCCGTCGAAGGTAGGATAGGTCACCAGCTCCGGCATGAGGAAGTCGCCCCGCGCCAGGCCAGACCGGGAGCTATCAGTCAGACGCCTGCTGCTGCCGTCAGCACTATCCAGCAACCACACCTCCGGGTTGCAAACCGGGCTCTCGTGGACGAAGGCCAGGTAGCGCCCGCTAGGTGACCACTGGAGCTCGGTAATGACTCCATCAGGTATACTGCCCACCTGGGTAACCTCGCCCTCCACGCTCACCAGGATCAAGCGGGACCACCCGTCCTCATTGACGGTGGCTGCCAGCAGACTGCCGTCGGGACGCAGGGCCATGCCGTCCACATCCGCCTCCGGGCCGTGGAGAACCTCCAGGCCTTCTCCCGGGCGTAGGCGGCACAGCGCCCGGAACTCCCGTCCTTGGTCAGACAACAGATACACGCAGCCATCCCGATGGTTCCAGGCAGGCATCTGGTAGGACGCCAGCCCCTGGTGGGGAGTGAGTAGTTCGATAGTCCCGCTACCCAGATCCAGCAGCAGGAGGTCATTGTTCATGCTGCCACGCACCCGACTCACCAGCAGTTTGTTACCGTCGGGTGCCCAGGCTACCGGGTAATGGGTACCGTCCGCCCGCAACACCGGATCGGGCAGACTGGTGGCTGTCTCGGACACTCGCATCACGTACACATCGAAGAACGCAGCGTGGCGAGCGTTACAGGCAAAAGCTACCCATTCCCCATCCGGAGAGAAATCCCCGGGCACGCAGATGGCACCCTCGGCAAAGGTCAACCTCCGTTCCGGGTGTCCGCCTTCTCCCAGCAAATAAATTTGGTGCCGTTCGTTACCTCCCTGATCCATGGTGAACAGCATCTCGGGTCGACGAGGGCTGTGTCGCAGCGCAGCTACCCTCTCGCGGTGAAAGGTGAGCTGCTGAGGCCACCCATTCCCCTCCACCCCCACCGACCACACCTGGGGCACGCCCGAGACATCCCAGAGAAAATAAAGGCGGCGCTCATCCAGGCTGAAGCTGGGACTTCGAGCAGCCCTTATGGCCAGATACTGGCGCAGCACCTTCACCCACCACATCATCCATTCCTCCTCCGTCCGTAGACCGGGCGCATCAATCTCAACCAACGTAACCGGCGCCGCGCTGCAACCCATCCCGCGACGCTCACTGGCGACCGCATCTGGCTCCCACCTCTCCCCCCGGTGCACCACTCACCGGTCAGGCTCCTGCCTTCGCAGCACGAGCAGCACCAGCTCCGGTCTGCACAACAACCGGACTGGAATCAAGGTTGTACCCAGTCCCACCGTCACGTGCAGCCAGTGGCCGTCCCGGCAGTACAGACCCCCTTCGAACCCCCCGCTTCCAGGAGGGAGCCATACCGCCCCCACCAGGGGCAGGCGGACCTGCCCCCCGTGGGTGTGGCCGGCCAGCACCAGTTGCACCCCCATGGCCGCAGCCTGAGGGAAAATTGCCGGGCAGTGGCTGAGGAGAAGGCACCAGCGCGCCTGCCTGCCCCTCAGGGCAGCCTCAAGATCGTCAAGTCCCAAGGTGGCATCATCCAGTCCAGCGACCCAGATCCGAGCCGGTCCCACTCTCAGCTCCTCGCCGCGATTGATCAGCACCTTGGCACCCAGAGCCACCAGGGCGTCCATCAATTCGCGGAACTCCGGCCGGGAGCGGTCGTGGTTCCCCGGCACCACGTAGGTGGGGGCGCGCGGGACCAGTCCCTCGATCAAGGCTATGGCCGGCAACATGCCTCCCGCGTGCATGTCCAGCAGGTCGCCGGTGACCGCCACCAGGTCAAACCGCGTTCCCGACAGTGCCGCGAACAGTCGACGGTGCGACCTGCCCACCCACCTTCCGTGCAGATCCGACAGGTGCAGGATCCTCAGCCCGTCCAGTTCGCGGGGCAGCCCGGGCAGGGGCACCTCCACCGAACGCAACCGAACCTGACGTGTCTCCCAGCAGGTCCAGGCGGCAATGAAGCCGGCTCCCAACACGAAAACGAGCGCACCCGCCGCCACCCTGGCCAGCCCGCTCCTTCCGCGCCTTCGGGAACGTCTGAGCCAACGGCCGCTCGCTGGGCTGTGGGCCCCCTGCTCCGCCGGGTTCCTCGCCTCCCACACCCCCTCACCGGCCAGCAATTCGTTACCTTTCCTGCCGTTCCCTGCCCACTCAGCCCCTGAATGTCAACGTCCACCTGATGGTTCAGGTGGACGCGTACCAGGGTGCAACCGCGCCCAGCTCACGGGGCCGGGATGTCTTCCGACTCTCCCGTCGCTCCCGAGGTGCCCTGGCTTTCCTTCTCTTCAGCCTTCGCCTTCTCCTTAAAATCCTTGCTGCGATAGTCAGTGGTGTGGAAGCCCGAGCCCTTGTAGATCACCACCAGGCTACGGGGGATGAGCCGCTTCAGCTCCTTACCCCCACACTTGGGGCAAACGGCGAGTGGCGGTTCGGTTATGCGTTGCTCAACTTCAAACTTGCCGCACTGCTGACATTTGTACTCGTAGATGGGCATGCTCACACCTCCCATTATGCTCAGCTGGTCCCCCGAGCGCCCTGCTGCTACAGTCACCCTGCGAAGCCCCGTGGCGCGGGCTCGATGTCGCTTCGCATCCCTTATGATAGCAAGTAAGGCGGGCTTGGGCAATCCGCCCCTGTCCGTGGGTCAATGGCTACCGAGCAGCCGGTAGGATATTGCCCACGCCACTGCGAAAGGGTCAGTGTCAGGCCACATCAGAGGAGGAGGATTTCCTTGCTGCCGAAGGCGGAAGACGCACTGCAGGCCTTGGGTTTGCCCGCTCGGGACGCTTACCGGCTGCCCAGCTCCAGCCTGCGGTTCCCCGACGGGTGTCATTGGCGAGTGGAGATATCCGGGGTGGAGAGGCTTTCCACCCTGGAGGCGCTGCTGGAAGAGAGTGAGCGCCAGCAGATCCCGGTCCACCGGATCATCGCCATGGTCATGGGTGCTACCTATTTGGTCCCGGAGGAGCTGCGGGAGTTTGCGCGCCTGGCGCGGGACGCCGGCATCGAGGTCATCGTGACCCCCGGGCCGAGGCCGCTGTGGGATGCCGGCAAACAGGTCGCCACCCCGGAGGGTGCCCTCTCTGGCCTCAGGCTGCGGGGGGCCGATGGGTTGTGCCAGTACGTAGCGGACGTGATGAGGGCCGTAGATGTCGGTTTCCGGGGCTTCCTGGTCTGGGATGAAGGATGCCTGTCGGTGATGAACCGCCTCCGCCAGGAGGTCCACCTGCCGGAGAACGTGGTGTTCAAGGTGTCGATCTTCGCTGGGCACGCCAACCCGGCGGGGGCTCGCCTGCTTGAGGAGCTGGGGGCCGATACCTTCAATCCGGTAGCCGACCTCACGCTCCCGCAGCTGGCCGCCCTCCGCCAGGCAGTGAGGATCCCCATGGACATACACGTGATCCTGTTTGACTCCTTCGGCGGTCACAATCGGATGTACGAATGCCCGGAGCTGGCTCGGATCGCCGCCCCCTGCTACTTCAAAATCGAGCCCGGCCCGTCGGTGAGTACTTTCTACAAGCCCTGGGCTGCTCCAGAAACGCACCGCTTCGTCATTCGCGAAAAGGTAAAGATGGCCCGCATAATCCGCGACATAGTGGTTGAAACATGCGGGGGCATCAAGTGCTCGCCCGCGGCTCCCGCTGATCTGGCGATACCGGAACCGTGAGCTAACAGGGAGGAGGTCGGCAATGCCCAAGAAGACGGTGGTCGATTTCATGCAGATGAAGAAGGAGGGCCGCAAGGTGGTCTTCCTCACCGCGTATGATGCCATGTTGGCACGGCTGGAGGAGGAAGCAGGGGTGGACATGATCCTGGTGGGGGACTCAGTAGGCAACACCCTGCTGGGCTACGAGACCACCCTGCCGGTCACCATGGAGGAGATGCTCATCTTCACCAGGGCGGTGCGCCGGGGAGCCCCCAACACCTTCGTCATCGGCGATATGCCCTTCATGTCGTATCAGTGCAGTATCCGCGAGGCAGTGCTGAACGCCGGACGTTTCGTGAAGGAAGCAGGTGCCGACGCCATCAAACTGGAGGGCGGGCGCCGCGTCGCACCTCAGGTCAAAGCCATCGCCGAGGCGGGGATGCTGGTGATGGGACACATTGGCTTGACGCCGCAGTCGGCGGCCCAGTTCGGGGGATGGAGGGCACAGGGACGCGACGCAGAATCGGCCCTCAAGTTGCTGGAGGATGCCGTAGCGCTGGAGGAGGCCGGTGCATTCGCGGTGCTGGTGGAGGGAGTTCCCGGAGCGGTCACCGCCGAGATCACCCGTCGGCTCTCCATCCCGGTGTACGGCATTGGTGCGGGGAAGCCCTGTGACGGGCAGCTGCTGATAGTGTACGATTTGCTGGGACTGTATGAGGTGTTTCAGCCCAAGTTCGTCAAGCGATATGGGCACCTGGCCCGCGAGGTGGTGGCGATGCTCCGGCAGTACGCCGAAGAGGTGCGCCAGGGCATCTTCCCGGGCCCCGAACACGACTACGGCATTCCGCCCGACCAGCTGGACCGCTTTCGCCAGGCCATCGCCGGCGGTCTCCCGCGCAGCTCGGAGTGAGGAGCATGCAGCGACCCCGGGTAGTGGACATACACTGCCACTTCTACCCCCAGGAGTACCTCCACGAGCTGGCTTCCGGGCGCGGTGCCGTCAGCGCCCAGTGGAGCCAAGGCGGCGAGGCCATCATCCATTACGCAGGCGACTACAACGTGGTGGTCCCCGCCCACTGGGACCCGGAGGTGAGGCTACAGGAAATGGATCGGGAGGGCGTGGACCTCCACGTCCTCAGCCTCACCACCCCCGGGGTACACATCGAGGAGGCCCAACGCGGCCGTGACCTGGCTCGCCTGGTGAATAGTTGCTTCCTGGAGCTGTGTCGGAAATTCCCCGACCGGTTCGCGGCGTTGGCGGCCATTCCCTGGCAGGATCCCAATGCAGCGGCCGACGAGCTGCGCTGGGCGGCCAAAGAGGGATTAGCGGGTGTTATGCTCTTCTCCAACATCAACGGCAACTACCCGGATCACCCCGATATCGCAGGAGTACTCCAGGAGGCAGCTCGTCTTAAGATGCCCGTTTTCCTGCATCCCGCCACCCCACCTGACCCCGCACCTTACGAGGTGCACCGGCTGGTCCCTCTGCTGGGATTTCCCTTCGACACCACGCTGGCGGTGGTACGTCTCCTGTTCAGCGGCAGCTGGCCTGCGAACCTGCGGCTCATCGTGGCCCACCTGGGAGGCACCATACCTTACCTGGCGGAACGTCTGGACAGGGGCTGGCGGGCGTACGGCGAGCTGTACCCCAAGTCACGGACCATGCCCTCCTCGTTGCTGGCCCAGCTCTACTACGATACGGTCAATTTCGCCCCGGAAGCCCTTCGGCTGGCCCTGGATTTCTGCGGCTCGCAACGGCTGCTGTTCGGCAGCGACTACCCGCATCAGATAGGCAGCATGGCCGGCGCCCTGAGGGCAGTCCATCAACTGGCGTTACTGCCCACACAACGGCGCCAGGTGCTGGGAGAAAACGCGCTGCATCTGCTGCGGATGTCCCTCCATTGAACGAGACATGTGCGTAAATAGCGCCGCGGCTCCCCGCGGCGCCATCTTTTCGACGGCCGGAGCAGCTGGGCATCTGAAATGGGCAAAATAACACGCGGAGGTTGGTGGTCACTTGGCCAGGCTGCTCAGTCGAGCGGGCAGGGAGCTGGTCCGCCATCTCCCGTACACGGCGACAAGTGCAATCTGTGGACTGGCATTGATTGCCGTGGCCCGGCTCACGGTCCCCGTGGGTATTGCCACTTTCGGGGCACTGCTTTCCCGGCTGTTCCACGTGTTGCATCCGCTGCACATGCTGTTCAGCTCGGCCGCGACCAGCGCCGTGTACTTCCGGTACCGACCCAGCCCGGTGGGTGCGTGGGTGGTGGGCCTGTTAGCCGGCATAGGCGTGTGCACGGTGAGCGACGCCCTGCTGCCCTTCGCGGGGGCCCAAGCGCTGGGGCTCGCTCCCGAGCTGCATCTGTGCCTGATGGAGCACTGGCACCTCTCGGTCCTGGCCGCGGGGTTGGGGGCCGGGAGCGGAATCCTGTGGATTGCGCGCACGGGGAAGCCGACCTATCTGCCGCATTCCGCCCACGTGCTGGTGAGCAGCATGGCCTCAGTGACCTACCTCACGTCGTACAGCACCTGGAAGTGGTCCGTACACATCCTCGGTCTCGCTCTGGTCGCCACCGTCGCGGTACTGGTGCCCTGCTGTTTCAGCGATGTGGTGCTTCCGGTCCTGGCTGCCGGCGCAGGCGGAGACCAAATCACCAACGTGACCAAGACCAGCAGCTCGGCACGTCCGGCCCGGAATCGCCGCCCGGGAAGCCGGAAAGGAGCGAAGCCTAACCAGGGCATCAGCGCTCCTCGTGGAGGGATCACTGCCTCAGCCGCGGGTCAAGAGCATCCCGGAGGCCGTCCCCGAAGAGGTTGAAGCCCAGGATGACCATGGTGATGACAGCCCCCGGTCCCAGGACAAGCCAGGGCGCCTTAAGCATGTATCGCCTTCCCTCGTTGATGAGCATGCCCCATTCCGGCTGCGGGGGCTGGGCACCGAGGCCGAGGAAGCTCAGGGCGGCTGCGGACAAGACGCAGCTGGCTAGACCAAAAGTGATCATTACGATCAGGGGGGCCATGATGTTTGGCATCACGTGATGTACCAGGATCCTCACATCGCTGCTTCCCAGAGCGCGCGCGGCCTGTACGTATTCGTTCTCCTTCACCGACAGGGTCGCACCGCGCACGACGCGTGCGTAGCCGGGGATCCCTCCGATCCCAACGGCAATCATGACGTTCTGCAATCCCGGGCCAAGGGTAGCCACTATGGTGATGGAAAGGAGTAAGCCGGGGAACGCCAGCAGGATGTCTATGAACCTCATGATCAGGTTGTCCAGGCGCGGGTAGAAGGCGGCCAACAAACCCAGCACAGTTCCTCCGGTCAGTCCGATGCCCACAGCGATGAAGCCCACCGAAAGGGACAGACGAGAACCGGCGATTATGCGACTCAGGACGTCTCGACCGAGCCAATCGGTTCCCATGGGATGCCGTAGGGAAGGAGGCGCTAGTATTCGGGAGTAGTCAACTTGCAACGGATCGTGGGGGCAGATGTAGGGAGCCAGGATTGCCATCAGCAGGAAGAATAGGACGACCACCATCCCTGCTACCGCACCGCGGTTGCGGCGCAGTTGCATCCATACACCTCGCACACTGAAGACGCTGGGTGCCATTTCAGCTTCGGCGTATGACGCGCGACTGTCCCGTGCCGTCAAGTGGCTCCCCTTCCTTCAATCATAACGAATGCGCGGGTCCAGGTAGGCGTAAAGCAGGTCCACCGCCAGGTTGCACATGACGAATATCACCGCCATCATGAGGGCTATGGCCTGGATGACCGGGATATCTCTGTTGAAGATGGCCAGGACGGCGAACCGGCCCACGCCTGGACGCGCGAATATAGTCTCGGTGATGAAGGCTCCCCCGAGGAGTCCTCCAAACTGCAGACCCACCACCGTGGCCACCGGGATCACCGCGTTCTTGAGGGCGTGCTTGTACACAACCACCCGCTCCGCCAACCCCTTGGCCCGTGCCGTCCGTATGTAATCCTGACGCAGCACCTCCAGGGTGCTCGACCGGCTGAGCCGGGCGAGAATCGCCGCGCTGCGAGCCCCCAGCGACACCGCCGGGAGCACCAGGGAGAGGAACCCTTCCCAGGTCCACGGAGGGCCAGCTCTCCCAAAGACCGGGAAAAGCTTCAGAGACATGGCAAAGATCAGCTGAAGCAACAGGGCGAAGAAGAAGCTAGGCATGCACACCCAGATCAGGGCACCCACCATGCACGTGTAGTCCAGTACCGAGTTCTGCTTGACCGCCGATAACACCCCGAGAGGGATTCCCAGTCCCACCGCCACCAGCAGCGACGCTACCGTGAGCTCTATCGTCATCGGCCATCTGGATAGAATCTCATTCTTAACCAGGCGGTTGGTGCGTATTGACCGACCGAAGTCCAGGCGCAGTACGTTGGCCGCGTAACGGAAGTATTGGATGTGCAGGGGCTGATCGAGTCCCAGGCGCGCCCGAATGCGCGCAACGTCCTCCGCGGTGCCGTAATCCGGCATCATGAGGTCCACCGGATCACCCGGCGCTATGTGAATCATGAGGAAAGTAGCAACCGAGACTCCCACCAGCACGGGAAACAGCATCAATGCTCTGCGAGCTATGTAAGTACGCACGGCCAACCCCCTCAGGAGGGCGGGGGCACACCCCCCGCCCTCCGCTCCTCTCCACCCGGTCTACTTGGTGGCAGGTACCTCCTTGTATGCGTCGTGCAGCCAGTACGCGCCTCTCGGTCCCAGCTTGAACCCTTTCACTTCCGCCCGTACTCCGGTGCACGCTATGGGGGTGTACAGCGGTATCCACGGCGCATCCCTGATGATGATGCTCTGGATCTGCCGGTAGATTGCGAACCGCTCGTCGGCATCGACAACGGTTCGAGCCTTCTCCAGCAACTGGTCAACTTGCGGGTTGACGTAGTGCACGCGATTGGTCCGATCCAACCGGGAGCTGTGGAAGAAGTAGTACAGGATGTCCGGATCAGACCACCCGTACGCAATCAGGATGGCATCGTGCTCCCCTTTGGGCGTTGCCGCAAGAAGAGTGGCAGATTCCAGTGTCTTGATCTTGACCTTTATGCCGGCCTTGATGATCTGCTCGCGGACCACCTCGGCCAGCCGCGGGTAAGGGTCGGAGTTGTAGGTCATTATTTCCAGGACCAGCGGTTTTCCGTCCTTATCAACCCACCCGTCGCCGTCGGTGTCCCGGTAGCCGGCTTCGGCCAGCAACGTCTTGGCCCGCTCGATGTCCCGCGGATACACGACCTCCTCTATGAGGCTGGGCTCGTAACCGAACACCGCCGTGGAGATGGGCGTGGGATTGGGCACGCCCATGCCGTTCAGAGCAACGTTGACGATCTCTTCCCGATCCACGATGTGTGCCACCGCCTGCCGCAGGCGGGCATCCGACCAGGGTGCTTTGCTGCTGTTGATCCCCAGGTACACCACGCTGGAAGTCTCCGCCTCGTACACTTCCACATTGGGCTTGGCCTTCATGTCTTCCACCGCGTGGGTCGGTATGCCGACGATGTCTATTTCAGCGTTCTCTAGTGCCAGCAGCCTGGTCATCTCATCGGGCATGTTGTAGAAGATCACTTTCTCAAAGTAAGCCGGACCTTTGTTCTCATACCAGAAGGGCGGCCACTTGTAATTGGGATTTCGCACCAGGGTGATGCGGTCCCCCGCCTCCCAGGCTTCAAACATGAAGGGCCCGGTACCCACCGCGGCTTTCTGCCCGTAATCGTCGCCGTATTTCTGGATGGCAGCCGGCGACTGAATGGCAAGGAACTCGGTGGACAACGAGTACAAGAAGGGCGAGTAAGGTTCCTTGAAGATGACCTTAACCGTGTACTTGTCGATGACCTCCGTGCGCTCGTACGGGCCTAACCAGGTCGCACCCGGTGACGCCAGGTCGGGGTTTGCCAGTCGGTCGAAGTTGAACTTCACCGCCTCGGCATCGAACTCGGTACCGTCGTGGAAGGTCACGCCCTTCCTCAGGTAAAAGGTGATCTCCCGCCCTCCGGCACCAACCTCCCAGGATTCTGCCAAATGCCCGTGGTACTGCCGGTCGGGGCCGAATACCACCAAGGTGTCATAGATCAGCGAATGAACCAGCCCGACGGAAGGCGTAAGGTGCACGTCCAGCGACGTGGGGTCGCTGGAGTACGTGATGCGCAGCGTGCCTCCCTTGACGATCTCGGGCTCCGTCGGCTTGGCCTCCTCCGTCTTCCTGGCGCAACCCGCTAGTAGCACCATGACCATTGCCAGAACCAGAGCCAGCCACTTCCCCGCAACCTTCGTACTCATTTACGTTCCCCCCTCAAGCATTCACAGCCATGATCTCACGTTGCCCGTATTGCCCACAGGATCCGACCACCACCCCCTCCTCGCGCGGCGGCGTGCTGCTGCCCTGACCACGTAGGCAGCATCACGCCCCCCGGTGCCTGCGGATACAGGTCAGGCGGTACGCGCACCCCACTCCGCCACGTACCGCGCCACATATAGCGCGCTGGCCAGCTGGACCGTCACCAGCTTCTTGATGGGTATCACGGTGTAGTTGAGCTCACCCTCCAAGGTTTCCGCCTCCCGCAACAGCTCGTCCAGCGCCTGCCGAAAGCGCAGCTTCAACCCTCCATCATCGGTCCGATCCTCCAGTTCCATCTCCAGCATGCGGGCATAAAGCCCGCGGGCCAGCAGGTGGCCAAACCTGGTGAGCAGGAGATTGTCGAATTCTTCCGCTACCGTGGCCGTGCGCTGAAGCTCGGGAGCCTCAAGTGCCCAGCGGCGCATGGCTTCCAACCAGTGCGGTACTTGCTGAAACTGATGTTCCAGGCTAACCCTGAAGGGATTGTCCTCCCGCACCATGTCCCGCACCTGGTCGTAGTGCTCCCTCAGGCGGCAGAAGAACTTGGCGGCCAGTTCCACCGACCGGAGCACCGCATCAGATCGCCTCATGGTACCGGGCGACTGATCATCGATCCGCGGATCGTAAAAATACGGCAGCTCGCACACCAGAGCGAAGGTATCAGCCAGGCGCTTTGCGTAATCCACGCTGGAAGTCCCAGCGGTGATCACCTCGGTGGGATCTCTTTCGGAATATCGCTCGAGATACTCATACGTGTCTCTGGTGGAGGGCATGCGGTAGATTGCTTCCGCCAGTTTCTGGGCGTAAGGCATTTCCGGTTCCCCCAGCTGCAGGGGAAGTCCGTGCCCCCGGGCCAGGCCCTGCAGCAATGGGTAGATCTCAGGAGCGGGATCCGAAAGGTAGTAGTAAACCCCACCGAAGCCTGCATTGTGCAGGGAGAAGATGAAGTGGGGTCTGACCTCCTCCATCACCCGCATCAGGGCCCGAGTCTCCGGCATGGGATCGCGCCAGTTGAGCTTCTTATACGTGATGGGGAAAGTCCACTCCACCTGCTGGAACAAGGGCGGTCGGTAGTAATGGCGGGCATAGTTATGAAGAGTGAAAGGTCCTCCGAACCAACCCTCGTTCAGGCGGGTGCCGTCGGGATCGATGCATTTGATCAAGTACCAGGTGTAATCCATGCCGTCCCGCAGGTCGCGGTCTTCCGCCAGCCGCCATGACAGGTACTCGAGCATCATGGCGCCAATCGGTTCGTTGGGGTGGGGACATCCGAACAGAAGGGCCCGATACCTGCCCTCCCCCACGCGCAGGCACAGTATCGGGTGACCCTTGCGGGAGCGACCCACCTCCCGCAGCGAGACCACTTCCGGATGCTGCTCGGCCAGACGCCGAGTACTGGCATCCATCTCGTCTACGGTCAGGAAACGGTCGTATTCGGGCACTTCGACGATTACTCGGTCCAGGTCCAAACTCCATCTGCCTCCTTTCAGCCTCGAGCACGGTATCTATTGCGCGTCGGAAGGCTCCCGCATCAGGTAATGCTGGAACCAGTGCAGCAGTCTCGTCAAGCGATCCACCACGTGGCTCGGTTTGCTCAGGCCGTGCGAGGCACCCGGATAACGCACCATGACGCACTCGCATCCCTGTCGCTTGAGAGCGGTGAACACTTCCTCCGACTGCCCCACCGGGCAACGAAGGTCAGACTCCCCGTGCAGGAGCAACACCGGCGTCCTGACACCCTGGAGGAAACATACCGGTGAATGGGCAAGCAGGCGTTCCGGGTTTTCCCACGGACGGGCCTGCAGGGAGAATTCCGTGAAACTGTGTCCCACGTCACTGGTGCCGAACATGCTGATCTGGTCGGAAACACACGCACCGGCAGCGGCAGCGCGGAACCGGTCGGTGTGCCCTATGATCCAGGTGGTCATGAAGCCTCCGTAACTCCACCCCGTCACCCCCAATCGCTGGGGATCCGCCACCTTCATCTCCACCAGCCTGTCAACGGCCGCCATGAGGTCCTGGTAATCTCTTCCTCCCCAATCACCTACCACCGCGGACGCGAATCGGTCCCCGTAGCCATGGCTACCGCGGGGATTGACGTATAGCACGCAAAAACCATGACTGGCAAAGAGCTGGAACATGAAGCTGAACCCGTAACCGTACATCCCGCTGGGTCCACCGTGGATGAATAGCACGGTTGGGTACGGGCCTTCTGCGTCGGGGCTCGCTGGGGGCAGGAACCAACCCTCGATTTCCCACCCATCGGGAGCTTCATAGACAAGACGCGCTGGTTCCCTCAAGGGCCAGTCGACCACCAACGATCGGTTGATACAGGTAAGCTGCCGCTCCCTGCCATCGGGAAACAGCGCGAAGATCTCATCCGGACGCGTGGGCTCCGCGGACACGTAGACAAGGGTACCGTCGCGTGAGACCGACGGACTGGATATGGCCCGCCGGGAGCCGGGCGTCAGCCGCTCGGGTGGCGCACTGCCGTCGGCAGCTACCCGCCACACGTGGCTTGCGCCGCGATCGATGGCGGTGAAATAGACGTAACGTCCGTCCGCCGACCACAGGGGCGGCGACCACCAGCCTTCTCCCACGTGGCGCACCTCGGAAGGTGCTGCCGCTCCCACGTTACGGTCCAAAGACGCAGTCAGATTGACGACCGAATCCCAGCTCACCGGCAGTCTGCCATCCTCCACTGAGACTACGAAGAGGTTGAGATTGCTCGAAAGCCAATCGAAGGGGTGATCGGTACCCAGGAAGGCTATGCAGCTGCCGTCCGGCGACCAGGCCGGCCGGTAGGTTGGGTTGGGGCCCTCCAGCACCCTGGTAATTTCCTTGGTTTCCAAATCCACCACCCACAGGTGCTGGACCCAGACGGGATCCTCCCCCGGTTCATCCCGATAGGCGGTGCAGGCAATCCTGCGCCCGTCCGGGGACCAGGCCGGTGCATCGTGACTGTACCGTCCGGAGGTTATCAATACCGCCCTCGCTTCCTCTCCCGGATCCGTGGGCCTGGCGTCGACCACCAGTATCTGGCGGAATTTGTCGTCGAAGAACCCCATGCCATCCAGCTTGTGGTGCAGGGCGGTGACCACCCTGACACCGTCTCCGGGCCGGCCCTCCCCGCGGGGTGTCCTTCGGTCCTCTGGGCGACGCGCCGGGGGAGCCCCTGGATAATGGGACTGATCCTTCTCGTCGTCCACCGCGGCCACGAAGGCGATCCGCTTGCCGTCGGGAGACCACACGGGGGCGCTGATTGGCACCTGCTTGGTGGCTATTCTCTGGGCCTCACCTCCGTCGGGCCTTATCAACCAAATCTGGTCCTGCCCCGACCTATCGGACACGAAAGCAATCACATCACCGGAAGGGGACCACCGCGGGTGACGGTCACGGGCCCGCCCGGCAGTCAACCGTCTCGGCGTACCGCCTTGGGTGGGCACCAGCCAGATGCCCATACGTACCTTGTCCTCGGCCAGGTCGGTTTCCACTCGCACGAAGGCCACTTGCGTACCATCGGGAGAAATCTGTGGGTCACCGACGGGAAATAAACAAAATAGATCCTCCGGCCTAAGAGATCGTCTTGCTTCTTGAAGTGCTGCCAAGACAACTTCACCTCGGTGCCGATTGCTAACTGCTCGTCGCATGACAGATGGCTTCTTCAGGCTTGAATGATTTCCTGCCCGCATCCACGCCAACATCCGCAAAGAAAGCTGGAAATCGCCAATCCAGCGGGCGGGCTTGGAGACTTCAGCAACAGGTGCTAGGGTGCTCTGGTCCTCGCCCCGCCGCTGCCCTCCGTGTCACCGACCAGGACCAACGCGTCCGCGGGCAGATGTACCCACACCTCGGCACCCTCGCGACAGGAACCGTTGGCCACCGCCCTCCGTCCGACCCTTCCCAAGACTCGGATACCACAGGACACCTCCACGCAGAAGCCCTCGCCCGCCGGGTACACGCCGGTCACTCGACCGGGCAGCCAGTTGGCAGACGCCACCCGGTCGCGCCCGGGGTCAGGGCTCAGCTCCACCTCGTCCGCCGGCAGACAGGCGTGGGTGGGCCATCTGGGTAGTTCGCCCTGCACCTTCAGGGCTTGCTTCATCCCCTCGAGCCACACCCGCCCCGCGCGGTGGTTTGTCCGCTCCCAGCGGACCACCGGCCATACATTCTCAATTCCCAGGAACTGGGCCAGCGCCGGGTTCCGAGGCCGGCGGAGGACGCGCCAGGGGGATCCTTCGTCAGCCACTCTGCCATCGAGGAGACAAACCACGCGGTCGGCCAACATGGGCACCTCGGCAAAATCGTGAGTGACGAATATGCAGGTGATGCCGGTGAGCTCCAGCAGAGCGCGCAAGCTGCGCAGCAGCTCCTGCCTGATGGGACGGTCCAGGCCCGAAAAAGGCTCATCCAGCAGCAGGAGCTCGGGCTCGGATACCAGGGCGCGCGCCAGGATCACCCTCTGCACCTCTCCGCGCGACAGCCCCCCCGCGGCCCGCTGCTCCAGATGGAGGGCGCCCACCCGATCCAGCCAACGCCGGGCCCGTTCCCGTGCTTCCCGCCAGGGCACACCTCTCAGCCGCAGGGGAAGGACCACATTGTGCAAAACGGTCCCCTGCAGCAAACAGCCGTCCTGCAACACCAGAGCCATGCGGCGCCGTTGCTCCAGCAGATGCCTGCCCCCGCCCAACGGAACTCCGTCGAACAGCACGGTACCCGCCGCCGGTTGGCGTAGACCAGCCAGCACCATGAGCAAGCTGGTCTTTCCCGCCCCATTGGGGCCGAGGACCGCCAGAACCTCCCCCCGCCGCACGGAAAGAAGGGGCACGCTGAGCTTCCAGGTGCCGTGCCGGATCTCCAGATCTCTGGCCTGCAACACGTCCCCCACGCAACATCATCTCCGGTAGTTACGTTGCTGGAGCACGGTGAGAAGGAAAGTGATGCCCCATGCTAGCACCAGCAGGATGAAGCTGAGGGCAATGGCCACCTCGAAGTTTCCTTTGGATACCTCCAGCACGGTGGCGGTGGTGAGCACGCGGGTGTGGCCCCTGATGTTGCCCCCCACCATCATCGATGCCCCTACCTCCGATACCACCGCTCCGAATCCGGCCATGACCGCGGCCAGCAGGGAGTAGCGCGCTTCGCGCACCATCAACCAGACTGCCTGCACTGGCGAGGCACCCAGGGCCATGATCTGCAGCTTGACCCTCTCCCCCAGCTGTTGCAGCCCGGCCATGGAGAGGGCAGCGACCAGGGGGGTAGCGATCACCGCCTGGGCCAGCACCATGGCCACGGGCGTATACAGCAGCCCCAGACGCCCCAGAGGACCATACCGCCACAGCATCAAACTCACCCACAGCCCAACCACCACCGGAGGCAGGCCCATCCCCGCGTTGGCCCAGCTGACTACCAGCGGCCGCGCCCGAAAGGGCCGCATGGCGAGCATGAAGCCGAGGGGCAGGCCCACCAGCACGCTCAGTGCGGTGGCGCTGCCTGATACCGCCACCGTCCGGCAGGTGATCTCCCAGATCTCCGGGTCCCCCGCCAGCAGCAAGGATAAGGCCTGGCGGCAACCCTGCACCAGGATCCGCACTACCGACCACCGCCGGAAAGTTCCTCTTCCGTGAGCCCGGCGGCGGGAATGAACAGCGGCTCGCCGTACTGCCGGGTGCCGAACCGCGCGATCACCGCCTGGGCCTGTTCCGAAAGCAGAAACTGCACCAGGGCAGCCGCCCCTTCTGCATTGACTCGGGAAAACCGCGCGCCATTCACTGCCATCACGTGGTACGGATTCACCAGCATGCTCCCGCCACGGACGAACGGCTCCAGTCGCAGCTGGTGGCGAAGGGCGAGGAAAGTACCCCAGTCGGCGAGGGTGTACGCGCCCTTCTCAGAGGCTATGCGCAGAGTTTCCCCCATACCGGTTCCGCTCTCCTGGTACCAGGCTCCTGCCGGGCTCACCCCCGCCGCCTTCCACAGTTCCATCTCCTTCACGTGAGTCCCGGAGGAATCGCCCCGGGAGAGGAAGATCGCTCCCGCCGCCGCAATCCTGCGAAATGCCTCCCTGGGGTCGGAAAGTCCGCGGACTCCCGCCGGGTCTTCCGGCGGGCCCAACAGCACGAAGTGGTTGTACATGACCAAATGTCTCTCCACCACCACGCCCTCTTCTAACAGCCGCCGCTCGTCTTGGGGACTATGAGTAATGACCACGTCTACCTCCCCGCGAGCGGCCAGTGCCAACGCCTGACCACTGCCCACCACCAGGGGCTTCACGCGGTAGCCGGTGCGGGCCTCGAACCGGGGCAAAAGCTCGTCCAGCAGGCCGGCATCGTGCACGCTGGTGGTGGTGGCCAGCAACACCTCGTCCTGCGTCCGGCACGCGGCCCCCAGTACCACCAAGACGAAAAGCAGCGCCAGCAACTCCAATTGCCGGGAGCGCGTTATGTTCATTCGAGCATCACGCCTCCCCAGCTATTCGCGGCCTTCAGCATCGGTCCTGCCGCTGGAAAGCTTCACCGGCCCGGGTGGCGAAGCCGACACAGCCGGCGGGGCGTCAAAATACCCCCGCAGGCCAGGGCACGGTCGGCTCCTGGATGTGGATCTCGATCCCCCGTTCCTCCAGAGCGCGTACCAGCCGCTGGAAGCGTTCCGGGTTTTCCCCAATCAGCCGTTCCGGTGTCCATACCCCCGGCTCGGTGAGTTCTCCGGCCAAGATCCAGCGCACCACCTCCACGGCAGGGTAAACCGTGGTCCTGGCCATCGCCGTGGTGCACGTGCGGGCATCGTACTCGTCCAGGAGGAAGTACCGCGCTCGCGGCTTGTCTTCGGCCCCATCCCCGCTGACCATTACCTCCAGCACCACCAGGTCTTCGTCGTCACCCCTGAGCCGGGGCTCCAGCAATCTCTCGGTGACCGCCCGCGGGCGCACCCGCACTCCGTCCACTTCCACCTCGTCCTGCCCCAGGAATCCGGCTTCCCGCAGAAAAGCCATTCGCTCCCGGTAACCCCTGTACCTCACCGTCTTCTCCTCCATACGCCATAGACCGCGATGGCCAAGTGTGAAGGGTAGGGTACCGAGTCCGTCGGTGATGAAGCATTCACAGCGTCCCAGAGGCTGAGGATACTCGATCTCCTCTACATCAGAGAGTGCCTCCACCCGCCTCAGCTGCCCATCCCGGATCACCCACGCGGGACGCACGCACGCCTCCAGCACGCTTTCTAGGCAGAACACGATGTGGTACCCCAAAGGCGGGCGCGGCTGCCGCGGTATTCCGCCCACCCGGATCACCGCCTCCCGGGGCCGCGGAACCACCCGGCAACCCCGCCCCACCAACACATTACTCAAGCCCGGGGCGAGCCCCATGCCAGCCACCAGAACTGCCCCAGATCGCACGGCGCGCTCCTGCAAACCGAGTCGTTCCCTCGGCCGGTCGCAGGCAAGATCCACCAACCGCCAGCCGCCCGCAGCTGCCGCGCGGAAAGCTTGCCAGCTCGCCCCATGAGGTAGACAGCTGACCACGGCGTCCACGCCCGATGCCACCTCCGGCAGGGACCCATCCAGGAACGCCGCGGGCAGGGGGATGGGCTGAGCCTTCTCTCCCACCGCCCTCGCTGCTGCCCGGCAGGTCTCGCTCTTGGCGTCTGCCACCAGGACGCGGGCCACCTCCGGCAACCGTGCCAGCTCTCGCGCGGCCACCGCCCCCATTCGCCCCGCGCCCAGCACCAGGACAGTTGCCTGCATTCGCACCCCTTCCCTCGGGTCGCGCCGTTCACCTACCCGGCGCCCAGAGGGCATCCAGCCCCAGCTCTTCAAGCTTCTCGGTGGTGGGCACTCCGTAGATATCCCAACCACGCAGCCGGTAGTACTGTTCCAGCATCGCCTGCAGCTGTTCTGGAGTGATCACCGACCCCCTGGTCGCTCCCTCGGGGAGCGATTCCGCCACCCGGGCGGGAAGCACGTCGTCCGACCGACCCATGCCTTCTCGCACGTTGAAAAGCCGGCACAAGTTGAAGATCCGCTCGCCCGTTTGCATGAGAGAAGCGGGGTCCCAGTCCATGCCAGTCATGGCCTCCAGGGCCCGGGCCAGGAAGCTGGGTGGCAGCGGACCGTAATCCCAGCAGGTGAAGCGGCAGGCAATGAGGCTGTCCTGAAACGCTCGGTAGTTCTGGGCCAGGAACACCAGCTCCGGCTTCAGCCGCTTTTCGCGCCGGTCAAGGCCGCGGAAGCGCTCATCTATGCCGATTTCCGGCATGATGTTCCCCTTTTCCACCGTGGTGTCGTGCATTCCCTGAGTATGACACGCCCCCCGGTTGGAGGTGGCGTAAGACAACCCCTGTGCCACCTTGCCGCGGGGCATATGCACGGGGAACGACTGGTTCTTGACCTGCAGGGCGAAGGCCTCACTACCGCCGCCCACCTCCCGGGCAGCTTCCCGCAGGCCCCGGCCCAGCAATGACCCCAGCCCACGATTGAGGGCAATATCCACGATGAGGGAGAATACCACCTCCGCATCGCCCCACCGCAGCTCCCTCCCACCGGTATCCTGGCGGTTCAGCAACCCTCGTTCGAAACACTCCATGGCCCAGGCAATGCTGAGACCGGTGTTGATGGTGTCCACCCCGTACTGGTTGCATAGCTGATTGGCCCTGGCGATGGCCTTCAGGTCGTAGACGCCCACGCAGGTACCCAGGGCACCGATGGTCTCGAACTCCGGGCCTCCGTACCGGGGATCCACGTCCCACGGTGGACCCAGGGCAACCACTCGGCGGCAGCCCACGGGACATCCGTCACAGGTCTCGCGGCCGGTGAGGATCTCCCGGGTCATGCTCTCTCCGGTCACCGCGTCGATCTGGGGTGAATAACCTTTCCGGAAGTTGAAAGCGGGGAACATCCCCAGGGCGTTGTGGGGAGCCACTCCCGCCGCCGTCCCGTACTCCCGGAAAGTCCGCGTGGAAGGGGCCCGTACCAGAGTGGCCACCGCCTCCCGGCGCAGCTGTGCCAGCCCCTCGGGGTCTGCCGCCCGGTAGCGTCCCGTGCCGTACACACAGATCCCCTTCAGGTTCTTGGAGCCCATCACCGCGCCGGTGCCGCACCGTCCCGCCGCCCGGTTGTTCTCGCTGATCACGCAAGCAAACCTCACCAGATTCTCGCCAGCGGGACCGATGACCGCCACCTCGGCCCCGGGATGGGTTTGGCGCAGCATTTCGTCGCGCGCGTCGGCCACGAACTTCCCCCAGATCTCACCGGCCGGGCGAATCTCCACTTCCCCATCGTGGATCCACAGGTACACCGGCTGTTCGGCGCGGCCGTGGACCAGTACCGCATCATACCCCGCGGCTTTCAACATGGGGCCGAACCTACCAGCAGCGTTGGCTTCCCCCCACCCGCCGGTGAGGGGGGACTTGCAGGCAGTTATGTGGCGCGTGCTCCCGGGGATCCTCGAGCCGGCCATGGGACCGGTGGCTACCATGAAGACGTTTTGTGCACCCAGGGGATCGCAGCCTGGTGGGATCTGCTCGAACAACAGTCGGGCAGCCAGACCCCGACCACCGATGAAGTCGCGAGCCAAAGAGGCTTCCAGATCCTGCACCCACCACCGCCGGGCAGTCAGGTCAACGTGCAGGAGCTTGCCGGCATAACCTTCCATTGCACCCAACCCCCTTAGTACAGCTGCTATCTGGACTCACCCCGCATCACTGCTACCGAGGCGTGCCCCGTGCGCGCGCACGGTGCCGCACTATCCCAGATCGCCTCTCCCACCGGACCGGTGACGGGCATGTACCAACCTGAGGCCTTCCAGGGTCAGCAAGGGATCCACGGCATCGACGGTGGCGCATTCCGGCGCGATGAGCTCCGCGAAACCGCCGGTGGCTATGACGCGGGGTTTCTCTCCCAGTTCTCGCGCAATCCTCCTCACCAGCTCGTCCACCTGGCCCGCGAATCCGAAGATGATCCCTGACTGCAAACTCCGAGCGGTGTTGTCCCCGATGGCTCGCGGCGGGCGGACCAAGGGAACCTTGCTCAGTCGAGCCGCGCGTCGAAAGAGCGCCTCAACCGAGATACCGATTCCGGGGGCAATCGCTCCGCCCAGGTATGCCCCATGCCGATCAACCACGTCAAAGGTGGTGGCGGTGCCGAAATCCACCACCACGCACGGCACTCCGTATTTTGCCCGCGCCGCTAAGGCATTGACTATGCGGTCCGGTCCTACCTCCCGCGGGTCCCCATACTTTATCACCATCCCGGTATCCACGCTCTCATCGACCACCAGTGGTTCAACGCCCAGGTAATGGCGACAGGCGCCCTCCACGTTGGGCGTCAATGACGGAACCACGGAGGCGATGACCACCGCATTCACCTCGGTGAGCGAACGGCCGTGGCAAAGGAACAGCTGATGGAACAGGATCCCGAACTCATCTCTGGTGCGCTCGGTATTCGCGGACAGGCGCCAGTGAAACTCCAGCCGCTCTCCCTGGTAGGCACCCAAAACGATGTTGGTATTACCCACATCCACTGCCAGCAGCAAGCTCAATTCACCTCCCGGGGCTGGTCAGACCAGGCGGGAATGCCGTCGACCGAACGCGCGCTCTTGATGGCTTTGGTGATGGCACGAGCCACCACGGACACCGCCGCCCAGCACAGCTCGTTGAAGTCGCCCACTTCAACGGTACCCCGAGCCAGGGTGAATAAGGTGTCTCCATCGTACATGGTGTGGGCGGGACGCACCGCCAGCGCGATGCCATCATGGGCCACTGCCGCCAGCCGCCAGGCTTGCACCTGATCCAGCGAAGCATCAGTCGCCACCACCCCGATGGTGGTGGAGCCCCAAGGGTTTGGCCTCTCGACCGCGGAGCTGCGCGCTCCCGCCAGGCGCGTGCCATCCTCGGGGTCGTACACGTCGCCGATGCTGTTGACCACCACCAGCGCGCCCACACGAGCCCCGGAGGATAACGTCGCGGAAGCCGAACCCAGGCCACCCTTCATGCACCACTGCTGCCCCGCCCATTTGCCCACCGTAGCCCCGCTACCTGCCCCCACGTTCCCCATCATCACGGGCCCCGTCCGGGCTTCCAGGCAGGCACGGTACCCCGATGTCGCGTCAGGGCGTACTCGGGGATCTCCCACCGCCAGATCGAATATCACCGCGCACAACACGATGGGTACCCGGGCAACGCCGGTATCGAAGCCCCTTCCCTGCTCTTCTAAGTAGCGAACCACGCCGCACGCGGCGTCCAGGCCGAAGGCACTCCCTCCGCTCAACAGGACCGCGTCCGCGCGCTGCACCAGGTTCCCCGGCCGAGCCAGGTCGGTCTCGCGGGTACCAGGAGCCGCGCCCCGCACATCCGCCCCCACCACCGCCGGCTCATCGGCCAGCACCACGGTGCATCCGGTGAGGGCTCGGGGATCAGTCCAGTGGCCCACCCGGAACCCCGGAACGTCGCAGATGTCATCGTTCATCGCCAGTCTCCCACCTCGTCGCAAGGGTAGCCGATGGACACTTCCCCCGATGACAGGGCGACCATGCCCGACCCCGTGTCCACCACCAGTCTCCCTTCGGCATCCACATCTACCGCCCTGCCCGTCAGGGCGCCAAGGGGAGTATGGGCGCGTATCGTCTGCCCCCACCAGGGACACAACCCCTTCCACCACCTCAGGGCTTCCCCGGGTTCCCGGCGGGCCCGCAGAAGCCACTGCTCCAGGTGGCGCAGAAGCTGACCCGCCAGCTGATGGGGGTCCCACCACCTGCCCGTCTCCATCTTCAGTGAGGTCGCCCGCCCCCAGAGCTCGGCGGGGAAATCGTCACGGACCTGGTTCAGGTTTACCCCGATGCCCAGAACCACCCACTGCTTTCCTCCTGGCCGGATCACTTCCCCCAACACGCCGGCCAGCTTCTTGCCGTTGACCAGGACGTCGTTGGGCCACTTGACCGCAGCCGGGACTCCACGCCTCCTGAGGCACTCGGCGACCGCCGCTCCCGCCACCAGCGCCAGGTGCCCGGGATGGCATCCACCGAGGAGGAAGCTGCACGACAGCCACAGGCCCATCCCGCGGGCTGAGTGCCAGCGGCGGCTGCCCCGGCCCCGTCCTGCCCACTGGTAGTCTGCGGTCACCGTGGCTCCCGGTCCCTCGGGGGCCCGCATCAGTAGCCTTTTTGCCACTTCGTTGGTGGAGTCAACCGCCGCAAAATGAAGATGCGGCTGGCCATAGAGTCCCTCGATACCCCAAGACATATGGCACCCGGACCGCGCACCTTCACCGGCCAGTATCCAGTTGCATCTCCAGGCTGATATCCACCGCGGGGGCCGAATGGGTGATGTAGCCGGACGAGATGAAGTCCACGCCACAGCGGGCCACCTCCTCCACCGTCTCGACGGTTATCCCTCCCGACGCCTCCAGGGGAACCCTTCCCTTTGCCCGCCGCACGGCTTCACGGAGTTGGTCCGGCGTCATGTTATCCAGAAGCACCAGGTCCGCCCCGGCGTGTATGGCCTCCTCCAGCTCCTGCAGGGTTCGGACCTCCACCTGGATGCGATAAACGTGAGGCAGTCTGCCCCGCACCTTCTTCACCGCCGAAGCCACCGACCCCGCCAGGGCAATGTGGTTGTCCTTGATCAGCACAGCATCATACAGTCCAAAGCGATGGTTTCGGCCTCCCCCCATCCTCACCGCGTACTTTTCCAGGACCCGCAGGCCGGGAGTGGTCTTGCGGGTATCGAGCACGACCACGCCCCAGGGGTTCGCCCTCTCCACCAGACGCGCGGTGGCGGTGGCTATGCCACATAGACGCTGTAGGAAGTTGAGCGCCACCCGTTCTCCACTAAGGAGTGCACGGGCCTGAGCAGTCACCGTGGCCAACACCTGGCCGGAATGGAACCTGCTGCCTTCAGCCACCAGGACGGTGGCAGAAGCCTCCGGATCCAGCTGCGAGAAAACCTCCAGGGCCACCGGCATTCCCGCCATGACCCCTGAGGCCTTGGCCAGGAAAGTGCCGCGGGCCCTAATATTTCCTTCAATCAACAGCTCGGTGGTCAGATCGCCGGTGCCCAGGTCTTCTCGCAGGGCCGCGCTGACCAACTGCCGGTAATGGATGGGTCGCAATTGCAAGAGATCTCACCCTTCCACCAGCACCGGCTCCCGCAGGGGTGCACATCCCCCTCGGAAGGCCAGATGTACTCGCCAGTGATGGTCACATTTTTCCGGGTGATCGCTTCGGAAATGCGCCCCCCGGCTCTCCTTGCGCAACAAGGCAGCCCGAACTACCAGCGCTCCCAGCTGAAGCAGGTTGGCCACTTCCCATTGGTAAGCATTGTCCAGCTGCCCCCCCAGCTGACGTGACAGTGCGGCGATCTCGCGCAGGGCTTCGCGAAGGCCCTCCTCGCAGCGGACGATGCCTGCACACTCCCACATGATCTGCTGCAGCTGGCGGCGGATCGTCGCTGGATCCCCGGCAGGCCGCCTGTCCGCTCGATGTACCAGGTCCCAGGGTCCCGGAGACAGTGGTGGTTCCTTCCGGAGGACCGCCGCGATGCGCCGTCCGAAGACCAAGCCCTCCAGCAGGGAGTTCGAGGCCAGCCGGTTGGCTCCATGCACACCGACGCAGGCCACCTCCCCGCAGGCGTACAGCCGGCGCAGCCCAGTCCGTCCCCAGAGGTCGGTACGGATCCCCCCCATGCAGTAATGGGCAGCGGGGGAAACCGGGATGAGTTCCTTCTCCGGATCGTAACCCAATTTCCGCAAGGTAGATGTGATGCCTGGAAATCGGCTGGACATGGATCCATGGCAAAGGGAACGCGCGTCCAGGTACACGCACTGGCTGTGATGCTCGCGCATCTGGTGCACGATGGCCCGCGCAACCACATCCCGGGGAGCCAGGTCAGCCAGGGGGTGATACCGGGGCATGAACCGCTCTCCCCGCGAATTGCGCAGGATGGCCCCCTCCCCCCGGACTGCTTCGGATATCAGAAAGCGGGGGCTGGCACTGTGCCACAGCACAGTGGGATGGAACTGCACAAACTCCAAATCCCTCAGGGTCGCTCCCGCGCGGTAGGCGGCTGCCATCCCATCGCCGGTGGCCACCAGCGGATTGGTGGTATGCATATATAGCTGACCGGCGCCGCCGGTGGCCAGGACGGTGGCTCGGGCCAACACCGCTTGAAGCTTCCCATCCGCATCCCTCACCAGCACCCCCAGGCACTCTCGGTCATGGGTCAAGACATCGATCATGAAAGTGTGTTCCAGGATCTCGATTCCTGGTATCTGGGTAACGTGATTGCTCAAGGCGCGCCGTATCTCGTCACCGGTGGCGTCTCCCCGGGCATGCAGCACCCTGGGTGCGCGGTGAGCTCCTTCCCGGGTGAGGGCAAGATGACCGTCCACATGATCGAACTCGGTCCCCAGGGCCACCAGCTCCATCACGCAATCAGGACCTTCGTTCACCATAACCTGGACCGCGGGAACGTCGGAGAGACCGTCACCCGCCTCCAGAGTGTCCCGCATGTGCAGGGCGGGGGAGTCCTCCTCTCCCACCGCCGCCGCGATTCCGCCTTGCGCATATTCGGTGCTGGACTCCTCCAAGGGGCCTTTGGTAATGAGGATGACGCGGCCATGGGGCGCCGCTTTGAGGGCGGTGTACAAACCGGCAATGCCCGTCCCCACGATCACGTAATCTGCCACCCGGCGGGGCAGCGAGGACAAACTGAAATCCACCAAGTAACGGGACGGCAGCATATGCCTTCGGCGGCGCTCAGGATCGCTCCAGCATTGCTTCCAGCGCCCGTAGCGCTCTTTGCCGCACCTCCTCAGGCACTCTGATCTGGGGAGTCAAATCGCGCAAGCTCCGCAGCACCTTCTCGAGACTGATCCGCTTCATGTTAGGACACACCATTGCCGGGCTGGCCAAATAAAATTGCTTACCCGGGTTCTGTTTGTACAGCTGGTACAGTATCCCTTCCTCCGTCCCCACGATGAATTCTCGCGCCTTGCTCTGCCGAGCCCGGCGCAGGATCGCCGAGGTGCTGCCCACGAAGTCGGCCATCTCAATCACTTCCGGCCGGCACTCCGGATGAACCAGTACCTCCGCCCGCGGATACTCAGCCATGGTGCGTCTCAGCTCCTCAGGCGTGAGGCGGTCGTGGGTCGGGCAGTAACCGTCCCATGGCACTACTCGGCCACGGGTGAAACGGGAAACATAATGGGCCAAATTCCGGTCGGGGACGAACAGGATCTCCACGTCGCCTAGACTCTCTACGATTCTCACCGCGTTGGCCGAGGTACAGCAGATGTCGCTCTCAGCCTTCACCTCCGCCGAGCTGTTGACATAACACACGACCACCGCACCCGGCATCTCCCTGCGTTTGTCGCGCAGTGCCGAGACAGTTACCATATCGGCCATGGGACAGCCCGCCGCCGGCTCAGGGAGCAATACCACCTTTTCCGGAGAGAGAATAGCCGCAGTCTCGGCCATGAAATGAACGCCGCAGAACACGATCACATCGGCGTCGGTTCCCGCCGCCTGCTGACTGAGTCCCAGCGAGTCGCCCACGTAATCGGCAAGCTCCTGGATTTCCGGGGGCTGATACACATGAGCCAGAATCACGGCGTTTCGCCGCTCTTTCCACCGCAAGATCTCGTCTCTGAGCTGCTCAAATCCCGCTGGCTCGGTGGACATCCGGGATTCGCCTCCACGGCAGATGAGCGAGTATGGCGGCCGGCCCGGCCGCTGAAAGTCCGCCTCAATTGTAGCAACCGGCAAATTGGAGTGTCAAGGAAAGGGGGCTCCCGGCCGCTTGGCCAAGGGCGGGTACCCGCCTCCCCCCAGAGCCTGGCCGAAGCAGGAAGGTCTTTCACCGCACCCCTAGGTGTCAGCAAGCGCTGAGAAACAAAGATCACGACCCTGCATGCTGACAGGCTTCGTAGCGCAGGTACGGGAGGTGGCGAATTGCCAGGAAAAGGTCCGTGATTCTGGTGCACAAAGCGCCAGGCAATGCGACCGATGTTGATCTCCAGCCCAGGGGGTCGCCAGGATCCACACGCATCCTGCTGAGACAAACTGCCTACGCAAAGAAGGAAGGGCCCCTGGTCCGGGGCCCACGCCAGCTAATCCTTGGAAGGGACTTTCCTCAGGGCGCCCTGCGACGGACCCTGATCCCCGGTTGGTTCTCCAGGACTTGCCCCTCGGCATTCAGTGCCCTCACCGCTGTTACCAGCAGAGGTTGGTCAGTAGGGCTCGGCTCGTCCTCGAGAAAGATGATGACCGCTGACCTTCCCTCGGTCTCCTTCCGGATGGCCCTTCCGCGAAACAACACCTCCACGGTGTGCACGTGCCGCGCTACGTAGGCCACAAGTATGGCAGGACCGTCGTCACCCACGCGAGCCAGACCCCACTCCAACACTTCTCCCGCGTCAAGAACAGGGACGCCTCCGAAAAGATCTACCGCAAGCCGGCCGTCAGGCTGTTCCTCCAGCTCCATGCCGTAGTACATCTTGGGTCCCCGTGCCACTATCAGGTGATACTGCTTCCACCTCTCCCAAGCTACCACGCGGTCCACTGGGCCAGGGTCATAGCCGCGGTCCAGCATTCCTCGCCGCACTGCCTCGGTCTCCTTCTTGACTGTTTGCCACAGCTTCTCGGGAAACGACCCCACGCGGTCCGGGCGGCTGCAGGCACCCACCATGGTTACCAGTAGGATGGCTCCCAGAACCCGGACGGCCACACCACGGGAACTAGACCCAGGGTACCATGCGAAGCTGCCGGGCGATGGCTGAATCACCGGTTTCGCACTTCCCTCAGACACCTCCAAGTTGCGGCTTTTGGCATCTTGCACAAGCTCAGCTTCCGGCTTCGCTAGCGCCTAAACAATCTCTCCCCAGTTGTCTGATGAAATCCCACACTATGAGCGCGAGAATGCTTGTACCCCAGGTCAATTCCCATAGATCCCGCCTCACTGAGACAAGCTGTCCAACGTAAACCAGTAAGTGCCCCCCGCGGGACCCCACGCGGCCAGTCGTTGCAAGAGGAGTTTCCTCAGGGCGCTCTGCGTAGGACTCCCCGTTGCTTCTCCAGGAGTTCGCCCTTGGCGTTCAGTGCCCTTACCTCGGTTACCACCAGAGGTTCATCAGGAGGGCTGGGCTCGTCTTCGAGAAAGATGATAACCGCTGACCTTCCTGCCGTCTCCTTCCGGATGGTCCTTCCACGAAACAGCACCTCGACGGTGTGCACGTGTCGCGCCACGTAAGCCACAACAATGGCCGGACCATTCCCTCCCAGGCGCCCCACGCTCCAACTTATTATGTCACCCGGGCCAAGGGGCCACGTCCCGCCGCGTGTCCCGGTCACCCTCACAGTACCATCAGGCTGTTCCTCCAACCGCAGGACAAAGCGCACGTTCCGTCCGCGTGCCACCACCAGGTGGTATTGCTTCCACTTCGCCCAGGCCACCACTCGATCCACCGGTCCCAAATCGAACTTCTCCCCGAACTTCTCGCGCCATCGCTGGCGGCGCTCCTCGTGCTCCCTTTTGACTATCTCCCACAGCTCCTCGGGAAACGACTCCACGCGGTCGGGACGACTACACGCACCTACCGTGACCAACAGGAGGATGACTCCCAGAACCCAAACGACGCGAAGGCAGCGACAACGGGGGAACCACGGGTAGCTGCCAGGGCAACGTGAGGTCACCGCTTCCTCACTCCCAGGCACTTCCACGTTCCGGCTTTCGTCTGCTCATACAGGATCAACCACTTTTCTCCGTTGGCCTTGTCAATGAAAACGGCCATCTTTCCATCCTTCACGAAAACACAGGGCTTGCGGTCGCCAGGATCCATCCACCCCATCAACATCTGCGCCAAATACTCATCCATACTGCTGAACCGTTCGCCTTTGCGCCACTTCTCCCAAAAGGGATAGTAAGCCCAGCCCTTCAGCTCATCGGGAAAAGCCTTCCGGGCAGCCTGGGCCACCTCGGCTTCCTGCTTCGCCAGCTCCTCGGCAATCTCTGCCTGGTCGGCCGGATTGTCCCACTCCCGCACCCGATCCGCAGGAAGGCCTAACGTGCCGATGGAATCCCACGCCATCAAGCCCACGAACACCACCAGCACCACCGCGAATTGCACTGCTTTCCTCAACACGACCCGCACCTCTTTTCACACCGCACAGGACGCTCACTCAGCGGTGACGCGGACGCCGTGATAGGTATTGCAACGTAGACGCTCCGGCCACCCCGGATTGCCCACCCACCAAACCAGGGCATTGTGGTAGCCGTAGGCTTCGTACAGTCCGGGGAATTCATCCTCGGGGTACACCTCGCGCGCATCCTCACTAACCAACCATCCACCCTGAATAGTGTGCGTGCCCCATCCGTCATCCTCTTTGCTCAGCACCCGTCCGCGTGCAAAAAAGTACCAGGTAAAGACTCAATTCCTGTACTTATGCCACCGGGTGGTCATCAATGCCCCCCGTATGCGACTTGGAATACCAATCCACTTGAAGCCGATCCAGAAAAACATTCACGTTGCTGTATCCCCACAAGATCTCGTCGTTGTTCTCTTTAGGGGGTTTATCCCCAGCTAGTACAGGCTGCAGTGCAACAGCAGTGTACAATATGCATAGCACTGACGAGAGCAATGCCCAGTACGTTTTACATTTCACCAGGGCATCCTCCCTCCTAATAGATAGAATATTGCACTATCATTATAGCAGCTCAGGCTATAGAATCAATATCCTGTTTAATCCAACTGCCGCCACAGGACGTGGGCAAGTGGCGCGTTGGGACCCGGACTCTCCTGCGTAAGCTCAGGCAATCGGCGCCAGCCGCACCCTGCCATCAAGCAGAGCAGGCATCTACGCCCGGACTGTTGCTGCCAGATCGTTGCGTACTCTTGTCTTGTCCGTTTCACCCTCTTGCGGCCCTCTCGACGGAGTGCCCGATCGGTTGCATTGCGATTTGCGCGTGCTGCGAGATCCTTCGCGTCAAGTAATACCGGACACGTCCCGGCCCTGGGATCGGAGCTACCAAAGGGACTTTGTAACGAGCGGCTGCACTGCCCAGATCATCGAGTTCGCCCCCACAGGCGAGACTCCATCCCAAGAAAGAAGAGATCGAGGGACAGTTCCCTCGATCTCCAACCACCAGTGAGTGAAAGCTGCCGGCGGTCATTATCGGGGAGCCTGCGGCTTTCCGCCCACCGCCAGCCTTGCCCACAGTGCTGAGCAAAACAGGCACATGTGGCTCAGTTGTCGGCTCGATCCATCCCCCTCAGCCAGGGCATCATTCCGCGGAGCCTCTCCCCCACCTGCTCAATCGGATGGTCAGCTTCCCGAGCCATCAGACTGGAAAGCACAGGCTGCCCAGCCTGACTCTCCAGGATCCATTCCCGGGCGAACTCGCCGGACTGGATGCGCTCCAGGGCCTCCCGCATCGCCTGCTTCACCTGAGGGCCCACGATGCGCGGACCCACGGTGAGGTCACCGTACCTAGCGATCTCTGAGACGGCCCGGCGCATATGTGCGAGTCCTCCCTCGTAAATGAGGTCCACGATGAGCTTCAGTTCGTTCAGGCACTCGAAGTAGGCGATCTCAGGCTGGTAGCCCGCCTCCACCAAAGTCTCGAACCCGGCCTTGATAAGGGCAGTGAGTCCACCGCACAATACCGCCTGCTCGCCCAGGAGGTCGGTCTCAGTCTCCTCCCGGAAGGTGGTCTCGATCACCCCAGCCCGGGTGCACCCAATGGCGTGGGCGTAGGCCAGAGCGAGCTGGTGGGCGGAGCCAGTGGCATCAGCATGCACCGCTAACAAGGCCGGAACCCCCATCCCCTCCTGGTAGAGGCGACGCAACAACGCCCCAGGTGCTTTGGGAGCGACCAAGAAGACATCCACACCGGGAGGCGGTACCACCTGCCGGTACAGGATGCTGAATCCATGGGCAAACCCCAGGGCCTTGCCTGGTGTCAAGTGCGGCCGCACCTGCTCCTCATACACCCGGCGGTGCTGATTATCGGGAAGCAGGAACATGATCACCTGAGCCGAAGCCGCCGCCTCGGCGGGGGACATCACCTGGAAGCCGTCAGCCGCGGCCCGCTCCCAGGAACGTCCGGGCCGCAACCCCACCACGACGTCCAGCCCTGCATCCCTCAGGTTTTGCGCCTGCGCACTGCCCTGGCTTCCGTATCCCAGCACGGCCACCCGCAAGCCTTGCAGCCGCTCAGGCTCAGCATCACGTTCGTACAGCACCCTGGCCAATGCAGATACCTCCTTCATTTACCACTTGTCGACCACGGGCTATGGCAATCTCGCCGGTGCGAACCAGCTCTTGAATGCCGAACTCGCCAAGCAGGTCCAGCAGCGCCGAGATCTTGTCCCGATCCCCGGTAATTTCAACCACCAAACTACCCGGCGCCACGTCCACGATCTTCCCCTTGAACACGTTGACCACCTGAATGATGGAAGTACGCTGGGTTCCGGCAGCGTTGACCCGAACCAGGGCCAGCTCCCGGCAGATGGCACCCGATTCCTCCAGGACGGATACCCTGACCACATTGATGAGGCGGTCGAGATGTTTCTGCACCTGTTGCAGGACTCCCTCGTCACCATCCACCACGATGGTCATGCACGAGAACGAGGGATCCTGGGTGGCACCCACCGCCAGACTCTCGATGTTGAACCTGCGGCGCGCGAAAAGGCCCGCCACCCGGGCCAGCACTCCAGGCTGGTTCTCCACCAGGACCGAAAAGATGCGTCTCACGGCTCATCACCTCTTCGCCAGCTGAGGATCATGCGATCCAGAGGTTCCCCCACCGGCACCATCGGGAGAACCTTCTCTTCCGCCGGCACGGGACAATGCAGAAGCCCCGGGCCGTGCTCCGATAAAAGCTGGTCTAGAGCATCTTCCAGATCGGCGGGATCGGTACACCGCCAAGCCTTGATCCCGTAGGCAGCTGCTATAGTGGTCCAGTCGGGCCCCCGCAGGAAAACCGCCTTGAGGTTGCCCTGAAAAAACATCTCTTGCCACTGCCGCACCATACCCAAGGAGCGATTGTCAAGCAGCAGGATCTTGATGGGCAGCTTCTCCTGAACAATTGTGGCCAGTTCCTGCAGGTTCATCTGCAGACTGCCGTCTCCGGTCACCAGCACTACCGTTTTGTCGGGGCACCCCACCTGTGCTCCCACCGCCGCCGGAAGACCGTACCCCATGGCGCCCAGTCCACCCGAGGTGAGGAGGGTGCGGGGATGATAGAAGGGATAGTGCTGCGCCACCCACATCTGGTGCTGTCCCACGTCGGTGACCAAGATCAGGTCTCCGCGCCGAGCCAAGTCAGCAGTGGCCCGCGCCAGGGCACGCACGGCGCGCACTCCCACGCCTTGTCTCCCGGGGGCGACGGGGAAGGAACACACTCGGGCCAACCATTCCGGGCGGCGCCTTTCCGGCACCAGGGAGCTGAGCGACCGGAGGACGCAGCCCACATCGCCCACGATGGGAATGTCAGCCGGCACATTCTTGCCCAGCTCCGCCGCATCTACATCCACGTGGATGAGTAGCGCTCGCGGGGCAAAGGCCTCCCGCTTGCCCGTTGTCCGGTCGCTGAACCGCACCCCCAGCGCCAGCAGTAGGTCACACTCCTGCACCGCGCGGTTAGCCGCCACCGCCCCGTGCATGCCGATCATCCCCAGATAAAGCGGGTGGTCTGCCGGCACGGTTCCCAACCCCATGAGGGTACTGGCCACCGGGAGCTCGGCCTTTTCGGCCAGCTCAAGCACCAGGGGTCCGGCCCTCGCCCACTTAATACCCCCACCCACCAGCAGGAGCGGGCGCGAGGCGGCGGCCAGGGCCTCCGCTGCCCGGTGCACCTGAGCGGAGTTATCTTCCCGCTGAAGTTTGTATCCGGGCAGCCGCGGCGCGCTGTCCACACCCGGCGGCAGTTCCGCCTGTGCCACGTCCCGGGGCAAGTCCACCAGGACCGGACCTTTGCGGCCGGTCTGAGCAAGGTAGATGGCTTCATTCAGAACCCGAGGCAGGTCGTGGGCGCGGCTGACCAGGTAGTTGTGCTTGGTTACAGACATGGTGGCCCCGAAGACGTCCGTCTCCTGGAATGCGTCTCGGCCGAGCAGGGTGGTGGAAACCTGGCCGGTAATGGCCAGGACTGGCACCGAATCGAGGAAAGCGTTGGCTAGTCCACACAGTAGGTTCAGCGCCCCCGGACCGGAGGTAGCAATACACACCCCGAGCCTCCCCGTAGCACGAGCATAGCCGTCGGCCGCCATTGCCGCCGCCTGCTCGTGGCGCACCAGGACGTGCCTAATCGACGCAGGCAGCACGTCGTATACCGGCATGACCGCACCACCCGGGTAGCCAAAAATGACCTCAACGCCAGCCTGGCGGAGACAGTTCCACAGAACTTCCGCACCGATCATGGCTCCTCACCCAGCCCTGGTGGCCTGCCGTTGCCCACACCCCAGGTGTCGGCACCAGCGTCTTGAACCGCTGGCCCACCACCCCTGCAAGGCGGCGGTACACCCGGCCTCAGGACAGCGCAATGCTGGGCGTCCCTCACCAGGGCCCGGTACCGCTCGAGAATCCCCCGAGGAACCCGTCGCTGGCAGGGGCGCCAGTCGGCCCTCCGCCGCGCCAGTTCCTCCTCCGGTACCAGAAGGTCCAGTCGCCCCCGCTCCACATCCAGGGAAATGAGGTCGCCGTCCCGCACCAATGCGATGGGTCCTCCCGCGTACGCCTCAGGACTGACGTGCCCCACTGCAGCACCCCGACTGGCCCCGGAAAAACGCCCGTCCGTCACCAAGAAAACCTTGTCCTCCAGGCCCCGGCCAGTGAGTACGGATGTCGCCTGCAGCATCTCCCTCATGCCCGGCCCACCAGCCGGTCCCTCGTAGCGGATGACCACCGCCTCCCCCGGCCCCACCCCACCGACCAGGAGAGCCGCCACCGCTTCCTCCTCCCCGTCGAAAACCCGCGCCCGGCCCTGCTGACGCCACGCCCCCGGCGGCAGGGCGGCGGCCTTGATGATGGCCCCGCCTGGAGCGAGAGTACCGTAGAGCACCCGCAGACCCCCTGCGCCCGCCCACGGATCAACCAGCGGCCGTACCACCTGTCCATCGGGCGGCGGGGCTTGCCGCACATTCTCGCGGATGGTGCCTCCGGTGACCGTGAGGGCCTCGCCATGCAGCAGACCCCCGTCACACAACGCTTTCATCACCACCGGCACACCGCCCACCCGATCCAGGTCCTCCATGAACAGGTCTCCTGCTGGGCTCAGCCTGCAGATGCAAGGAGTGGATCTGCTGATGCGATCCACCAGGGCAAGATCGAAAGGTACGCCAGCCTCCGCCGCGATGGCCCCCAGGTGCAGGATGCTGTTGGTAGAACCACCCAGGGCCATGTCCACGGCCAGGGCATTGGCCACCGCCTCAGGAGTCAGGATGCGGGAGGGGCGGAGATCCTCCTTCCAAGCAAAGACCGCCTGCCTTCCCGTCCTCCGAGCGACTACCAGCCGCTGGCTTGACACCGCCGGGACAGTGGCACTGCCGGGAAGGGCCATGCCCATTGCTTCCGCCAGGACGTTCATGGTATTAGCGGTGAACATCCCGGCGCAGGAACCCGGACCGGGGCAGGCCACCATCTCCAAATCCCGCAACCCGGCGTCATCCAGGCGTCCATCGGCATGAGCGCCCACGGCTTCGAAGAGGTCGGACAGATCCAGCCGCCCATCCCGCAGGCGGCCGGCCAGCATGGGGCCGCCACCGCAAAACACCGCCGGGATGTCCAGGCGTGCCGCGGCCATGAGCATTCCCGGAACGATCTTGTCACAGCTGCCTAGCAGGATCACCGCATCCAGGGCGTGAGCCCGCACCATCACTTCCACGCAGTCAGCGACCAATTCCCGACTGGGTAGCGAATAACGCATGCCCTCATGACCCATGGCCAGCCCGTCGCACACGCCGGGGACACCGAAGGCCAGGGGCACTCCTCCTGCCTCCTTCACCCCCTGGGCCACGGCCCGCGCCAGCGCGCGCAGGTGCATGTGCCCTGGCACGATGTCGCTCCAAGACACGGCGATACCCACCAGGGGCCGCGCCATATCCTCGTCCTGGAGCCCCAGGGCCCGGAGCAGCGACCGGTGCGGAGCCCGTTGCGGCCCGCACTTGATGACGTCGCTTCTCACCATGATCCCCCCCGCTGCCGCCTGGCCGGCAACCGAGGAACATCTGCAGCGACACCGGTCAGGCCACGGAACACAGCCCCCAGGCGAACGCCGCCCGGCCGGTGTCTGGCCATCCTGACCTCGGGTGATGTGCACCCGAGGGAGCAAAGAGGCGCCTTCGTCGCTTCCTGGGGGACATGGTGGCGAAGATGTGCATCCCCTAGACTCTCCATCCCCACCAGGCGACGCTCCAGCAAGAGCTGGCAACTCAGGCCGCAGGAATCCTCAGAAACGCCCGCTCCACTGACCAACCGGTGGTCATCGAGGGGCCTACGCCCCTCCTCCGCGCACAGCAGCAGGCCGTTCGAGCGACTCAGCATCCTCATCCCTCCCGAATGGCCTCCACTATCAGGTCTCCCATGGCCGAAGTGCCTACCAGGCAGCGTCCCGGTTCTTCCAGGTCCGCCGTGCGGTACCCCGCCTGGAGTACTCGCACAACCGCCGACTCCACGCGCTCGGCAGCTCTTGAGCCCGCCTCGCCCGCTCCGCAGTACCTCAATAACATGGCCGCACTCAGGATCGCCCCTAGGGGGTTGGCGCGATCCTGCCCCGCCAGTGCGGGTGCCGACCCGTGCACCGGCTCAAACAGTCCGGGATTTTTGTCCCCCAAGGAAGCGGAGGGCAGCAGCCCCAGAGATCCAACCAGACCTCCCCCCAGGTCGCTCAGAATATCACCGAAGGTGTTACAGGTCACCACCACATCCAGGCGCCAGGGCCTCTGCACCATCTCCATGGCCGCCGCATCCACGTACATGTGCTCCAGGTGAACGCTTGGGTACTGGAAACGCAGCCACCCGGCGATTTCCCTCCAGAGGCGCGAAGTGGCCAGGACGTTGGCCTTATCCACCGACGTTAGGCGCCCTGACCTCTCCATGGCCAGCTGGAAGGCCAGCCGCAACACCCGCTCCACCTGGTGAGTGCTATAGGACATGGTGTCAACGGCCAGGAAACCAGAACCGTCAGACCGGCGTCCCCGGGGGCTGCCGTAGTACAGACCTGCCGAGATTTCGCGCACCAGCATGATGTCCACTCCGCGCGCCAGGAGCTCTGCCCGCAGGGGTGAGACACGGACCAGGCAAGGATACAGCTTGATGGGCCGGAGGTTGGCCCACAGGCCAAGGCCACGCCGCAAGGCCAACAGACCGGCCTCCGGACGACGATCCGGGGGAAGGTGATCCCATTGAGGGCCACCCACCGCGCCCAGCAGCACAGCATCGGCCTGCTGGCAGGCCCGCAGCACTTCCTCAGGCAAGGGCTCCCCAACCTCCTCGATGGCGGATCCACCCACCGGCAGGTACTCACATACCAGCCCGATACCCTCCGCTTCCGCTGCCGCTCGAAGAGCCCTGACTGCCTGGGCAGTGACCTCGGGACCGATCCCGTCTCCGGGTAGCACCAGCACCCGCAACTCCCGCCCGTGCTCTCCGGGTGCAGCCTGCGAACCGCACCCATGGTCCTTCCTGGCGGCCTCGCTCATGGCCCTGCCTCCCCTTCGATGCAGGGTGGTCGCCGGCATCCACCGCGCTTCAGCAACCGCTGCCTGACGTATTCCACCAGGCCACCCGCCTTCTGCACATCAGCGGCAGCTCCCGCCGGGAATCGAACCACCAGGCGGTGTCCCGACGACAAGTAAAGCAGCCCCTCTTCCTCGTCAATCTCGATTACTTCCCCACTACGCACCAGCCGCGCCGCCTCTTCCGATTCCAAGACCAGTAGGCCCAGATTGACAGCATTGCGGAAGAATATGCGGGCGAAGGAGCGGGCCACCACCGCGGCCACCCCGCAGGCCTGGATGGCCCGCACTGCATGTTCCCGAGAGCTCCCGCACCCGAAATTCTTTCCCGCCACCACCACGTCCCCAGGGCGGACCCGGCGGGCGAACTCGGGATCAGCCAGCTCCAGGCAGTGGGCTGCCAGCACCCGGGAGTCAGAAGTGTAAAGGTAGCGGGCGGGGATGATGACGTCGGTATTCACATCATCGCCGAACTTCCACGCCCGGCCCACGATGCGGGCCACTGCCGACCACCTCCTCCGGGTGCGCGATGTGCCCCGCCACCGCAGTTGCCGCAGCCACTGCAGGGTTTGCCAGGTACACCCGGCTGTCCGGATGACCCATGCGCCCGCGGAAATTCCGATTGGTGGTTGCCAGGCAGACCTCTCCCTCCGCCAGCACCCCCATGTGGCCCCCCAAGCAGGGCCCACAGGTGGGGGTGGAGACCGCAGCTCCCGCCTCCACGAACACCTGGATCAACCCCTCCTCAAGGGCACGCCGGTAAACCCTCTGGGTGGCGGGGATGACGATCAGCCTCACCCGTGGGTGTACCTTTCGGCCGCCCAAGATCTCCGCCGCTGCCACCAGGTCCAGGTAGCGACCGTTGGTGCAAGAACCAATTACCACCTGGTCGACGGGAGTGCCCGCCACCTCGTGCACCGCCACCACGTCTGCCGGGGAGTAGGGGCGGGCCACCTGCGGTTCCAGCTGCGACACATCCCACCGGAGCCACGCCTCCAGCTGGGCGCCGGGAGAGCTCCGCCATCCACCCGCCGGTACCAACCCTGCCGTGGCCCCTGCCTCCACCACCATGTTGCACAGGGTAAGGCGCCCATCCAGGGGCAAGTCCGCCACCACCTCCCCCCCGAACTCCAAGGCCAGCTGATTGGCCCCGTCGGTGCCCAGTCGCGACACCAGGAACAGCGCGAGGTCCTTGGCCCCCACCCAAGGAGCCAGCCGACCAGTGAATTCCACCTTCACCGTGGCCGGTACCCGGAACCACAGCTCCCCCAAAGCCATGGCACACGCCAGATCAGTCGACCCCACTCCCGTGGCGAACACCCCGAGGGCCCCACACGTGCAGGTATGGGAGTCGGCCCCCACCAACAGCTGGCCCGGCTGCAGGATCCCCAGCTCCGGAAGCAAGGCATGCTCGATTCCCATCCTCCCCACTTCGTAGTAATGGCGGATGCCTTGTTTGCGCGCGAACTCCCTTAGCACCTGAGCCTGCCTCGCCGAGGCGACGTCCTTGGCCGGCAGGAAATGGTCGGGTACCAGGATGATGCGCTCTGGGTCGAACACGCGCTCGCAGCCCATGGCCTGCATTTGCTCGATGGCCAGAGGAGCGGTTATGTCATTGGCCAGGCACCAGTCCACGCGAGCCCACACTGTCTCGCCGGGTTCTACCTGTTTCCGCCCGGCATGAGCGGCCAAGATCTTTTCAACTGCAGTCATGGCTCTTGGCAACCAGGTCACCCTCCCGTCTGCACCTGGTGATGAGCCGGCACTCCAGCCAGCCACCGATTGACCGCCTGCAGGTACGCGCGCACGGTAGCCTCCAGCACGTCCCTACTCACCCCTCGGCCGGTATAGATCGCCCCGTCCCGCTCCACTTTCACCAACGCCTCGCCCAGCGCATCCTTGCCACCGGTGATGGCGTTCAGGGAGAACTCAAGCAGGCGGAACTCGGCCCCCACCGCCCGGTCCACCGCTCGCAGCAGGGCCTCCACCGGACCCTGGGCGCAGGCCGCCTCCTGTACCACCCGACCCTCCTTGATGAGCGACACGGTGGCCATGGGCAGCGTCCGATTGCCCGTCGACACCTGGAAGTAGTCCAGGATCCAGAGCGGCCGTTCCTGGACCATCCCTTCCACCAGCGCCTCCAGGTCCCGGTCAGAGATGCCACCTTTACGGTCAGCCATTTCCTTGAAGCGCGCGAAAGCGACCTCCACATCCTCTTCCCGCAGCCGATACCCCAAAGCCAGCAGTCGCTCCCGGAAGGCATGTCGACCGGAATGTTTCCCGAGCACCAACCGCTGTCCCGGAGCACCAACATCTTCGGGCCGCATGATCTCGTACGTGGTGGAGTGCTTCAGCACGCCGTCCTGGTGGATCCCCGACTCGTGGGCAAAGGCGTTGGCCCCCACCAAAGCCTTGTTGGGCGGGACCGGCACGCCAGTGAGAGTCTCCACCAAACGGCTGGTGCGGTAGATCTGGTCGGTGGCCACCCCCGTCCATGCCTTCAGGACATCCTGTCTGACCCTGATGGCCATCACGATCTCCTCCAGGGAGGCATTGCCCGCCCGCTCGCCAATGCCGTTGACCGTACATTCAATCTGGTCGGCTCCCGCTTCCAGCGCGGCCAGGGAATTGGCCACTGCGAGTCCCAGATCGTCGTGGCAGTGGACGGAGACGACTACGTCTTCGATGCCCGGTACGTTCTCACGGAGGAAGCGGATCAATTGCGCGAACTCGCCAGGCGTGGCGTACCCGACGGTGTCGGGCACGTTGATGGTAGTAGCTCCTGCTTCGATGACGGTGCGGTACAGGCGGCACAAGAACTCGGGACAGCTACGGGTAGCATCCTCAGCCGAGAACTCCACATCGTGGGTGTACTGACGCGCCCGCGCCACCGCTCGCGCCGCCGCCGCCAGCACTTCTTCGGGCTGCATGCGCAGCTTGTATTTCATGTGAATCTCCGACGACGCAATGAAGGTGTGGATGCGCTTACGCTCCGCCGCCTGGAGGGCTTCGGCCGCTCGGTCGATATCCGCCGCATTGGCCCGGGCTAAAGCACAGATAACCGGACCTCGAACCTCTCGAGCGACGGCGCTCACCGCCTCGAAATCCCCCGGAGAAGCCACGGGGAATCCCACCTCGATCACGTCCACCCGCAGGCGGCTCAGCTGCTGAGCAATCTGCAGCTTTTCTTGCGGACTGAGCCTCACGCCCGGCGACTGCTCGCCATCGCGCAAGGTGGTATCGAAAATGAGCACCCGCTTGCTCAACCTGCATCCCCCCAAGGAATCTCGACTAAGATACGCAAAAACCCGAGGAGGCGAGGATCCTCACTAACAGGAACCTGCCGCTCGGGTCTTTTGTACCCACGGTGTACCCGAGGAGTGCCCTCCTGGTCTTCCTCCCGGGTCGATACCGCTCGGTCGCAGACCACCCGTCTGGGCCGGGTGCGGAACCCTAGGTACCCTTCCTGTGATATCTCACTTTTGCTTTTTTGACTAAAGTGTATACGACGGGACGGTCGGGATTCCTCCCCCATCCCTGCGAGATTTTGCCACGTCAATCAGCCCCGAATGCAGGACGCTCTGCATGGCTGCAGCTTCCTGAACAGGACCGGGCTCTCATTTGCTTCCCGGGTGCGCGGTAGCGTTGGGGTGCGTGGTCGTCCTTTGGTGGGGGCTGAAGAACCAAGGCCTCACTCCTGGCCCGAAGCACCTGGAGTGAGGCCTCTGTCAGTCCTGTAGCGCCCCGGCGGTGCTGCTCACGCCCTCAGAACAGCCCCACGGTCCGCCCCTTTTCGTCGATGTCCACCAGCTGACCAGCAGGTTTGGACGGCAGCCCGGGCATGGTGCGCATCTCGCCCAGCAGCGGATAGAGGAAGCCTGCACCCACCGACGCCCGTACTTCCCGCACCGGCACCCGGAACCCGCGCGGACGACCCTTGAGCTTGGGGTCGTGGGACAGGGAGAGGTGGGTCTTGGCCATGCATATTGGCAGCTTGTCGTAGCCCAGCTTCTTGTACAGGCGGATCTGCCGTCTGGCCAGAGGCTCGTAGTCCACCCCGTCCGCACCGTATATCTTGGTAGCGATGGTCTCTATCTTCTCCTCGATGGAAGCATCCAGCGGGTACAGGAACCTGAAATTGCTGGGCTTTTCACAAGCCTTCACTACTGCCCTGGCCAGGTCCTCACCACCGGCTCCTCCTTTGGCCCAGACCTCGCTCACCACGCAATCAGCAGCTCCGAACTCCAGCGCTTTCTTCTTGATCAGCTCGATTTCCTCGTCGTGGTCGGTAGTGAACCGATTGATGGCCACTACGGGGGTGACTCCGTGCAGCAGAACGTTCTCGATCTGCTTCTGCAGGTTCTCGCAGCCCTTCTCCAGGGCCTCCATGTTCACCTCGGTGACTTCTGGTGGAAGCGGCTTGCCCGGCACCACCCGGAAGGCCCCGCCGTGCATCTTCAGAGCCCTGACGGTACAAACCACTACCGCCGCGTCCACCTTCAGGCCGCTGTACCGGCACTTGATGTTGAACATCTTCTCCGCCCCGATGTCGGCGCCAAATCCCGCTTCCGTGACCACGTAGTCGCAGAGCTTGCTAGCAATCAGATCAGCCAAGATGGAGCTGTTGCCGTGAGCGATATTGGCAAAGGGTCCCGCGTGTACGAACACCGGGGTGTTCTCCAGGGTCTGGATCAGGTTGGGCTTTATGGCCTCCTTCATCAGCACCGTCATGGCGCCCGCGCACTTGAGGTCTTCCGCCGTCACCGGTTTACCACTGCGGCTGTAGCCCACCACTATGCGCCCGAGACGCTTCCTCAGATCAAACAGACCGGTAGTGAGGGCCAGAATGGCCATTACCTCGGAGGCCACCGCGATGTCGAACCCGGTCTCCCGGGGGATACCGTTTTGCCGGCCGCCGAGACCGATGATGATGTTGCGCAGAGCTCTATCGGATACGTCCACCACTCGTGGCCACGTGATGTTGTGTATGTCGATGTCCAGTTCGTTCCCATGTAGGATGTGGGCATCCAAGAAAGCGGCCAGAAGATTGTGAGCCAGGGCTACCGCGTGGGTGTCACCGGTGAAATGCAGGTTGAAGTCTTCCATCGGCACGCACTGCGAGTAACCTCCGCCCGCGGCGCCACCCTTGATGCCGAATACTGGTCCGAGGGACGGCTGCCGAATGCAGTTTATGGCCTTCTTGCCAATGCGGTTCAGCGCCTGGCCGAGTCCAATAGTGGTGACCGTTTTCCCTTCTCCCAACGGGGTGGGGGTGATGGCAGTCACGACAATGTACTTCGCATTTGGCCTGTCCTTGAGCCTTTCCAGAACGTCCAGCGATACCTTGGCCTTGTACTTACCATACAGCTCGATCTCGTCCTCCAGCAGCCCCATCTCGGCTGCGATCTCAGCAATGGGCCTCATCTTAGCTTCCTGGGCAATCTCAAGGTCGCTTTTCACCCATCCATCACTCCCTCTCCTGTATTTTCGACTGCGGCTGGCGTCCGTCACCTACGCCAGGGAACCCGGCCGTCCCAACCACGCCCATCAGCTCCAGGGGCTAAGCTGCACCCCTGGGCGCCCAGCCTGAAACTGCCGACCCTACCCGACGCCAAGATTTGAGCCACGCCGTCAGGAGGCACATGCTCTGCCGCTCAAAAGTCCCAACAGCACCCCTATGCCCAGCACCCACCATTGCCAATTGGTACCGCGGCCGCCTTGTTCCCGGCCTGGCTCAGGGGCACGGCCTTCCTTCCGTTCCGGACGAGAGTCTTGCTCGCCCAACCATCTCACCTCCCGCGCCACCCGGAGCCCATCGGCAGTTGCGCGGAAACCACTTCCATGCCGGCGTCGGAGGGAAGGGAATGCACCCCGCCATTAAAAAAGCAGTCCTGCCAGCATCTTGCGCCATCCCGCCACACTGACATACTCCACCGCCCGGCATCCCGCCTTCGGGCCATCCAGCGGCGCCCGTGATGGATTCTACACCGCCGTCACCGTTTCCTCCCCCCAAGCCCTCACCGGCCCCGCGGACCGTAGCGCACCAGGCAAACCGTCCCGGCGCGCGACTGCAACCAGTAAAGGCAGCCATCACCGCCTATCACCGGCCTTGGAAGGAATTCCTTCTTCCCCACCGTTACCTCCAAACACTCAGCCTGACCATCATTGATGGCTCGTAGTGTCCATCCCCCCTCATGTCGCCAGGCCACCCAGATGTGACCCCTCCGGTCACGCCCCAGCAGGTGCACGCTTCTGACCGGGGAAGCTAGAAGGAAGCTGGCCAGCGGCATCCCGTCTTCCCGCGCCTGGACGACCCGCGTAAGGCCAGGCCCCGCAGTACCCGCCAGCCACAGCAGGCGGTCAGCGGCGCACGCCGTCCGGGCAGCCCAGCTTACCGGCAGGTCGGGGGTGCACCTCACCCGCCCCCCCTCATCCATGGTGGCTTCCAGGAGCGGCTGCAGACCGCTGGTGGGATTCCACCATCCCACGATCCAGCGCGCGCCAGCGGGTCCGATTTCCCACCATACCGTCAGCAAGCGTTCCCCAGCGGCTTGAAGTGCCTCCCAGCGGTACAGCCAACCCGACCGGGGCTCAAACACCCGCCCTATCCTCCGCGCCTCCTCGGCTATGCGCCAGATCCATCCCTCCCGGTCGGCCACCAACAGGCCCCGCCGGTCACTGGATATCATATCCAGCAACCCTGGTGCTGTTTGAAGCACCACCCGGGGCTCTCCCGGGTGCAGCTGCCACAGCCGTTCGCACCGCCCGTCAACCGCCCAAACCCGGTGCTGGCCATCCACCCAGAGAGCGTACGGGCCCTGCGGCGTTCCGGCATCGTCCTCTCTCCAAAAATCGCGCCTGATCTCTCGGTCGAGGACCACCACCTCCCTGACCTCCCAAATCCACCAGCTTTGGGCCCAATACCATAGAGCTGGTGCTCCAGCACACACCACCAGCAGCACCACCAGAGCCCGCCACCGCACGGCGACATGAACACCCCCACTCTGGCCAGTATGCGGTGGGAGGTGGCACAATGACTAGGCTAAAGGCCCGAGGGCACTTTCCACCGCCGCTAGCAGGCTGCTACCAAGCAGACTGGCCGTCTTTTCCACCTCGGGGGCCAGTTCTCGATCAGACTCCAGTGGGGGGATGTGCTGTCGCAACAGCTGGTAGATCGCGCGGGTACCCCTACCCAGGGCAGAGGGATCCAGAAACTCCACCGCCTGGGCTGCGCACATCCACTCGATGGCCAGAATGCGGGTCACGTTCCAGACGATTTCTCTCGCCTTGCGGGCGGCCACGGCTCCCATGCTGACGTGATCCTCCTGGTTGGCCGATGCGGGTATGGAATCGACCACCGCCGGGGAAGCCAGCACTTTGTTCTCCGATGCCAAGGCCGCCGCAGTGTACTGGGCGATCATGAAGCCCGAATTGAGGCCGCCCCGGTCGGTCAAGAAGGCAGGAAGTCGGCTCAGATGCGGGTTCACCAGCCGCTCAATACGTCTTTCGCTGATGCTTCCAAGCTCTGCCGTGGCCATGCCCAAGTAGTCCGCGGCCAGTGCTACCGGTTCCCCGTGGAAATTGCCGCCCGAGAGAATCACGCCTTCGTCGGGAAAGACGAGAGGATTATCGGTGGCCGCGTTGAGCTCCCGCTGTAAGATTTCTCCCACGTGCTTGAGGGCATCGCGTACCGCGCCATGTACCTGTGGGATGCAACGGAGGGCGTAGGCATCCTGGACCTTCTGGTCGCCAGCCTTGGCAACCAGCCTGCTACCCTGCAGAAGCTGCCTGAGGTTACTGGCTACTGCCTGAGCTCCCGGATGTGGACGTACCTCGTGTAGCAGTCGATGGTAGGCCTCGGGAATCACCCTCAAAGCCTCGCCCGTCAGGGCCGCCACGCAGTCGCTACAACGAGCCAGCACCTCAGCGTCGTGGTAAGCCAGCGCCGTGATAGCGGTCATGACCTGTGTCCCATTAATGAGCGCCAAGCCTTCCTTGGCGGCCAGCTGGAGGGGCCTCAAGCCGCGCCGGCGCAAGGCTTCCGCCCCGGTCACCAACTCCCCGTCGCACACCGCCTCTCCGCGGCCCACCAGCACCAGCGCCAGGTGGGCGAGAGGGGCTAGGTCACCGCTGGCCCCCAGGGATCCCTTGGCTGGTATCACCGGATGTACGCCGGAGTTGAGCAAATCCAGCAGCCTCAGTACCACCTCTTCCCGAACTCCCGAGTAACCCTTGGCCAGCGCATTGGCTCGGAGCAGCATCACCGCCCGGGTTACCTCCTCGGGAAGCGGATCACCTACTCCCACCGCATGACTCTTCAGCAGGTTCATCTGCAGCTCTTCCGCCTGTTCCGCGGAGATGGTGACCTCGGCGAACTTGCCAAACCCGGTGGTGACACCATAGACCACCTTGCGGTCCCTCACCAGCCGCTCCACCAGGTCCCTGGCGCGCCGCACACGAAGGAGGGCCTCAGGGGACAATACCACCTGTGCCTTCTCCCTCGCAACTCTTACCACATCCCTCACCGTCAGGCTGGTGCCATCTATGACCACATCGCTCACCCGCAATCCCTCCGGGTGGTTGATTCATTCCGGTTCCTTCATGCTCCTGCCGCACGCTGTACACCCCACCAAAGATTCATGGCCCGGCCGCTGGGCGGCCGGGCCGTGAGCCCCATGGGTCACTCGATGGCGATCCTCCTGCCTTTGACCCGCGCCTGCGGTGCCTTCGGAATGGTAATTGTCAGTACTCCATCCACGAAGGTGGCTTTGGCCTTCTCGGCCTGCACTTCCACTGGCAGAGTTATGGTCCGCTCGAAGCGGCCGCGCTGCCGCTCCCGCCGGTAGTACCCCTCGCCGGACACTTCGCGCTCGCGCCGCATGCTCCCCGATATGGTCAGCCTATTCTCCAAGACGGACAGCTCGATGTCCTCCTTGCGAATGCCGGGCAGGTCGGCTTCCACCACCACGCTGTCGTCGGTTTCGTAGACATCCACTGCCGGCATCAGAGCGCGCGTCCTGACGGGAGCAAACAGGGGACGGAAAGTGAAGGGTAGGTCTTCAAACAGGTCCTCAACCCAGGTGAAAGGATCCCAATCACGCCTTCTCACGATGCTCATAAGATCACCTCCTGCTCTTACGCCAGAATAGATAGTCCGAACCGCATCAGGTAGCTATGCCAGCGTTGCAGGTTAATTATAGCACACGAACGAGATAGATGCAAGCACACTGGAAGAACGTTGTTGTGACTCCTGTAGCTATTGTACCCGAATGGTTGGTCCTTATTCGGTAGCGGAGGTCAACCGCCCGTACTCCGAAGCTCCTCTTCCCCGGTGCAACTGACCACGGGGCGCCTGGCCACCATGCATACTCGGGGAGTATGGATCGAGGCGGCCCGGAAGGTGAAAGCTTCGTAGGCAGCCAGAGGTCTCAGACCCGCTGCTTGGAGGTATCGCTGCAGCTGGTGCACCGAGTATCCGCGCTCCCGGTGGACCTCGCAAAAGCGTACATACACGTCGCCCTCCTTGAGAAATCCGGTGAGAAGCACCTCCCACAGGCAGCCTTCCACATCCACGGAGTCTTCCCAAAACAGCACCACATCCGGGCTGTCCTCTACCACGATGCGTCCCTCCTGGACGCGCCGAATCATCTCCGGGGTGTTGACATCGAAGACAAAGATGCCACCAGGTCGTAGCGCGTCCCGCACCCTGGCGAAAGTCGACCGAACCTGCTCTGGCTGCAGCAGGTAGTTCAAACTATCGTACAGGCAGGTGACGAGGTCCACGGGCGCCGGCACCTGGAAGGTGGTCATATCCGCCTCCAGAAACCTCACCCGCAGTCCCCGGGAGGCAGCCTTGGTCCGTGCCCGCTCCAACATGTGGGGAGACCTGTCTATACCCAGTACCTCCAGGCCTTTCTCCGCCCACGGCAGGGTAGTGTTGCCAGTTCCGCACGCCAGATCCAGAATGCGGTGGGCAGTCACTCCGAAGCGCTGGAGGATCTGCTCCACGTACCGGATCCACCCGGGATAATCCGTCCCTGCCATCACCCGGTCGTAGATCTTCGCGAAAACGCTGTAAGGTTCGTCGCTCACGCTCTCGCCCTCCCCACGCAGCTACCATACCACGGCTGGGCATCCTGCAACCACCCCCTGATCATGGCCGGGGGCCCTTTTCACCCAGGAGCAGGACTCTTGACCGCTGGTGCCCAAAATTTGTTGGTGACCTGGGTACGCTAGCGACAACAACTGCGCGGGCTGGTGAGAGGAAATGCTCAACGAGAGAGTGTCAGTGGTGATTTTCGAGGGCGGGGTAATCCGGGACAGTCTGGATGAGGTCATGGCTCACGTGCGCAAGGCAGTGGTGCTTGACAACGCCGAACTAATCCGCGACACCGAGGGTGTGGATGAAGTATTGATATGCACGAACTATCCGGATCTGGCCAAGGCGGCCGAGGATCTGGGATGTATCGCTGATCTGAATCACTACGGCGAGGACTTTCATTTCGGTCGTTATCTGCAGGACGTGGTGAGGAGACACCAACTGGAAAACGTGCTTTACATGAGTGGCGCGGGAGCGCCTCTCATAACCCGAGAGGACATCCAGGCCATCGCCGAACAGCTGCGTTGCCTGAAGAATGTGGTGATTGTCAACAACGTTCAGTCCATCGACTTCGCCGCCTTCACCCCCGCGCGAGCAATTCACATGATTGAGCCGCCAGCCACCGATAACGTGCTGGGACGGTGCCTCCGCGAGCTGGGGCTGCGCCGCATCCTGGTGGAAAACTCGGCGCGAGTGAATTTCGACCTGGACACGCCCACCGACATCCTCATCCTCTCACTCCACCGGGGCGTCGGCCGCCGCACTGCCGAGGCCCTCGGTGACTTGGACTGGGACAAGAAGCACCTGCTGGATGCTCGGCACCAGCTCCTGGTATGCGACCAGCAGCTGGTGGAGCTGGCCCTCATTGGGCGGGTCGCCCCCTCGGTCATGCTGTTCCTCAATGCCAACTTCCCGCTGCGCCTCCGGGTTTTCTCCGAGGAACGAGGCATGCGGGCGCTGAACCGGGCGGAAAAGGGAGAGGTGGTGTCGCTGGTCAGCACCATGATCGACTGGATGGGACCGAAGGCTTTCTTCGAGAAGCTCTCTTCCTTAGCCTCGGTGGTATTCATGGATACGAGGGTGACCTTTGCCCACTGGAAGAAGAAGCTGTCGGACTGGGACAGATTCCACTCGGACCTTGGCCAGGTGAGCAAGATTCAAGATGAGCAGCTGCGGGAGTTCACCGAAGCCGCGTTCAGCTGCGGGATTCCTGTGGTGCTGGGCGGGCATTCGCTGGTGTCCGGAGGCATATGGCTATTGGCCGAGGATGTATTGAAGGACAAAGGTCTGCATCCCAGGCCGGTGCAAACCTTCGGACCAGCACAGCGGTAACCTCAACTGGCCTTCTCCGCAATCCCGGTCAGCAACTGTTCCAGCTCCTGGGCTTCCAGGGTCTCCTTCTCGATCAGCGCATTGGCTATTCTCTCGAGACTGTCTCGGTGCTTCTCCAGGTACTCCTTTGCCCTCTCGTAACAGCGGGTGACCAGCGTCCGGACTTCTTTGTCGATGGCCGCCGCCACTTCTTCGCTGTAGTTACGATCACGCGCGATGTCCCTGCCCAGAAACACCAAATCCTCCTTCGTACCAAAGGTCAGCGGTCCCAGCTGGTCGGACATCCCGAACTCGGTTATCATCCGCCTCACCATCTTCGTGGCCTTTTCCAGATCATCGGAGGCCCCGGTGGAAATCTCGTTGAAGATTAGCTGTTCTGCCGCCCTTCCCGCCAAGGCCACGGTAACGCGATCGAGGATCTCGGACTTGGTGACCAAGTAGCGATCCTCGATGGGTAGCTGCAAGACGTAACCCAGGGCTCCACCGCGAGGAATGATGGAGACCTTGTGCACGGGGTCCGTATTGGGCAGCAGCTTGGCCACCAGCGCGTGCGCCGCTTCGTGGAACGCTATGATCCGCTTCTCTCTGTCGCTGATCAGCCGGGACTTCTTCTCGGGTCCCGCTATGACCCGATCGATGGCTTCCTCCATCTCCTGCATGGTGATCTTCCGCTTCCGGCGACGGGCAGCGAGGAGCGCGGCCTCATTCACCACATTTTCTATGTCGGCACCGGTGAAGCCAGGAGTGCGTTTGGCCAGCACCTCCAAGTCCACACTCTGGTCCAGCGGTTTGCCGCGCACGTGAATCTTGAAGATCTCCAAACGACCGCGAAGATCCGGCTTGTCTATCACGATCTGCCGATCGAAACGCCCAGGTCTTAGCAGCGCGGGGTCCAGTACGTCAGGCCGATTGGTGGCTGCTATCACGATGATACCCTCGTTGATGCTGAAGCCGTCCATCTCCACCAGCAGCTGGTTCAGGGTCTGCTCCCGCTCGTCATGGCCACCGCCATAACCAGCTCCCCGCTGACGGCCCACTGCGTCAATCTCATCCACGAAAACAATGGCGGGAGCGTGCTTCTTTGCCTGCTCGAAGAGGTCGCGGACTCGGGCAGCGCCCACTCCCACGAACATCTCCACGAAGTCAGAACCGCTGATGGAGAAAAAGGGCACGCCCGCCTCCCCCGCCACCGCTCGGGCCACCAGGGTCTTCCCGGTTCCCGGAGCCCCAAAGAGAAGGACGCCCTTGGGTATGCGGGCTCCCATCTCCAGGTATCGTTTGGGGTGTCGCAGGAAATCCACTATCTCCTGCAGTTCCTCCTGCACTTCATCGATCCCGGCAACGTCGGCGAAGGTGACGCGTTTCTTGTCGGGCGTGTACATCCTGGCCCGCGACTTCCCGAATTGCATGACCCGGCTGCCGCCTCCCTGCGTCTGCTGCATTATGAAGAAGAAGGCGCCCACCAGCAGAATGACGGGAAAGATGCTGGTCAGCAGCTGAGTCCACCACGGGGGCTCCGGCGGAAGATCAAAGGTAATGTGTACGCCTTTCTCTCGCATCAACCGGTACAGTTCAGGGTCTTCGGGGATGACGGTGCGAAATCCAGTACCATCCTTCAGCTTGCCCGAGACATCCTTCTCCACGATGGTGACCTGCTCCACGCGGCCCTGCTGGAGCCAGGCCAGGAACTGAGTGTAACTAATTCGCTCGTCAGGAGTGCTGTGGGTGGACAGATAATTGGCGACAGCAACGGATAGAAACAACAGCAATAAATAAAAGCCAAGGCTCCGGAATATCCTAGTGTTCACCGTCTCCCCCCTTTCCAAAGACAAATATAGAGGACCGAGTCCCGCGTACAGTGTAGCACATAAGGGTACAGAGTACAACGCGACGCGGCTCCACCCGAAGGTTCAAAGGCAACCCGCTTCGCAATCGAGGTCCTCTAGGGAACGAGCCGAGAGTCGCAGCACTCTTCTGGTGCTATGGTTTATCTTGTACCGGTCATCCATGCGGTAACCCACAACCCACACGATCTGCCCATCTGCTGACTCCACCAGGGGTACCCTATCCCGCAGCCGGCGGGGAACTTTCAGGTCCACCAGGAAGTCCTGAAGTTTCTTGCTTGCTTGCATGCCCAAGGGGTGAAAGCGATCCCCGGGCCGGCGAGTCCGACACCGGAGCGGCAAGACCAGCTTTTCGTAGTCAAAATACTCAGTCCACGCATCTTGGGTGAGATGAACCCTGTGATCGGCGGATAGAATGTCCGCCCGGAATTCCACCCCCAATTCCTCCACCAGCGTCACGCCCGGTACCGACAGCCGCTTGGGTTCCACTCGTGGCGGGCTCGTACGCCCGTGCGGCTGCCATACCATGACACCATGACCCACCCCAAGTCGTATGCCACCGGGTAAATCGACGTACCGCTCTCCTCTCTCCGTTTCGAGCAACGCCTCCATGGCAGCGACGTGTCGGTAGCTCAGGGCGTCAGCCGGGCATCCGGCGCGACGGCACGCAGCGAGCAACACGCGACGGCGCAAAGCGGTCGGTAGAGCTTTCAGCTGAGCCAGATCCGCATACAAGCTCTCGCCCTGCGCGCGTACCAGGCCCTGGAGGCGAGATCTCGCCATCGCGTCCAGAAACTCGGCATCCGGACGCAACACCGAGGCCAGACGCGCCAGGACGGTGGATATCCCCGGTTGAAACTCTTGCTCGAGCAAAGGGATCAGCCTGTGTCGAACCCAGTTCCTGGGTATCCCCGTGTCCCAGTTGGTCTCATCCACCCGCCACCCGACGCCCCGCTCGCGCAGGTACTGGATCACTTGGTGACGGCGCACTTCGATTAGGGGTCTGATGATCACCCCGCGCGTCTTGGGCGGGATTCCGGCCAGCCCCTGCAAGGAAGCACCCCGCAACAGCCTCAGTAGAACCGTCTCCGCCTGGTCGTCCGCCGTGTGCCCCAGAGCCACCCGCTGAGCCCCTACCTCTTCCGCCACCCTCGTCAGGAACTGATGACGGGCGCGGCGGGCAGCCATCTCCGCCGACATCCCCCACCGGCGCATCAACTCGTGGCCATCCACCTCACCCATGGTACAGGGAACTCCCATGCGGGCGCATAACTCCTCGACGAAGGTGGCATCAGCGGCTGCTTCCGCCCCCCGGAGCCCGTGGTTCAAGTGAGCGGCGCGTAGAGAGAGAGCCCACTCGTCCCGCAGTTCGTGCAGGATAGTCAGAAGCGCCACGGAATCCGGCCCGCCCGAGACCCCTACCAATACCGTATCCCCAGGCCTGATCATGTCGTATCGGTGGATAGTATCCCGCACGAGATCTTCAAGCACCCTGCCTACCCCCAGGCGTCGAACTGCCCGGGACCTGTCCACCAGGTGGGCCCTTCCGGTTACGACGGCATGCCGTCCCTTCCCCAGGCGTCACTCCATTCTGTACCACGGAGTGTCACGTTGTCAACACGGGGGGCTGAGGATAAACCCACAAATTTCAAAAAAGGGGTGTGGCGGATGCCACACCACAGCAGGGGTTGGGAGAGGCTGAAGCGTACCAGCTCCGTCAAGTGCTGGCCATCTTAACCACCAACACTGTCATGTCATCGGAAATCTCCCCACCACGACGCTCCAAGATCCACTCGAGAAACCGCGCGGCCAACCAGTCCGCCGAACGGCCGACGTCCGCCTGACTCAACCAGGCACACAGGCTTGCGTAGCTGCCCCAATCCAGACATCCATCGGTCACCAGGACCAGATGGTCTCCCGGTCGCAGACGAACCCGAAGGCGGGGGGTCTGAATTCGAATTCCGATCCCCAGAGGCGGGGCAGGGCGAGAGAGTGCCAGGCACCGGTGCGAACGCACGAGGAAGCTGGGGGGTGCGCCCCGCTTGTACAGCTCCGCCAGCCCCAATTGAAGGTCAATTCGTGCCATGTCGACCGTCACAACCTCGTGCTCTCGACCTCTCAATGTCACGAGTCTATCTGCATGCTCTATTGCCCACGGGAGGGGTAATCCCACATCGAAAGCACTGCCAATCAACTCGAGCAGTGGCCCACTGGTCCTCGCTGCGCGATCGCCCGCACCCATGCCGTCACTCAAACCAACCAGTATGGATGATCCGCACCTGCGCACAAGGTAGCTGTCCCCACAACAACTTGACCGCCGTGCCGCCCTCCGGGCAAGCCCTACCCAGCATTGATGCGCAATGGTGGACAGCTCCAGGAAGTTCTCCTCGATACTCTCTCCAGAGAGTACGTCGGCGGACGCCAGCAGCTGATCGACAAGTGCAGCAGTCGCGGTGGCCATCCTCTCCTCCCAGTCTCGCTGACTAACAGCCCAATGAACGGCCCAGCTCAGCCCAGCCATCAGTACGTCGGGGCGTACACAGCGATGATAAAGGTAGTCGCCAAGAATGAGCGCCATGTCGTCCTCCAATCCGCACTGCATCCGGACCAACGCGTCCTTCAACTCCGCGTACGTCCTCCCGCCATCCGCCTTCCAGCAGCCGGCGTAACTCGCGCACGGCCGGCAGGTTCTGTCCACCAGCACCCCAAGCGGGGAGATGGCCCAACCCGACTCGTGGCCCCCCTCCCTTACGAAGCCCGCCAGGGCCCGGAGGAAATCGCCAAGCCGCCCAGTAACAGCAGAACCAGGGCCCGCGGAATCCTTATGACGAACTCGTCGCGGGTATGCGAGGTGCTCACTGATCCCCTTGACTGCAGCCAACCACCACACCTCTAGGCATAGGCCACCTGCTTACCAGCAACACGTGGTACGCGCTCTAAACAAGCAGTTCGCCAGCACTTACCGCCAGGCAGTTCCTCATTTTGTTTCTAGGAGTAGTATATCAGCCCACAAGCGCGAGTGATGCCGCTTGATCTGAGAAGCAGCCGCCCCGCTTCGTCACGTACCGCCGCGCTTCGTCACCCGCGAAGATCATTCCCGCCGACGAACCCCGGGTGGTGTCGCCCCATACTCCGGAGAGACTGTCAACTGCGGACAACCAGGCATCGCTCCACAGGTGAGGCAGTGCAGCAAGTGCCCTCCTCACCGGTCCCCCCTGGTGCCGACGCTGTCGAGCAAGGGGCATTGCCGTTCAGCCAAACCGCAGGGGACGCACGATCTTGCAGCATCAGACATCACGAGGACCACCTGCCCCCGATGATTTTGGATGGCAGCCGCACCACATCATTGTCGCCAAATCCTGTCAGACCTTGACCCAGTGCAATCGAACTTGCAATAGGGCGCCCTTGTAGACGAGTTGGCTGCCACTTTTGCTCCTCCGATGAAAGGAACCTGTACCAGGTCTGGGAGCACTCTGCCTAGACTAAGGGTCCGACATCGAGGTCTGGCTGCGCTGCGGCGGGTCAGCCAATCATGCCATCTCCCACGGAGCGAAAGCGCCATTGCCCGCCGGGCTGGCGGAGGATCTGCACCTCATCCTCTTTAGGGATAGAAGGGATTGGCTTGCTTTGGAGCATGTTCACCCGTGCAGGGGGTCTCAGGGCACCTTCCCCTTGACAAACCCTACGGCACGACACTGAGCAGGCGTGCGGCTCACCAGCCGGCAATTACCGAGTGCATTACGAAGTCGGTAATGGGCGTCGAGTTGGCACTAATTTGTTACACTTCGCGTATGTCTCGCATTCCGGCCCTGCTGCCTGCTCTGGGGCAGGGACGATCGACACATCGGGAGTACAACAGTAACTGAACGCAGACGACGGACTCCTGCTGTGGGAGTCCGTCGCTCGTGGCCCCACGGGGAATCGAACCCCGGTTACCGCCTTGAAAGGGCGGTGTCTTAGCCACTTGACCATGAGGCCTTCTGGTGGGCCATGAAGGATTCGAACCCTCGACACCCCGATTAAGAGTCGGGTGCTCTACCAGCTGAGCTGATGGCCCCTTCAACCCTCCACGGCTTGACCAGACCGGATGAGGCGCGCCATCAACTGCTCCGCGCCCCCGGCACCTAACAATATACCGGATGCGCCGCCGCCAGGTCAAGGCGGCTCACACCATACATGCCATCACCTGGCCTGAAGTTCTCCCCCTTCAGAGGGTCTCCAGCAACCTGGTGAGCAGTGCCGTGCGTTCGGGCATGAAATTCAGCAGCAGGTACTCGTCCACCGCGTGACCGCCGGCGCCTACTGCGCCCAAGCCGTCCAGAGTGGGCACACCCAGAGCAGCTGTGAAATTGCCGTCACTCGCTCCTCCACTGCCGGCCTCTTCCAATTCGAACCCCAGCTCCCGAGCCACACGCTGGGCATGGCGGAACAGCGCCACTATTGACTCGGTCCGCTCCATAGGTGGCCGATTCAAACCCCCTTCCACCTCCACAGTAGCCCCCGGGAGCTCGGGCAGCAGACCTTTGATGAGAGGAATCACTCGCTCCGCTTCCGCCTTTGATGACACCCGCAAATCCACCTCGGCCCATGCCTCCGCGGGAACTACATTTGAACGACTCCCGCCCCGTACGACGCCCACGTTTACGGTGGTCCCGGTCTCGGGATCAGTCAGACGGTGCAGCTTGATGATCTGCCGGGCCAGCTCCTCTATGGCATTGACTCCTTTGTCCGGATCTGCTCCCGCGTGCGCCGCACGGCCTACCACCTTTATGCGGAACATTCCCACTCCTTTGCGGAACGTCTTCAAGGCCCCTTGGGGTGGAACCGAGGGCTCCAGCACCAGAACGGCTTTCGCCGATCGTGCCAGATCTTCTATCAGCGAGCGCGATGAAGGACTGCCGATTTCCTCATCACTGTTGAATAAGATTTTCACCGTGCTACTGCACAGACCGCGGCGTCGTGCGGCTTCCAACGCGAATATCGCCTGCACGATTCCACCTTTCATGTCGAACACGCCCGGGCCATAGGCCCGATTCCCCTCAACGCGAAACGGCCTGCGCTTTACCTCGCCTACCGGCCAAACCGTATCCATGTGGCACAACATCAACAGGGAGGGTTCCTCTTGTTGCCACGTGGCCACGATGTGGTTCCCGTGCTCCTTTTGCCCAACTACTCTTACGTGGAAGCCGGCTCGTTCCAGCCTGCACGCTAGAAAGTCCCCAAGGCGATCCACCGCCGCCTTGTCCACGCTGGGCGACTCGAGCTCGACCAGGTGAGCAAGAAACGAAACCATTTCCTCTTGCCGCTCCGTGAACTCCTTGACCAGTTCGTGCACCTCACTGCCCCCTCCATCGTTGGTTCCAGGCGGTCTCGTGCTGCTGCCCAATCAAGGGTTATTTCAGCCAACGGCCTTTCAGCGCCTTCCAAGTCCAAGGATTGACGGCGGCCCGGGACCGTGAACAGCGAGCCGAGCCGTGGGACGTGGCTTTGCCCACCCCGCACCTTGCCCCAACCCTTTCTACACCCCGAAACAAAACAAGCGAAGGACGGACCCGAATAGATGCCGTCCTCCGTGTCCAAGCTCGATCGCTGGTGCCGGGGGCGGGAATCGAACCCGCACGTCCCAACGGGGACAAGGGATTTTAAGTCCCTTGCGTCTGCCAGTTCCGCCACCCCGGCCGGCGTTTCAGCGCCCCAACCCGGGACCACGCCTACTGTTCCGTCCGCTCCGCCTACCTTCGCTGTGTTTTCTCAGTTGTTGCAGCTTCTCATCGCTTTCCTTCAAGAAGCGAGCCAACTTGTCTTCGAAAGACCCCCTGGCGGTACGGGATGTGCGACGGGGTCGGTAACCTGGCTGCGCCTGCTTTATGGAAAGCCCGATCTTGTCCCTGCCGTCGTAGGACAAGACCTTTACCTTGACGCGGTCATTCTCTTTCAAGTAGTCCCGAATGTCCTTGACGTAAGTATCCGCCACTTCCGAGATATGCACCAGACCGGTCTTGCCGTCCGGGAGCTGCACGAACGCACCAAAATGGGTGATCCCCGTGACCACTCCCTCGACGATCGCCCCCACCTCAATCGACATGCAGGCCGCATTCCTCCCATTTCTCCGCAAAAGTCAACTACATTATAAGGGCGACCCCGTACAGTGTCAAGGAGAGCACTCTCGGAGGCCCGATCTCTAAACTGCTCTTCACTGGCGTGCCCTGGCCAATCGCCCATCCGGCAGGATCTGCGGGACATCGCTGCGAGCTGCTATGGCCCTGGCTTGCCGGCAGGAACCGTCACATAAGGAATTTCTCCCTCCTTGACCAGACCCAGCTGCTCACGAGCGATCTTTTCTATGTACTCCTCAGTATGCAGCAGCCTTATTTCCTCCATCAGGGCCGCGTTCTGTTCCCTCAGCCGTGCAATCTCTCTTCGCAAGTACCGAGCTTCCGCCTGCAGCCTGAATATCGATATCTCCCGGGCCACCAGCCCTGCCAGAAGCCACATCATCAGAGCGTAGACCGCCATTTTCAGCAGTCGCCGCCGCCAATGCAGGCGCTTGGATTTCACGCGCAATGCCCGGGCCGCTATCATCTGGATCCCCGCATCCATCGGCGCTCACTCTCCCGACGTTTCATTATCGTCGCGATCGACGAGAACGCCCAAGGGATCACCGGAGATAACCAAAACCACCTGATACCCCTTACTCCTGGCGCGGGTAAACAACGTGGCGACCGTGGCTGGGCTAAGGCCAAGGCGCCGGCCGATCTGATCGTTACTGAACCCCATTTCCTTGAGGACGACCACCTGGCGCTCTCGGTGACTGAGTCGCTCCACCCCGTGTATCTCTAGTCGCACCCGCACACCTTCTCAGTACAAAATTGGGACAGCACTAGTACACGTTCTGCAGCTGGGCCAAATTTCCTGCCCGCCAGCTCATGATCTCCGGTCAGCGGAGCTCGGCTTGCGTACCAGGGCGCTGAACAGCTTGCGTGCGGAGCGCCACAGTCCTCCGACTAGTCGACCGGCGACATGAACCAGGGGCCGGGTACAGGTCTCGGCTATCTTGCCCAAGCCTGAGCAGAACCACCCCATGGCGCGGTCAACAGTCGAAGCTGCCAGCGCGCGGTAAATCAGGTAGCCACCTAGCATGCTCGCCAGCGGGACGAAACGAACCTGGCCACGGGTTCCCACCATCAAAGCCGAGAACGCCACCACGGTTACCAACAGCCAAAAGAGGAAATCGATCACGTCCTCAAGGGCTCGCAGGAAGTGGGTGCGGCGTACGACAGCAGTCGCGCTCCACATGAATCCAATGGCGCAACCGGCCAGGAAACAAACAGCCACGGCATAGATATCCAGGCTCAGCATGGGTGCCCACCACCTCCATTCGGTGCGCACCCATCATATTCCCCGGGGGTCCGCTTGGCAGCTAAGGTGAAGAGCTTCGCCATCCACTGCGAGCAGAAGCGCCCAAGGCCGGTTGCGCAGCAGCCACCCGGAATGGGAGCCCCTTGGCCCGCGGTCAGAGCTTAGCCACAATCCACGCAAATAGAATGCCCCACAGGGCCAGACTAACCGCGGGGAGTATTCGACGGATTTCCAGCAGCCCCACGAAGTGCTCCGGCGAGAGCACCAACAGAGGCGGCCTGTCCCTTTTGGACACCCAGTTCAATAGTACTCCGCGAACGAATGCCTTCGTTTCAGCAAAGGGAGGAATTCCGCCTTCACTGCCTTGGTCCCCATATGCTGCCACCGCCGTTGGCCCTGCGTTGTACGCGGCGAATGCCAGGACCGCGTCCCCCTGGAACTGTTGGAATAGCTCCTTGAGATAGGCACACCCCGCCGCAATGTTGGCTTCGGGCTCGTATATGCAATGCGCTCCACATGAGGGGGGATTGTGCCCGCCATCACATGGGCTTTCCGGGTTGATGTAACGCCAGGTTGAGGGCAAGATCTGCATGAGCCCTCGGGCACCTCGCGCCGAGACTGCGTAGCGATCGAAATTGCTCTCCAGCTCGATCAGGGCAGCGACCAGCGCGGGGTCAAGGTCATGCTTGATAGAGTAAGCAAGGATGAGATCGAGGTAGGGCGTACCCTCCAGGCTTGTCCGCATCTTGGAGTAGCTGGCCATGACCCGAAAAGCCTCTTCCCGGTGTCGGTCAACGATCTTGCCCACTTGCCAGCTCAGCAGACCAACAAGCAGGCAAAGTATCAGATGACCGGTAACCCACAACCGGGGCACTCGGCGGCCCAACCGGCACAGATCGCCGACCAACACCAACGGTCCCACCAGCACGGCAGCTGCCAAAAGCAGGGATGAAAAAGCTAGGCGAACATAGAGCGAACGGTGGGATTTCCCGCGAGAGAAAAGTCCCTTTCCTGTGTTGAAGCGGTAATACGTGTACGCACCGGGCACCATAACGCGCTCCCCATGACCACCAGTCTAGTTGTGCCCGGGCTAATTTCGACACATCGGCTCCGATTCCTACCCTGGGAGGTAAAATCAGGAAAATGTTCTGCGCTATCTCAACAATCGGTCAATCAAACTTCTGGCCTTCTGGCCTCCGCGCCCCTCAGAATACTCGATGGCGTTAATCAGCCCTTCCACCGCGAACTTTCCCTGCTCCAAGTCAAGCTGCGTGATGCGAAGATCCTCCCCGCGCACCGTGAGCATCCCCATCTCGGTATCCAGCACGATCTCCCGGTCATCAAAGGAGCTAACATGCAGGACACCCTCCACCAGGGTGCTGTCGCGTCCGGTCACCACCACTCGGTGACCGCTTCTGTCTCGGTCCTGCTCGGAAGGCACCCTCCGGTCACCCCCTCCAGTGCGGCACACCCTCGCTAGATGAATATGCCTCCGGAGGTTGGCTATGCCATTCTACTGCCATAAGCGAAAGAACCGTACACCTTGATAAAAATGGCGGATGATTTCCTCCGCGGTAGAACCCTGCTCGGCCATGGCTTTGGCGCCTTCCTGCGACAGGCCCACACCGTGGCCAAAACCCCGCCCGCGTATCACCACCTGGTTCCCGTCGCAGCGGATGTCAGTGAGCAGGGTTGACCGCATTCGCTCCGGCCCCAGCGCCAGACGCAGCTCGTGGGCGGGGACCTCGACGCCGTCCACCGCTATGGTGACCGCGCGCCCTGAGGGACCTCTGCGCGTAACCCGTACCCGCCGAGCCTGCGAAGGAGGCTCAGCCAATTTCCCCACCGCCTCCACCAACTCCGCGAGTTCGAATTTAGCCTCCCAGCGATCCTCCTTGACCCCAGGATCCTCCACGCTCCGCAAATAGGGCAATGCAGGTCGCCGGATCCCCAATCCTTCCCAGGGCTCCGCCGTTCTGCCGCCCGAGCTGGCGTGGAAGTAAGCCCTTACCGGCCGGCCTTTGTACAGGATGATCAATCCTCTCGTGTCCCGTACCGCTCGCCGAATGGCATCGTTTACCCGCGTTGGGTCATAGGCCTGCATGTGCTGAGGATCATCGCACACATCAGTCCCATGGAGCGCCCGAACTCCTCCTCTTCGTACGCGCTCCCAGGTGAACGTCCTGGCCACTATAGCCTGTGCCGCCAATACTTGAGCGGGCCAGGTAGGATCCACCTCCGCCGCTACCACGCCAGCAATGTACTCCTCGAAGGGGATGCGCTCCACCTGTCCTGTGGCATCCCGATGGAGGGTCAGAGTGGGCTCTCTCCCCGGGCGGGCCATCACCGGGGGGAGATAATTATAGGCGAGGGATGCAATAATCACGGCACTGACGGCAACCCCGACCATCAGCAGCCGGCGGCGGGAGGGGAACATGCCACTGACACCTCCGTATGAAATTGTGCCGTAACCCGTCCCGCCCTATTCCAGCGTCTCTTCGCTCAGTACCGTGAACATTGGATCAGCAGCCTCTCGCCGGGGCACCTGGGATACTCGTCGCACTTGCACCACCAAACGACGGTAAGGAAACCGCAGGTCCAGTTGATCTCCTACCTGAACCGGAGTTCCGGGCTTCGCAGGTCTGCCGTTTATGAACACGCCTCCCCGGAGGCACATTTCCTTTGCTACCGTCCGCCTCTTGACCAAACGGCTGACCTTGAGGAATTTGTCTACCCGCATCATCCTCCCCTCTGGGTAACACGACCTCCCCTCCCTTCCGTCTGGCAGCTGCATACGGAAGGGAGGATGGGCAGCGGCCAGCAGCGAATGCCGGCCATCGTTGGTCCCGTCGCGATCAGGACACCCAGATCTGCTAGGGTTCACGGGGCGGAGTTTCCTGCTTGATCGTTTCCCAATACTTGTCCATCTCCTCCAAAGACAGCTCCTCCAGCTGGTGGCCAGCATCCGCCACTGCCCGCTCCATGCGCCGGAAGCGATCCACAAACTTGTTCACTGCCTCATGAAGGGCCAATTCTGGGTTGGCGGGCACGAACCGCGCCAGATTCACCACCGCAAACAATAGATCGCCCAGTTCCTCTGCGGCCTTGTTCTTCTCACCCCGGCGTAGGGCATCGATAAGCTCGTCGAGCTCCTCCCGCACCTTGGCCGCCACTTCCGCCCACTCACGCCAGTCGAACCCAGCTAGAGAAGCAGAAGCCTGCACTTTGGCAGCACGCAGGAGGGCCGGCCAACGCTTCGACAAAGCCACTAAGCGCGATTGCCCCTCGCCCCGCTCACGCTGCTTTATTGTAGACCACCGGTGGAGCACCTCGGTGCTGCTTTCCACTGTGGCCGTACCGAACACATGGGGATGCCGACGAACCATCTTTTCGCAGATTGCATCTACCACATCTTCCCATCCGAACGCTCCCCGTTCCCGGGCGATGGTAGCATGAAGCGCCACCTGCAACAGTAGGTCCCCCAGCTCCTCTTTGAGCTTTTCCGAGCTTCCACTGTCAATGGCCTCCACCACTTCATATGCTTCTTCCACCACATAAGGCCGAAGGGAGTGGTGGGTCTGCTCGCGGTCCCAGGGACACCCACCGGGTCCCCGCAACCTCGCCACCACCCGAAGCAATTTGTCCGCCGCGGGAGTCAAGGCGGGTTCCGCTCCAATTCGGACCGCACATAGGCGATCCGGAGGAAGCTGATCCGCCAGGTCAGAGACGCTGCATCGCGCCTCGGTAATCTCCTCCCCGCAGACCAGCACCCTCACTGCCGCGTGACCCGGATAACTCTCCCCCAGAACCTTCGCTGCCTCGCGCCTTAGGGCCCGCCCATGTATGGGAGCCACCACCAGCTGTCGGTCGGTGCGAAAGGCGAGTGACAAATCGCCAACCTCCCGCAGCTGACCGTCGTGGGGGCGGTCAGAAAGGTGGGGGCACTGTAGGTAGCTGAGACCCTCCACCATCTCCACCCTCAGATCGGAGGAATGGCAGCGGAGCAAGCGCACCGTCAGGTCATCCCAGGGGCTTCCGGGTACCAGATATACCACCGGTCCTGAGGTTGCCCGCTCGAGCAGGAATCGCACTGCGTCGGGGTAAAACTCGCGGGCACTGGCAGCGGAGTCCGCCAACTCGTCCAAAGTGAGGTGGCACGTGCCTTCAAGAAGAGAGCCGATGGCTGGATGCCATCCGGTGCGCGCCACCACCAGATGGCGCTCTGCGAGATCCTGGATCCACCGCTTGGCCGCCTCGGTGAGGAGCTCCATAGGTCCCGGCCCCAGGCCGATGGCCACTATCCTCAACGCCGCCCACTCCCCCACCGCAGCTTACGAAGCATCTCCGCCAGCCGATTTCCCACCACCGGGATCAAGGAGAAATCCCTTTCGGTCACGCCTCCCACCAGTACCAGGATCGACATGTACACCAGCGCCCCCGCCCCAATGCACAGCACGGTGACCAAACCCGATGGGCGGATTATGGTGGAGACCCACTGCCCGCACAGTCTCACCGTCGCACCCATCAGCGCCGCGGCCACCAATGGCTTGAAAACCAACGTCGGCAGCGCCTCTGTTCCCCCGGCGCGCCTGCCTACTGCCGCCAGGTTAAGCGTGGAGGCAACCAGGAATCCACCCACCGTCCCGATGGCGGCACCGGCGATGCCGAGGGCAGGGAGAGCGGTCAGCCACCACCCCAACGCAAACTTAACCATCACGCCTACCGCTATATGTTTGAGCGGCAGGTCGGCAAGACCCAGCCCATGAAGGACACCAGAGGTGGTTTGCGTGAGGCACAGAAAGACCAAGGCTGGCGAAAGGGCCAGCAGGGGCGTGCCAGCCTCGGGTAAAGCGTACAGCAGAGCGCAGATATCCCGCGACAGAACTGCGAGACCGACGGACGCGGGGATAGCCAGAGCAAAGGTCAATCGTAAAGATGCGCGCACCCGGGAGGAGAGCAGAGATGCCCGGCCCAGGGCCACCCCTTCGCTAATGGCCGGAACCAGGCTGGTAGCGAGCGCAGCGGTGAACAGGGTGGGCATGTTGACCAGCGGGAATGCCATTCCGGTGAGCTGCCCGTACAGAGCGGTTGCCCTTTCCGCCACGACTCCCGCGGCTCGCAACCGAGTGGGTACAACCAGCATGTCAGTAAGCTGGATCAATGGCATCATGATCCCGGTCAACGATATGGGGATTGCCAGTCTAATCAGCCTCGAGGCCAGTTGTAGGCGCGATTCTGACGACGGGTACGCGGACCCAACCGCATCGGGGTGCGCTCCGGCGTAACGCAGATAAATCGCAATCAGAAGAAGAAGCCCGGCCAAGCCCCCGGTCACCGCGCCAAACGTGGCCCCCGCAGCAGCGTATTCCACGCCACGGGGAAGCAGTATCGACGCGGCGATGAACATGGTGAGCACCCGTACCGATTGCTCGACAACCTGAGACAGCGCCGTCGGCATCATGTTCTGCAGACCCTGGAAATATCCCCGGAAGGCTGACATGGCCGCAACGAAAAAGATGGCCGGGGATATCACTGCCAGCGACCAGTAGGCACGTACGTCTTTCGCTATTACAGCCGCCACCTCATCGGCCACCAAATACAGGCCAATGGAACCCAGGGCGCCTACCCCTGCCAGCAGGCCAAAAGCTAACCGGAAGGTACGATGGGCCCCCCTGCGGTCGCCCTTGGCCACTTTTTCCGCCACTATCTTGGAAACTGCTACCGGTAGCCCCATGGTAGACAGCATCAGTACCGTGGAGTAGATGGGGTAAGCCATCTGGAAGAGGCCCATTCCCTCGTCTCCGATGAGTCGAGACAGGGGAATCCGGTACACGGCTCCCAGGAGCCGGCAGAAAAGGCCAGCCGCGGCCAGGATAAACGCGCCTCCGAGAAAGCTGCTCCTGCTGCGCACCGATCTCCACTCCGTGATTAACCTAATCCATTATACCAGAGTGCCCGAAAACGAAAAAAGCCGATGAACCCAATCACGTGGGTCCGTCGGCCTGCCGGCTTCCTCTCGAGGAACGATACCGTTTTCTACTTACTGCTCCATCTGCCTCGCCAGAAAACTGGCCGCGGTCTCCGCCAGCTTCTGCTCCAGCTGCCCCATGGTCACTCCTGGTTCCTTCGAGCACAGAATCACGGCGCCAATAGGATCTCCACCGGCCACTATGGGCGCTATCACTTCCGCGGAGTACTTGCACTGCTCTTCTCCTTCGGGAAGGCAGATCCTGCAGTACTCCGTTTTGCCCGGATCGTTTATCACTAAGGTCTTGCGATCTTCCATGACGCGTTCCACTGCTGGGCTAATCTGCTTGCCCAGGTATTCTTTCTTGGGAGCCCCGGAAACCGCCACAATGCTGTCGCGATCCGCAATGAGTGCTATATGCCCCACCGCCTCGTGGAGCGATTCCGCGTATTCTTTGGCAAAATCCCCTAGCTCACCGATAGGGGAATACTTTTTCAAAATCACCTCGCCGTCACGATCCACGAATATCTCAAGGGGATCGCCATCCCGAATCCTGAGGGTGCGTCGTATCTCCTTGGGTATGACCACTCGCCCCAGGTCGTCAATGCGGCGTACGATGCCTGTTGCTTTCACCGACACCCCCTCCTTCACCCGAGCTGCGTCGTCACTGATAGTATATAGGCGCCCAAATGGTTTTATTCACCGCCAGTGCCGGCGGGAAGCCACCTAAGCCGACTTGGTTGCCCGCACTGCAAGCCATTTCAAGACCTCCCCGCAGAACCGCAACTTCTCCAGGGAACTCCCGGTCGCCCGAATGGATAGCGCGGGCTGCCTTCCTCCCACCCAGACCACTCGATGGTGGAAGACGTGGCCCAACTCCGCCAGCCGGGGTATCAGCAACCGGTCCATGGAGTCGAACTTGGCCACGAAGCGGCCGGCCTCCTGGACCAGCCCCTTGATTCCCAGTTGCTGACACAGCACCCGCAGTCGAGCCACCAAGAGCAGTGCCACGACGGGCGGGGGGAGACGGCCGAAGCGGTCTCTGAGCTCCTCCTCCACCTCATCGAGGTCCTCCAGGTAGCGGCAACGGGCAATCTGCCTGTACATCTCCACTCTCTGCCGGGTGTCCGGTACATAGCTGTCGGGAAGATAGGCATCCACGTTGATTTCGATGCTGACCTGGGGTGGCTCCGATACCGGCTGTCCGCGCAGCTCGTCGATAGCCTGTTCCAGCAGCTGGCAGTAGAGGTCGAAACCCACCGACACCATGAATCCGTGCTGCTCAGGGCCAAGCAGATTCCCCGCCCCTCTTATCTCCAGGTCTCGAAGGGCAATCTTGAATCCGGAGCCGAATTCTATGAACTCTCGTATGGTGCGCAGCCGTTTCTCGGCCTGTTCCGTCAGTACTTTGTGCGGTCTGTAGGTGAAGAACGCATAAGCCGGACGGTTGGAACGCCCCACTCGCCCTCGCAACTGATAAAGTTGCGCCAGCCCGAACTGATCAGCATCCTCGACGATGAGCGTATTCACATTGGGGATGTCGAGACCGGACTCGATGATGGTGGTGCACACCAACACATCGAACTGACGCTCAATGAACTTCAGCATGACTCCCTCCAGCTGATCCTCTTTCATCTGGCCGTGGGCGATGGCAATGCGCGCCCCGGGTACGAGTTCCTGCAGACGAGCAGCTGCATGCTGAATGGTCTGAACGCGATTGTGCACGTAAAACACCTGTCCGCCCCGCCTGAGCTCCCGCAGGACGGCGTCACGTATGAGAGCGGGGTTATACTCCACCACGTACGTTTGGACGGGGTAGCGGTCCTCGGGCGGAGTTTCCATCACGCTCATGTCGCGGATGCCGGTGAGCGCCATGTGCAACGTCCTGGGGATCGGCGTGGCACTCATGCTCAAGCAGTCAACATTTCGGCGCAATTGCTTCAAGCGTTCCTTGTGGACGACGCCGAAACGGTGTTCTTCGTCGATTATCAGGAGGCCCAAGTCGTGGAACCGCACGTCATCCTGCAGCAGACGGTGGGTACCGATTATGATATCGATCTTGCCCCGTCGCAGATCGCGCAGTATGCGCCGCTGCTCGGCTGCACTGCGGAAGCGGCTTATGACATCAATGTTGACGGGGTAGTTCGCGAAGCGCTCGCGGAAGGTGTGGTAATGCTGCTGGGCCAGAATGGTGGTGGGCACCAGTACTGCCACCTGTTTCGAGTCAGTGACTGCCTTGAATGCTGCTCTCATCGCCACTTCGGTTTTTCCGTAACCAACGTCCCCGCATAGCAGTCGGTCCATGGGCACCGGCTTTTCCATGTCCTCCTTGATTTCTTGCACCGCCACCAGCTGGTCCGGGGTTTCCTCATAAGGAAAAGCTTCCTCGAAGTCTCGCTGCCAAGGCTGGTCAGGCGGGAAAGCGTGACCTCTGATCGTCTGGCGGACGGCATACAGTTCCAGGAGCTCGCGGGCCAGGCGCATCACTGACTCGCGCACGCGCCGCTTAACCCTGTTCCACTCCCCCCCACCCAGGCGATGGAGCCGAGGGCGGTGCCCATCCGGTCCTATGTATTTCTGAACCAAGTGTATCTGGTCGGTGGGAACGTACAGACAGTCTCCCTGAGCATAGCGCAGAAACAGGTAGTCCCGTCGGACACCCCCTATCTCCAGCGTGCGTATGCCGAGGTACTGCGCGATGCCGTGGTGTACGTGAACCACGTAATCACCCACATTCAGCTCCCGATAGGACTCAAGCCGGACACCCCGTCTTTCCGGCGATCGAGTCCTGCGCACCGCATGCGCCTTGCGACCGAACAGCTCCGCCTCGCTCAGGACCGTTACCCTGGCCTCCGGCAGAACGATCCCAGCGGAAATTCTCCCTTCGGCCACGACCACGCTCCCCCAATCACGCGGATCCCCGTCAACCGACGTCGGCACCCCTTCCCGCCGAAGAGATTCAGCCACGTGATGGCAGCGTTCGCGGTCCGACAGAACCAGTACTGTCAACCAGTCGCTGCACAGCCGATCTCGCAGCTCCTCTACCAGCACAGACCACTGCCCTCTGTAGGCGGGAGCTGGCTGCGCGGAGACAGAGATGACGCGATCAGGCGTGCTGCCCGGAATGCGTCTCAGCAGCAGGCTAAAATGGATGGCCTGACAGGAGCTGAGGCGGTCCCAGACGTCGTTCTCCTCCCACCAAGACCTAGTCTGAGATGGCAGTACGGACCCTTCCTCCAGGGCTTCCGCGAACCGTTCGCGCACGAACGACAACGCCCCGCACAGCCCTTCCCGGATCCTCGCGTGCTCGTCCAGCACCACCAGCGGCTCAGGAGCGAGATAGTCCACCAGATGAGAACCCTCGGGGTAGAAGAAGGCAAAAAAGCTCCGCGGAATGTCCCGGATCCCATCTTCGGCCAAGAGGTCACTCATGCTCTCTTCGAGTCTTTTGGCCACCTGGAACGCACCCTGAGATTCGAGCGCTCTGAGATGCTCCCGCAGCTCTGCGCGGGCAGCCTCCAGTGCGCGTTCCAGGCGTTCCTGTCCAAACAAGAACTCCCGCGCGGGCGAAATGGACAGCCTCTCCACCCGGTCCCGGGAACGTTGGTCCTGAGGATCGAAATGACGAATCGTTTCCACCACGTCACCGAAGAACTCCACCCTGGAAGGCAGCTCGGCATTGGGAGGCCACACATCCAGTATTCCCCCGCGGACGGCGTACTGCCCGGTGCATTCCACCTGGGAGACCCGCGAGTATCCTCGCTGGTGCAACCAAGCTGCGATCTCGCCCATCGGTCCTTGCCACCCGCACCGAAGGTCAAAACCCCACGATGCGAATTCACGCGGGGGGATGAGCTTGGGCAGCAAGGCTTCAACCGGTGCTACCACCACCAGCTTCTCCCCGCGGGCCAGGCGATGCAGTACGCTCACCCTCTCTGCCTCCCGCTGGCGGGACTCCGCCAGGACGCGGTAGGGGAGTAACTGGCAGGGCGGGAATAATGCCACCCGTTGCTTCCCCAGCCAGAATGCAAGGTCTTGAGACAGGCGGTTAGCATGTTCAAGATTCCCGGTGACGACCAGCACCGAACGGTCTAGTTGCGCGAAGAGCACGCTGAGGATGGGAACTGCCTCCAGGACGGATGCCCCGTAAACCAGCTGGGCTCGTGCTCCCTCTTTCACTCCTGAATACAGGGCCCGGCTTGCGGGCAGAGCTCTGATTCGTTCCTTAACCTGAACCCACTCAGTCACCAGAGACAACGCCGCTACCTCCAACAATCCAGTCCCAGGCCCGAATCACGAGCGGGCGTGATACTCCTGCATGGCAGCCTCCAAACCGTCCCTAATCACCTTGAGCGCTGCCCGCGCCGCCTGACCCAGTGCTCGCCGGGCAGCAACCCGTTCATCTGCTGCGAATCTCGATAGCACATATTCCACCACTGATACCCCCGCCACCGGTCGCCCTATGCCGATCCGGATCCGGGCAAAGTCCATGCCCAGGCATTCAATAATGGACTGTACGCCCCGGTGACCGGCTGATCCCCCGTTCCGTTTGATTCGGATGCGACCCAACGGGAGATCGATGTCATCGTGGATCACCAGCATGCGGTCAGTACTCACGCAGGTCATCCCGGGGTGCAGTGTGTGCAGCGTAACACGAAGGCATTCCCCGCTCCGGTTCATGTACCCGAGTGGGAGGCAGAGGTATATGGTGCGGCCTCCCCATTCGGCAGCAGCGTATCTGGCCGGCCCCTCGACCGTCTGCCACTTCACCCGGAGATATCTGCCAAGCATATCAACCACACGGAAGCCCACGTTGTGACGGGTGAAGCGGTACTCAGGTCCTGGGTTGCCTAAACCTACTACCCACATGAAGACTCTCGGGACGTCATGGGGTGGATGGAGGGGCTTTTTCAGCCGGCTGATCTTCTTCTGGTGCCTCTTCCGGTGTCACACTCCTGCCGGACACCACGGTTAGTACCACCTCATGCGGGTCGGTCATGACCCGCACTCCTTCTGGCACCTTCAGCTCAGCGACCGTTAGCTGGTCACCAAACTCCAAACCGCTGACGTCCGCCTCCAGGTGATCCGGAACCTCCGCCGCTCGGCAGCGGACGGTCACAGACCGCAGTTGGTGCTGGATTATGGCCCAGTCGTGTTGCAGCTGATCCTCACCCGTCACCACCACGGGCACGTCGATCTCCACCTCCTCTTCCATGGACACCCGGTGGAAATCGACGTGGATTATGGCCCCGGTGATAGGATGACGCTGGATCTCCTGCACAAGGGCCACGACACCGTTTTGATCACCGTCGCCCTCCAGGCGCAGCTCGATCAACCGACCGCGCAGGGCGCCCTGTGCGATCAGGCGAGTCATTTCCCGCTCCTGGATGGCCACCGGAAAGGTCTCCATGTCCTTGCCATACACTACCCCGGGAATCCACCCTTGCCGGCGCAACCGACGGCTGGAACGTTTCCCCACCGCACGGCTGGTGACATGCACCACCAACTGATCCATCCTGGTACCACACCTCCCTCAAAACATCGACGCAAAGTGCAACGAAGCTCACTGGAATAGAGCGCTTACCGACAGGTCGCGATGCACCCGAATGATCGCTTCGGCTAGCAACGGAGCCACGGAAAGCACCCTTATTTTGCCCAAAGCTCGCTCCTGCAGCGGTATGGTGTTCGTTACCACCAACTCGTCGAGGGGAGCTTTCGCCAGCAACTCCATTGCCGGCGGCGACAGCACGGGGTGAGTACAACACGCCAGCACTGCCCGAGCCCCGTGCTCCTTGAGTACCTCGGCTGCCTGAGCTATGGTGCCTCCGGTATCTATGATGTCGTCGATGAGGATTACCGACTTGCCCGCCACGTCGCCAATTACGTGCACCAGCTCCGCCACTCCCGGTTCCGGCCGCCGCTTATCTATTATAGCAAGACCTACGCCCAGCCGATTGGCCATCTCCCGCGCCCGGGCAACTCCTCCTATGTCTGGAGACACCACGACCAGATCCGGAATCTCCAGACTCTTGAAGTAGTCGGCCAGCAGGGGGACAGCCGATAGATGGTCCACGGGAATGTCGAAGAATCCCTGGATCTGCCCGGCATGTAGATCCATTGTTACCACCCGGTCCGCCCCTGCAGTGGTGATGAGATTGGCAATGAGCTTTGCGGAAATGGGCTCTCTACCCCGCGTCTTCCTGTCCTGCCTCGCGTAAGCAAAGTGGGGGATCACGGCGGTGATCCTCTGGGCGGATGCACGCCTGAGGGCGTCGATCATGATGAGCAACTCCAGAATGCTGTCGTTCACCGCACCACACGTGGGTTGCACCACAAACACGTCGGTTCCCCGTACGCTCTCGTTAATGATCACCCGTACTTCGCCGTTCTTGAAACGCCCCACGTCCGCCTTGCCCAGGCTAATGCCCAATTCGTCGGCAATCTCGCGCGCCAGCTTCGGATTAGCCGTGCCGGAAAACACTCTCAACTTGTCATCGGTGGCGCGATTCATGGCCGGACTCCCTCCCCGTCATCGCGGGCCTCCTCCCGCCCGCCAAGCTTATCGCGCGCCCACCCCTCCTTGTTGACTTGCCTCGCTCGAGCTATGGCCAAGGCTTCAGGAGGAACAGGCTGGTTCACTGTCGAGCCCGCAGCCACATAGGCGCGCTCGCCTATACTCAGGGGTGCAATCAGATTCGCATTGCACCCGATGAATGCACCATCTCCTATCTCGGTGCGATACTTGCGACGCCCGTCATAGTTCACCGTCACCGCCCCCGCTCCCACGTTGACGTCCGCCCCGACATCCGCGTCTCCTAAGTAGCAGTGATGCAGGATGCGCGTGGAGCCGCCCACGTTGGAGTTCTTGATCTCAGCGAAGTTCCCCACGCGAACCCCCTCACCCAGCACTGTCCCTGGTCGCAAGTGGGAAAAGGGGCCGATCCGGCAGCCGGGACCGACAGTGCAACCTTCAAGCACCGAATAGTAGATCCTACAGCCAGCTCCCACGCTGGAGTCCCGAAGATGGGCAGCGGGACCGATGGAGCACCCCTCGCGCACCACCGTTCGTCCCTCCAGGGTGGTGAATGGATATATCACGGTATCAGGTTCCACTTTGACCCCTGCGTCGACGTACGTCGTCTGGGGATCCACCACCGTCACTCCGGACTCCATGAGTTCGCGAAGCAACCGATAGCGGATGACGCGATCGGCCTCCGCCAGCTCAGCGCGGGAATTCACCCCCAAAACGTCATCGGCATCATGCCAGGGGAAGACTTGAACCGGGTACCCGCACTCGCTCATGATGCCGATGACATCGGTGAGATAATACTCCCCTGCCCGATTGTCACAACCCACGCGGGGAAGTAGCTGGAACAAGACCTGGCGGTCAAAGCAGTACACTCCAGCGTTAACCTCTTTGATGCACTTCTGAGCAGCATCGGCGTCCGCTGCCTCCACGATCATCCGCAGCGCGTCCCCCTCGCGGATTATCCTGCCGTATCCGGAAGGGTCCTCGCGGACGCAGCTAACCACCACCGCTGCCGGCCGGGTCCGCCTCCAACAGCCGACAACCTGCTTGAGCAGGTTTCCCGTGAGGCAGGGCATGTCCCCGTAGAGCACCACGACGGCTTCGCAGCTCTCCGAAACCAGTTCCCTGGCCTGCATGACAGCGTGAGCTGTGCCCTTGCGTTCTTCCTGGATCGCCCAGGCAACGCCCTCTCCCACCGCTGCCCGTACCTCGGTGCCTCCATGCCCCACCACCACCACTATTTGTTGTATCCCCGCCCGGCGGCATGCATCTATAACCCACTGAACCATGGGGCGCCCTCTGACGGAATGCAGCACCTTGGGTATGTCCGACTTCATTCTCGTGCCTTCGCCGGCGGCCAGAACCACCGCCGTGATGTCCCGCATCACATCCGCCTCCCGCACGTGGCCGCAATTTTCCTGTTATTGGTATTATAGCACAGGCCCCCATTGGCTCTCAGCTATCGATTAGCCAGGGGCTGGGCCGAACCCGCACCGACTTACTGCGCGTATCGATCTCCTCCAACACTAGCAAACTGATGCAGTCCTCCACCAACTTCGCGCGGGGCTGTGAGGTCTCCATTAAGACGGCCATTCCCACCACCTGTACCCCGCACTCATTCATGAGATCCCTGATGCCCCGCATGGTCCCGCCACCCCTCATGAAGTCATCAACCACCACCACCTTCGCCCCTTCGGCCAGCGCGCGACGGGGCAGCCACATCGTCTGAATGCGGTCGCTCGAGCCCGAGAGATAATGCATGCTGACCGAGGAACCCTCGGTGACTCGCTCGCTTCGGCGGACAATCACCAGTGGCAGATTCATGGCCCGCGCAGTCATCAGCGCTAGCGGAATCCCCTTGGTCTCCACCGTCACGACTCGATCTGCTTGCGCGTCGCGGAATACAGTGGCGAAAATGCCACCGATCCTGGCAGCCCATTTGGGGGAGAAGACAACGTCAGTCATGTACAGGAACCCACCTGGCAACACCCTCTCTGGTGTCGCCAGCAGGCGGCAGAGCTCCTTTACGGTGTGACGCATTTCTTCGTCCGGCTGCTGCGGCACGTAACGGACCCCACCTGCAGCGCCGCTAACGGTCCGTATGTCGCCGAACCCCATGCGCTCGAAGGTTTCCTTGATCACCGCCACGTCCTCGGAAATGGTGGATTTGGCCGCTCGACACTTCTCGGCAAAGTACGAGAGTGCGAACAGCTTTCCTGGGTTATCGGCTAGCAGCTTGGTGATGACGGCTATCCGCTCACTCCTCTTCAGCCTCGCCAATACCCTCACCCACATCAAGGAGATTAGCCGAACAAACCGTCGAAAGCCCACCCCGGCCGTTCGCGTCTTTGGTGTTCTACGGGGCAAAGCCGAACCCCTTTTAGTCGGGTGTCGAGAAATGTCACACATCGGGGCTTGAACCACAGCTCGGGATGGAATATAATGGAAGCACCACGAAACAGGAGGCGATGGATGAGCATTGTCTGTCGTGTACCGTCGGATTTCAGTCGCACTGGTGTTTTGGTTTCTGTTCCTGGCGGTGACCCCCATATCCGTATGCCGAGCCCGGCCGCTTTGCCCGGTGAAATCCACCTCACCCTCCGACGGGGCGGCTGGGGTACCCCCCGGACAACCAATCACCTGGCAGATGGCGACGGACGGTAGGAACTATCGAGCGGTTTTGGGTTTCCTGAAGAGACGGTGTTTCCTGGTGCGAATCACCGATGGGGATGAGGAGGTGGTAATCGAGGGATCGGATCCACAGTTCGAGGTGAGCCTGAGCCCACCTTCGCTGATGCTCCTGCAGCCTCCGCTGGATCGACACCGCACATATCGGGTGACCCTGCTGTTGGGACCATCACGGGGCCGAAGACACGCCCCCGTATTCACCTGCACCCACAGCTTTTCCACCGGATGCGCGATCGGCGAGGCCACGCGCGTGCGGATTGAATGCCCGACCGGTCCAGTGCCCGCCGGACAAGAGACCGCCATTCGCGTGGTGGTGTCGGATGATTACGGGAACCCGGCGCAGAACGCGTATTGTTCGGTACGAGTTCTTGAGAACGGCAGCATAGAGGGGTCGGCACAGTGGGAACCCCAGGAGGCCCAATTGGAACGGGAAGACGCAGGATCCCTACTAATTCGGGTGAGGGACACGGAGGCGGAAACTCTCACCATCCTGGTTAGCAGCCGGGATACGCGCTTTGGCACCCAGTGTCATTCTGAGGTATCACTCCGGATATGTCCCGGCACCCCGGCGGAGTGCCAAGCGGCCGTCGGTTCACCCGTGCGGGAGGGAGAGTGGTGGTATGTTCCAGTCACCATATCGCTCACCGACACATTCGGCAACCCGGCAGAGGACGGCACGCAAATAGCGGTGTCGTCACCTGGTAATCTCCTGAGGACAGGACCGGGCGGAGACCTGGTGGAAAGACTGCTGCTGGAAACCAAGGCGGGTAGTGCCAGCTTTCAAGTGGTCACCGGAACGCCGGTCGGCACAATCACCCTCAGTGTACAGACAGAAGGTTACCTGCAGACCCTGGCCATCTCCCCCGATTGCGACCAGCCAGTGGTGCCTGCCTGGACACCGGTCGCCCTGGGCGAGGGAGGACCCGCTCCACGACTGGGGATGGCGATGGCAGCAGACCGCCGCAGCGGGAAACTGTACGTGTACGGGGGCTGCCGGGGGTCTTTGGTGTTCAACGATCTGTGGATCTACGCACCGGAGGACGAAACATGGACACGTATCATGGCGAATGGAACTTGGCCCAAACCCCTGCGATTTTGTAGCGGGGCTGTCTGCCCCTATACGGGCAGATTCCTGGTCTACGGAGGTCTTTACGATGTCAGCCAACGTCAGCGGCATCTGTGGGCGTACTCCGACGCACAAGGGTGGGAGCTGGTGAGCACGGCTCCGTGGGAATACGATCGTTACCGGCATGCGGCTGTGGTAGATAGCCGCGGTCGCCTGCTGATATTCGGTGGACTGGATTACTATAACCAGACCAGCAGCGATGTGTTGGTATTCCAGCTACCAGAGGGACCGTGGTACAAGCTGGATGTCGGGCAGAATGCGAGTCCCGGACGCACCGAAGCGGCTGTCGCTTACGATCCCTCTCGGGAATGTCTTTGGGTATTCGGTGGGCGGGACGTGCGCGGCAAATTGCTCGGGGATCTATGGCAGCTTCGTCTCCATAGCGGTACCACTGGAACTTGGGTCCGGATCGACGACACTGAAGGCGGCCCGGCCCCCCGATGTGGTTCGGTGGCTTTCGTCGATCCCACCACGGGCAACTTGGTGATAGCGGGCGGGTGGGACGGACAGGGAATATGCGCCGAAATGTGGATATACTCCCCGGATGAGGATCGGTGGATCTGCAGGGTACTGGACCACGATCATCCCCTGGCCCGCGCGGGAGCAGCTCTGGCAGTGGTAACAGAGCCCACCTGGCACGTTTACCTATTCGGTGGCCGCAGGGAAGGAAACGTCGTGGTGGGTGAGCCCTGCAAACTCATACCTTAGCACACCCCTGGGCACCAGCAGACGGGAATCGCCCCGACAGCACGCTGTTCACCAGCTGCAAGTCGGAGGGTTTGTCCACATCCACAGCAATTTCGGGGTAGCGGGCCCACACGGCCACCGCCCGCACCCCGAATATTTCTCGCACCCGGCGTTCCACCTGCTCCACGGTGAGGGTACCGGCCAGGAGTCTAACCGTGAATGTCCAGCCCAACAGGGAAGCCTGCCGTAACGGGTTCTTCCGATGCCGCACGAAGGCCGCTATGCGATCGTAACATCGGTAGAACGCCGCCGGCTCTACCAGCACTATGTTGCCACCGGTGAATGTGCCGTCCCGAACACGACCATAGGTACGCCGCATTCCGGGGTACTTGGCCTCATTCAGTTGTTTGGAGATGATGGGATAGTAAAACTCAGCCGATGTTTCGCTGCACTGATCGAGAAAATCCTCCACTGCCTCCGGCGTCAGCAACGGGAGGTCACCCGTAACCACCAACACGGGGCAGGAACGGTTGCTGGCCCTTATGCCCCGCGACAAACTGGTGAGAAGATCAACCCCCGGTGTTACCGCACTTACCTTCTTTCCCCGAACTGCGCTCTGAACTTCTGGTGCTCCAACCAGAAGGATCCGCGAAACCGACTCACTACCCTCGAGCGCCTCTATCACCCACTGCACCATAGGTCGTCCAGCCACCGGGATCAGTGCCTCCCAGGCGACATCGCTAACCGAGGCCAGTCGTCCTGCATTACGCCTTCCAGCCAGTACCACTGCGTCGACCACCAGCCGGATCCGCCTCCTTGAAGTCATTCAAGAGTGTGGGTGACGAGGACACACCATCCGTGGACTCTCGCCATTTCGCTTACGTGCCGAACGACAGACGGGTCGGCGTCCCATACGTAGCAACAGGGGCCGCTTCCCGTCAGGTGGGCAGTGTACCCCGCCCTTCTCAAGGATGCCAGTAGGCGCCCTATTGCTGGATGGCAGTCACAGGCCGCGGCTTCGAGGGCATTGCCTAGATTCTGCCTAACCGCTCGCTCGTCCTTCCGCGCCATAGCAGCCGCGACGGCCTGAGAGCAAGGATTAATCAGAGGCAATCCGTCACTCCGCCGGTAGACCACCCCGGTGCTCAGCCAGCCGCCGGGATGAATGAGCAGCACGTTACGGCGGGTGGCACCGGGCAGATCCGACAGCCGCTCACCTCGCCCCTCCACCAGCACCAGTGGACCGGCAAGAAACAGTGGCACGTCTGAGCCCACCTGGGCTGCTATGTCCTGCAGTCGGTCCATGGTAAGGGGATTCCCATATGCAGCATTCAGGGCCCTCAGTACGGCAGCCGCGTCACTGCTTCCCCCACCGAGGCCCGCTGCCACCGGAATCTTCTTGCTAATGACAATCCGCGCGCCGGGACCGCAGCCCAGCTGCTCAAAGTATTTCAGGGCTGCCGAGTAGGCCAGGTTGCCTGGACCGGAGGGAACACCCGGATGATCGCAACGTACGTCCAGGCCGCCCAATCCGGTTTCCACATATACGAGATCGGCGAGGGCCAGCTTTGCCACAACGCTCCGAATCTCGTGGTAACCGTCCCCCCTCCTCCCAAGCACTTCCAGGGTCAGGTTGAGCTTGGCAGGAGCCCATATCCGCAACATATCAGTCCCCCGAAGATCTAGCCGGAAAGCCACCGGCGCTGGAGGCAGATCCCGAATCTCTGATCCGTCCCAACAAAATGGCAGCCAGAGGTGGCCACTGGGCTGCTCGCACCCAGTGCACCCGATGCGCAGACTATTCTGGGCAGAGGTCCTCAAAACCTGCTGACACGGTGGTGACCATTTCCAGCACGCCCCACCCAGCGGGCCACTATCTCGCGGGCACGATAGTATTCGTCGTGGAGAACGACGATCCAGTCGCCCGGCTTGGCGATCTGAAGGGCATGCCGGATTGCCGCTTCATCCCCCTCAAGCACCTCGCACGCCCCACGATCCGCTTCCTGCAGTGCTGCGCGGGCAACCACACGAGCCCAGTTGTGGTTTGGGTTCCCGCGAGGTTGACTGACGATGACGTGATCCAACATCCTACCGGCAACTGAACCCATCGCCAACAGCAGAGGAACAGTCTGGTCTCGGGGACCAGCCACGACCCCGATCAGGCACCCGTCGGCTAGGCGACGAGCTGCACTGAGCACTGCTTGCAACGCCGCCGGGTTGCGGCACCGATCCAGAACTACGTTGCCGCTCCCGGTACACAAAATGCTAAATCTACCGGGGTTGGACTGGTGATCGTTGCGGAAGGTGGCCAACCCGTGTCGTATGAATGCGAATGGTATCCCCAACGCTATGGCGCATGCAGTTGCGGCCATGGCATTTTCCACCTGATGGGCAAGCAATCCCCCCCATGTGCAGACGATGTCCGATATCCGGCACACTAAGTGCCGTGCAGACCCACAGGCGTAAAGCAGCTTGCCAGCTTCTGCCACCACAGCCTTTCCCCCCGCCTTCAGATGCAGCTGCATCTCCTGGCTTTGCGACTGGCGGCTGAATAGAAAGGCCGGAGCGCGACACCTACGGGCCATGCCCAGCACCGAGGGCTCGTCGGCGTTCAACACTGCCGCGCCGTCAGGATGAAGGGAGCGCAGGGGAAGTGCTTTTACGTCCGCGAGACCATCCAGTGTTTCTATGCCCTCGAATCCCAGGTGGTCGTGAGCCACGTTGATGACCGCCGCGACGTCGCATCGATCGAATCCCAACGCTTGAGCAACCATGCTGGTGCAGGCCACCTCGAGCACAGCCACCTCAACTTTTGGATGACTGAGGACCAGCTGTGCACCGCGGGCAGTCGCGAAATCGCCCGTACTGACCAGTTCTCCACCAACCCAGATGCCGTCGGAAGTGGCAATACCAACCGTCCGACCTGCACATGCCAATATGTGAGCCAGAAGACGAGTAGTGGTCGTTTTGCCGTTGGTGCCCGCTATCACTACCACCGGCACCCGACCGTTACCCTGACCTACAAAGAGGTAACGAATGATAGCGTCTGCTACATCGCGAGGTGAACCTCGCCATGGATAATGGTGGGAACGCAGATCGGGTTCGGCAGTGATGCCGGTGATTGCTCCGCCCGTGCCCTCGATGGGAAGCGAAATGTGACGGGCCACCAGGTCTACGCCCGCCACCGACAGCCCCACCGCCGAGGCCGCGCGCACAGCAATGCGAGCGTTAACCGGGTGTACCACATCGGTCATGTCCACCGTAACCGCTCCGCCTGCAAGTTCGCCGGCGTCGCGCAAGAACACCGGCCTGCCGGGAGGTGCGATGTCATCGGGGTTAATGGACTGGCGCGCCAGCACCGCTCGTGCCACTGAATCAATGGTGAGAGGATCGATGACCCGACTCAGGTTTGGCCATCGGCGCGCATCCTGGTTGGCCTGAGTCACCAGCTGGCGTACCGTATGGACCCCATCTCCGACTACATGAGCCGGCACCCGCTCGTAGGCCGCTACCACCTCTTCCCCCACTACCAATAGCCGGTAGTGTCGCCCGGCAAGGTGTTTGGAGAGCAAGAAGGGCCCATTCCCGCGTGGTGCTATGGCCAGTGCCTCCCGCAGCTCCTCTTCAGATCGCGCCACCAGCCCCAGCGTCTCGCCCTCCGGGTTGCGCCACCTCACCACGACCGGATATCCAATCTGGCAGGCCACTCTAAAGGCCTCTGCCTGATTGCTGGTAGCCGCGACCGGGGAGACCGGGAGCCCAGCACGAGCCAACGCAATACATGCCAGTTCGGGGTGGCACGCCAACCATGTGCCCACGAAAGAGGTCGCATCAGTGATCGTGCCGACCAACCGGTGCTGCCGCACACCGTACCCGAGCTGTATGATCTGTCCGCCTTTGCCGAGGCAAAGGCAAGGAATATCCCTGCGCTGAGCAGCTGCCAGGAGAATGCGGGTGTTCAAGTCCAGCGTGTGTCTGGCTGCCGCTCGACGCACTCGGGCAACCAGCGGCTCCAGGGCGATTGGAGCGCCCTGGAAAAGCGATTTCACCAACCTGACCGAGCAGCGCAGGGCGCATTCCGCCGCCCATGTTGAATTGGACGACACAGCTATTCGCCAGTCGGCGCCCCGCCTAACGGTAGCACCAAACTCTACATGGATCCCGGCCAGGGCCTGCAGCTCTACCATAACGTGCTGCACGACATGCGGGAGAGGCGTTCCCATCACTGCTTCCTCGTGGAATCCCCCGGGACGCGCTACGCGGCAATGATGCTCAGCCAGTCCAGGTAAGAGATCGAACAAACGGGAGATGAATCCGCAGGCGCCGCTGGTGGTACAGTGTTCTTCAGGCTCAAGTTCCATTCCAGCTTCCAGCACGGGCCTCTCGTGGTACATGTTAGGCCCATTCAAAGGCCGTGCCCAAAGTACCCGCATTTGTGAATCCTCTCTGCTGGTGGATGTTTCTGCATGGTATCACGGACACACGCATCCTGGGTGGCGCTTGCCGCCTTTGCGATCCACCGGTACCAGGGCATGTAGCCAAGCTGGGGTGATGGTTCTACAGCAATGCGCAGCACCCAATCGCGCGTCCCCTGTGCACGAACCGTGCGTCGACGGTCGGGTCTGCAGGTACGTTTTGCGTTCTACATTCTGACCAGAAATGTGACCGCATATACCATGCCCCCTGGAGCCGCGCGTCAAAGTACCACCGCAAGGAGTCGACAGACATTGGTGATGGTGGAACACACCGTAGCCTGTTGCGATCCGGCTCCTACTAAACCCACAGCCTCGAGCCGGTGATTGAGCACCAGCGACCCGCTGTCTCCCGGCTCAGCCAGAGCGGTAGTGACCATCTGCTCTGAAAAGTACGCCCAACCTAGCTCTCCCATGAAAACCCGTACCGTTGCCCTGATCACCTGAATCCGTCCCCGTGTCACTCCTGATGTACGCCCACTCTTCAAAACCTCCATCCCAATGCGCGGCTCCGTCGTCCCCCTGGGAACTCCCACCTCCAGGATATCAGGATCTACCAGATCCGACGTCAGTGGCCGGGCCACAGCAGCATCCACCAGGTTCGCAGCACGGGTGACCCGAAACAGTCTCAATTGGTAGCGAGGGGCGACCCTACCCACCAGCCGATTCAGCATGCCTTCGACGGCCTTGGCCACCCGGCAGGACGGTTCAACGGCCGCGCGGTGTATGGGGACGAACCGCTCCAACCGTGCTACTACGTCGGACTGCGTCCCACCGTCGTAGCGTCCCGGTTGCAGTATAGGATCCCCCACCTGCGCCCTTCCATCGGATCCGTCGGTAATGTTAGCCAGTACGTGATTGTTGGAAAGCAACAGCGAAGCACGCGTTCTCCGATCGTATACTACCGCTCCCAAGGTACCTGCGCTCACCCGGTAGTGTGCTATGCTTACCCCGGGCCTTACGGGCCTCAGGCGGGCCCGGCGATCCAAGTCGTGGAGCAACCGCAACTCACCCACCTCCAGCACGTCGGTGGGTGCATCGCCCACCTGCCTGGGTATCAGGTAATGGCGTTCCAGCTCGTTTGCCGGGAGTTTCCGGGACACCAATACCGAAATGCTCAGGATGTCGGTCTGCTGACCACCCACCACCTTGTAGCCAAGTCCAACTCCCACCACGTTGGGGACGCTAAGAAAATGGAGCTGGCATGCCTTCAGAACATCCTCGATGGCCATTCGCTGACACCCCGTTCGCCGATACAAATGAAAAGGGTCGGCTTCCACATGATACGTGAAGCCGACCCCTTAAGTGCAGCGAACAGGGTTCAGTGCGTTACTGGTACAAGGTTTCCCCGTCTGCTCAGTTGGCTGACTGCCTAGTCAGCGGAGACTTGTCGTGATCCTCCAGGAAGGTAATCTGCACGGTCTCCGTCAGGATGTCGCTGTACGAATAAGAAACGCGCCGGCCCATGGCACGCTTCTCGCTCAGACGAATGACGAATATACTCGGGTATGTCTTTTCAAGTATACCCTCGCGTTCCACCACGCGGCGCCGCCCCCGGTTGGCCTTAACCCGCACGCGTCGACCGACAGAATCTTCCAGACTCTTCTTTATGGCAGCGAGCTGGTTTTGAGTAGCCATGTCGTTCACCCTCTCCGTGAAAGAACAAAAACAAGGAGCCTGCGCACCTACATTCTACCATGCTGCGCTCCTGGTGTCAATACATCAGCTCATTTTACCACTAGGTTCCCGTACTGTCAAATCACAAAGCCGGGCGCTCTCCTGTCATTTAGAGTGCTTGTCGGCCACTTTCGACGCGCCATATGAGTCCGGCTTAATCTTCGCATCGAAGCCGCTTCCCATCACCATCCCCACCACGTCGCGGATCAGGCCTTTGGTTTTGCCGTTCGTACCCACATCTAGATGAATCTCTACGTCCACCTTGTGCGCCCTCTCACGCGCCAGCCGTTCCATGATCTTGCTGGCAACGTGCAGACTCAGAGACGCCTCGTAAAAGATCCTTTGCCGCAGACTCTCCACGTGCGGCTCCTTGAACTTCGTATAGTAATAACGGGCTCCTTTGCCCATGCGATGCACGATCACCGCCGTAACGAAACAGTTTCCTTCTCTCTCATGAGAGTCTGTCCCGATGATCAGCCTGTAAGCTGCTTTCGGCTGTTCGCTTAAGTACTGCAGTATATCACCAAACATTCTGTCAAAATCCATGGGGCCTTTGGTGGGACTGATAAACTGCATACTGCTCATCTCCACTACGAATCATACCATAAATACTGCCGCCATCATACCCCTAGGGCCCGGGCAGCCGCGCTCAAAGCCTCGAATTCGCCCGGTCCCAGATCTTCGGCCCGCCTCCCTCCAACGATTCCGGCCTTCTCCAGGGCCCGAGCAATGGCCCACCGGTCTCCCCCCAACCATCCGGACAGGCGCAAGGAGTTCTCCAGAGTCTTGCGCCGATGAGAAAAGCCCGCGTTCACCACTTCAAGGAACGACCGAACCTCCTCTGGCCCCGCCGGCCGCTCGATCCTCACCCGAACCACAGCGGAATCAACACCGGGTCTGGGCCAGAACACGTATGGGGAGACCTTTGCGATTCTCTCTACCTTACCGCGCCAGGCAGCCAGCACGCTCAGTACCCCGTAGTCCTTACCTCCCGGCTCGGCCAACAGCCTTTCTGCTACCTCGAGCTGCACGGTGACGACTATCATCGTCACCAACGAAGATCCCAGCAAACGGTACATCAGGGGCGAAACTATTTGATACGGCAGGTTGGCCACAACCTTCCAGCAGGCCCGACTGTCGCGGTTTTTCATCATGCTTTCAATATCCACGGCAAGAGCATCGCCATGAACCAAATCGATGCGGCCGCCCAGGGCACCCCGCAAGTATCTATATAGCACGGGGTCGCGCTCGATGGCCAGCACTCGACCGGCTCGAGCAAGCAGCTGCACCGTCAGTGCTCCTAACCCTGGCCCCACCTCAAGTACCGGGTCACAGGGGTGGAGTTCCGCCGCCTCGATTATCTTGTCCCGGACGTTGACGTCTATGAGAAAGTGCTGCCCGAGCCGCTTACTGGGCCTCATACCTAAATCAGCCAATGTCTTCCTGACCCACCTGATCGAGGCTGGGTCCTCCACACCAGATCACTCCAGGATGAACACCAGGACCCGCTTCCGGCCCCACTGGATTGCTTCTATCAGGCTGTCAAAGCAAACGTCGATGCGGAGCCCCTTGATGTCCGCTCCCACATCACCGGCCACCCCCAGGCCGTATCCATCGACGTAAAGACGTGATCCCAGGGGGATAACCCCGGGATCTACTGCAACAATGCCCTTGCCAGCCCGCAAGCCAATTGCCGTCAGGCCGTCGGTGTAGGGAGCCGTGCACTCAGGCCCCGGGTAATAGGCGGTAGCAATGACTTCCAGCGCGCGTTGAATCCTATACACCCGTCCGTTTCTATACAGGAACCGATTCGTACCGTAAGCTATGACCTCGTCCACAGGGTCGATGAGCTGCTGTCTTCCCACCACCTCGCGGCTGACTTCCCGCTCGTTCTCGTACCTCACCCGCCAGATAATTCGCTCGATGCCACGGCGACCTCGCTGGAGCACCTTAGTCAGCCCGACGTATAGCCGCGAGTCGGGCACCCGTACCACCCGGTTCGGTACCCGGACATCCTCAACTACGACCTCATATCGCACCCGGACGACTTCCAGCCTGGGCTCCCGGCTAAGCAACAGGGCTCGGGGTAAGGCATAATCATGTGGGCCCATCTCAATACCGGACTCTGCCAGGACTTCTGGGACAGTCCGGGCAGCGCTGAATATGCGTAACAGCTTACCGCCCACCGCCACTTCGAGATGGCGCGCGAGCGCGTAACTCACGTACCACCCCTCCTCCGCCCGAAGTTCCGCCCTGGGAATAACCACATCGGCGCCCAGCGGGCAACCGGAGCGAAGAGCCACCACTTCGCCCACCCTAAATCCTGACGGGGCATGTAGCCGGCGAGGCGTGACCGATTCCCAAACCATCACTTCCGCACCCGCGGCCGTCTGATACAGCCAGCTACCGGAGCCGGCAGTAGCCAGCAATACCAGAAGCGCCAGGCCGAGCGCCCGGAACTCGCGGCAACCGTCCCCTTGGACAGAACTGCTGCACGGCAGCATGGCGCCTTCCTCGGCCTTCCTCAGCCTTCGACCTGCGAGGCGGCATTATGGCCAAATAGCCGTTCTGCAGTAACCCATATACGGTCTGTCAGCACCTCGACGGCCTCGCCCCTGACTTCCGCCAACGTTTCCACCACTCTTGCTACCATCCAGGGCTCGCAACGCCTGCCACGAAAAGGAACGGGTGCCAGGTACGGACAGTCAGTCTCACTGAGCAATCGCTCACTCGGTACATACCGTGCCGCGTCGATCAACTGCGCACCGCCATAGGTAAGCTGACCAGCGAAGGAGATGCAAAGACCCATGTCCAGCGCCATCCTCGCTGCGTCCCGATTGCCGGAAAAGCAATGGAGTACCCCACCTGCCTGCGGCAACCCTTCCCGCTGCAGCACCGCCCAAACCGCCTCGTAAGCGTCTCGCACGTGGATTATCACCGGTAGGTTCAGTTCTCGTGCGATTCCCAGGCAGCCGCAAAAGGCTTCTCGTTGTGCATCTTTGGGCGCGAGGTTCCGGTAGAAATCCAGCCCGGTTTCTCCTATGGCCACAACATGCCGATGGGAGGCCCACCGGAAAAGGGCCTCCCGGATCTCATCGCTCCAGCTAGAACTGTAATGGGGATGTACCCCCAGAGCGACTTTGACCAATTCCGGATATTGATCGGCAATTTCGAGACACCTTTTCCAGTCTTCTGGGTGTAGACCCACTACTACAATCCGGCGTACTCCGTGTTGACAGGATCGGCTCACGACTGTCTCGAGATCATCTCGAAATCTGTGGCTCTGCAGATGAGCATGAACGTCCACCAGCCCGATCAAGCTTTCCACCTCCGCCGGCCAGCCTGGCGAATCCTACCTCCAGGCCTCCCATGGTGCCCGCACCGCGGTCTCCCCGGGCCTGTTACTCACCCACGCCACCGGGCAAGCGTCCCGACGTCGGTCTTCCGTCTGATTGCGCACGTCGCTCATCAATTCGCGGGAACAACACCTCACCGCTTCGCACACGCAGCCCTGGGGGGAGCTTGCCCCACTCACCCACCTCTGCCCAAGTAATGCTACCGGGATCTTCCTCCAGACCCAGCCGTCGCCATATCTTTCCCGGGGTATCAACGAGGTACGGCGTCAGCATGACTGCGGTGATTCTGATCAGTTCGCATACGTTGTAAAGGACAGTTCCACCTCGTTCAACATCTCCGTGACGGAAGAGGGACCAGGGAGCAGTACGATCAAGGTAGCGGTTTCCCGCCCGAACTACCTCCCATATACTGGCAAGGGCGTCGGATATCCTCAGTTCGTCCATGCACCGCTGCACTTGAGCTGCGGCCGCCGCGAGCGTTTCCCGCAGCTCCTGGTCAATGCGGTGCAGGTGACCGGGAACCGGAATCCGACCTTCCAAATAGCGCTCGACCATGCTTAGTGTCCGGTGAACCAGGTTACCCAGGTCGTTAGCCAGGTCGGCATTGGTCCTTGCAATCAGCGCTTCCTCGCTATATGTGCCATCGGAACCGAATGGGATCTCACGCAGGAGGAAATGGCGGACCGCATCCACACCATAACGATCGACTAGTACCAGGGGGTCGACCACATTGCCCTTCGATTTTGACATCTTTCCTCCCTCTAAGACCAGCCAACCGTGACCGAAGACCTGCCTTGGAAGAGGAAGGCCGAGCGCCATCAGCACGGCGGGCCAGATGATTGCGTGGAAGCGGACAATTTCCTTGCCCACTAGATGAACATCCGCCGGCCAATACGCAGCAAATAGGTCTGGATCCCTGGTATATCCGATTGCCGAGATATAGTTGCTGAGTGCATCCAACCAGACGTAAACCACGTGGGATCGGTCCCAGGGTATGGGCACTCCCCAGTCGAAGGTGGTCCGCGAAATGCAGAGGTCCTCCAAACCCTGCTCGATGAAACTTATTACCTCGTTGCGGCGTGACTCGGGCTGTATGAACTCGGGATGAGTGCGTATGTGCTGCAGGAGCGGCTCAGCATACCTGGACATGCGGAAGAAATAGCTCTCCTCAGTCACCTTCTCCAGCTCCCGACCGCAGTCGGGGCACAACCCCTCCTGCAACTGCCGTGGTAGCCAGAACGATTCGCACTCAACGCAGTACCAGCCCGTGTACGTGGACTTGTAGATATCACCCTGCTCCCATAACTTGCTCACCACTTCTTGTACAACCTTGACATGGCGTTCTTCGGTGGTGCGTATGAAATCATCGTACGAAATGTGCAGGACATCCCACAAATGCAGGATATCCTGGACAATGCGATCCACGAACTGCTGGGGGGCTACCCCAGCCTGCCTCGCCCGCTTTTGGATCTTTTGGCCGTGTTCGTCAGTGCCGGTGAGGAATCTGACTTTGAGCCCCTGCATCCTCTTGAAACGCGCCAGGGCATCAGCAGCGACCGTGGAATAAGCATGCCCTATATGCAGTTTGCCGCTGGCATAGTATATGGGAGTCGTGATGTAGTAGGTCCCCCGTTCCTCAGGCACGTTCCCATACCTCCTCATGTCCCGGTAATCAAAAAACGAAAACGCCCCGAAGGGGCGCCTTCGCGCGGTACCACCCTCCTTCGCCGCGGCCTCACGGTCCGCAACCTCTACCGGTACGACTGTCTCTGACCAGACAGCTTATACCGTGGGTAGGATAACGGTCACCCAACCGGCGCAGCCTACTAGCTATTCAGCCCGCGGCTCCAGGGCCATCTTCTGCCCTCTGGCTCACCGCCGGGGTCTCAGCCGTTCCGGCTCTCTGGAGGCAGCCAAGAGGGCTTACTCCTCCCCTTCCTCGCCTTTTGCTCGGCAACCATATTAGCACGGGGTGGGAACCTTTGTCAACGCGTTTGGCAGCACTGGAGTGTATGCAGCAGTAAAGTTTGTGTGAGGTGGCCACCGCGCTCGCAGTGTTATGATCAAGGGAGGGTGCGGTCAATGGCACGCTACATCGGGTTGGACCCGCACAAAGACTACGTGCAGGTTGCGAGTGGATCATCGAGGAGCAAGAGGGAAGGCATCTCCGGTTCCCCAACACCCCTGGGGGCTGGCAGCACCTCAATCGCCCATGAGGTCGAAAGACCACTCACATTGCCCTCGAGGTAACCGGCAATGCCTTCCAAGTATATGATCTACTTTCCGAAGTGGCAGGTCAAGTGGCTTTGGCGAACCGTCCGTATCAACATTCGGTAGGCAACCCGCGCATGGACATCATCATGCGATCTCCTGCGTGGCCTGAGCCAGTCCTCTCAGCACGTGCCTCACCCAAGCACGACCAGCATGCGGCCCATACAGCGCAGGCATCCGGGCTTGGAGCCATGCCG